>MDTB01136544.1_pt1 | contig 21170 bp, 20 predicted proteins | sample 811161 | NCBI WGS metagenome assembly MDTB01 (sample SAMN05326650, study PRJNA326480) | marine metagenome | isolation source: seawater | place: Mediterranean Sea | collected 2009
AAACCAAACAGTATCAAGGTGACCGGACATAGCAGGATTGGAGCAGGTGGCGCCATGTTAGAATTTGGAGGGAATCGCTTTGCTATCGTCGTATCCCCCCCGTTCCCGAGCGAGTTCGCAGAGCTTACTGAATTTGTGGGAACTAAAGGTCGAATCACACTCGAAGAACCCGCACACTGCCCTACCGGTCTTACGGTACGTATACCGCCAGTGACGCCGTCTCGATACATGAATGGTAACACGCCGTCGCCACTACAACGGTTTGATTACCCGCTGCCAGACTCTATTCGCATGCCTCGACCATTTCCCAATCAGCAGGGTTTTATCTACATGGTGGAGGCTATTCATCGATGCTTAGCAGCAGGGATACTAGAGTGCCCTCAGTTTAACAAGGCAGAATCTTTACACCTGCTAGAAATGATATCGTCGGTGAACAGCTTACGAACGAGTAATTAACATAGTTAGATACCTGTTGAATCTCCGAATGAAAACCAGTAGTTAGGGGCGAAAATCTAGCTTAGATTCTCATTTTTTGGTTAAGTTAATGCCTTTAATAATTAATTTTTAAATAGTTTTCCACCGAATATAATTGCGGATTCCTTACTATGCGTATTACCCAAAATGCCTTAGAACTTCTAAACGATGACGTAGACGAAAGCTCAGACTTGACGTGGCGAGACAAACAATTACCGGGAGTACACCATTATGATTAATGAAAGCTTTTTTTTCCGAGGACTTATTATATTTAGTCTGATAAACGCGGTTGGTATTTTATATTTTGCGCCAATAGATCCGGTAGCAGCATCTGAACCTTTCAATTTTCTTGACTATTTAGGTATTGGCTACCTGCTGGTATGGCTCTTCTCGCTAATTTTGCTTTTTCGATTCAATAGGTTGGGAAGGCCTCTTTTTACAATAATAATCGCCCTGGGGATTCTTCTGATGCTCGCCCTGCCCCCTTATTCACAGGCTCCCAGTAATGTTTACCAGGTATTTAACTGGTTAGCCGGCGCAGTCGACGGTGCTATTCTCGCGATGCTTTATTTAACAAGTGTAAGCGATCAGTTCAGCCGCTTGAAATTACCCAAAGAGAATTAGTTAACTTCATGAAAAAAAAATTTATGATATCCGAAGCGACCAATCAGGAATCCGTGAGATACCAGCGGACACCGCAAATATCTATCTGGTGATCACTTCTATAACACCCTCGAGCTTTCGCCTCTCGAAGTATGGCCTCGCGATCTGCAACAGCAATATCGATGCCCCCTAACCCGTCTCCTCGACTATCGCTGGCTTTTACAAAGCGAAGCCCCAAATTATCAAACCAAATTGTCGGACTTCCTGTCTCGTCCTCGACTGGGAGGCCCGCTACTTTCCCCCAAAGCGCTGCCACCTCATCGGGTTCATCGGACTGCATTTCTACCCCCAAGAAATCAATCGTTACATCCTGTTTCACCTTATCTTCCCAGCCATCTCCCCCGACCGGATTCCAATGACCGCTAAAGTCATTGTAGGCATCAGTCTCAACCTCAAAGAAAGCTGTCTTTAGATCTGCAGGATGTAACTGAACCAAATTCCAATCCTCTCTTTGAGATTCCCATGCGACACGAACCTTGTTTTCAGAAGCGTTTCTTCTCACCTGTTCTTGTGTTGCGACACTATCGGCTTGGGTAATGAACATATAACCACCATCACCATTTCGGCGCTCAAGGTACCGCTCTGCCGCAGTCCCCTCTTCAATCGGCGCAACAACTTCTAGGAAATTACGACCGATTGGCATGAGAGTATTTTCAAGCCCGAATTTTCCGACGCCATCGTCAACATAACAGCGGTTGATACCCAAAATAGCTGTCAAATCGTTAATCACAGGTTCCAGTTCTTTTGCAACCAAACAGATCTGTCTTAGTTTTAGTGTCATAGGTCTCCCCTATTTGCTTTTATCGATAGCGCTCTCATCACTCACTAAACGCCTGCGCCAGGGCCATCGAGAATCGCCGAGCTCCTCCCTCCTGAGTCGCAACTTTTCCGTCATATGATCCCACTGCTTAACTCCGCAACGTTCAGCCCATTTATTATAGATCGCACTTAATTCCTCAACCAACTCAGGATGTTGCAATGCAAGATCATTGGTTTCAGTGCGATTTGCGACCATATCGTAGAGCTCCCAATCACCAGGATATTTACACACTAACTTCCAGCGGCCTTTACGAACGGCTTTATTACCCTCGTGCTCCCAGATCAGTGCCTCTTTTTTATTGTCTCTATCCTGAAAAATCGGTACGAGGCTAGCTCCCTCGAGAGGCGTGATTACCTGCCCACGAAATTGACTTGGATAAGCTGCTCCGGCCACATCAAGGCACGTCGCCATAATGTCAGTAAGCTGTCCTGGTTGGTGGCGCAGCTCATTCCCGCTTTTAATGGCCGACGGCCAGTGCGCAATTAATGGCGTTGCGATACCGCCTTCATGGACCCAATGCTTATACTCACGAAAAGGCGAATTTGACAGATTGGCCCAAGGAATACCATAACTCTGATAGGTTCCCTCTGGCCCCGGCATAATAGAAGGATCGTTACCGTGTAATACCGTTCTTCCGTCACGAGTACGTTCGAATCCCACGGGATTATCGGGTGAAACTGGTTTAGCTTGTGGAGGAAATTCCTCGGCACAGGCACCATTATCGGCAAGAAAAAGAATGAGTGTGTTGTCAATTTGGTCTGTATCTTCGAGTGCAGTCAGGATTCTCCCTATCCCTTGATCCATGCGATCAATTTGTGCAGCGTAAACCTCCATGCGCCTTTCCTGCCACGCCTTATTAGCGGCTTCCTCCCACGGAGGTTGAGAGCTGTCTCGCTCTGTAGTCGGCCATTCTTCAGCAATAATACCCATACCTCTCATCCGCTCTACGCGTTCTTCCCGCAAGCGATCCCAACCGTCACCGAATCTACCTTTATACTGACTTATGTCTTCTTCGTGAGCATGCAATGGCCAATGCGGCGCGCTGTAAGCCGTATACAAAAAAAAGGGAACTTCACTGTTGTCAGTGGCGTGCTCTCGCAGATAGTCAGCGGCCTGGTCACTGATCGCATCAGTAAGGAAGAAATCTTCAGGGAGGCTCTTTAAGTCTATTCTTTCATTATCGCGAGTCAAAGAACTTGGTTGCCAGTAATCAGAAGCGCCTCCAAGGATTCCAAAGTAATGGTCGAAACCCCGTTGACACGGCCAACATTCCTTTGAACCATTAGGATCTTCATTTCCGGTGACATGCCACTTACCACTCATAAAAGTAGCATAACCCGCTAACTTCAATGCCTCAGCGATGGTCACGCATTCACTATTAAGATCACCTCGGTAGCCATCCTCATCTAAGTCAGCAGTCATCCAACCAATACCTGCTTGGTGTGGGTGGAGTCCGGTCAGTATCGAAGCACGTGTTGGGCAACAACGAGCCGTATTATAGAATTGAGTAAATCGAATACCGCCGGCCGCAAGTCGATCAAGGTTTGGAGTTCTTACCTCGCCTCCGTAACAACCGATGTCAGAATACCCCATGTCATCGTTCATAATTAGAAGAATATTTGGACGCGCCACAGTTATTAAACCCCCTATCCTAATTACCCATGCCAATAGAAGCTTCCAACTTTTTACTTTTGCGCAAACAAACAAAAACCGACGAAGATAAAAAGCCGCTAACAATGGCAAATTTTTTGGAAATAAAAATTCTCAGGGACCATATACAACTTATGCAAATATAGCTATCGTCGTCCCGAACATAGTTGCTATGGAGTTAGCGAAAATGAGCAAAAGAATATTAGTATTAGCAGCCCTTTTTGGGCTCGCTGCCTGCGCCCCATCAGGGAATGACTCTAATGAGGTAGAGGAAAACCCCGAAAAAGAGGTTACGAAGATAAACGAAGCCGCTATGCCGGGAGTTGTCGAGTATGTTTGGACCAAGAAAGGCCCCGACTTTACTGAGGAAAAACTAGACGAACTGCTCGTCAAATGGAATGGTCTCATTGACGAAGCCGGTTATCCCATGCTTGGGGCACAGATCATAACACCTCAGGTTGAAGACGAACGCTATGACCTTATGTGGGTGTTAATGTGGTCCTCAATGGAAGAAAGAAACGCTTCTTGGACTGATTGGGCAAGCAAATACGACGAAAAATGGAATAGCATGACTGCAGGTATAACAAGTTATAACCCAGAGAATGTTTTTCCTTTTAAGCCAGTATTAAGGTGGTATGGATCAGCAGAAAAAGACCAAAGTAACGACACCGGTACTTCGGAGGTTGAATATAGTTTCTGTTCCTATAACGAAGGATTTGGAGAACAAGACCTTGCTGATTTTGAAATTGTATTCATAGATTTCTTAGAGGAGTATCAAAAAGAGAATGGGCCTCTTAGCTACGCCTACCTTCTGAATGAACCCTATATTGACGCAATGCCAGCAACATATCCTATCGATGATATAGGCTATATGTGGGTAAGCATGTGGCCCAATGCAGATGAAAAATTAGCCGGATATGCGGCTTACAGCGAAACAGATCTGCCGCAGCTAGCAGATACTTTTAGTACCTGTAAAAGGGATGCCTTCAGTAGCAGACGAATCCGATAGCATTTCTAGAAAGCCTAGACATGGCCAAAAGTCGTGTCTGGGCTCCTTTTGCATTACCGTGTAATATTCGCTGAGTAATTAACGCTCTGCTAGACTATTTCGCGTTTTCGATAAACCTGGATGAAGGGGAGTAGCTATGGCTGTTACACTTTATGACGCATCTGTTGGTCGCTTTTTACAAACACTCGGTGCTGTGGAAGGATATTTAGAAAAGGGACTTGACCACTGTCAAGATAATAATATTGCCCTAGACGAGATCGTCGAGACTCGGCTCTATCCGGACATGCTCCCGTTTCGGTTTCAAGTGATTCAGGTGGCCTCCCACTCGCTCAGTGCGATCAAAGGTGTCCAGAAGGGCGAGTATATGCCTGGCCCAGCGGCTACTGACCTTGACTATCAAGCGCTGCAAGATTTGGTTGCCGAAGCAAGATCTGGTTTAAAGCAAATCGAAGCCACAACTATCAATAATCTATCAGATAGTGAAATAAAAACCCCCTGGTGGACGTTTACGGCCGAGGGGTTTCTGATGTCATTCTCCTTACCTAGTTTTTATTTCCATGTTACGACAGCCTACGATATTTTGCGGTTCAAGGGCGTTCCAGTAGGCAAACTAGACTATCTAGGAGAGATCAACTTCCTTGATAAAGCAAGCAAGAAATCCTAACCATATGGGGAAGTTGTGAGGATTGATGTTGGCGGTTCTGTTTTAGATATAGAAGTTAGCGGACCCAAGAATGCGCCTGTAATCCTGCATTATAGTTCTGGCGGAACCAATCTCCGCATATGGGATTTGGTAGTTCCCATGTTAATCAAAAAATATCGATCAATTCGTCTAGATATGCGTGGTGCCGGGAAGAGTACCCCCGCGAGCGATCCATCGCAGTATTCCTTCCATCAATTTGCGGAAGACACTATCACAGTGCTAGACGCCCTAAGTGTAGAAAAATGTCACCTTTGGAATATGGCATTTGGCTCACGAATCGGATTAGCGTTTTGCGCAGCATATCCGGAAAGGGTGTATTCAGCCTGTCTGAATGATCTAAGCATAGAGAAGCCTGACCCCGAACTTCAGCGAATTGGACACAAAAAAGCGATGGAACTGCAAAAAGCGGCGGGAATCGGTCGGTTTCCAAAACCTTCAGGAATCAACGAACATGCCTATCCAGATCAGGTGTCACTTTTATCGGGTGCTAACAGCAGCGGAGCATTCGATCTGAAAGCAGCAATACCCAAGCTAACAATGCCCTTACTTCTTGTCACTGGTGACTGCGACCCAAACTTAGTCTCAACGCGAGCAATCGCTGCAGCGGCGCCAAATGCGAAAATAATCGAATTAGAAAATGTTGGGCATGGATCCGTATTACAAAGACCCGATCTTACGTCTGATATCTTTCTTAAATTTTTAGCTAATCAAACCACAAATTAGGTTTACTCGTTGGGAGATACGAACAAATGATGAAATTCGCCACTATTTCTACCGTACTGTTATTAACCATAACTACGGCAACTAGAGCCGATAGCCCAAATGTAATTCTAGTAATGTCAGATGATCAGGGATGGACACAAACGGGCTACTATGGTCACCCTATCGCCGATACACCCAACCTTGACGATATGGCGAATAGTGGTTTACGCATGGATCGGTTTTATGCTGGCGCGCCTTTTTGTGTCCCTACGCGCGCCACGGTTCTAACTGGTCGAACCAACGCTAGAACTGGCGTACTCCCGAGTGGTGCGATCAACAAGCAGGAGAAGATACTTGCGACAGCCTTCAAGGAAGCAGGATATGCCACAGGACATTTTGGTAAGTGGCATTTGAGTGGTGCTGCGGACCGACGCGATACTGCCGTCCCGGCCAGTAATCCATACAATCCTGGGGAGTATGGCTTCGACTACTGGCTGAGTAAATCCATTCAGTTCAATCTAGACCCCATACTCAGTCGAAACGGAGTGATAGAACAGTTCAAAGGCGACGGTTCAGAGGTCATCGTTGATGAAGCCCTGAAATTCATTACTGAGCAAAGTAAAAAAAATAAACCTTTCTTCGTTTTAGTTTGGTACTCGACACCTCACCGGGACTTTGAAGCCAGTCAGAAAGACGTAGCCCCCTATCTTGGGCGCACTGATGAAAGTTCCGCGCTACAGCTCGGTGAACTGGCTGCCATGGACCGTTCCCTTGGCACCTTGCGACAGGGGCTCAGAGATCTCGATATCGATAAGAACACCCTTGTCTGGTTCACCAGCGATAATGGGGGGCTACCGGACATCACCTACCGCGAAGATCTTCCAGGGGTCCATCCGGATACAACCGGTCATCTGCGGGGTTTCAAGAAAGACCTTTATGAAGGCGGGATCCGCGTGCCCACGATCGTCGAGTGGCCCGGGACTATTGAGCATAGGGTATCTCATTATCCGTCCAGCACCATCGATATGTTTCTGACCTTGATCGATATCGCGGGTCTTAGCCCAGACTCAATAAATGCTGTCAACGACGGCGTCTCCTTGGAGCCTGTATTCAAAAACGAGGAGCCTCCACGACGAGAGAAACCAATGGGGTTTCGGGCCAATGCGGGTCGAGCCTGGCTCGATAATGACTGGAAGCTAGTACGTAACTACACCAGTGGCGAGGATGGTCCCTACGAACTCTACAACGTCGTTGGTGATCCATCAGAGTCGAACAACTTGATAGACCAGCGGCCAGAAATCGCGGCATCGATGCTTGTCGAACTTGAGGCTTGGAACGCCAGTATTGAGAAAAGTATCGCAGGACTAGATTATCTGGAGACGGATTCGCTTGATGAACCTTAGCGCTATTGGTGGCGTAGATTATTTATCTAGTAAACAACCGCAAGCGTGTTCTATAATGAGTTTGTTTCAAGAAAAAGCTAGAAGTAAAATAAACGAATGATAATTACTGCACAAATGACGGCCGATAGGGTGGCCATCTCTGTTTCGGCTTTGTGTGCTATACATTGTTTATTCACACCAGTTTTTCTTATCATGACAAGTGGAGTTTTGCCCCTCTCAATAGATAATGAATTAATACACCTTTATGTCTTAATGGTCGCAATACCGTTTAGTTTAGTTGCGTTAACTCTGGGACAAAGAAATCACAAAACAGTAAAAATCTTTGTACTTGGTCTATTTGGCCTGACTGCGCTCTCTGCGGCGTGGTTTCTTGGGGAACCCATGGTAGGAGAATACGGAGAAAAAGTCCTTACCGTACTCGGGTCAATATTGGTGGTATACGCTCATATTCGTAATTATCGTAGATGTCGTGCAGTAAACTGCGATTGTTGTCATGAAGATATCAGTGAGAAAATTGACATGCAAAACCCCTCTTCGTGACCAAGAGGATAGGTATCCTAGAATACAGAACTCCCTACCTACTTTAAACACAATACTATTTGCGCTTCCCCCTTTATGGGCCTTTAAGAAACATAACAAATCGTATTGTTTAAACAACTCCCTAATTATTGTCACTACTATATCGTAGATCTTTGCTTGCTGTTTCTTTTCTAGTCAAGATTATCGTGGAAGACCGACAAGTGAGCACCAGAGTTGCTAGTCTGAGTTTACACTTCTTCATAACCGCGTATAGTCCTTAGTCACCAATTGCCAACTCTCGCTTAACTTAAGTTAACTTAAAATGTCAAAAAAAATCCATGAGTATTTGCTCGCGAGCACGCTTAATGTCCCCGGTAAACTTCATGACCTAATTACTACAAATGGCGCCGTTTTTTTAAAAGCGCAACGATCTGGGGATCTAGCCCTAAACTTGGCTAGAGTCGTTGCAGGACAACAGCTTTCAACAAAAGCAGCAGAGAGCATTTGGGCTCGTGTCGAGCTAATGATGTGCGAGAGCGCAACTCCCCTCGCGAAACTATTTATAAATAAGAATGCAGAAATGCTTCGAACTACTGGCCTATCACGCAACAAAATAAGAGCAATAATTGAAATGGTCGAAAGATTTCAGGCGGGTTACCTTTCGTCAGAGGATCTCTTTAAACAGGATTATGAATCGCTAACTCTGGCCATTACCTCCCTCTGGGGCTTTGGTGTATGGTCGTCAGACATGGTTGCAATTTCTTTCTTTGCACAACGGGATGTCTGGCCCGATAAAGATCTAGCCATTCGCAAGGGGATCGCACGCCTATCGGAAGGTAATTTACATCAACAACAGATCATACTTAGCGCCTGCAGTCCATATAGATCCTATCTGGCCAGACATATTTGGCGCGGGCTTGATAAAAAATATATCTAGCCAATATCGAGATATCGTTTGGGAAGTCTGACTCTTGATAGAGGAGGACAGCATTAAGATACCTCTTCATTACAGAATCATTCAAAATATAATCGAGGGCAAAGGGATAGCTTATTGATTTTCTTGCTATCAAAAGGTTAGATACAGACTCATCTTAGCAATCTCATTTTCTTAAATAGGCAGAGACCCTTTGATCAAAAGAAATTTTAATAAGGATCTTATATTCGGAGGCGCATTTTTCTTTCTCGTACTCTTTGCTCTCTTCGTCATGAGACCGTTCAGAAGTGCTCTGGCAGCACAGATCGGAACTTCTGATCTTACCTACTTTCTAATAACCGTCGTGCTGGTCATGTTAATCGCAAACGCGATTTACTCTCTAACCGTCTCGAGAATTTCAGAACGTTCTTTGGTTCCTGTTATTTATAGTTTTTTTATCTTCAACCTTTTTCTATATGCTATGGGAAACTATTTTTTCCCGAATAGTTATTGGATCGGTGCGAGTTTTTATGTCTGGTATAATGTGTTTAATTTCTTTGTTGTATCGGTCTTCTGGGCAAGAACGATCAATTGCTTTAATCCCGATGAGGCAACAAAATACTTTGGCGTAATAAGCGCCTGTGGGTCCGCGGGAGCATGGTTGGGGTCACAATCGGTTTACTTTTTCCTTTCAGACCTTCCCGTGGTTGCAATGTTGCTCGCGTCGGTTGCGCTTACCTTGGGTATCTTTCTGTCATCGCAACTAACAAATCAAAGTGCCGCTGACAGTGACGAAGGGAAAAGTAACATCATTACTCAGCTTACCGAGCAATTTGCGCAAATAAGAAATAATCCATTAATTCAAAAGTTACTTATTTACGCATTCATCTGGACCGGACTCGCTACGGCGCTTTATTTTTTTGGGCTGGAAATAATAAGTGCGCATACGAATGATGTCGTCAAACAGCGAGAAATTTTTGCACTTGCAGATAGTATCGTGACGCCAATGGCCTTCTTTATTCAGCTTTTTCTCGCAAGGCTCATTTTACGCGCACGCAGGTTAGGAATTCGTTTTGTGATAGTCGGTTATGGCTTCTTATTTTGTCTGTGTTTCTTGGCTATTTCAGGCCATCTCTCTAGCCTGTTTCTATCTAGCTCTGGGATCGTCGTCTTTTTAGTAATTTCTGCTGTCATGAGACCATTCGAATACGCGCTAAATAAGCCCGCGCGCGAGAGTATTTATACGTCTCTAGGGAAGAAGGAGAAGTATAAATCAACGGTATTTATTGATACGTTTGTGAATCGACTTGGAGATGCATCTGGCGGATTGCTTTTCAACGTGATTCTCTTGATGGGCGCTTCGATTGCGATAGCACCTCTGGCAATTCTTCCCCTCGCTGCGAGTTTATCTTTGGTGGGTCATAAGATTGCTCCAAAGCAAATAACACCGCACTAATTTCAATACAAATAGTGGTGGTATCCCATGCTTATCCCAAAACATGAGAATTGGTACCTTTAATTACGAATATGTAAGCGAGCCAGTGGCAGCGCCAGGTTAGCCAAACCCGATATTGCACATTCCATCATAAATTGTAATGTTGTCCCCGAGTACTTCAATCAACTTGCCCTCGATCCCCATATCTCCGCCCATCAGAAACACCTTACCTCTGTCGACGCTTCCGGCAAAAAAAGGTTGACCAGAGTCAAGGTTCCCGAGTAGCGCGTTCTCCAAGGGTAACGTCAAGCCATCTCCGAACATCTCCAATAATTTCATAAAATCCGCTTCAGATTTAATCCAGACCCCAGATTTACTGATTGTGGTTTCACTCATAAAAGTGCAATTCACTGTCGCTGCTGATGCGCACGTGCCAAACAGCGTCGAACATCCCATTAAGAAAAACAAATAAATACTTTTTTTCTGCATTTTCATAAACTTACCTTACCGCCATTTTCGAATTTCATATTACCAATATTAGCGATTAAGAAACATCGATATAATCTCTACATGACGTTATATCTGACCTAAGATGCTAAATTGCCTTATATTTTTCCGAAGGTTCCAGTAATTTTTGTTTAAGCGTATCAATTTGATCGTTCGTCAAACCAATATTCTGAATATACGAAATAACTCCTCCGTATACCCGATCAAGATGGTTAAGAGACTCATACATCAGAGAGGGGGACAGTAATTGGTCTCATAATCCTGCCAGCTCTTGATATGTGATTCCGGAGGTTTGAATGTAGAGTGGATGTTATACCGAGCAGTGAGGGCGTAATCAGCAGCTATTAAATCATCCTCAACGCCAGCGACGCCCAATAGGAGCGCTGTTATAAGACCTGTACGGTCTTTGCCTCCCGAACAATGGTATAGCGAGGCATTACCTGGATTCTCAGAAAGCACAACTAGGATATCGCGTATTGAATGTTGACAATGATCCAGCCACAGGCAATAACCTTTGTCTGAGCGAAGATGGGTACGATCCTCAGCTGGCTGTTCCTCTATGTGCTTAAGTAAGTCCTCGTCTAGAAATGAACGGTGAGCGTAGGCTAGTTCCTTGGAGTCGCAAAATACGTTGGGTGAGGATTCGAGCTCTATCGGTAGCCGAAGGTCAACTACTAAGCCCACGCCAAAGTCCAAAATTAGTTTTTTATCCTTCAGATGCAGCCCATGTAGGCCGTCAGAGCGAAGGAAACGTCCCCATTGGGTAATGTTTCCGTCCCGGGTGGGGTAGCCACCGATATCTCTTACGTTATAAGCATTCTCCAACTTAATATGCCGACGAGGATCGAGCAGCAGCTTTTCCATAATCACCTCTTTGTTACCGAGCAGAGATTAAAAATATACAATTATTCCATTCAAAAACAGAGAGCCGCTTTAGACCTTAAACACAAAGTATCATAAATAAATTTTTTGCGGTATCCCGACCGAGTTGTTTGCAGTACGCATAATGGCCACGTTAAAAAAGGAGCTTTTTCAAACAAGGGTAACTTTTCCGGTATCACCGTCTACCTCTATTTCCTGTCCATGCTTGATAAGACGAGTCGCATTACCGGTACCAAGAACTGCTGGTATACCGAATTCTCTCGCCACAATGGATCCATGAGCCGTAATACTTCCAATATCGGTCACTAGAGCGCTCGCGTAAGGGAAGAGCTGGGTCCAAGCCGGAGTCGTTAGGGGGCAAACTAATATAGTATCGGGCTGCATGCGGTCGAATTCATCAGGTGACATAATCACGCTCGCTATACCCCTCGTGGTACCAGGACTCACGGCAAATCCACTAATAATCTCTGCTTCTTTCGTGTTGATTTTTATAGTATCGAAAGACTTATCATTACCGACCCAAGACAACTGGTTCTCTTCAGGAATAGCTGCAGGTTGATCTAACCGTTTACGCCATTCCCGAAGGTTATACTGATCTTTTGCCTGATCCCTAAGGGAAGGTAGGTTTTGGTTATTACCTAATGCATCGACCGCTTGTTGTAATTGATCATTCGTAAGATAAAAAATATCAGTTTCTTTTCTTAGTGTCCCAACTTCGATCAAACGACGGCCAAGTTCTAGAGAAAAAGGTCGGAGAACTGACCATGCAAGTCCCATATAGAATATTGCTTTCTCGCGCGTGGGGTAGTTAATCTTGGCGGTCAGGTAAAGACGAATAAATTCAGCGAAGGCCCATCTTGAAACTGGCGCACTGCCGGCCCACCCCTCCTTAACTTCTTTTGTTTTTCTAAAGAGAAAGTAATGTAAAGTTTGCAGCCACTTCCTTCTACGTTTTGTTTTTACCTGGCGCTGGCGCTCGCTTAGATCAAAACCCGAATGCCTTACCATTGCTTTTAGATTGGTAAGAAAAGGTAGCGGAGCTTCAATCAACGAGGGCTCTACAAAATCTAAATTAAAAACCTGTTTACCATAGGTTTCTAGGTATTGATTGATTGCTCTAAGTACACTACTCCCTCCTGGGTGATGCTTTAATTTTTCAAGGAAAGATCCGATCGGCGTTAAAATTATAAGATCGTGAATTGCGCGATTGGAGCGTATTTCCTCGGCAATAGCGCGCATTTCCGTTTCAGCCACTAAGGTATCTGATTCAAAACCAGAAAGAAACGTACCACTACTAACCTTCAGATCAGGAGCATTACTGATTAGAAAGTTGTGAAGCATCTGATCCGTAATCTTGGCAGCGCCGATTATTGCCCGTAAAACGTGCCAATATCTGGCCTCTGCCGAAGCAAGAGCCCTTATACCATCCAATAGAGTCTGCTCTGACAATTCGCTAGGATCGGTTCCACCCCAGTACTTAACCCTACTCAGGTAATGCGGTAAATTTCGATTATGCCACCGGGTGACTGCCTCCGACTTTATGAAGGCGCGCGACCACTGGTAAAGGTACCAAATCCAGCGCTGAGGGGTATCCTTAATCGCAAACAGTAGCCTCATCCGTGCCGCACCACCACTATTATTGACGTCAACCCGATCGAGATCTTCAGGCTGTGGTACTTTGAACACATCTACCATCGTTCGGTACCAGGGTAGCTTCGCATGTTCCGCTTGGACACTAGACCAATAAGCTCTAGCTTCATCACCCTGAGCAATATAGATTGCTTGAAATGCATAACCATTAACGGTTGCTATAATAAAATTGCTTAGGTAATTTCTTGTAAATGAACCCTTCCACTCCCAATCATTGGGCCAAGTCTGCGTATCATATAGGCCCTTTAGGTAGAGGTCCTCAAACAAGGGGGACAAGGGCTCTGGCATCACCTCAGAAGCCATTCTTTTATATAGTTGCGCCCCAGGAATCTCGGGCCAATCACATTCTGCTTTAGGGAGTGGCAAGTTAGTTATGGGTCTAGACTGCAGCAAAAATAACTGATCAGAGGCGAAAGCCCACTCAATATCTTGAGGTATTCCCTTGAATAGGGATTCAACACGTATTGCAGTTTTTGCTAACTCGGTAATATTTGCTTCCGAAAGCGACGACAAACCTCGTTGATTTTTTGCGACTTCCTCTAAATGGGTGCCTTGACCAACCGCAGAGACGATTTGAACGACTTTTTCACCAATAGCTATTTCTGTAGCATCAAGGTTTTCTCGGTTTACCGTATATGTGTCAGGGGTCACCTGGCCACTTACCACAGATTCGCCAAGTCCAAAGCTAGAATTAGCAATCATTTCAGAACGATCGCCAGTGACAGGGTTGGCAGTAAAAATAATGCCAGATACCTCCGATGCAACCATCTCCTGAACTACGACACACATAGCCACGTCACTATGAGCTATACTCATCTCATGCCGATAATTCATCGCCTGAGATGTCCATAAGGAGGCCCAGCACCGCTTAACTGCATCAATCACCTCAGTAGCACCATAAACATTAAGAAAGGTCTCCTGTTGCCCAGCAAATGAAAGATCTGGTAAGTCCTCTGCATTTGCTGAGGACCGGACTGCCACAACCGATTTTTCAGCTAAATTATGGTACGCCTTCGTAATCGCATCGCGTTGCTCAGCAGTCATTTCACAGTCTTGAAAAAGCTTACCTATATCAGCTGAAGCCTGCTCAAATGACAGTAGGCCCTTGGAGATACACGGTTTGGCAAGTGCAAGAATTCGCTCTTGGATGTTATTATCGATTACAAATTGACGATAGGTTTCAATTGGAATGTGGAAACCGTTAGGCACACGAAATCCTGCCTGAATAAGTTTGGATAACGATCTCCCTTTCCCACCGACAACCTCGAGATGATTGCCCTTCGTATTCAGGGGCAGAGTGACAGTCATACTAAAAGGCATTCCAACATCATTATGGCAACCTTATTTCAGTAATTTTCCACCTCAGTCCTCGCCTACTGAAAACAAGAGTGATACCCCCTACTTCGCCATCAAACCATAGAGAAAATTGATTTATCCCGCCATAACGCAGGCTTGCGCTATGAATCGCTGCATCATTCAAGTCTCCGATGGTATCAAGCTTTGAAGAGTCACTCTTCCCAAGTGCTAATAGGCCAATTAAATTTGAAGGTGTAATGAAGTCATCAACTAGATTGTCAACAAGCGAAGACGAAATTGTTGTTCCCAGCAGAGCGACTGCTGGACTAGTAGCGGCTTGACCACCACTTGGAAGTAAATCATTGGTAATTTTCGTCTGTAATTGCTTTTTGAGACTTTCTCTAACGCTGGGAAATTCCACTCTTTCGGCGATCGCTTCTCCATCCTGCGCTTGAACTGCCTCCTTAAGTGACATCAGCGTTAAGTAAGGAGTAAGAAACAGATAGCTCACCACCAATAAAGTGGTAAACAGAAGTGTGATAGTAACTTTCATAGCCCCCCTGAAATTTACATTACGCGCTCCCTAAAGATGCGGTCCGCGTGCCAGTTTAGGAATACAAATAACCCCAACTAGTCAAAAGAACGAGCACTAAGCTCAACACAATATAGACTAGCTGTCGTTTCCGGTTTGAGTTCTGGTCTTCCTCCCTAATATCCTTTATACCCAAAGGTTTATAAAGCTTTATTCCCGCCTCTTCAAAAATCTTTTGCGTCTTATTCTCTCTCATTTAATCGTGATGAATCCAAATCTCGGTGGAAATCTATGGCACAGAGAAAAACCTAGGTTATGTCGCATATTTATCAAGTGCTTACCTCACTGTATCCTGGTTTATTATAGCTCTGGCTCTGGTAAATAACATTAGTGAGGTACAAAAGAACTTTCAGCAACGATACCTTTCCTGCCAGATCCACGGATATTTCATTAATTGTAGGGACCAAAGATACGAAGAAAGGAAAGAAGGTTTTTTGTTCTGATATGTTGCTTACTAGTCGTGGTTTCTCTAACAAAACTGCCGCAGTATGAGCCAAATCAGCTCAAGGGAAATGAGATCAAATTTCCTTTTCTCTGTGTTTTATGTTTTCCTATAGGTGGGAGAGGGCTTGGTTAACAGAATAAACCTCGTGAAGGAGACTCGTTGAAAGCGCATATGGATGTCGTGTGTCTAGTCTCGTTAAAATAAAAAAATAGGTAAGGATAGTGTTTAAAAAGAATAAGTTACGAAATGCAATCATGGTTGCTATGGCAACAACCGTAACAGGTACTTACGGTGAAGGGAGAGTCATTGAAGAGGTAGTTGTCACGGCCACGAAACGCGAAGAGCCACTCCAAGATGTTCCGATTGCCGTCACCGCTTTAACAGAGCAAACGTTAGAACGAGTTGGCGCTGCTAATTTTGCTGACTACGCCCTGCAGTTACCCGGAGTAACGGCAGGCGGCAGTGGACCAGGCCAAAACACGATTTACATCCGCGGAGTAGCCTCCACGACTCCTAATCTTACAACGGCAGGCGTTGCAGGACTCGCACCAAATGTGGCGTTTTATCTAGATGAGCAACCCCTAGCGCAACCAGGGCGCAACCTAGACGTGTATGTAGCTGATATGGAACGTATTGAGGTCCTATCTGGACCTCAGGGCACTTTATTTGGAGCTAGTTCGCAGGCAGGTAATGTTCGGCTCATAACCAATAAACCGGACGTTACAGAGTCCTATGGAAGCATTCAAGTTGGTGCTGGGTTAATTGCGAATGGTAGTGAGAGCGAAAAGGTTGAGGTTATGTACAACCTATCTCTTGGAGATGACCTAGCCGTAAGGGGTGTTCTATATTCTGACGGTCGCGGAGGATGGATTGATAACGTGAGCGGCACTGTTGACGCTAGTGAATCAGCGCGTTTTAGGGAAGAGGGTACTGTAAGATTAAACGGGGTTCCGGTTAGCGCACAGAGGGCGGGAACACAAGCAGGCGCTGACTTAAGTGGTGTTACATTCCTGACTGCAACTTCTCAAGCAAAAAAAGATATCAATGAAACGAGCTACAATGGCGCTCGCGTGAGCGCTCATTGGAATATCTCTGATGACTGGCAACTGCTTCTTAGTCATCAAGTTCAAGATGTTGAGGCAGATGGTGTTTTCTTTTCAGATCCTAGCCTTGGCGAGCTAGAGGTTGAACGTTTCACTTCCGATTCGATAGAGGACCAGTTCGATAATACAGCGTGGACACTAAGCGGTCGTATAGCTAATCTTGAAGCAATATATACAGGCGCTTACACGGACAGGGAGACCAGCCAGAACGTGGATTACACAGATTACTTATTCGTAGGAGACTACCTGCCCTACTACATTTGTGATTACTCTGTGACCTATCCTGGGGACGCGGCGGCTGCAGGCACTTGTCAGCAACCAAATTTATTTGTGGCTAGCCAAAGCACTTTCAAATCGACCACCCATGAATTTCGTGTCTCTAGCGAGCCATCTGAGGACGTTCGTGTTACTGCGGGGATATTCATGCAGGACAGCGAGCTAAAAGAACTTAATAGCTTTACCTATCCTGGATCCGTTTACCCAATTGGTGCTGATGGTGAAACGCAGGGATTTGCACCAAACTATCCCTTAACAAACACCTCAGTTACGGGCGATATTGGGAAAGCTTCACCGGGGTATTATAGCGACCCAGGTCCATTCCCGGCTGATGTCATTTTCCGAAATGATATAAAACGCACGGAAGAACAAACCGGAGTGTTTGGTGAATTAACTTATGATTATACGGATCAACTATCTCTGACAGTAGGCGCGCGGTATTATGATATCACTGTTGATTTTGAAGGTAGTGCGAACTCATCTTTTGGCAACTTTGGCGCAACAGAAGATGCGCAGTCGTCGGGTACTAATATTTCAAGTCAGTTTGCTCCAGGTAATGCTGTTGGGGCGCCTGATTCTGCGGATACATCGGGAACAATATTTAAAATAACTCAAAGTTATAGACCAAACGATCAGCAAATGTACTACATCACTTGGTCAGAGGGGTTTAGACCAGGACTATTGAACCGTCCCGGTGGCGCTCAGAAGGGTGACTTCACCGTGCCGTATGCCCTTGATACCGATGAAGTTACAAATGTTGAATTAGGTCTAAAATCCGACTACTTGGACGGAAGACTGCGATTAAATGCGGCACTATTCCGTGCCGATATCGAAAACCTTCAGACAACAATTTTTGACACGAGCATCGTTAATTTATTTTTCTCGGATAATGCTGCTAATGCCACTATTAATGGGTTTGAAGCAGACTTTATCTGGTTACCTGAATCAATCGATGGGCTAACTGTTACGGGTGCCATTTCAAGGCTAAATACAGAAATTACGGAAGTACTTACCCCCACTGATGATGTTCAAAAGTCAGATCAGTTAGCGTTTGCGCCGGAAATGCAAGGTAATTTGCGAGTCAGATACGAATGGGATCTCAATAGCGAGATCACCGCTTACGTCATGCCTTCATTCATCTGGTCCAGTGAAGCTTTCAGTGATGTGATAACAATCAATCGAATCGAAATGAATAGCTATGCGATGGCTAATATTTCTGCGGGTCTACTGAGTGAATTGTGGTCCAGTGAGCTATATGTCAATAACCTTACCGACAAAAGAGCGCAGGTCTCCAATAATTTCGTTTTCGATGTCCAAAGGGTGACTTATGCGCAACCTAGGACTTTCGGACTGAGACTAAAATATAATTTTTAATCTTATATTAGGGTTTTGCTCGTCTCGATGTCTAAGGCAGTTCCCAGTCTCGACAGTATAAAAAAGAATGTAACTGCTAAGAAGTTTGATGAAGCACTTGAAGACCTTAGCACTTTATTGCATGCGCGTCCGAACGATATCGATGCGATATATATGTGCGCGGTGTGCAGGCGTTATAAGGGTGAGTTTGAACTAGCCCTCGAACTATTAGAGAAAGCGAAACTGTTATCTCCGGAAAATGGGCGTATCTACCAAGAAGAAGGCCATACCTATCGTGATAGTGGTTTTCATAACAAGGCGCTTATTGCTTATGCGCGTGCATGTCGTTTTAACCCTGCCTTGGTATCCAGTTGGCGTTCCCAAGCTAAAATTTATAATGAAACAGGCAACCGAGTTGCACGAAATCAGGCACAGGCGCAAATCGATCGGCTCAATAAGCTTGCACCTGAACTCATTGCTGTTACGGACTTAATAGCTCAGGGAAAATTGCTCAAGGCAGAAGATACTTGTCGTCGTTATATGCAGAGAGCGACGCGTGATGTCGAGGGGATGCGATTACTGGCAAACATCGGTATACGACTCGGAGTCCTTGATGATGCAGAATTCCTGCTTGAAAGTGCAGTAGTATTTGAACCTGATAATGTTCAAGTTCGGATAGATTATATCCAAGTTTTAAGGAAGCGTCAGAAGTTTGCACTAGCGCTCGATCAAGCAAAACTTCTGTTAAACAGATCAAAGGATAATCCGCAATTTCAGTCTCTGTATGCAATTGAATGCATGCAGACTGGAGACTATTCAATGGCTCTTGAAATGTTCGAAAAAGTTCTGCGTACGATTCCAAACGATCCCATAACACTCACGTCAAGGGGTCACGTATTGAAGACTATCGGTAGTTATGAATTGGCGGTTCAGTCATATCAAGAGGCAATCAAAAGCAATGCTGAGCACGGTGAAGCATGGTACTCACTGTCAAATCTTAAAGTTTATGCCTTCGATGATCACGAGATCGATGACATGAAATCGCAGATCAAAAAGACATCACTCTCCCATATGGAGCGGGTACATTTATATTTTGCGCTTGGTAAGGCTTTTGAGGACAGGAAGAAATTCCAAGACTCTTTCTCCTATTATGAAGAAGGCAACAACTTGAAGAAAGCTCAAAGTCGTTATACTGCAGAAAATATCTCAGCCGACTTCGTGAAACAAAGGAAACTTTGTATCCCTAGTTTTTTTTCATCTCGTATGGGTCAAGGATATCCTGCTAACGATCCAATATTTATCGTCGGGTTGCCTCGTTCAGGCTCAACCTTACTAGAGCAAATTTTATCTTCGCACCCGCAAGTGGATGGGACTTTCGAACTACCGAATATCTTATCTCTATCCCAGCAACTTCGTCGAAGAGGTAGAGAAAGTAAGACTCTTGATCATTGGGAGGTAATGGATCAATTATCAGAAGAAGAACTCGAAACGTTTGGTAAAAACTATATTACAGATACTATGCTACACCGCCAAGGTGCACAATTCTTCATTGACAAAATGCCAAATAATTTCAGGCATATAGGACTAATTCAGTTAATTCTGCCTAACGCAAAAATAATAGATGCTCGCAGACACCCGATGGCATGCTGTTTCAGTGGATTCAAACAACTTTTTGCAGAAGGACAGGAGTTCTCTTATTCACTTAGCGATATTGGGGCCTATTATAAAGACTACATGGAGCTTATGGATCATTGGGACCTGGTACTCCCTGGGAAAATTCTGAGAGTCCAGTATGAAGACGTGGTTAGCGATCTTGAGGGGCAGGTGAGACGATTATTAAAGTATTGTGGGCTACCATTTGATCATCGTTGTATTAATTTTCATACAACGGATCGCTCTGTGCGTACTCCAAGTTCTGAGCAAGTACGCAGACCTATCTACGATGCTGGCTTAGATTCATGGCGTCCCTTCGAAGACTTTCTTGGCCCACTGAAGGAGGCATTAGGCCCGGCTGTAGCGCGATACCCCTTCGACTAAACTCTGCGTACAGATAGATTATTACCTTCGAGATTCCTCTCTCAAACCTAGCACAATACTAACGCACATTAGCAATAGCACTAGACAAAACGGCAAACCAATGGAAATGGTCAAGGCCTGTAGTGAGGACATCCCACCGCCAAGCAGAAGTGTTATCGCAACGAGACCCGTAGAACCGCACCAAAAAATTCTTTGCTGGACTGGAGCATCCATTTTCCCGCCTGCGGTAAGAGTATCCATAACCAAGGAACCAGAATCAGCGGAGGTTACAAAAAAAATCGTAATGAGAATTACGCTTAGCGAAGAAACGAAAGTAGTAAATGGTAATCCCTCGAGCATTTTGAACAAGGCGAGTTCAGGCGCTGCGTTAGCGACGCCTTGGTATCCCTGACTAAATAGTTGTTCCAAAGCCGTGCCCCCGAAGGTAGCCATCCAAATAATACAAATCAATGTTGGTAGGACCAGAACCCCTGTAATAAATTCTCTAACTGTACGGCCAAAGCTTACTCTTGCGATAAACATACCTACAAATGGCGACCACGAAATCCACCAAGCCCAGTAGAAAGTAGTCCAACCATGTAAGAAGCCATAGTCTTCCCTACCTACCCAGCTGCTTAATTGAGGCACGTAGAGCACATAGTCTTTTGTAGCCTGTACAACTGCCGGAAAGATTGCTAGCGCAGGGCCAGTCACAATAACGAATAACATTAGTGCGGCAGCTAGTCCCATATTCAATTC
>MDTB01063913.1_pt1 | contig 21165 bp, 22 predicted proteins | sample 811161 | NCBI WGS metagenome assembly MDTB01 (sample SAMN05326650, study PRJNA326480) | marine metagenome | isolation source: seawater | place: Mediterranean Sea | collected 2009
GATTTCCATTTCTTCTTGCATAGTCGCGTAAGTTATTTCTCGCCTACCGAAAATATTAAATATGCTTGTTTTTTCACTTACTAGTTGATATAAGTCACGGTCAGATGATACGATCCAAATATGATCATAGTCAAGTTGTGGCTCATATTTCATAACTAAATGCGCAATAGTGTCATCAGCCTCTACTCCTCTAAATTTTAAAACTTCTTCATCTAGCATATCAGGTAGATTGTTTAGCACTTCAAAGAAAGCTTCATAGCGTTTTACTTCTTCCTCCTCTTTTGGTTTTTTTCGGTTTGCTTTATACTCCTCTGACATATCCATTCTGAAATAACTTTTACCAAAGTCAAAACAGACAATAGTTTTTGATGCTTCGTAAGATTTTGATAGTGATTGGACAGTCCTGATAAAGTCATTGGCAAAGTTGCCATGATTAGGTCTCTGTAACCAACGATAAGAAAGGTTGTTACCATCTATAAGTAACATATTATTGTAGGCTTCATAATCTGGCGTTTGTAGAGCCTCCAGATCATTCCATGATTTTGAGTCGTTCATATATATTTCTCCTGTTATTTAATATATAATATCAAGATCATGATGATTTGGCAACAAAAGATTGGTTTTTAATGCACTTAATCCATTCATCTAGTAGAGTTACTTTGAAGTGACAACCAAAAGATTTTACTTCAACATAGTGGTCAACGATTAAGTCATCATTAAATGCTACAAAGTCTTTTGATCTGTTCCATCTAAAAATCAATAAAGGCTTCTTTTCCATGACTTCTGCCTCTCTGATTGTTTGTTTCCAGAATACTAACATATCTGTAGTCTTAGAGGTTAGAAAATTATTCCACTGTATATCTTTATAGTGTTTGCACTCTATACAGTAAGGCCACCAGGCTGTATCTTTTGGTGTCCATATATCTCCTTTAAGATAGTCAATCGCACCACTTAAAGGCACTCTTCTAAACTCAACCTTAAACTCGTTTGTAAGTAGTTTTGCTATTTTAGCTTCGTATACACTACCCTTAATTTTACTTGTATTAGCCATTTATATACTTTCTAAAAAGCTCGTATGAACTTTTTGGTCTTATGTGTGTATTTACTTCATAGTTATGTTCTAATATAGGGTTTATGTTTTTATAAAAATCAACCCATTTTTCTTGTGAGAAAGCACAAAGTCTTTTTAACTCATCAAATATTAATCGTAATCTTAGTGCTTCATCTTTAACTTTATCATATTCCTCATCTATATAGGGGTGAAAACTTTTATATCCAATACTTTGTAAGGCAGAGAGACTTTCATATTGACCGATTAGAATAAAAGGTTTTTTTAAATAGTAATTTCTAAAAGTTTTTTCTGTAATATACAACGTATCTAAATCTGCTTTGTTGTAGCACGCTTCGATTACAAGATTGATATGTGATTTATCTAATGTGTCTTTTAAGTCTAATAATCCATGTACCTTTTGATTTTGATTAAAAGATATATTTAGTTTTCTCTTGTTGTAAGTGCTGCAATAATCATGATAGTGTTCATCAAAATCTATACCTTGTTTTAATAAACTTATATGTCCATAGTCTAAGAGTCCTATTTTTTGTAGTAGTGCTAAACTTGAAAATCTTATCTCATCAGCTAAATAGTCATAATTAAAAAAGGAGTATACTCTATTGTCTTCAACTTGAGACCTATCTTTTAGTTTAGGAACATCTCCAAATAAAATTTGTATATGAGTTCCATCTAACACTCTTGCTTCACATTCTCTTTTGCAAACGAGTGAAAAGACTTGTTCATTTTTTATATAGGAGTGTCTTGATGATTTCATTTGTGTTGTTAGAATAATTGTTCTCTCTAAGACTTTATCTAGGTTATCTTTTTTTAATTGTGATTTTTTTACTCTTTCTACATAGGTTACAAAATGAGTTAAAACTTCGTTACTAATTGGCTCCTCTGTAAAATCTAAGCATATCCACCCTTTACCCTGTGCAACTAATTGTATTATATCTTTATTAATTTGTCTTGTAAAAAATTTAGAGTTAAGTTTTGAACTATTTACAAAGACATCTTTTTCAAGCATAGGGTTCTTTATAGCCACTGGGTAAACCCAGTTACTTGTATTTTTAGCTGTTTCAATGTCACCTATTTTATATTGATTATTTATTTGAAGAAAATAAGGAATGTTATTCTTGATACCACCAAGCATATTAATATTTGGATTAGGGTAGTTTTCAAAAATTAATGTTGTAGTCATCTAACACCTTTTTAGCAAATGAGACATTATCGTCGTCTGAAAGATGATTTGTAGTGCTTACTTGTTTAGTCTCGAAGTCGTAGGGGCCAGAATTAATAAAGTTTTCTAATTCAAAGTAATACTCTTTTTTATACATCTCGTTATTAGAATGATACCTTGGAAATATGTTTCTGTAAAGTAAATATTTACTTTGTACTTTTGATAGCAAGTGATTTATACACCATGCTTGGTATTGAGCTGAAAGCCTATAGGAGCTTGTCATTAAATACTTTTTCATTTGCTCAATGTGATAATTACGTAATTGAGATGATAAATTGCCAGATGTGATTGTTGGAGTCTTATTATACGGTGAGTATGTTATTTCATCAATATTGTGTCTAAAATCTGATATACTTGCTGGAACATTATGTTCGTCATCGTCAATTTCAAAACGCTCTGCAGCAGTTAAAGATATTATTACTAGATCGTCAGGTTTAAGAAAGGTTAAAGCATATTGAAGTTGAAAACAAATTGCGTAGTTGCTACACCCTACTATTGCAAGATTATTTAAATTACGATTGGTTTTTTGAGCCACAATTTGAGGCCAGTGTTTCTCTCCAGTACCATAACTAAAACTTTCTCCACAGATTATGATATTTTTCTTTTTAAGTCCAGTGTCACGCAATGAAATCCTCCACTTATAATTCTGTCATGTCTAAGTTCAAGGGGTATTGTTTCAATTCCAAAAGACTTCATTCTTTCGTGTATTTGTGTTTGTTTCTTGTCTACAATGGCAAGATTTTCATTTATACTCAAAAGATTCAGACCGATCCACTCACTAGCACCCCAAGGCAGATTAAAGGGTGAAGTATCAGGCCCTACACACTCATTTATCCAGATTTTATCCCATGACTTAAATATCTCAGGCTCATTCTGTGGTGTGACTCTGTGTGCATTATAAAGCACTAAGCCTTCTCTCAAAGGCACTATCGTGCTATCTAGATGTGCATATGAATACAGATCTGTAGCTACATGAACTTTATACTTATCTCCTAAGGTACGCTGTAACCATTTAGCACCATTTTCATTTCCTGTGTTTGAAACTTGATACAATATATCTTCGTTGATTCTTATACAGTTTGCCGCTTCAAATAAAATTTCTAGATTATTAAGAGCAGGAACTCCTTTTGTGTTCTCTTTATAATTTTCATCATAAAGAATAGGAATAGGCGCCTTTACCCAATTATATCCTTCATTAAACAGTTCTGTAAAAATCTTCCTATAAGCCCAAGTCTCGTATTGACGATTCCAGATTGGTGAAGGAGTTTCTATAAGTGTATCTCCAACAACTAATGTTAAATCACGAGGACAATGATAGTGCCAGTTTTTACCTCTCCAGTTGGGTGACACAGTTTCTGTTTCCGCGTACTGTGTGTCTGGTCTGTGGACTTTTACACCTAGTTTTTTTAGAACATCAGATAATTTTTCTAAGTCTTCATTTTGTTCATCAATAATTTGTTGTGGGAAAAAACCAGTGTATTGTTTGATATATTCTTCTTCATACTCTGGAAACTGGCATTTCATAGTGCTTATATTAGTCAAAGGTATAGAAGCATAATCTGCTGTTCCAACTATTATCTCTTCTAAAGGACTCCAATCATTGTTACACGCCATTGTTACCCCATAATCTGCTGAAACACAATCTATTAGTCTTACCGCCTCTGTTTAGCTTTGGGTGAAAATTTTTTTTATCTATCCCAAATATTACGCAATCACTAGGCTCAACATCAAGCTCCCAGCATATTTTTTTCTGTTTATTAATGTATTTATTATATGTGTGAGTATTACTAAAATTATTAATTAAATGACAACCCATGTTAACACTGGTCTGATTTACATAGTTTTGATCAGTGTAAGCATCTAAAGTATCATCTCTAAACTCTTTATTAAGTCTCATTCCTATTCTATAATACTGCACAGGAAATACTTTACTTAGACTTGTTGCTACTGTTTCTATACAATCATAATCAAGAGACAACTCAAAGTTTTTTGTTAGGTTTATGTATGCCATGTCTACCAAAACAGGAACATTTTTTTCGCAACACTCTTTCATCAGCCAATCATAATAGAAATGTAAATTTCCTGTATCACTAAAAGGTACACTTATAACTACTACGTCATCATTTTTTATAACATCATCTTCAATAAAGGCAAATCTATCTCTAAACCACTCTCTTGCAGCTATACTATGATAGTAGTATTCACCTTTAAAAAATCTTAATCTTTTTTCTAAATGCCTAAGATAAAACTTATCAAATACCTCAGTAGTTCCATTTGCATAACTAAGGTGGGTAAACTTGTCCAGTCCATTAATATTATGTCCTTTTTGCATCCATTCTTTATACTCTTCAAGGAAGTCTTTTACTTCACACTCTTGATGCCCTTCATGAATTTTATACAGAACTTCAACATCAGCAACACTGGTTGCTCCTTTGAATCTTATCATTGTAAAAATCCTGATACTTGTAGTGAGTATCTATCTTCTAAACCTGCATTTACTGCTAGATGTAACACGTCTGAATTCCACATATGTCCTGTGTTCTTTTTCCAATGACTAACCACTGTTTTATTATATTGAAGAAAATGACCATCTTTCCAATCTAGTAGTTGGATATTAGCTCTTACTTTAAGTCTTTTATCATTAGGGTAAAGTTTATTTATCTGGTAAAAAGTATCTCTATGTAATGGATTAGTCATACCTGGAGGTTGCTTAATAATAGATACCGTAACAGCTTCTATCCCTAATTGCTCTTCTAAATTTTTATAATCTATCTCTTCTCTAGTAAAAAATTTTTGATAAAACATAGTGTTCTCTACAGTTAATGATTTTGGAAAACCACCAACCTTATCATGCACATCTTTAAGTTCTACTTTTTGATGTGGTATGCAATTATGGGCGTGTTCTTCCCAAGCAACCTCTTCAAAATTAAAATCAAAGTCTATTTTTACTTCTTTTACGAACATGAGTTATTACTCTAAAATCCTAGTTTATATTTTGCTATTATATACTCTTTTAAAAAGTCAGACCTTACAATGTCATCTATTACAAATTCAACTTTTTCAAAGTGATTAACTTCAGAGAGTATTTTCATAAATTCAAGAACACCCTTCTTATCATTATCTTTTTGTAAGTCTGTTTGGTTGTAATCTCCACAGAATATAATTTTTGCGTCTTTTCCAACTCTAGTTATTATACTATCAAGTTCATGAAAATTCAAGTTCTGACATTCATCCACAATCACTATGGCGTGATTTATCGTTATGCCCCTAATGAAAGACGTACTCATAAACTTTACATTGCCTTGTGCTTTAAGTGAGTCATAAGCATCTTTTACATTAAAAAGCTCCGCACAGATTGACCTATACGGAGCTTCGTACATAGAAACTTTTTCTTGTTCATCGCCTGGCAGAAAACCTATATCTCTAGTAGTAACTGCACTTCTAACAATGATTATGTCATTATACACACTACTTCTATCTAAGACTTCTTCGAGAGCTAAGTATAAACTAATAAATGTTTTACCTGTTCCAGCTATGCCATGAAGAAAAAGATTGTTACCTTTTTTATATGCTTCATAAACTTTTTTCTGATTATTTGTGATAGGGTCGTGTGTTAGTAGGTCGTCGATTCTTACTTTGCGTAAGTGGTGTTTTCCGTTGCTATTTCCGTTAGCCATTTGTTTCCTTATAAAGTATCTTTGTAAGATCTGGTTTCCAATAGTCTGGCCCTTTTTGTACTTTGCCGTCTGACCTATACACAGGTTTACCATCTCTACCTAACTTACTCATATTTGATTCTTGAACTTCCCTAAAACAAGCATCTAAATCTACACCAAAAGCATGACCAGCACCGTATGTAACATATAATATATCTGTTAATGCATCTGCAACTTCTACTTCATCGTCGGTAGCTAATGCTTGTATTAGTTCTGTAAGTTCTTCTTGAATTAAACGAACTCTTAATTTTTGAGTTTGTTTATCAGGTAAGTCTATATTAGTTTTTACCTCTTGTCCAAATGTTTCCATAAAGACTTTTACTCTTTCAAAGTTGGTGGTCATGCAACCTCCTTGTATGCTTCTTCCCACGAGCCAGTAAGACCAGCCACTTCATATTCTGTCACACGATTCTCAAAAAAGTTAGTGTGGTCAGCTCCGTTAAGTATCCACTCAAGCCAAGGTAATGGGTTCTCTTTTACCTTAAAGTTTGGTTTCAATCCTAGTTGTAATAACCTACGATCAGTTATGTATCTTATATATGTTTTTACATCTTCTGCTGGTAATCCCTCAATATCTCCCATACTATATGCTAAATCAACAAACTTATCTTCTAGGTCAACTGATAAGGTAGACATATTGTAGATATCAGCTTTGAATTTATCTCCTACAATTCTTGGATATTCTAAACAGTATTGTCTGAAAACTTTAGCTATACCTTCAACGTGTATTGACTCATCTCTAATAGACCACTCAACAACTTTACCCATGCCTTTCATTTTACCTGATCTTTGAAAGTTAAGAAGCATGACGAAAGATGCGAATAGAGCTACACCCTCGTTAAATACAGACTTAGCTAGTGCTAATCCTAGACCTCTTTGAGTATTAACATTTGAATCCATCATAAACTCAATTTTATCTGCCATCTCAGAATACTCTAAAAAAGCATGATATTCAGAATCAGGCAGTCCTAATGTTTCATTAAGTAATGCGTATGCTCTTTGATGTATACCCTCTCTTGATGCAAATGAGCCAAGCATATTTCTTACCTCATTATTTTTAAACTTAGGAATAAACTGATCGTAATAGTTTTGACCCACTGCAACATCTGATTGTGTAAACAGTCTAAGAATGTTTGTTATATACTCTTTTTCTGTTGGGTTAACCCTACCACCTTTCCAATCTGTTACATCTTCTGATAAGTCTAACTCATCTTCAATCCAATGCACTTTCTCATGTCTAGTAGTAATCTCTACTGCCCAAGGGTAGTGAAATGGTTTGTAAGTTTCACTAAAGTTTAACAATCCACCAGAGCTTTTCTTAATTAAAGAATCACTCATTCTCATAAGATTATCATATCCACCAATTCTTTCGTCATCAATAAATATTTGAGGCACCGAATTAATACGTCTTGTTCTATCATTTTTACCGATAGTTTCTTCCATATCATTTAGTGTTTGATAGAAAGCTAATCTATCCTCTTCTCTTTCCATGAGTTGCTCTTCGTATTCAATCCCATGTTCTTTAAACCAGTTTTTAGCCATTACGCAGAATGGACAATCATTTTTTGTTACTATTCTAATATTCATATTTTTATCCTTCACATGCAACACAAGAATCATCTTCTTGTGAAACAAAATCTTTTAGCTTATCGCTTTTAATTTTTTCTGCAACATTTTCTGCCCGTTGCGTAGTTTCAGTTCTTAAGTAGTATAGTCCTTTACATCCTAGTTTCCATGCAAGATAGTGTGCTTTATGAATATAGGCTTTGCTTGCTCCTGCAGGAAAGAAGATGTTTAGTGACTGACCTTGACATAGATGTTTCTGTCTAGATGCAGCTTGTTCTATTATCTTTGATTGGTCAAGTTCTATTGCAGTTTTATAGACTGCTTTTAGTTCATCAGATAAAAAATTAAGATGTTGTACAGAACCACCATTAGTGATAATACTTGTCCATACTTTATCAGTATTCTTTCCTAATTTTTCTAAATCTTCTTCTAAATATCTATTCTTTACTAAGTGGGAACCAGCTCGAGTTCTATGAGTATAAGCATTTGCTTTAGAAGGCTCTATAGAAGGAGATGTATCACACAAGATAGAACTATTAGCATTAGGCGCTATTGCTAACATATGTGAGTTTCTTCTACCAGTTCCTGCCATGTCTGGGCACTCTCCTAGTTCTTTACCCATCTCAAGAGTAGCTTCTACAGCTTGTGTCTTGATATGCTTAAATATTGTCTCATTTAGTGCAGCTGCTTTAGCAGACTCAAAAGGCACTCTATGTTTATGATAGTAAGCGTGTAGTCCCATGGCTCCAAGTCCTAGTGATCTTTCTTGTTGTGCAGAGTATCTTGCACGACTTATCTCATCTCCTGCGTGGTCAATAAAGAATTGTAGCACATAATCTAAGAACTTAGTGAGATCTTTAATCATGTCTGTATCTCTCCACTCATCAAATTTTTCTATGTTTACAGAGGACAAACAGCAAACAGCAGTTCTATCTTCACTTGTAGGCAAGTGAATTTCGTTACATAGATTAGATCCTTTTAGCACTAAACCTTTATCTTTCATAGGTTGTGGCAAGGCTCTATTGGCTGTATCAAGAAAGTTTAAGTATGGCTCTCCAGTTCTAAATCTAGTTTCTAATAGAGTTTCCCAGAGTTTTCTTGCTGACATTGTATCTCTTACACTTCTATCATTAGGATCGAGAAGATACCAGTCTTCACCTTTTTCAACTGCCTGCATAAACTTATCTGTAATATTAACAGCATTATGTAAGTTTAGACATTTACGGTTTACGTCACCAGTAGGCACCCTCATATTTATAAACTCAATAATATCAGGGTGGTCAATATCCATGTATGCAGCATAACTACCTTTACGGGTCTTACCCTGTCTATAGGCTACCATATCAGCATCTACAGTAGCAAGGAAAGGCATAGGACCTGGTGCTTTATCTGACACAGCTCTAACATCACTCCAATGTCCTCCTACTCCACCACCCTTAACAGATAACCATCTAAGTTCAGCAGTGTGATCAATAAGACCATCTAGCGAATCAGGAACATAAGTTAAGAAACACGAGATAGGTAATGCTTTTACCTTTTCTCCTGGCCCAACAGCATTTGAAAGGACTGGAGATGCATACATAAACCAACCTTTAGATACATAATCATATATTCTTTTTGCAAATTCATCGTCAGGACTATAACAACTTGCGGCTCTTGCAAAAGCTTGTTGAGGACTTGTCTCACCCTCTTTGCAGTAATAGTCTTTGAGCAACTTCATTGCTTGCTCTGTAATATTTTTGTCTCGTTCTAGTTTTATTGCTACCATGTTATACCTCTATTGAACTTATGTTATTATCTTTTTTAATTTGTATTTGATCTATCAAGGGGTGCGTAAAGTCATGTGATATTAAAAATACATTAAGATTTTCTTCTGTTTGTAAAACTTCTATTAACTTCTCTTTTCCTTCGTCATCAAGCACACCTGTAATTTCATCTAAGAATAAAAGATTGATACTGCTACCACCTAATTTCGATAACAGGTTTCTTATAGCTAACAATATAGCTGTCTGTATTCTACTAAATTCTCCGCCTGAGACAGTTTCTATCGGAGTGCTTACACCGTTATTAACTACAACAATATTTAATTTTTCTCTGTCTAGTGTAAACTTGACTTGAAACTGACCATCACTGAGTAGTGATAGATAATAATTGATTGAGTTTTGAAGCTCTTTCGTTAAGTTCTCTAATTTGAAAGCAACTATGCCAGAAGTACTAAACGCTTTCTTTAAAATATTTAGGTTATTTAACGAATTTTGTAAGACTAATGTATCATTTTTAACAACTGCTTGTCTATTTAAAAAATCCGTTTTTTGCTCTTCTAGTGCTTCAACTTTAGCATTGTTTACTCCAACTTGTTTATTGAATTCTACAATTTCCTCTACTAATGATTTTTGTATTTTGTATTTTTCTTGTAGTTCATTTTTCTCATTTTGAATCGAGTCAAAGTCTGGATAACTTTCAGGTATGCTTTTATCTATGATTTGAGATAGAGATTCAAACTTTTCTATAGCTGCTTGGTTTGCAGTATACTCAACTTGTAATCTTTCTATCTCTTTTATTTCATCACTCCAGGCTTGAACCTGTTTTAGGTTATCTGAATAAATTGATTTAGCTTTCTCAATATTCACACTATTATTGTGTATAAGCAACTTAGAGTGAGTATTGTCAAGAGGTTGTCCACAAGCAGGGCAGTTATCGTTAGTATCTAAACCTTTCATTTCGTTTTCCCATCTTGCTATATCTTGTTGAATACTGCGAAGATTATTCTTAGACTCGGTGTATTCAAGAGTCATAGTAAAAGGAGTTACAGGTTGCATATCCATTTTGAATACTAACTTATCTCTATCTTTTTTGTACATATTGTTTTTGTCTATTTTTTTACAAGTTTCAAGGTAGTTTTTTATCTGCTCATCTAAAACACCAATTCTTTGCTGCAGTGTTTCATCTACTTCAGGCATTTGCTTTTCTGTTTGTTTAGCAGGTATTGTTACATTGTTTAAAAAATCTTCAATAGACTTGAGTTCTCCACTAACCTTCGCTAGTTCTTTATCTGTTGTATTTAGCTTTACCTTAATAGTCTCACCAATATTTACATACTTCTCTAAATTAAATAGATTGATTAGAAACTTTTTACGATTAGTATCAGTAGCTTTTAAGAAGTCTAGTAAATCTACTGATGATTGATAAGTTAGCTGAGAAAATACTTCAAAATCTAAACCTAAAATAGACTGTATCTTTTTGTATGTGTCTAACACTTTGTGGTCACTGATATCTGTGCCATCCTCTATCAGCTGTATCTTTGTTTGCGCACCTGCACGTTTGACAGATATCTCATACTGTTTTGAGTCAGTTTCAAAGTATAGAGTGCTAGACCAGGTTTTAGAGTCTGACCACCTATTTAGAAGATCATTCTTTTTAATTGATTTAATATTCTTGTTGAATAAAGTTTCTTGTAAGATTAAAGCAATAGAAGTTTTACCACTACCGTTTGGTGCAGTTAGCTGACTTATTTTATTCTTGTTAAAGTTAATTACGTTATTTTTTCCGTACGAAAAGAGATTAGAAAACTCTAGTTTGTTAAGTTTTATGTAAGCCAATTTCTGCTCCTGTCAATAGTTTGTATGATAACCAAGTATCATATAATTTATGTTCTTGAAAGTATGAGTCTAGACTTTTCTCTACTTCTAGTTTACGTCTTTTAGTTAACCCTTCCCATGTAACAAAAGTAGTATATGCGCGTCTACAACACTCTCTAACTATATACTCACAATCTGCTTGTTGCTCTAGCGAGGCTTCCCATCCTGTCATCTTTTTTCGCACTGATAGGTTTGGAAATGCTTTATAAATAAAGCTATTGTTTTTACCTCCTGGCATATTAGAATCATAGTTTCTCATATAGTGTACAAAGATAGGTTCTAGACTTGTAAATGTCATAAACTTCTTATCAGTATTAATGGCATACTTTACCATATTGATAGAATCTTCCCACCAACCAAAGCCTAGATTCTCACAGTAGTCAGGGTTATGTCCACTCATTATTAGTATCTCATCATCTTCTACATAGTCGAATAAGTGAGTGAGTGCGCATTGAGCAGCAGAGTGTGTAAACTGCCCAAACTCAACTGCTTTTGGAATAACTGTATTCATCAAATGTGCAAGGGAAAGGTTATGAATTTTATAGTCTATGCCTCTTTGTTTGCAATAACGAGCAGCAAATGCTAGATCAAAGTCGTTTGCTCCGTCAAACAATCGTAAGCTGATAGCTCTAAAGTTCATCTTTAGTTCGTAAAATACTTCTGCACACACCTCAGAATCTATACCACCACTTAATGCCAAGACAACTCGTTTATCAGGGTATCTTCGTTTAAATTTTCTAACTAGGTGTATGTAGTCTTTTTTGAAGTCTGAACAACTTCTATAAGGAGGGTCTGTCACTCGTACACCAAGACTAGGGACTAGCTCGTGGCAGAAGTAACCTCGTAGTGGTCGCATATAGGTTTTACTTTGGAAATACTCCCAGTATACTCTATTATAAGTGACATCACACATTAATATTAAGAGCCTTAAACTCGCTTAATACAACAGTTTTATCTTTTACTTTGATATAGTCTAAATATATATCAAGTTCTTCAAATGTAGTTTTATTTTTTAAGTCTAGCTTTGAAGAATCATCAGGTGCAGATGCTATCTTCTTATCTAGCAGTTCTGTATTCTCAATCTTAGTTAGTTCATCTACTGAGCCAGTAACTTCATACACCACATGATTTATTTTATCTTCGGGCATAGGTTCTCCAGCTACAATACGTTTACGAACTAGCTTAGGTAAGTCTAAATCTATAAACTCTCGTCTGTAGTCTTTGTCGGTAATAAAGTCATAGAGATCAACTCCATACTGACGCTTTTCATCACGATCAAAAGTAGTATTTAGTGGACTACCAGGATAGTAACAGTCGCTGTCACCATAACGATGATTAAAGTGTAGGTCACCAAGTAGACATAAGCGCCAAGGGGAGAGACGGGAGAAGTCATATTCAGGCGATACATGCGGTGGCACTTCTCCACGAATATGGGTAACCAAGATGTCGCCTTCCACGTATGGTGGTAGATTGTCCTTCTGCATCTCTCCATATGGGAAGAAGCAGAAATTTGCTTGACCAACACTCGCGCGTCCATTTCTAGTAAAAACAGTGACGTTTTCATTCTTGATAGCGTTCTCTTGAGTAAAGTGTTCAAAAAATGATTCTCCTTTGCGTGTTGCCTCATGATTGCCAGGGATTATAAATGTGGGAATTGTGACCGAATTGATATAGCTAAGAAACAAACAGATTTCATCTGGCTCAGGTTTCTTATCAAATATGTCACCAGCAATGATATGCACATCACATCTCTGCTCTAGTGCAATCAGCTTTCGGAACATAGTTTTAAATCTACCTACCTGCCACTCATACGGGACTTTCTTTTTGTGCAAAAGTATATGCCAGTCAGCACTACATAAAATTTTTGTCATTGCCATATCCTCTAAAATATGCTAAAAATGTTGAATAGCAAATGAACAAAGTTACAACGGCAGTTGAAAAGCTGTTGAACAAGGCTCGAACATTTGCTCAAACGCTGGCACGGAGTGCCGCAGCTAGGAACGTAGTTCCGCAGTTTTGGCTACGTCACACTTGCGCCTAAATTTCAATGTGAGCAAAGTCCTGCGTAAACCATATTGCTACTGTATATCTAGTACCTTTTAGAATCTTCTTCACACCATGTAAATATTCATTTGTAGATGGGAAAATAACTAAAGAGTTCGCTCTAGGTTTATACATATATTTTTTAAGTGGAAACTCTATCTCACCACCATCATAATCATCATTTATATAAAAAATACCTGACCATGTTCTAAAACTAGTTGGGTGATTATGATTAGTACCGTCTGGCCATGAATTATCAGAATGAACACTCATAGTTCTTCCTTCTTTCCACTTACATAATTCTGTATTATCAGGTATGTGTAACTCGCCAGTTTTATCATGAATAACTCTTTGTGCAAAAAATCTAACTGTATTTAGAAATTGTTTTATGCCAAAGGTTTCTGGTGAGTTTGCATCTAGTCGTTTAAAGGGTATAGTAGATCCTATAAATTCTGGGATTTGTTGTCCTGAGGTAAATATAGGATTACTAAATAGTATATCATTTTTTACAATGAACTCATGTATTGCTTTTACTTGGTCAGCTTCAAATACATTCTTTTTAACTACTATACCTTTTTTCATTATTTTTTACCCCCAATGTTTACTATCTTACTAAGATCACCCTCAAAGGTATAACTACCTACATGATTAAGTTTAGTTGATAAGTCCATCCAAATCTCTCCACCTATAGCTTGCCATCTTCTACAGAAAGTATAATCTTCAGATAAGTATCTATTATCTGTTTTATCATGGATAGTGTCAAAAAATGAATAACAATATTTATTAAACTTCTCGTCTATATTAGAATCATTCTTATAATGTAACTCTGGGTAGGCTTCTCTCATTCTATTAAATACATTTTTCTTGATACAGAAAAACCCAGTCGAAGCATCAAGCACTTCAGCAGCACCATTTTCAACTCTTATTTGTCCTTTTTCAGGATCAATAAATTTAAAATTCATTGCATACTGTATAGGCAGTGCTTTTTTAGGATAGGCACCTGCAATGATATCTTTATCAAAAGCTATTGCTCTTAATATTGATTCTGCATCAAATTCTATATCTGCGTCAATAAAAAATAGATGAGTACAGTCACTTTCCATAAACATTGCTGATAATATATTTCTTGCTCTTGTAACAAGTGATTCGTTTCTTAGTGTAGTAATCCTAAAATTAATACCGCTTTTCATCATCATTTGTGTACAACGAAACATACTTAAAAAGTATTGATCAGTCAAGTTCCCACCATAACAAGGAGTGGCAAAGAAAATATTATTCTCTCTAAGTATATTAAGATCAATTTTTGCTTGATCTTGTGTAACGTCAGTAAATGCTCCAAAGCTTGGTCGCTTTGAAGCATTATCTGTGTTACCCTCGCTAGTAACAGTATTACTAACTAAATCAGATAACTTTTTTTTCATTTATGCTAAGTCCTCAACATCTTCTACTGCTTTAAACTCATCACCTGCGTCTGCAGAAAAGAAAGCAGTGTTTTGCAACAACCACTCTTTTTGCTCATCGTAAGTTTGTCTTTTATAGATTCTATCTAACTCAAAAAGATCTAAACCTTTTTCTTCCTCTGTTAGTATAGTATTACTCCTTGCAGGAACAACAGTATATTTAACATTTTGCGGAAGTGGCCCTGTCTTCTCTTTCTTTACTGTGAGATCATAACCTTTTTCTGCATCTGCAGGGTTACCATATTCAGGGTTTGAGGCATAGTCTACTATCTGAGAATAGATAGTGGCTCTTAGATCAAATAATTTAATTTTATTATCTGAACGATCTATAACATTACAGACATACGAAAATTGAGGTTTATCTGAGTATAGTGATGCATCAATCTCCTTAAACGGATCTTGAGCATTATTATCAAATGATTCAGTTTCTCTTGAAAAACTAAGACATTCAACAGGCATTTTCTTGCCTTCGGTAGTGACAATCCAGTAACAATATCTAGGCATAACATCGCCTATAAGTCTAACTTTTGTATCACCGATTGAAAGAGCTAGTCTCTCAATTTCTTTGCGCTGGCTTGATCCAGTGCTTTGCTTTCCTTTTGCTTTATCCCAAGCTACCATAGTTTCCTCCTTATGAACGTTGGTTCTTTAGTTTAGGTTTCTCCTCTCGGAGATTCGTATATAAAATGTATTTTATCTTCTGACACTTTTAAAAGTGGATTATGTGTCACTTTCTCAAAATAGTGTCTTGGTATAAAATCTTGTGTATTATCAATGGGTCGCATTGACAATGCTTTTAAACACAGAGCTTTATGTCTCACATTAACTCTTGCAAATAAGAACTTATCATTCTTAAAGTAACTCTGTGGTTCTTTAGTTGTATAATTATTTACAACCCTATACCTTGATTCACTCAAATACCCTCTTGAAAACAAGAACGGCGGTATGTGGTTTATATTTAATTTTTTCATCATGTACTGTGATGATGTCACATTATAACTTGTAGTTAGACCATAAGTCAAGATGATTATTCCAGCAGGGTCGCCTTTTGCTGCAACGTATAACTCATGCCAATTAAAGTATGTAGTAGCCATGTTGTTGATACCAAGTTAATCTTTTTGTTTGTTGTCTAGCCACTATCGGTCCGCTAAGCCAAAAGTCTACTACCATAGGTATTTGTTTATCAGGGTGTTCTCTTATTATTCTACCTATTCTCTGCTCTAATTTTATAGGATTATTGTTAGGACAAGTGAGAATAAGAGTATCAAGACGATGACAACTGATGCCCTCATCGAAGAGTTTGGTTGATAAGACTGCTTTGTACTTTCCTCCAACATTTTGAAGAACGTCTTTTCTAGTTGATTCATCTGTTTCTCCTATTAAACATACACTATCTTTTATCATTCCTTGTAAATCTTTAAGCATTTGAACACGCTCACCAAGGATTAAAGGACATCGTTTCTGCCCTATAAGTTGAATCGCTGTATTAGCGATAGTTGCCAAGTAATCTTGGTTGCCACAAAGTTTGTTCAACTGGCGCGACCAATCACGCTTTGGATCTATAACTGGGAACCTAAAATCGGTTCTCTTAACCATTACTATCGGGTCTTGGAGTTTTCTAGGATCTCTAGCAGTAACCATAAAAGGAGTAAAATAATCCACCAAATAGACATGTTTTCCATCCTTTCTTTTAGGAGTGGCACTAATTCCTATTTTAATTTTAGCATTTAAATTATTAAGTGCCGTGCTAAATAGTTCTGCAGGACACAAGTGTGCTTCATCTACTAGTATTATAGAAAAGCTATCACGCAAGCTGCTAAGATTATTATAAACACTTTTATATATGCCCACTGTAATATCTTGTATATCGAGTAATCCATCTCCTACCATTCCTATCTTTACGCCAGGCACTTGCCTCTCAAGTTCTTCGATCCACTGACGAAAAAGTAATTTAGTGTGAACCATCACTAATGTAGTTACATTATTTCTAGCTATAATATCAACACCTGTAAAAGTTTTACCCCATCCACAAGGTGCTTGAATAATTCCACTTCTAGCTCTGCCTTTAGTATGAAACTTATCAACTACTTCTTTTTGTTCCCACCTTAATTTTCCTACAAAGGTCAATTCTTGTGAGGCTTCTTTATATGTTCTTTTATCAACTACCTCTTTATAGTCTAGTTTACCAAAACTATTTGAAGGCAATATAAAGTGTGTATCAGTCTCATCCCATGTTTGTAAAATCTCATCACCATTATCATAAGTGAATAAAGATAGTAATGTGTCGACATCATGAACTTCATCTTTTTTAATATATATTTTATCCGATATTACTATTTTACCAACACTAGCTTTTTTCGTAGAAAGCATTTACTAATTTTCCTTTATCATCTGATTCTATTGTGTATTGAATTCTTAATTCATACCCATACAAGTTAAGTATCTTTACACATCTTTCATAGTATTGATTACCTGTATATAGTTCTATCATCATACTTTTTGCATTTCTTAAACACTTATCTGCATTTCTTAAAAATATATACTCACTACCATCTATGTCAACCTTTAAATGATCTGGGTAGGGAAGATTATGTTTTTCTTTAATACTATCTAGTGTGTTACCCATGACTTCTAGTTTTGCATATTTTTTACGAATCTGGGAACTAAACGTGTCTGTTTCAATTGTTACTCCATATGAGCCAATATCTTCAGTTTGATAATTAAGAGTCACTACTCCCTCATTATCGCTGATTGCATATTTAAAAGGTCTTATACGTCTACTTAATCCTACATTCTCTCCCATGTTTGCTCTTAGACCATCAAAGTTAGGAGGAAAAGGTTCAAACGCATATACTTGTTTTCCTGTTATAGCAGCGTATAAACTAAAATAACCTACGTTAGCTCCTAAATCATAAAAAATACTATTTTTAGGGAGTTGATCAATATAATCAAGTACTTCTGGTTCAGCAACTACTTCTTCTTTAAGATACTTAAAATTAATGGCTCCACTAGGAAACCGTAACCTTATCATTCTTTCAGGTGTTGATCTCATTTAAAAACCTTTTTATATACCATTTTGAACCTACTTTTATAATATCTACTGTATTACCCTCGACTGAACCTTTAAGATCTTCTTTTGTTTTTATTGTAAACGGGTATGATATTCTTTGTAACCATATATAATTCTTTCTTGCCCGTATAATTTTTCGTTTCACTGCTCTTATTTTATTGAAACTAGGTAAATCATGTATTTTGGCTTTTGAATCTATACCCCATCTACAATTAGAAAGAATTAAATCTTGTAAGTTACTACAGGTATAGTCAAATTTTATTCTATGCTCCATTTGTAAAAGGCGCATAAAGTAATCTCCACCGAATGAACGATCATCTACAGTTTCAAAATGTGAGTTGTCGTATCTTTTTATTTTTATTTGACTAGTACCATACGAAATTTTAAAGGGTGGTTTTCTTAAGCAAAATATAGGATATATTATCATTTGCTTTTAGGTCTATAAAAGATATGATCGTCTATTGTAAATACAACCTCTAAATTAGTCCATTCAGGAGAAACATATATAGCATGATAATGGGTAGCTCCATCTGTAAAATCATACATGCCTCCCATCAATTTATTAGCTACAGTAATTATTTTGGAGTAGACTGTGGGCTCTTTTATATTATCTCTAAAACCATCACAATACCAACTAAACTGACACCTATGCCTAACAGGGTAATATTTTCTAGCTTCTTTTGGAAGACTTGGATCTTTTCTAGTCTTCCAGGACTCTCTTATTGGCCCCTCATATATTACTTTACACGGATCATTAGGAAAGTTTTTACTTTTTACTCTATTTAAAACTACTAATCCTACAGCTATTTGTCCTGCTAATGATTGAGATTTAGCTTCAAAATAAATGTTTTTAGCCATGCACTCAATATGGTTATGAGGAGGTTTTCCGTTGAATATATCTCCAAAAGCACTTTTACCTGTTACAAAACCCCCAAGAAATGCACATGACCAAGCTACTGTTGTTATTTTTACAAAAGTATTAAACCTCACTTAAGTCACCCCAGCTTGCACCAATCTCAAAATCAACTTTAATAGGACAGTTAGGAATACTAAGTCCTCTATCACGTTGTATACACTCTCTAGCATTAGTAATATAAGTGTCAATCAAATCTTCTCTTACTTCTGATACGATAGAGTCATGAACAACAGTGAATGGAAGAATAGCATCTTGATAATTATTCTCATCTATCCACTTTATTAAGTCAATTACGCCCATGATATTAATATCAGACGCAACACTCTGTACTAGAAAGTTAACACCTGAACGAATTGCATGTTTAGCAACTCCTGGGTTTGGTGATTTAGACTCTGGTAATCTACGTTTTCTGCCGAAGAAAGAATAAATATAAGCATAGTTTTCTATCTGTTGGTTAGAAGAGTCAATGAAACGTTTGAGTGCTCTAGCTTCGTTAAAGTATTTATTAATAAATAACTTTGCTTGAGGAATACTTATTTCTTCTCCTGGTATAGAGTCTTTGTTAACAGTCTCGGCAATTTTTGCAGGTCCTGCTTGGTACATAATTCCAAAGGTAATAGCTTTTGCATATTGTCTCTGGGCTGCATATTTAGACTTGACTTCTTTGACTTCGCAAGTGAGGTTAAACATTTGTTTTGCAACATACGAGTGAAAATCAAGTTTATCAATAAAAGCTTTTTGTAGAAACGAATCATTACTAAGCATAGCTGCATAATACACCTCTGCGGTTCCAAGATCACACTGAACGATTTTGTAACCATCACGTGCTTTGAAAAGCTTTTTAATGTCTTTATTGTCTCTCGGTATGTTTTGGTAGTTGAGATTCCCACTACTACTAAGGCGACCACTGGTGGTCCCATGAATATTAAAGCCGCTTCTAAGCCTTCCATCACTATCTACTCCGTTCTGAATATTTGAAATGTATGTGCCAGCCATCTTTGACTTTTCTCTTAAATCTAATACAGCTTCTGCGAGAGGGTGATTAATACTTTGTAGAACTTCTTTATCGACACTATATGCACCTGTTGCTGTTTTCTTAGTAGGTTTGATTTTTAGTATATTAAAGAATAATTCTTTCATCTGCATAGTCGAGTTCGGGTTGAAAGTTTTATTATTTATTCTTTCAAACCTCTGCACTGCAGGATTATTACTTATCTCATCAATACATTCTTCTACATCAATTTGATAAGATTCTTGTAACGCATCTACGGCAGCAGTGTCAACTGGACCACCATTCTTTTCAAGTCTCATTAGAGCTGTAGTAGCTGGCTTGAGAATAGTAGTGTATAGCTTTGTAAACTCTTCGCTCTTATCAACGAGTGGTTTGAACTTAGTGTATAATTGAAAAGTTGCATCCCCATCTTTACAAGCGTAGGGCGCTAGTATATCAGCAGGTAACATACCATAGTTGAAATCTGCTAACTTAACTTTGTTTCTTCTAGCCCATGATTTTTTGTAATCATCGAGTTCTCTCTCATAATCGCCAAGATCTGTGAATCTTAGTGCTAGAGGCTTTAGTCCGTGTGTTCCTACTGCTTCTTCTAAACAGTAGTGCAGTAACATTGTATCTTCCCAATCTGGAAAAGTAAAGTTTAATTCATATTGCATAAACCCCATATCGAACTTTGCATTGTGAAATATACATTTCTTCTTTTTGAATACTGCTTGAAACCAGCCATGTAGTTTATTAACAACATCAATAGAAACATATATACCTTGATGTGGTTTGGTAGATATAGCTATACCAAGAATAGAGCCAGTGTATGGAGATACTGAGGTAGTTTCTATATCAACAACTATCGTATCAGCTGCTAGTATCTGTTCTTTATATGGTTCAAATGCAGACTCTGACTCGATATGCTGATAGTCTTTTTCTGCCTGAGCTCCTGCAGCTTCGTCATTCATAATAGGCGATATCCTACTAAAAGCTTTTTTGATCTCGTCTTCCATTTGTGGTTTAACAATAGCCATGTTTGGGTGAACTATTGGCATATATTTTTTCTCAAGATGAACACCATTATACTTTGTAATACCAGTTATACCAGTGACATACTTCAGTGCATCAGCACCAACAGGACATATTAGTTTATATCCGTCTAATACTGACATTTCTAAATCAATATCTTTCTTAAGTATTTTATCTTTAGAGCCAGAACTCAGAAATCGTACATCATAGTCAATATCTTTAAGATATTTACCAACAATCTTATCTGCGTTTTTCTCTGCCGCTGAAGCAAATACAAAACATAATTCACTCATTTATCATCTCCGTTACTTGTTTTGCTGTGTATGCACTTAGTGTCCAACCTAAATGTCCATGTCCTGTATTGTACCAAACATTTGGGCACTTGCCAACTTTAACTATCGGCATCATGTTAGGAGTCATAGGTCTTAATCCTGCCCAA
>MDTB01242695.1_pt1 | contig 21161 bp, 18 predicted proteins | sample 811161 | NCBI WGS metagenome assembly MDTB01 (sample SAMN05326650, study PRJNA326480) | marine metagenome | isolation source: seawater | place: Mediterranean Sea | collected 2009
AGACGATCGTTAAAGTCGTGGCACTTGCAGTGCTGATGCCAATTGTCGCGAGCATGGGCGGCATCGCCGGCACCCAAACCCTGACGTTAGTTATAAGAGGTCAAGCGCTGGGCCAGCTTAATCGAAGAAATATCTTGTGGATGTTAAATCGCGAATTCTTAATTGCCGCGCTGAATGGACTACTTTGGGCGACTCTGGTCGCGATCACTGCGTCCATATTATTTGATGACCGTCTGCTTGGCTGGGTGATTGCCACGGCCATGATGATCACTATTCTGGTTGCGGCTATTGCCGGCAGTCTGCTGCCCGGTCTACTGCGTAGCCTGGGTATCGACCCTGCCATAGCCGGAGGAGTGGTCCTGACCACCATCACCGACGTTGTGGGTTTTTTTGTTTTTCTCGGCTTGGCGAGCCTGGTTTATGCCTAGCCTAGGATTCGCCCGCCACGGTCATCGGCGCCAATAACAGGCTTGGCGCGCGTACATTACCGCGCATATCTACGTCATCACCCATACGCACTATATTTTTCAGCATATCCCGTAAATTGCCTGCAATGGTAAATTCATCGACCGGATGCCCAATTTCACCATCCTCCACCCAAAAACCAGCCGCACCTCGAGAATAGTCGCCGGTTACTCCATTCACCCCCTGACCCATTAGTTCACAGATATACAATCCGGTACCGAGTTCCTTGAGCAGTTCTTCTCGGCGAACCGATGGCCCCAATAATGCCAAGTTGTGTACACCGCCGGCATTGGCCGTGGTTGCTAGATCTAGTTTGCGTGCGGAATAAGCAGATAGGACGTAGCTATTCAAAACCCCCGCGTCGACAAAGCGATTAGGCCGGGTGGCAACGCCATCCGCGTCGAAATACGCGCCACCCAGGCTACGCGACAACAACGGTGATTCCTGGAGCGACAGCCATGTCGGTAGAACCTGCTGTCCAACGCTATCTAGCAAAAAGCTCGCCTTACGGTACTGAGCGCCGCCGCTTATCGCGCCTAATAAGTGACCAATCAAACCAGAGGCCAATTGCGGAGCTAACATAATGGGGAAGGTTCCTGTTGGCGCTTTCTTGGGCGCGAGGCGCGCAACCGTTCTTGCACCAGCCTTTTGGCCAACATGCACCGCCGACTCGAGTTCATCGGCACTGCGCGCGACGGTGTACCAATAGTCACGTTGCATGCCGTTTGCATCCTCGCCAATCAACACGCAGCTCAAGCTATGTCGCGTGCTGGCATAGCTGCCAACAAAACCATGGCTATTCCCATACACACGAATACCCTGTTGCGTGCCAATCTGCGCACCATCTGAGTTAACGATACGCGCATCGACATCCAACCCCGCCGATTCACATTCGGCAGCCACCTGCTGAGCCGCCTCAGGATCCAAAAGCCATGGATGATACATGTCCAGTTCGACAGGCCGTTGCGGCATTAAGTCCACATCAGCTAAGCCACAGAAAGGATCGTCTTCAGTAAATCGAGCTATATTCTTGGCCGCGGTTACGGTTTCTTTGATCGCACCTACGCTGCTGTCTGTAGTGCTTGCAGTACCACGGCGCTGCCCAAATTGGACTGTGATGCCAAACCCACGATCTTGATTAAACTCCAGCGTTTCAAGTTCGCCCTTGCGCACACTTACCCCAAGGCCTTCTTCAGCACTGACAGACACCTCGGCCTGATCCGCTCCTTGCTGGCGCGCTTCTTTGAGAATATCGTGTACCAGCTGTTCTAACTCAGCTTGTTGCTTTATAAATTCCACTATTTTCTTCCCAAAAGAATGACTGAAGAACCATCAAAAAGTTCACGCAAGCGCGAAGCCCTTCGATTACAAGATGTTGGACGCGCATTGACCCAACTTAAGGCCCAAGACTTAGCCACTTTCGATCTGCCTCCTTCCCTTAACCTCGCAATTGAGGAGCATAATCGCATCAAAAGTCGCGAGGGCAGTCGCCGCCAGCTGCAATACATCGGCCGCCTTATGCGCAAACTCGACACCGAAGCCATCGAAAGACAACTGCAACACTTGCGAGGCGCATCTAATTCCGCGCGGCATGCCTTACACATCGTTGAGCAATGGCGAGACCGCTTGCTCGAGGATCCGCAGAATCTGACTCAACTGCTCCGCGAGCACCCTCATGTGGATCGTCAAAAGCTACGCCAATTACTCAAACGCGTCACCAGTGCCGACTCAGCAACTGCAAATGAATTGCCATCTCCTGCGCAAAAAAAGACTGCACGGGCCCTATTCCGTTTTCTACGCGAGCAGCTAGAAACATCCGATACATTTTAAGCCTGTGTTCCACCAACGACGATTTCATCGACCTTAAGAGTGGGTTGGCCTACCCCTACCGGCACCGACTGGCCATCTTTGCCACAAACACCTACTCCGGCATCCAGACCAAGGTCATTACCTACCATAGACACCTTATTCATAACATCAGGACCATTGCCTATAAGGGTTGCACCACGTATCGGCGCCGTGACCTTGCCATCTTCAATCAGGTAAGCCTCGGTGGCGGAAAAGACAAAACGCCCTGAGGTGATATCTACGGAACCACCACCAAAATTCACAGCGTACACACCCCGCACCACTGAGCGAATAATGTCCTCTGGCACATCTTGCCCCGGCAACATATAGGTATTCGTCATCCGCGGCATGGGCACATGGGCATAAGACTGACGGCGACCATTACCGGTTGCCGCAACATTCATAAGTCGAGCATTCAGCTTATCTTGCATGTAGCCACGCAGGATGCCGTTTTCGATCAGCATAGTGTTTTGGGTAGGTGTTCCCTCATCATCAACACTCAAGGACCCACGACGCTCAGCTAGAGTGCCGTCGTCGACCACCGAGCAGAGACTGGAAGCAACTTGCTCACCTACCCGGCCAGAAAATGCAGAACTACCCTTACGATTGAAGTCGCCCTCTAATCCATGCCCTACAGCTTCATGCAATAAAACTCCCGGCCAACCTGGGCCGAGTACTACAGGCATTGGGCCTGCCGGCGCTTCCACCGCATCCAAATTTATCAGCGCCATGCGCACCGCCTCACGCGCCAAATCATCAGCCCAATCACCGGCGTACAATGACGCAAGATCTCTGCGCCCACCGCCGCCGGCGCTACCGCGCTCGCGTCGGCCTTTGTCAGCGGCAATAACCGATACATCCAGCCGCACTAAGGGGCGGATGTCAGCGCTAAGCGTGCCGTCACTGGCCATAACCAACATGCTGGAGTGACTGGCTGCGATTCGCACGTTAACTTCTTTGACTCTTGAGTCAACAGCTCGAGCGGTTTGGTCTACTTGTTGCAACAAAGCAACTTTCTGTTCTTGGGACAAACTACTGATGGGGTCTTGGGTGTTGTACAGCGGGTCTGCACTGACCACACGAAGACCCGATGTAGGCCCGCGCGAACCCGCACCGGCCACCGACTTCGCAGCAACTGCGGCCTTGTGTAATCCATCAGCGCGAATGTCTTCACAATAGGCAAAACCAGTTTTTTCACCCGCTAAAGCCCGCACCCCTATTCCCGCGTCAACCGAAAAAGCACCATCTTTGACAATACCATCTTCAATACCAAAGGACTCGGAACGAGCACTCTGAATAAAGACCTCGCCGTAATCCACGTTGCGGCCCAGCATATGCTCTATCGCGCTTTGCACATCTGCGGACTCAATGCCCTTCGGCGTCAATAGCTCCGCTTCCACCCGTTGTATCAGTTCACTCATTTACTACTACTTAATAATGTATTTTTCCGACCATCAAGACGCCTATGATTCGTCTTTGTCTTTCTTAGCAACAGTGATGATCGCTGGCATTTCCGCTGCCGTCGACGCATCTAAAGAATCAACAGTTTCTGCTGGCGGCTCAGCAATGGCCTGGTCTCCGCGATTATCCGTCGCAACAGGTTCAAGTGGTGGCGCCTCGGTCTCTTGTGCTGGCATAACTAAGGGGGCAAGGCTACCCGGTTGTGGTGCTGCTTTCATGCTTTTATCCCACAAACTTACAAACTTCACTTGAGGGTCTTCAAGCGTGCCGGTAATGGCGAATTTAGCGCTGCTGAATTGTTGAATAGGCTTGCGCAATATCTGCTCACCCAGCATGACGCTCAAGCCTGCCACAGGATTTGCAAGTGCGAGATAGGCTCCATACCAGGGCAATGAACTACTGACGGGCAGGGTAACAATCATCTCGTTGTCGAGCATTTCTGAACGCAGATTTACACGGCCACCAAATTCGAAAGAAGACGATGGGCTCTCAACGATCATGCGGTCAGTAAATACCATTTCCTCTTGACCCACACTTACCGTGGCGCTGAGTCGATCAAAGCTCATACCATCATCAACGATGTCTGAAAAATCGAATTTATTGATTCTTTTGGCAAGTGCAGAGGGGGTGAATAAGCTGATCAATCGCAAGCCGTTAGCTGATGTATCCGCATCCAAAAATCGACCGTTCTTGGCCTTGAAGTTCATGCTGCCATGCAACCCCAGCAGCTCTATATTTGGCGGCGAGCCCGGCCATTGCAGATCCACCTGCAGCGACGCACTCCCGGTCTCCATCGTCGGCGCGAAGTCCCACATTGGCAGAGTAAGCGCAAGGTCGTCTAACGCTACCCGGCCGGAGTAAGCCGTAGTGTTGTCGGACAAGTCCCAAATAAACCGGGCATTGCGCAGATGCACGCCTCTCACATCGGCATTAAGTGAAGCAAAATTGATGCCGTCCTGTTCAGGCATAATTTCGAACTGCCAATTGCCATAATCTTCATCGCCTATGCGCAGCGCCTCTATCGCCACCCAGGCCGCAGGCAAGGATCTACCCAGTTCTACAGTTAGGGGATCAGAAACCGGTAACGCAGAAATGTTGTTAGGTAACGCCGCTTCCGAGTTAGCCGCTACAGAGTCCGGGGCGGGCAACCGCAGAAAATCTAGATCTATGCCAAGACGCGCAGCATCTGTTAAGTCCACTCTGCCAACAAGGTCGTTAGCTTGGACAGAGAAAATAAATTCACCAACGTGTCGACGACCTGCCAACACCAGATCATCAAATATCAAATCGCCGACGACGAGTGCGCCTACTCGCAAGTTATCGATCTGCCAATCCACCGCATATTGGCCACTTCCCACGGCCAGCTGAGACCAAGCTGCAACATCGATCGCAGCCATATTACCGCCAATACTGACCCAATCTTGATCCGCTTGGATCACTGCGGGAGCAGCACTCAAACCGATAGACCCACGCAACACCCGGTCATCCAAATGCACCCAGCCCTGAGTATTCTGATAGCGCCATTGCAAGCTTTGATAACCGTCTAGAAATTGCAGATCAAAGCGGCTGGGCGACAATAAATTGTCGGTCTTACCCAGTTCTCCGGGTAAGTTCACAGCCATACCGAGAAGGTCCGTATCCACCGCCAAAGCAGAAATACCGCCCCTCATGTCGATAGAAAGATCTGCACTGAATTGGCTTTCGCCGCGCAACACGCCAAGATCAGAGAGGCCGGCTAAGGTATAGATATCATCGGGAGTAAAGGCACCGCTTACCGCAAAATTGATTTGTTGGGTGTCGTTTGTCACTGCAATTGAGGCTTGCCGACCAAAGATGCTGCCGTCAAAACTACCCTCTAACTGATGAGGCAGTGTAAATGTGCCTTGCCCTACAGCGTCTTCTACAACGAGCCGGTAGTCGGGCATCGACAGAGACATCTGCTCCGGTCGGAAATTCAGGTCCAGCGCAAGCGGCGTCTCAGCATCCGCCGTCAACGGTAAACTCATGCTACCCTGTAAACGCACATTACCTTTCGCCGACCAATCATTTCCGACAAAACCAAAGGACGATCTGAGCGGCGTATCGCGTAAAAAATCAAGCAATTGTGCCGCTCCGGTCGCAGCATCAAATTGCACATCAGCGACACGCGCGCCAACACCGAGAGCTATTTGAATATCAGAAAAAAGTGCACCGGCCATCTCAGCTGATGAAACTTGCACCCGGGTATAAGGGCCGGCAACGTGAATACTGGCGGATATATTCTGCAACTCCGGCCAGGTGGATTCGTAGATAACACGACCCTGCTCCAAGTCGCTGCGTATTTCTAAACGACGTGCTAATTCGCCCGGGCGTTGTCGCAACTGGCCATGGTATGCCCCCAACAGTCCATTCAAGCGTCCCGCCTGAGGTGCTTGGTGAAGCCAGCTTTGCAAACCCTCAGCCATCTTGAAAGAAATATAGTCAGGTAGATCTGATGTATCTGCGCCATCCATGCCAACTTGTATGCTTAGGCGTTGCTCGTATAGGTTTTTCGGCCGGGTAACCGCAAACTGCACGGCGAGAGCACTACCATGCCGGCGCGCTTTAATATTCTGTCCACGCAAGCCCATATACCCAGGTTGCAAATGAAATTTAATGAGTCCTTGAACGTACTCAAAGTCCCATGCTCGAGCGAATAGAGTAGGAAACTGCAAATTGATATCGTCAGCATTTAACTGCATCGCAATGTTCGCACCATCACCCCACAATCGACCTTGAGCGTTGCGTAAGCTCGGGGAACCCCGATATCCCTGAGCGGACACATCGGACAGAGAAGCTGAGTAACCTATTGCGCCTTGATTGCTGACGTAACCATACAGCCCATGAACTTTTCCACTTGGCGTCAATGCCGATAACCACTCGTCAAAAACCGGCCAAATGCCAGCGCTTGGTTGCAGTACCGACCGCATGGCGGCGAGGTCTATACCCTGACTCCAAGCCATAAGCTCAGGCCACAGTTCATCTGCAACAAACTTGATCCGGAAGTGTAAAGGGTCGAGCGCCATGGAATTAGAGCGATCAGCTCCAGATTGCAGCCCTAGCTTACGGGTGATGCCATGAATGGCGTCGCCCCTAGCAATCCAATCCGTATCAATCTCCGCGCGCAATGTCGACGTTGATGCAGTCACATCCACAGCAGACATCAATGCCAGCGCGGTCATTCGTCCCTGACCGAAACCTTGTCGTTGACGCCAACCTGAGTCACCGGTTTCAATCACCATATCAGCACTGCTGACAAGCCCAGCAGGCAATGCTAGCTGCCCTGAGACGCTGACGTCTCGGGCCGAAACTTGCTCGTCAGACCATGACACCCGCTCTACCCAAGACACCCCAAGTTTGGTAGTTTCCTCTCTGTTCGCGGCTAACACCACGTCAAGCATATGTTCGTTACTAATATTCTGCGCTCGAACATCAGCACTAAAGTGCATGCGCTTACCCTTTTGCGGATGAAATATCAGCTCTATCGCCCCAAACAACCGGTCCCCGTGGCGGAGGCTTTTAACTACATCGAACGGCAGCACGATTCGTTGTTGATTACGCAACCGCCAACCTGAGGGTTCTTTTTCAAAATGCACTTCAGCCTGTTGCCAATACAAATGTCGCGGCACCCAGGCGTTGCGAATTAGACTCTCCAGCGAATCTAGTTCCATCTCAAGATTCTGGAATTGACCCGCACCAAAGGTCACCTTTTGCACTTGAATGACCGGATTAATTCCGCGCCACTGGGCTTGCACCCCCTCAAGGCTGATTCTCTTCGAGGCCAGCATGCTGTTCAGCTGTGGTGTGAACTCACTGGCAAAAAAAAGTAGCGCGCGGCCGCTTCCAAGTGCCAGCGCCGTGACGACAACAAGCCCGGACAAAAAGAGTATTAGCGGGGCGACAACAAAGCGCCGCAGTCTATCCTGATATGACAAACGCGTTGCAACCGACATAGCTGGCAGCAAGGCTTAATTAGCCCACTGACCCCTGAACGATTGAGATATCAAATTGGCCAACGGCGAAATCAGGCTCCGCTTGCACGCCAACAGCCGCCCGAATCTTGGCTCGAACCCCATCGAGGTAAGCGCCTTCGTCCGACAACAATCGATCCACAACCGATTGATCGGCACGGACCAAAAACTCAAGATCCGCCCCGCCCTTGCTCGATTTCGAGCGCTTTATCAAATCACGGATAATGGCCTGACAGGCCGCTTCAACTGAGGCATCAACAGCATCTTCGGAAGTTGCCTGCATGAGCTGGCCTAAACTTTGCCGCACGCGCTTGCGACTTAACTGTACAGTGCCGTGGTCTGAAAAATCCTCTACCCGCACCTGAGACGGATCAGCTGCAAAGGCCTCCGTTAGTGTGCTTAACACCTGTTGTTCATGAGCCTTCTGTTGCATATCAATAAAGTCAATCACGACCAAACCCCCTAAATTGCGCAGTCGCAATTGGGTCGGAATAGTTTTAGCAGCCTCCAGATTAACCTGTAGAGCCGTATCTTCGGCCGAACCAGCACTGGTGCCGAGAAAACTGCCACTGTTGACGTCAATACTGACAAGAGCCTGAGTTTGTTCGAAAACTAGCCCTGCGCCAGAGGGCAACGAATAGCTCGGCTCCAATGCCTGTTGAATTTGTTCTTCCAGACCAAGCCTCGCGAACAAATCCTCATCGCTGTAGCGCAGCACCTCGCGTCCAGTCCACTGGGGCAAATGCTCTTGCGCGAAATTGTGCATCTGTGTGTACGTAGTTTCATCGTCTACAGTGACGCTTTGCACATTTGGCCCAGCCAAATCGCGCAGAATACGGCAGGCAAATGGCAGCTCGGCATAAACTAAGCAGGGCGTTTTTTGCTGTTTGCTCGATTCAATATTTTGTAAAAGCTCATTCCAGCTGTCGCAGAGTCGCGCAAAAGCCTCGGTTAAAGCGCTCTCGCTGGCACCTTCCGTCGCTGTACGGACAATCAAGCCAAAGTCTGTATCCGCCAATTGTCTCGATAAAATATTTTTCAGCCGTTGGCGTTCCGTAGTGCTGTCGATACGGCGCGAAATGCCCAATTGACCCGGGCGCTGGGTCAACACGAGTGCATTGGTGGCAACGGAAAGTGACATCGTAAGTTTCGCGCCCTTATCCTCGATAGCATCCTTAACTACCTGCACGACAATCTCTTGTCCTTCATGCAGAAGCTTGCGGATGTCTACGCGTCGCCCATCACTATCGGGCTCGGCCACCATAAGCGGTTTCGCAGTTACATCAGCGGCGTGCAGAAAACCATGGCGCTGTTGACCAATATCAACAAAAGCCGCCTGAATGCCGCCAATCACCCGAACCACTTTGCCGCGATAAACATTACCGGTTAGGCTTCTGTGCTGCGCTCGATCAATTTGCAGGTCACGCAACTTCTGATCCACTATCAATGCCGCTCGCGTCTCCGCAGAGCCAACGTTAATTACCAACTGCTCGGCGGTTTCACCGCCCTGCTCAGGTTGTTCGGTCAACGCGACCACTCCATGTATCTATGCCAAAGTGTTTCAGCATTATTTCTGTTTCCAGCATTGGCAGCCCAATCACAGCACTGGGGCTGCCGTGAATCTTTTCAACGAAAATACTGCCAATACCTTGTAACCCATATCCACCAGCTTTATCCGCTGGCTCCTTTGTACGCCAATAGGCATACGCCTCGCCCTCGGATATTGCACGAAAGCTGACGTCACTGGCTACTACCTGGGTCCTAGAATCCGCAGCCGAAGCAACCGTTACACCTGTTAAAACTCGGTGCGTAGTACCGGATAGACGCATCAGCATCTCAATACCATCCGCCCGATCACTCGGTTTCCCTATAACCTCATCACCGAGGGTGACAACCGTATCCGCGGCTATTACGACATAGGTCGGCCTATGAGTCAGTCCAGCGGCCGCTTTCGACTTAGACAGCCGCTCGACATAGGCCACTGGCAGTTCATCAACCGCTAAACTTTCGTCCACATCCGGCGACATCGTTTCAAACATCAAACCGATTTGCTGCAACAAACTGACCCGCCGCGGCGACGAAGATGCTAACAAAATAGACCGGGGGCAAATATCGTTCACCGCAAGCCTCTGTGCGATTCCAGAGCTTGGAAAAATTTAAAGGCGTACGGCCATAGGAGTGCTGTGCTAACTGCCGTCGTCAGCGGTAGCCAATTCCAGTCTTGATTCGCGAAAAAGTTAAGACTAAAACTTCTTAGTAGTTGAGCAAGCATTATTACAGTAAAGACAATCAATACTTGCTGAATCGCACCATACATTGCGAAACGCTCGCGAAACCGCAATAACAGATACGTTATGGTGGCAAATATCAGACCGTTCAGACCCAAGGGTTCGCCTAACAAAACATCAACAATGCACCCGGCAAACCAAGCCCATAACACGCCCAAGCGCGAACCAACACGCAAAGCCCAATATGTTAGTAAAAGCAACAACCACTGCGGCTGCCAAAGACCAATCCACTCGTAAGAATCAGCGGGCAGACGCGCAATGCTTAAGACCGCGGCGGCAAAGACCAAAAACATAAAGACCAAGGGATTCAAGATTCACCTACCGGACGCGCAGCACGCGCCTGCTCTGCAGTAAAAACTACCAACAAAAATCGCGACTGATTGGTTCGAGCCAGCGGCCGCACGTCAACTTCAGCAAAAACGGAAGTCGCATCCAATACTACGGAAATCACTTCCCCCACGGGATAGCCAACCGGAAACCGTCCACCTAAGCCAGAAGTCTCCAACAGATCGCCAACGCGAATGTCCATGGATACCGGCACATTCTCCAGCACCAAACTGTCTCGGGAACCGGTACCGCCAGCGATACTGCGCGCCCCATTCCGCGTAACCTGAACCGGAACAGCATGATCTTTATCAATCAGCAGGAGCACACGACTCGTAGAGCGACCAACTTCTACCAGTTGCCCAAACAAACCCTCAGCGTCAAGCACGGCTTGACCCACTTCTAAGCCGTCTGCGGCACCCTTGTCGATGATTACCTGATGCGCACTGGGCGTAGATCGAACACTGACAATTTCCGCAATCAGCACTGACCCTGGCAATTTTTCCTTGGACCCCAACAGTGCGCGCATACGATCGTTATCGGCTTTAAGGGTCTGATAGCGTTGCGCTATATGAGAGAGCGTTAACAGCTGTTGGCGCTGGCGCTGTAACTGCACCAATAGATTTTCCCTACTGGTCAGACTCTCGTTAAGTCTATTGCCTACTGCATAAGGAGCTTCAGCAATATAATAAAGAGGGCTCACAATCTGCAATAACAGCGCCCGAGTCGGTCGCAGATGCTGTGAATAAGAATCTAATGCGGCCAGCCCGATCGACGCCAAAGCCATACCCAGCAGCAAATATCCTGCCCCGCTGCTTTTGACGAAAAGCGTTCTGATGATAACCCTCTAGATGATTTGAGTAGATTCGAATGTTGGCGAAAAAAACCGCTCGATCATATCGCTAACCTAAAGGTCAAGAAGATGAGCATTACCTGCTTCATCCATTAACTCTAGGGCTCTACCTCCACCTCGGGCGACACAAGTAAGCGGATCCTCGGCAATAATTACCGGCAAACCTGTTTCTTCGGCGAGCAGGATATCCAGATCCCGCAATAATGCTCCACCGCCAGTAAGCACCATACCGGTGTCGGCGATGTCGGAAGCCAGCTCTGGGGGACACTGCTCGAGCGCACTTTTAACCGCCTGGACAATCATAGATAGCGGCTCCTGCAGAGCCTCGAGTATCTCATTACTGTCCAAAGTAAAACTGCGCGGAATTCCCTCCGCCAAATTACGGCCGCGCACATCGATCTGGCGAATCTCTTTCTGCGGATAGGCGGCACCCACTTCCTGCTTGATCCGTTCCGCCGTAGCCTCGCCAATCAAGCTGCCTTGAGTGCGACGGACATAGGCGACAATTGATTCGTCAAAACGATCGCCACCGACGCGAACACTGTCTGAAATTACCACGCCGTTTAAGCTTATGATCGCGATTTCCGTCGTGCCGCCGCCAATGTCTACGACCATGGTGCCTACTGCTTCGTGAACAGGAAGCCCAGACCCAAGAGCAGCAGCCATAGGTTCCTCTACTAACCTCACATCTCTTGCCCCTGCGGAAAGAGCACTTTCTCTGATTGCTCTTCGCTCCACTTCAGTCGACTTACAAGGCACACAAACTAGTACCCTCGGACTTGGACGGATAATGCTGTTTTCGTGAACCTTGGCAATGAAATATTTAAGCATTTTTTCGGTAACAATAAAGTCGGCGATAACGCCGTCTTTAAGAGGGCGAATTGCAGTAATGTTGCCTGGTGTCCGCCCTAACATACGCTTTGCATCAAGACCAACCGCAGCGACGCTTTTTTGACTCCCTTGCATGCGGATTGCAACTACAGAGGGCTCGTTCAAAACGATTCCCGATTCGCGAACATAGATCAGCGTATTCGCTGTTCCAAGGTCAATAGATAAATCTCGCGAGAACAATCCGCGGAAATACTTGAACATGCCTGTGCTCCGGCGTAAGACGAGTGAATGATAGGCATTCTTGACACTAAAAGCACGACGATACTGCATGAATATCGCCATGATTACGTTACATTTTGTTGCACTGAGAGCCCTATGCGGGGGCAAAGGGGCTCAAAGGCTAATCTTCCCTGCAATTTTTCTAGCGTACATTTACACTGGCCACTTTTAACGCCTTACTAACCAAAAAAGACAACTATGAGCGAAGCCAAACCCACCATAGATCTTGCACATCTGGCCAATCTCGCACGCTTGAACTTTGACCCCAACAGCTCTGAATCGGCCCGGGCAGACCTAGAGAAGATCATTGCAATGATCGATGCCATGCAAGCGGTCAATACCGTAGACGTAGCGCCCTTATCTCACCCCTTAGACGGCGCCCAACGACTGCGCCAAGATCGTGTTACCGAGACCGAACAACGGGACAACTTTCAAAGCACCGCGCCATCTACATCCGAAGGCTATTACCTAGTTCCAAGAGTGGTTGATTAATGCCAGGTATCAAAACCCTCCGCGCCATGAGTAGCGCTTTAAAGAATAGAGAAATTTCCAGCACCGAGTTGACCCAAGAACATCTGGCAAAAATAGCCGCAGATAAAACCAACAGCTTTGTAACGGTTGCTAAAGACAACGCGCTCGAACAAGCCAAGCAGGCCCAGCAACGGCGCGAGCAAGGAAGCAGCCACCCGTTGACCGGCGTCCCTCTTGCGCACAAAGATATCTTTTGCACTCAGGGCATCACGACTACCTGCGGATCGCGCATGTTAGAAAATTTCGTGGCGCCATACGACGCCCATGTAGTCGCACTGCTGAATCAGGCCGGCATGGTCACTCTGGGCAAAACCAACATGGATGAATTCGCGATGGGTTCATCTAATGAATCCAGCCACTACGGCCCGGTGAGCAATCCATGGAATCTAGATAAAGTGCCCGGAGGTTCATCTGGCGGGTCCGCTGCTGCCGTAGCGGCGGGTCTGGTCGCGTGCGCAACCGGAACCGACACCGGCGGATCAATACGTCAACCGGCCGCCCTTTGCGGCATTACCGGACTCAAGCCAACTTATGGCCGTATCTCTCGCTACGGCATGATCGCCTTTGCCTCGAGTCTGGACCAGGCTGGGCCAATGACCTGCGACGCAGAAGACGCCGCGCTTATGCTCAGCGCAATGGCAGGCTTTGACAGCAAAGACTCTACCAGTGCGCAGCGCCAAGAGGTTTGGCTCGCGGATTTTGCAGAACACGGCATTCCCGACCTGGATCGATCATTGAAGATCGGTCTACCGCAGGAGTATTACACCGATCTAAGCAATGGCAGCATTATTGAGGCGGTGCAGAACACCCTTGCCCAGCAAGGGCATGAACTGGTGGATGTCAGCTTACCGCACACCCAAGCAGCAATTCCGGTGTACTACGTTATTGCCGGCGCCGAAGCCTCGACTAATCTGTCTCGTTACGACGGTGTGCGCTTTGGCCATCGCTGTGAAAACCCGCAATCTCTCGAAGACCTTTATAAGCGATCTCGCAGCGAGGGATTCGGCGATGAGGTCAAACGCCGCATATTGACGGGCACGTATACGCTGTCGGTGGGTTATTTCGACGCCTATTACATCAAAGCACAACAGATTCGGCGTCTGATTTCTGAGGACTTTAGCAACGTTTTTGCAGACATCGATGTGTTGCTGACACCAACCAGCCCAACGCCAGCATTTAGCAAAGGCCAGTTAAGCGACGACCCTATTGCCATGTACCAACAAGACTTATACACAGTGCCTACTAGCCTCGCAGGGCTACCCGCGCTCTCAATGCCATGCGGTTTCGTCGATGGGCTACCGGTGGGTGCACAACTGATCGCCCCAGCCTTCCGCGAAGACGTACTACTCGGACTGGCCGCTCAGTACCAAAAACACAGCGATTGGCACTTGCAAAGACCCAACGGGTCACGCGTTAGCAAGGAGTGGGCAACATGAGTTGGGAAGCAGTCATCGGATTGGAAATCCACGTGCAACTGGCCACCCAGAGCAAAATTTTTTCTGGGGCTGCAACCGCCTATGGCGCCGAGCCCAACGCTCAAGCGTGCGCCGTGGATTTAGGCTTACCAGGCGTCTTACCGGTGCTCAATGAGGCCGCCGTTGAGATGGCTGTTAAATTCGGGTTAGCCATTGGAGCAGAGATTAATCTGCACTCAATTTTCGATCGAAAAAATTATTTTTACCCTGACCTTCCTAAAGGCTATCAAATCAGTCAATTTGCAACGCCGATTGTGGGCCAGGGCGAGATCAAATTAGATCTGACGGACGGCGGTCAGCGGATCATCGGCATTACTCGTGCACATCTCGAGGAAGATGCTGGGAAATCTGTCCATGACCTGTTTCCAGGACAAACCGGCATCGACTTGAATCGCACCGGCACCCCATTATTGGAGGTCGTATCTGAGCCAGACTTACGCTCCGCCAGCGAAGCAGCCGAATACTTTCGCCAAATGCACAGCTTAGTGAAGTATCTCGGCATTTGTGACGGCAACCTAGCAGAAGGCAGCATGCGCTGCGACGCAAACGTCTCTGTTCGCCCGCGAGGCCAAGAAGCATTCGGCGAACGCACCGAAATCAAAAACATCAATTCGTTCCGCTTTGTCGAGCGCGCCATAGAGCTAGAAATCGAACGTCAGATCGATGTCTTGGAAACTGGCGGCACCATCCACCGCGAAACACGGCTGTTTGATGCCGATGCGGATGAAACCAGGACCATGCGCAGTAAGGAACTCAGCGAGGATTACCGCTACTTTCCGGATCCGGATCTACTGCCATTAGAAATAACCGCAGCCTTTGTACAAGCCGTGCGCGACAGTCTGCCTGAGTTACCTGATGCGCGTTGCCAGCGCTACCAGCAAGCAATGGGGCTATCCGCCTACGACGCGGCAAGCCTAAGCAATGACCTCGACCGAGCCGAGTTTTTCGAGGCCGTCGTGGGTGTTTGCGGTAACCCCAAGCTCAGCGCCAACTGGTTGAACGGTGAACTCAGCGCACATCTTAATAACGCCGATGTAGAGATCGCTGCCAGTCCGGTATCTGCAGAACAATTAGGCCAACTGATACAACGCATTGATGACGACACGCTGTCATCAAAGACCGCAAAACAATTGTTCAAAGCGCTCTGGGCACAAGCCAATGCTGAATCTAATGTAGACGCGCTTATCGAGCAGTTAGGACTGAAGCAGATGAACGATGATGGCGAACTTAGCGCCGTCGTATCTGGGGTGCTGGAGGCCAATCCTGATCAAGTGGCCGAATTAAGATCAGGCAAAGACAAAGTGCTGGGGTTTTTGGTCGGCCAAGTCATGAAAGCCACCGGCGGCAAGGCCAATCCGAAGCAGGTCAACGAATTAATTCGCAAAAGCCTCTAGGGCGCCACGCCGCTGGCTATTGGTTGCGATAACCCACCGCGGCAACCAAAACATCACGACGGGATATTTGGCCGATCAATGCTCCTTCGTGGACAACCGGATAGCGGCGTCGGTGTTCGTGGATGAAACGTTCAGCCAAGGTATAAATGTCTAGATTCCCGTCCACCGTATCCACAGGTGCCTGCATATAGTCGGCAACAATGCCAAGGGGTTCATTGTAGTAACTGTCCTGAATCACTACCAACATTAAATCAACCTCAGACAAAATGCCCACAAGCTTACCGTTGTCGTCTATTACCGGTGCACCTGAGATGCTGTGGGCGAGGATTTGGGCCATGGCCTCAACGACATTCATATCAGGGGTGAAGGTCACCAGCTTCTTCGTCATATAGTCTTTTTCTTTCAGTGAACGCATTTTTTACTCCAGAGATACCAAATAGTAACCGTTAGACTATTCCTAAATAACGGCGCAATGCAACCATCGCCCATTCACGCTTTCCCAGCGGAAAATTGGTTCCGTAGGATTTTTTCATGCCCTACCTTGCCGCTGAAACGCGTAGTACTATTGGGCTATGACCAAAACTCGATAAGCGGGATTTAACCATTAGTAGATTGGAGGGAACCATGAGCGATAAGCCTCTAGCGGCAGTACCGTATCTAAAAATTCCAGAGGGCGCAGACCCCTATCTGGAAGGGCATAAGTGCGGCAATTGCGGCGCCACTTTTCTCGGCGAACGCGATGTTTGCTCCAAGTGCGGTGCGCGGGATCAAATGTCTACTGTAACGTTGCCGAATACCGGCAAACTTTATTCATATTCCATCGTTTACCGATCCTTCCCGGGTATCGAAGTTCCTTACATCAGCGCCATTGTTGATCTCGACGACGGTACGGCCATTAAAGGGAACCTAATCAATGTAGAACCGGATCCTGAAAATATCGCCTTCGATATGCCTGTAGAGGTGGTCTATGACGACGCCTTGGGGCGTAAAGACGCCGATGGTAATGCTTACTTATCTTACTTTTTTCAACCCGCTGCTTCGGCCTAGCACAGTAGCGCGAATTATCACCTAGGGAGAATTACAATGACTGACGCATATATTGTTGGTGTAGACATGATCAAGTTCGGGCGTTTCCCGGACAAAACCGTACCGCAAATCGGCGCTCAAGCTGCACTGATGGCACTCGACGACTGCGGCCTTACCATTCAAGACATGCAGGCTCTGTACTGTGGCAATCTGGGCCAAGCCTCAGGCATGGTTGGCCAACGCATGCTGCAGGAAATTGGCCAGACCGGTATGCCGGTCGTTAACGTTTCCAATGCCTGCGCCACCGGCGCAACCGCCTTCCGCGAGGCCTGGGCTTCAGTTAAAGCTGGCCTTTACGACTGTGTGTTGGCAGTGGGCGTTGAGCAGATGGGCAAAGGCTTACTCGGCGGTGCTGGTGCCAAAGTAGGCATTCCGAAAGAAGGCTTATTAGGTTCCGGGACCATGCCAGCAGTTTTTGCCGAAGCCGGCATGGAGCACGCGCGCAAATACGGAACGACTTTCGAGCAGTTCGCTAAGGTGTCGGTAAAAAACCATCATCACTCAACCTTGAATCCGAAGGCGATGTATCAGATCGAAACGCCTCTGGATGAGGTTATGAACGCCGAGATGATTTCCTATCCGAATACCAAGCTAATGTGTTCGGTCAACGTCGATGGTTCTGCAGCAGCGGTCATTTGCTCAGAAAAGAAAGCCAGAGAGCTAGGGCTGATGAATCGCGCCATCAAAGTTCGCGCCTCAGTGTTGGCCTCTGATCCATGGCAGGAACGCGACCTAGTTATGCCCGATGTTAATTCCTGCACCCGCAAAGCGGCAGCAGAAGCCTACGAAATGGCTGGCGTCGGACCAGACGATATCAATTTGATCGAGTTGCATGATTGCTTTGCTACGGCAGAAATTTTGCACTATGAGAATCTCGGCATTTGCAAGGACGGCGAAGCCGGCCGGCTGATTGATGAAGGCGAAGTTGCCTTGGGCGGGCGCATTCCAGTCAACGTATCCGGCGGACTGTTGTCGAAAGGCCATCCACTGGGTGCAACTGGCATCGCGAACATTTATGAAGTCAGCACCCATCTGCGCGGTGAAGCTGGCAGCCGTCAGGTTGAAGGGGCAAAGATTGGCCTGACTCATGTGATTGGTTTGGGCAGCGCCTGCGCCATTCACGTATTAGAAAAAGCCAGCTAAACGTCTAGCTAACCCTTGCAACGCCGGCCTAGGCCGGCGTTTTTGTTTCTATTGGGCAATCTGTACACAGGAGTTTTATATGCGCATAGGTGTTGTCAGCGATACGCACAACAACCTAAAAAACGTTCGACGCATCGTTGAGCTTTTTAACGCTGCTGCGGTAGATCGGGTGATTCATACCGGCGATATCACCCAAGCCAAAACTATCGAGATATTTAGCAAACTCGACGCACCCATGAGTGGCGTTTTTGGCAACAACGACCAAGAACGCACAAGCCTTGAAGCGGCAATCGAGCGTTACGGCTTTGAATTCTATGAGCCGCCGTTACAGCTCTGTTGGGACGATCGGGATATTATTATTGTACACGATCCATTGGAATTCGACGGCCATCTGAGCAACCAAACCATCGCATTACACGGCCACACTCATCGTTATCGCCGTGAACAGGCCAATGGACAGCTGATTTTCAATCCGGGTGAATGTGCCGGCATGATGAAGGGCTTGAATGCCATTGGTGTACTCGACACCAAGGATCTTTCCACCGAGTTGCTGCGGTTCTAATGTTTAAAGTTTTATCTTCTGAGTTTCATCAGCGCGGTAGCGGCATTCGCCCCACGTTGCGGCATGCCTGACTGATGCCGCCGAGGGCTTTTTGGCGCAACCGACGGCATCACTCTCCACCAATTCTTATCCACCGAGGCCGTTAAGGATCTCGCCAATACGCGCCGCATTTGCACCCAAATCCGACTGACCTACCCTGGATATGCTGCGCACATCAACCTGGGTGCCGCCATCAGCAGCGGGTTGAACCCGCACTGCGACATCATCTTTAAAGCCAAACCAGAACGTAGTTGCTGTAGCCTCTACTAAGCCGGCGTTTTTATTCACCGACACAATTTCCAAGCCCATATCGCGCAGTACTGCCTCAGCGCGGTCTACCACTTCGTCGGCAGACGCCTGCAGCGTCAGTGGTTTAACCCAAGGGTAGGCTTTAGTTTGCTGAGGCGCTAACTCTGCGCTGTTATACGTCAGCGGATTAGCCTTGGCCGCCGTACGAAGAGCAACAATCTTGTCGAACTGTGGAGGATTTATCGTATCGGTAGAAATATTATGAATCGGCGGCACCGAGCTTGCTGCCGAATACTGCATACCAAGGATCCCTAACACCACAACACCAAGAAAAATACCGATCAGCACCGTGGATCGCTCGGCCACCAGGTTCTTACGCAAGCTGATAATGTACGCAATAACGCCGAGGAAACTCGCGAGAGTCGCCAGCACAGCACCCGCGGCCAGTAACATAAATCCACCAGTGAAGGCCCATAAGCCGACCTTGGTGCCTAAGGCACCCAGCGGCAGACAGACCGCGGCAATCACGCCGCCTATAAGTATCGCCTGCGCCCACCACCGCTTAGCCGCTGTTTGTTCATTCATTTATCTTTCTTCCTATAACCTGCCGAATCGGCTAAGTGATCGTTGAACCGCCGTCTACGACGATATTTTGCCCAGTAGTAAAAGAACCTGCAGCCGATGCCAAATACACCGCAGCTCCGGCGATTTCACGCGGCTCACCAATGCGTTGCAATGGATCGCCTTCGGTCCTCGCTTGCAGAATCTCCGGATTTTCCCAAAGTGCCCGCGCGAAATCGGTGCGCACCAATCCAGGAGATATGCTGTTCACCCGAATATTATGCTGCCCATACTCTACCGCCAAGTTGCGCACCATTTGTACATCTGCGGCCTTGGAAATGCAGTAAGCACCGAGTACTGGACTGCCCTTCATACCACCAACACTGGATACGATGATAATCGAGCCGTCTTTGCGTTCGATCATTTCCGGCAGCACCATGTTCGCTAACCAATGGTTCGACTTGATATTGATGCCGAGAATTTTATCAAACGCTTCATCAGGCAAGTCGCGCATAGAGCCGTAATACGGATTGACTGCCGCATTACACACCAGGATATCGATTTTACCGAGTGCAGCTCGAGTCTGGTCGACCAACTCTTGGAGATCTTCTTTACGCCCGATATGCGCTGGAATAACCGTCGCACCACCGGCTTCGTCAGCCAGCTCTTGATTGATGGCATCCGCCACTTCCTGACAAACATCTGCCTTGCGACTACTGATCACAACTTGCGCACCATGCCGAGCCATTTCCTCGGCAATGGCCCGACCAATACCCTTACTTGAGCCAGTGATTAACGCTACCTTGCCGGTTAAATCAAACAACGTGCTCGACATACAATCCCTCCTTACTGAATGCCTCTTTTGGTTCTTGTTCTAGCGCGCCAAGCAAAACAAAAAGCACGCGCAATTACTAGCAGTGTCGATTGGCGCATCAACCTTGGCTTAGTTTTCGGGTATCATGCCGCGGCTCGCTCACAGCGAGTGATCACTACCGACCCAAAGGAATACTACTGTGACAGCACAATCCATGGACGAATTGGTTGCACTGGCAAAACGTCGAGGATTTATTTTTCAATCCAGTGACATTTATGGCGGCCTCCAAGGCGTCTACGACTACGGGCCTCTAGGGGTTGAGCTAAAAAATAATTTAAAGGCGGCATGGTGGCGCGCCATGGTCTATGAGCGCGATGACGTCGAGGGCCTGGACGCGGCAATTCTTACCAATCCGACCACGCTCAAACATTCTGGCCACGAGGACACCTTTACCGACCCCTTAGTCGACTGCCGCAGCTGCAAAAGTCGCTGGCGCGCAGACCACATTAGCGACGGCATTTGCCCGGGCTGTGGAGCCAACGATCTCACCGAGCCACGCCCCTTTAATCTTATGTTTAAAACCCAAGTGGGTCCGGTGCAAGACGAAAATGGTAATTTCGCGTATTTGCGTCCAGAAACAGCTCAGGCCATTTTCACCAACTTTAAAAATGTAGTGGACTCCACCTCACCAAAGCTGCCATTTGGTATCGCCCAGATCGGCAAGGCCTTTCGCAACGAGATTACCCCCCGCAACTTTATCTTCCGAGTGCGCGAGTTCGAGCAAATGGAGCTCGAATTCTTCGTGCGTCCAGGCGAGGACGACGACTGGCATGAACAGTGGGTGGAAGCGCGCCTGCAGTGGTGGGCACAACAAGGCGTACCACGTGGCACCATAGAGCTATACCACGTACCCGGTGATGAACTAGCCCACTACAGTAAGGCCACTGTGGATTTGATGTACCGCTTCCC
>MDTB01019891.1_pt1 | contig 21158 bp, 20 predicted proteins | sample 811161 | NCBI WGS metagenome assembly MDTB01 (sample SAMN05326650, study PRJNA326480) | marine metagenome | isolation source: seawater | place: Mediterranean Sea | collected 2009
ACTACGTTGATAGGCTGGGTGTGGAAGCGCGGTAACGCGTGTAGCTGACCAGTACTAATAGCTCAATTGGCTTGATTTATGCACTGAAAAAAATTTTATGGCAAATAATTTAGATAGTGAAATTTTAAAAGATTTTAATAAAATACATAATAAAAGATCTGTTAAGTTAAATTTTATTAAAAAATTTTCCATTTCAGATTTATTTGTATCAAAAAAAACTGGATGTCTGATACCAGGCACTTCAGTTACATCTGAATACAACCTATCTGTTTGGAATAAAAGATATAAAAATAAAGATTATTCATCCAGGTCCCCACATTTTACTGGAAGACATGCGTATATAATTTCGCAAATTGAAAATTGTATAAACTTTAAAAATCTACGTGTCGCCGATTTAGGATGTGGTAACGGAGGTTTCGTTGATTTACTAAACAAATTATCAAATCAAAAAATAATTTATGCTTTTGATGAAAGCGAATATAATTATAAAGTAACTAAAAAATATAAAAAAAATAAAAAAATTAAATTTGTTAGAAGCGCAATTGAACAAATAAACGAAAAAAAATTTAAAAATTATTTTGATCTGATTGTTATGACTTGGACTCTTTCATGTTGTGCTAATCCTTTAATTATTCTAGATAAGATAAAAAAAATAATCAAACCAAATGGAGTGCTAGTTATAGCTGAGAGCTCAAGAATATTGGTGCAACCAGTCTATAAATTAGAATACTATTTTGACACAAAAAGCAATATTGATACCTTCATTAATTATCCATGGAGATTTTCATATAATTCATTAAATAATTTACTAATGTTAAAAAATTTTAAACTAATACACAGTAATAATTATAAGCATAATGATAATATGGTAATGATTTTTGAAAGTAGAAAATATTTAAAAAAAAAATATAAGTTTGATAATTATAAAAAAATAATTACTTTTTTTAAAAAATGGAAAAAATATTCAAATTTCTTTAAAATATAGAATGTAATTTAATCAATTTTTATGAAAAGGTTGATTTATAAGTGAATATTTATTTCCATCTTTCTTCCATATTTTGTTATTTCTATGTTTTTCTAAAATTTCAAAAAACTCTATTCTTGAAATCTTTAAAAAATTTAAAGTTTTAGCTAAGTCTTCATCATCTATTTCATCATCGTATTTTTCGATATATTCCAATGCATTTTTAATTTCCATCTCACCTAACTGTATATGTCTGGCTGCATCTCTCCAGCATCTACCAAAACCAAACTTAACTAATTGAAAATGATAATAAAGCGAGTCGATATGATCATCTAAACTATCATAAGATGTAAATGTTCCTGGAGAACGACCAGATTGATCACATTTAAAATTTATTTTTTCTTTAATAAAATTAAAATTTCTTTTAACGTCCCAATCGTCGAAGTACGCAAAGTAGTAAGCTTTTATTTTTTTTGAATTAAATTCTTTAAGACTTGGCATAGTGTAAGGAATTATATCTTTTTCTTTTACATTAATATCGATCCAATTTTTTGGATCATCGCCTATCTGATGTTCAAACACTTCATTAAGATCTCTAATTTTATCAGAATCTTTTTTTAATATTTTACCTCCATAATGACTTTCTCCATGTTCAGCATAAAAAATAAGTTTAATATTTTTTTCTATTGCTATTTTTAATGGCGCAGAGTTAATACCTGCGTCCCATGCAGCTTTTGGATTCCCTCTTTCAATTAGAAATCTTTTGGAAAGATAAGAGGAAATTTTTTGATTTGAACGAACTAAAACATGGTCAAATCCAAGTTTTATTAATTCATTTCTATTATGTTCACCAACTTTACTAGGTATTAAAGGTGAAAAGGTGACAAGTAAAGGATTTGCTCCATATTTAAACTTAAGTTGATAAGCTACATAACTACTATCTTTTCCACCAGACCATGGAACAATACAATCATATTTTGATTTTTTTGATTTGTTGTCTTTTAATATTTTTTTTAGCTCTTTATCTCTATTTTGGTAATTAATCTTTTTTATTTTATTTTTGTAATTACAAGCATTACAAATATTAGATTTAGCAAAAGCTATTCTAGGTCGAGTAGATGGCATCAAACACATTTTACAATATTTAATCATTTAGCTTTCTAATCTAATTTCAATTAATTTTTTTTTACAATATTCTTTTGCGCTAAGAACACTTTGATATGTTAAATGAAAAATATTATTTGTACATACTCCATCTGCTCCTCCAACTAAAAAAGCATCAACAAAATGTTCCCAATTTCCCGCTCCTCCACAAACTAAAAGCGGACATGACAAATGTTTTTTTACATACTTTAATATTTTTATATCAAATCCATGAAACGTACCATCTCTATCTATAGACTGTAATAAAATTTCACCTGGCGATATCTTATTTATTTCAGATAAATATTTTTTTATATTCTTGTTTATTTTTTTTTTACCTCTATTAAAATAACAAACATATTTAGATTTTACTTTTTTAAAATCAATACCTATCACAACAAATTGATTACCATAAGTTTTTATAATTTTTTTTATTAGAGTTGGATTTTTTACAAAAGAAGAGTTTATTAAAATTTTGTCTACCCCTAGTTCTTGAAATTTTCTTACTTCAGAAAAAGTTTTTATCTTTCCACCAACACAAATAGGAACAAAACAATATTCTGCAAATTTTTTGACAACATTATAAAATTTTTCTCTATTTTTATTATTTTTACTTATATCAATAATAACTATTTCATCGAATAAAGTGTTATTAATAAAGTTTTGAGTATAAGTATAGTCAGCAATAAAATTTTGAGTTCTTGTTAAAGTACCATCGTCAAAAGTTAATACTGCTATAATCCTTTTTGAAATCATAAATCACAAAAATTTTTTAACATTTGTAAACCAAATTTTTGGCTTTTTTCTAAATGGGGTTGGCATCCAAAAATATTTTCTTTTTCAAATAAACTTTTAAATTTATTTATATAATTAGTTTCTCCATAATTTTGATTTTTTTCTAACACTTTTGTAAAATAGGAATGATTAAAATAAAATTTTGAATCATTTGGTATATTTTTCGTTAACGAAAAGTTTTTAAAATTTATATTGTTCCAGCCAACGTGAGGAACTGGAAAAAATTTTTTTTTATTAAACTTAAGAACTCTTCCATTTATCCAATTTAGCCCAGAATAATTTTCATTTTCCTCACTTTTTTCGAACATAATTTGATAACCCAAGCAAATTCCTAAAATTGGAGTTTTTTTAATTAAGACTTTTTCATTTAAGTCTTCAATTATCTTTAAATTTTTAATTTTTTTAATACCCTCACCAAAATTCCCACTTCCTGGAATGATTATTTTATAGGCATTTTTTATGTCAATAACATTGTTAGAAATCTTACTTTTAAATTTTAAAAAATTTAAAGCATTGTAGACAGCTCCTACGTTTCCTATTTTAAAATCTAAAATTAAAATCATGAATTAATTTCCTCCAAAAAAAGTTTAGTACTACAGATATTAAAAAGAGTTTGTGTTGACGAATCTTCAAAAAGGTTTTTGATATTACTTTTGAAATTGCTTAAAAAAATTTTTTTGTCTAGAAAATCATAGATTGGATTTTTACTATTTTTGTCAAAAAACCACTCTCTAAAATACTTATCATCAATAGAAAAAACTGAATTAAAAGAGGCATTAAATCCTTTTTTTTCTCTATTTAATCTTATTTTGTTATGCATTATATTTTCTGAACTAATTCTTAAAAGGTATTTGTTGTATGAATTTTTCATTAAGTATTTAGTTGGAAATTTAAAAGTGGCTTCAACGAGACTTTTATTTAGAAATGGCGACCTATTTTCTATAGAATTATACATAGAGTTTAGATCATCCTCAACTAAAGCTAAAGGTACAGTTTCATAGACAAGCTCATTAATAAGCTTATTACGCAATAAGTTTTTTGTGAAATATTTTTCTTTATTCATTGTAATTTTTTTTGACTTTAAAAACTTATTATCAATTAGTGAAAAATAACTATTTAAATTTTTTTTATTTAAATTTTTGTATTCATTATTTCTTAATAGTGGAAAAATATTTTTTTCCCATTCATGTTTAAAGGTATTTTTGTAATTACCATCTTTGATAGAGTTGTAGTAAAGTATATAATGATGATAATATCCTGCAAATAGTTCATCAGCCCCATTTCCCGTAATAGATATTTTTATTCCATCTTCTCTCATTTTTTTATAAATTAAGGATTGAAGGTATAAGCTAATTGTTGAAACAGGTTTATCATGGTATTTAATAAGCTTTCTTAAATTTGTTAGATTTTGAGAATTGTTAGTCAAATAGATTTTATGATTTTTTATTTTATATCTAGAACAAACTAAATCGATTAGCTTTTCTTCATCATATTTTTTACTATTTTTATCTATAATTGAGTAAGTATAAATTTTCTTCTTAAGAAATTTTGTAAAATAACCCAACAAATAATTTGAGTCTATACCCCCACTAAGTGATAAACCAATTTTTAGATCTGTATCGCATATTAATTTAATTTCTTTTCTAAAGTTTGCTTTTACAACTTCTTTACACTTTTCAATTGACTGAGAATTTTCCTCTACGATGGGTTTCCAGTAATGAATTTTTTTTAATGAAAAATCCTTTTTAATTAAATAATTAGTTCCAGGTTCTATCTTAAAAATATTTTTAAAAAAACTTTCTTTGTCTTGTTCTATTGATTTATATCCAAACTTTAAATATTTAAAAATTTTTTTTTCATTTAATTCTTTATAATTGATAAGAAGTGATCTAATAAATTTAGTTTCAGAACCAAAGAAATAACCATTAGATTGTTTGTAAATGTATAATGGTTTCTCTCCTAATCTATCCCTTGATAGAAAAAGTGTGTTATTTTGATTATCGTAGATAGCAAATGCCCACATACCTTCTAAATACTTTACGCAATTTGTTCCAAAAATTTTATACATTTTTAAGATTAATTCGGTGTCTGATTTAGTTTTTAGTTTTAATCCATGTTTTAATATTGTGTCTCTTAACTCACTTAAATTGTAAATTTCTCCATTGTAAATTATTGTTAAGCCGTCAATAGTCATTGGTTGATTAGACCTTGGATTTCGATCAACAATGTTAAGTCTTGAACTTAATAAATATATATTACTATTATTTGACTGTATGAGATTATATCCCTGATTATCAGGCCCTCTATTTTTCATCAACTTTAAGGTCTTGCTTATAATTTCATTGAGGATTTTTTCTTTTCCAATATATCCACTTAAGCCACACATTTTAGTTAATGTCTTTCTTTCTAACCAAAAAACCTTCTCTTACAGGTCTATTTAATTTTTTACCTAATATTTTTTTAATTTCGTTTGCAAAAAAGTGCTTAGCTGGTCTTGCAAAATTTAGATCGTTGATTTTTAATTTATGATTTTTTTTTAAATTATTTGAAAAAATAATACCCTTTGAGAACACTCTTTTATTAATCTTGATATTAGGTTTTAATTTATTTTTATAGTTTCCAATTAGTTTATTGAATAAATTTCCTAAGAGTATCAATTTTTTTACATCTGCTTTATTTAAAGACAGTTGATGATCTCTAAACTTTCTTTTTTTATTATCTGTAAAATGAAATTCAATCACTTTTGCGCCTAGACAAATGGCAGCAAGACAGGCGTTGATGCCTATTACATGATTAGAATATCCAACATTTAATTTAAATTTATCTTTTAAGAGTTTTACACCATTAATATTTGCTTCTTCTTCTTTTGTTGGGTACTTCGATACGCAATGTAAAAGTACTAATTTACTATTAGTACTATTTTTATACTTTTTTTTATTATTTTTATAGCTTTATTGATTTCATCAAGATCTGATATCCCGGTTGATAAAATTACTTTAAAATTTTTTTTTATAACTTTTTTAAGAAGATAATCAAAATTTAGATCACCACTTGCTATTTTTATAACCTTAGAGTTTTTTTTTATAAAATTTAACCAATCATGTGATACCGGGGTAAACAAAAAAGGTATTTTTATTTTTTTGCAAAATTGAATTATTTTTTTAAATTTAGAAATGTTTAAATAATATTTTTTTATCTGATTAAATTTTTTGTCTTCTTTTGATACGTAGAGTCTTGGTGTAAAACATTGAAATTTTACAACATCTGCTCCCGAATCTTTTGCTTCTCTAATTAGTTTTTTGCATCTATTAATATTGCCTTCGTGATTAACACCAATTTCGGCAATATAAAGAATGTCTTTAAGTATATTTTTATTGAAGAGTTTCATCAAAAAATTTAAATTGTTTTAACTATCTTTAAAAAACCTTTTTTAGGAAAAATTTTTATTATTTTTATACTCTTATATTTACATTTAATATAAATTTCTTTCTTATCTCTAAATTTAAAAATTTCACCACTACTAAGTCCTGGGCTTATACTTGTCATTTTACATTCATGTAGCCTATATTTTTTTTTTTTATTAAAAAAAAAAGCTCCTTTGTAAGGCGAAGATTGAGATCTTACTAAATTAAAAACTTTTAAATTGGTCTGATCAAAATTTATTAGTGCGTCATTATCTTTTCGCTGTTTAAAGTAAGTATTTGACATGGCCTGTTTTAACATAGTTTTCTCTTCAATAATATTTTTAATTGCTTTCAAAGTGAGGCCCAAAAAAAGTTTATTAGCTTTTTTTTGCACATCTTTTATATTATCTTTTTTTAAATTTTTAAATTCTGTTTTACATATAATTTTTCCTTCATCTATTTTTTCATTTATTTTTATAATAGAAATTCCAATTTTTTTTTCATTATTTAAAATTTGCCAAACTAAAGGAGAACCACCTTTGTATTTTGGTAATTTTCCTGCATGGAGATTAATTATTCCGAATTTAGAAATATTAAAAAATTTTTTTTTAAATATATGAGGAAACCCAGCTAAAATAATAAGATCAAATTGCTTATTTAATATAAAATTAAACAGATTTTTACTTTTTAAATTATTTATAATTTTTAATTTTTTTTTGTTAATTTTATAAACTATTTTTTTATTTAAAAACTTACGTGTTACGATATTAAATACCTTGAAACCTTTTAAGGATAAAAATTTTGAGAGATTTAACCCCCTGTAATTGTTATAAAAAATTAATATTTTTGTTATTTTTGAGGCTTTTTTGTAAGATAGAGCCATGATTTAATTAACTTAAATAATTTCTTATTTTAATTATTGATTTATAAATAAAAAGGATTATGTTCATAATTTGAACAATGTCAATATATTTGATATGCAAATGATCAAAAAATTAGGTTTTATATGAAAATTAATGTAGGAAAAAATTGCGATATCAATATTTTAAAAGGAACGAATTACAATGATTTTAAAAAACAAAATTTAATTTCTAAAAAAGTTGCATCGGCTTTTCTTAGATCGAAAAATAAAAAAGTTATCAAAAATTGCATAATCTGTAATGGTAAAAAATTAAGTATAGTTGCCAAAGTTTTAAAAATAGAGTTTCTACAATGTAATAATTGCAATCACGTCTTCTCTAAACATAGGTATTCTAAAAAATTTTTGAAAAACTTTTGGAAAGTAAAAGGAGATATTATCAATGTTCACTCTCATCAAAATCAACAAAAATATAGAAGTAAATTTTTAAGTGAACCAAAAGTAAATAAAGTTTTAAAATTCGTAAAGAAAAAAACCAAACTAACTAAATGGTTAGATCTAGGATGTGGAAACGGTGAATTTCTTTTAGCAGCAAAAAAAAGAGGTATTAAAGTTCATGGTTTTGATCTAAATCAGAGAGATATCAAGTATGCTAAGAAAAAAGGAATAAATGCTCACCAATGTAATTTTCAAGAATTTTATAGTTATGCCAAATCAAAAAAACAAAAATTTGATATAGCTAGTGCCACTGGATATTTCGATATGATAGAGAACCCAGTAGACGAAATGCACAAACTTAATAAACTATTAAATAAAGGTGCTCTGCTTATGATTGATCTTCCTGACTTTAATTCTGTTACTCACGGAATGATTAGAAGTTTTCCAAATGAGTCAATAAGACACTTAAATGCATGTCAAATGAGTTCATTCACTTTCAAAAGCCTTTCTTATTTGCTAAAAAAAAACGGATTTAAAATAATTTTTAGATGGCATTATGGTTTAGATTTTTACATGATAATGAACTATTTAATTCAAAAAAATAAAGAATTTGAAAAATCAATAGTGATGAAAACTATGATTAAAAGATACTCAGAATTTCAGAGAATATTTGATGAGGAAAAAGTTTCAGATACGATATTTTTAATAGCAAAAAAAATTAAGGGATAACTATATTGCCAGTCAAACCCTCAGTTGCAGTTATTGGATTAGGCTACGTAGGTCTACCCATGTTACATCTTCTTTCTAAAAGGAAAATCAAAGCTTATGGTTTTGATATCGACGACTCAAAAATAAAATTATTAAAGTCAGGCCTGAGTTATATTTCAGATATCAAATCAGAACACCTACAAATTATTGACAAAAGAAAATTGTATAATATGAAAAATCTTGAGAAGATAAAAAAAATAAATTATTTAATTATTTGTTTGCCAACACCTTTTACAAAAAAAAGACCTGATATTTCAAGGATTACCTCAGCCTTTAAAAGATTAACGCCTTTTCTAAGAAAAAATCAAACAATAATTTTAGAAAGTACTGTCTATCCAGGAGCAACAAAAGAAATATTTTATAAAAATCTCTCAAAAAAATTTAAAGTAGGTACTAATTTTTTCTTATGCTATTCCCCAGAAAGATTAAGCCCAGGACAAACAGATAAAAAGGTATTTAAATATTTTTTAGAGAACACCCCTAAAGTTATTAGCGGCTATAACTATCTGTCTCTTCAAAAAGTAAATTTTTTGTATAAGAAAATCTTTGATAAGCTTTGTAAAGTTGAAAGTTTAGAAATAGCTGAGATGTCTAAATTAGTCGAAAATTCTTATAGATCAGTCAATATAGGTTTGGTAAATGAATTAAAAGTTGTATGTAGCAAACTTAATTTAGATATTAACAAAGTAATTGAAACTGCAGGAACCAAACCATTTGGGTATAATAAATTTTACCCTGGACCAGGAGTAGGGGGGCATTGTATTCCCATTGATCCATTGTTCTTAAATTGGATTGCAAATAAAAATGGAGCTAAATCAAAATTTATCAATTTAGCAAGATTAACAAATATAAGAATTACCGACTGGGTTATAAAACAAATATTCGAGAAAATTCCGAAATGTAAATCTTTAAAACATTCTACAAAAGTTTTGATAATAGGCATGGCTTATAAACCAGACGTAAATGACACTCGAGAAAGTCCTTCAATTAAAATATTTAAAACTTTAACTAAACATAAAAACATTGTTGATTATTATGATGCCAAAATTCCAAAAATGAAGATTTATGGTAAATATATTTACTCAGTACCATTAAATAAAGTTACAAAATATGACTTTGTGATAATTGCTACTAATCATTCAAATTTAAATAAAAATTTGATACTAAAAAAAGCAAAAAGGATATTTGACTCTAGAGGTATTTATTCAGAATTTTCAAATAAAAAAATTATAAAGGTTTGATGATAAAATTTGCCAATCCAAAAATTAATAAAAATACTTTAAACTTATTCAAAAAAATTATTAAATCAGGTATTTTTGTCCATGGAAAATTTACAGATCAATTTGAAAAAAATTTAAGTAATTTTTTTAATTTAAAAAAAAATAAAATTTTAACAACGTCGAGCTGCACTGCAGCCTTACACCTGTATTTTTTAAATATTGGTCTTAAAAAGGATGACGAAGTTATAATGTCAGCTCAAACACATGTTGCAACAGCCCATGCAGTTGAAATTTGTGGAGCAAAACCAGTATTTGTTGATTGTGAGCTAAATACTGGAAATATAGATATTAACAAAATTAAAAACAAGATTAATAAAAAGACTGTTTGTATTTGCGTAACACATTTTCTTGGTAAGCCTGCAAACATGTATAAAGTAAGATTTATCGCAAAAAAAAACAAATTAAAATTAGTAGAAGATACTGCTCTTTCAATAGGTTCAAAAATAAAGGGTAAATTTGCGGGAACTTTTGGTGATGCAGGAGCATTTTCATTTCATCCTGTTAAAATCATAACGACAGCTGAGGGAGGAGCACTAATAATAAACAACATAAAAGATTTTAAAAAAATAAAATCTTTAAGGTCCTTCGGGTATGACGAGGCCTCACCTAATAAAAGAAAAATACCTGGCAGCTACAATATAAACTTCTGTGGTTTGAATTATAGAATGAATGAAATTGAAGCAGCGATAGGAATTAATGAATTAAAAAGAATAAAAAACAAGATCTTAATTAGAAAAAAAAATTATCATTTCCTTCAAGAAAAGATAAAAAATTGCAAAAATTTTAAAATTTTGAACACAAAAAATGAAAACGGATTTCAATCTAGTTATTATGCTTTGACAATAATGTTAAAAAAAGAGTCAAAAATAAATCGAAATAAACTTATTGTTGAATTAAAAAATAAAGGGATTCAAACAAGCATTTACTATCCACACCCTGTTCCTTTATTAAATTATTATAGAAAAAAATATAATTATAGAAAAAATGACTTCCCGAATTCAAGTATTATTGCATATCATTCCATTTCTTTTCCCGTAGCTGAACATGTCGACAAAAAGGATTTAATATTAATTGCATCGAGAATAATAAAATTGATTGGATAGAACTAGAATGAATAAAAAATATGATATCGGGATAGTAGGCTTGGGCTTAACAGGAAAAAAACATTTGCAGTATTATCTCAAAAACAAAAAAGTTCAAAATATATTTGTATCTGAGAAAAAAAAATTGAAGCATAACAATTCTTATTTTGTAGATGAAAATTTATCAACTTTTAAGAAATCAAAGAAAAAAAAATTACTTTCTATTAGTAGCTATGATGATAGTCATGCAAAATTAATTCTTGATAATTACAAAGACTGTAACATTTTTGTAGAAAAACCAATGTGTAGGTCAATTCATCATTTAAATAGTATAAAATATTTAACCAAAAAAAATGGTTACAAAAATCTTTTATATTCTAACCTAGTTTTACGTTCCTCTAAAATATTAAATTTAGTTTTAAATGAGGTACGGTCTGGAAAATTTGGAAAAATTTATTATTTTGAGGGTGATTACCTTTACGGAAGATTGAATAAACTCAAAAATGGGTGGAGAGGGCAGGATAAAAACTATAGTGTTGTTCTAGGTGGAGGAATTCATTTAATTGATTTGATGATTAGTTTTTTTAACAAGCTTCCAAAAAGTGTTTTAAGTTTCTCAAACAAATTTACTACAAAAAAAACCCGTTTTAAAAATCAAGATTTTGTTCAAAGTAATTTCTTTTTTGAAGATGGATCTTTAGCAAAAATAACGTCTAATTTTGGTTGTGTTCATAATCATCAACATGTTTTAAAAATATATGGAACAAAAAAGACTTTCATCTACGATGATATGGGTGCTAGAATTTTTAAGAATTACGATCCTACAAATAGTAAAATAATTAAAGTAAAAAAATTATATTCAGGAAAAGATGCTTTACTTCCAATTATTTTCTCTCTTTTAAAAAAAAAGACAAATAATTTTAAAAAACAAATCAATAGAGAATTGAATTTAATTTCTGCAACCATGTCTGCAGATATATCTTTAAAACTTAGAAAAAAAATAAAGATTAAATACTAAAATTATGAAAAAAAAAATTTTATTAGTTGGAGGGGCAGGTTTCATTGGACATAATTTGGCTGTTATTTTAAAAAAAAAAAAAATGGATGTTTTGGTTGTCGATAATCTTAAAGTAAATAACCTTGAATTTATCAAAAAAGAAATAAAAGATAAAAAGAAAAAAATATTATACAAAAGATTTATTGATGAACGTTTAAAACTTATTAAAAAGAATAGAATTCTGTTAAAGAAGTGCGACGTTAAAAATAAAGATCAGCTTCAAAAAATTGTCAAAAAATATGATCCAGACGTTTTAATTCATCTAGCCGCTTTATCGCATGACGGTAAATCAAATAAAAATCCAGAGTTAGCTTTAAAAAATAGCTTTAACACATTGTTCAATTCTCTAGAAAGCATAAAACACTCTAAAAAAGCCCATTTTATTTATCTTTCTTCTAGCATGGTCTATGGAACTTTTAAAAAAAATATTGTTACAGAAAAAGAACAATGTAACCCTATAGGCATTTATGGCTCATTAAAACTTTCAGGTGAACTTTTAGTTAAATCTTATTTTAATGTTTTTGGTTTGGATTTTACAATAATTCGTCCTTCAGCTCTTTATGGCGAAAGGTGTATAAGCAATAGAGTAATCCAAATCTTTCTAGAAAGAGCTTTTGAGAATAAACAAATTAGCATTAAAGGAGACGGTAAAGAAAAACTTGATTTTACATATATTGATGACTTTTGTGATGGAATTTATAAAGTAATTGAGAATAAAAACAAATCTAAAAATCAAATTTTTAATATTACCTATGGAAACGCAAGATCATTGATAGATATTAAAAATTTAATAAAAGGAAAATTCAAATTTCAAAAATTTTCAAATCTTAAACGAGATAAACTAATGGCGAAGAGAGGCACTCTATCAATTAAAAAAGCGAAAAAGTATTTAAATTATCAACCTAAATTTGATCTTGTTAGAGGATTTAAAAAATATTATACATGGTATAGAAAAATTTATGAAAAAAAATAATTCTGAAATTTCAAATAATGAAATAAAAAAACAATTACTCTCAATGAGTGTTGTAAAAAAAAATACGAAAGTTGATACAGAAAAAATTCTTTTTGATTATTTATATCCAAAATTTGGAGAAAGGTTTTTAAATTATAGAAAAAAATATGAAAATTATCTTAAAGACAATAAACATGAATATCTTCCTGACTATCCTATATCAGTAATACTTGAATTAGTTAATAGATGCAATTTAGAATGTAAATTTTGTTACCAAGGATATAGGAACGATACTACAAAAAGCACCTTAGGAATAGAAGAGTTAGAAAATATATTTGCAAATTTCAAGAAGAATAAATTAGATGCACTTTTACTAAGTACGTCAGAACCATTATTATTTAAAAATTATGATAAAGTTTTAGAGATGGCATCGAAAGCAAATATAATGGATCAATTTTTATTCACCAACGGGACTCTATTAAATGAAAAAAATAGCAATATTATTTTGAATAGTTCGTTGACTAGATTATTTATTTCTATCGATGCTGCAACAGAATCAACATATGATAAAGTCAGAATTCCAGTTAATAAAAAACTATTAAATACAGACAGACTGAGCAAAATTGAAGAAAATGTGAAAAACTTTGTCAAATTAAGAAATTCAAAAAATAAAAAAATCCCCTTAGTTCGTGTTTCATTCGTAGCGGTTGACAAAAATATACATGAAATGAACGAATTCATAGAAAAGTGGGTAGATATTGTTGATAGTGTTGAGATACAAAAAGAAAATTCTATTGAATTTTATGACTACCTAAACAAAGAGGACAATAATCGAAAACAACTTTTGAAAAGTTATAATTGCAATGAACCATGGGGGCAAGTTACGATACATTCAGACGGTGCAGTCGGACCATGTTGTAACACTGTTGGAAGAAATTTACCCATTGGAAATGTTTTAGAAAAAGATTTAGATATAATTTGGAAAAGTGAAAAAATGAATGAAATAAGAAATGGATTTTTGAGTAATCAACCAAATAAAATATGCCAACTTTGTCTTGAAAATGAAAAAAACAATGTTAAATAGTTTTTGCTATACTAATTAAATTTTTTAAACAGAATTTTTCCTTAATCTTTTTTTTTTCCAAATTATCATAGATTTTTCTCAAATATGTAAGTTCCTTAGGATAATCAAGAACAAATTTATATTTTGATATTATATATTTACTTTTAAAACCTTTAATATTGAAAATTCTTTTATTTTTGTACATCACCTTTGTTACATGCTCTTTTTCACTTTTAGTTTTTGCAATATTGTAAGCTTTTTTTAATGCATCAAAGCTAAATATTTCTACACTCATGCCCTTGGGAAAAGTGCGAGGCCTAATGTTACCAACTAAATCAAATCGATTTTTTCTATATTGAGCAAGAGCTCTCTCAAGAATCAAAGGGTCAATAAAAGGTGAGTCAGCACATATCCTTATTATGTTTTTTATTTTAAACTTTTTTGCAGCTGAAAAAAATCTTTCTAGAACATTAGAGTCATTTCCAAAAAAAGAATTACATTTATTTTTTATAGCGATTTTTTTTATTATCTTATCATTATTCCTTTTTGTTGTTGCAATAATTATCATCTTTTTAAATTTTGTTTTTTTTACTCTTGAGATCACATGTTCTAAAACAGTCTTATCGCCGATCATTTGAAAAATCTTTTTTGGAAATCTTTTAGACCCTGATCTAGCTTGAATTATAATTCCTAAATTTGGCACATTAATTAAATTTATCATGTAAAATTTTAATTATATTATTTTTTTTTAAATAAATATCATTTACATTTTTTATATTTTTAAGATAGTTAGATTGAGTCATTTTAAAAATTTTATTCATTCTTCTTTCAAATTCTTTATAACTTTTAACTCTTAGAGTACATATACCCTCAGATGGAAAAACATTTCCACCTTTATCTTTTATATATTTGCAATGCAAAACTTTTTTGTCAAACTCGAATGCTTCTCTCAATAAACTTGATGTACAGGCGACAACTACTTTACTTTGATAAATTTTTTTGTATCCTTCAAACTTATTCTTATCGTGAAAAAAAATCTTAAACTTATTATCATGTATAAAATTTTTATAAAATTCAGTTTCATAAAATTTTTCTGAATTTTTGAAATTTGATTTTCCAACTATAATAATTTTTTTTTTATATTTTTTTGAATACTTTAAACAATTATCAAAAATTAAAGCCAAATCATTGTCCAATGAATTTGATGCAGCGTAAGGATCAATAAAAATTTCTGGTTCAGAAATTAAACATAGATCAAATTTTATTTTATTTATTTTTTTATTTGAAAAGTATTGTTTTGCTATCAAAGCTTTAATTGAACCTATTGGAATAAATCTTTTTACATTATTACTTTTTTTAAATAATTTTTTTTCGTATTTACTAAATGTAAAATAATTAGGAATAAACCTTTTTTTTACAATTGAAGAACTCTCATTTCTTCTTGTTGCATTTTGAAAAGCATAAAAATTTATCTTATCTTTAAATAAAATCTTAGCAATTATAAAAAAATCGAAAGAGTTATCAATTAATGTAATGACATTCTTAGGTTTTAAAATTTTAATCAAAATGACTAAGTAATTAATCTTTAAACTATTTTTATTGAAGTTTTTAATTAGATAAAAAATGACTTCGCGGGTTATGTAAACTTTTTTTAATAATTTAATCCTTGTTTCTAAGATATGATAGTTATTTTTTTTCACTAAAAATTTTGTAAAATGATGCATACTGCCATCTAATATAATATTATTTTTTTTTTCTGGTGAATTAAATATAAATTGCACTCTTAAGATTAAGGAGCAAAATAAATGAATTTTTCGAATAAATTTAATGTAAATAAATTTTATAATATTTTTTAAATATTGATTTCTTGGCAATGGAATATACTTGCCTTTATTGACAAATTTTTCCAAGTAAAGTTGAAACTTTACAAATTGACCATCTGCTACGTTTAAAAACTCTCTATTTTCCATCTAAAATATGTTTGTTTAATTATTGAACAAATTTCTTGACAATGTTCAATAAATGAACATCATATTATTAAATGAAAAAAACAAGTCAACAAGAATTTAATCTATTGAGAAAAATTTCGAAGAAACCTAATGCTAATCAAAGAGAATTAGCATCAGAATTAGATATTAGCCTAGGAAAATTAAATTATGTTTTAAAAGAACTTAAAAAGAAAGGATTAGTTAAGATTAATAACTTTAAAAAAAATCCTGACAAATCTGGATATCTTTACTTGCTTACACCTAAAGGGATTCTAGAAAAAACTAAGATTACTAAAGAATTTATTAAAAGGAAAATCGAAGAATACGAGGAGCTAAAAAAAGAATTAGATCAAAGCAATCAATAATAATATTAAAATGTGGTTAGTAGCAAAAATTAAAAACAATAATTATGAAATTTTTAAAAATGAAATTTTAAAAATAGAAAAAAATGTAGAATTTTATGAGCCAAAATATAAGATAAGTTTTGTTACAAAAAAAAAAACGAAAATACTTAAAAAAAATTTATTCAACACATATATCTTTTGTAAAATATCTAATTACAATCAATTTTCATTAAACAAAATTAAGTTTTGTAAAGGCCTTAAATATTATCTTTCAGGATATGAATTATATCAAAAAAGTATAATTCAATTTATAGATTATTGTAAGTCATTCGAAGATGAAAATAAATTTATAACTAACGCTTTTTTTAAAAACCTTGTAAGTGAAAAAGGTAAGTTTTTTTCAGGCCCATTAAGAAATATTATATTTGAATTGGTTGAAAAAAAGAAAAATAAAGTAATAGTAACATTTGGAAAATTCATAGCCACAGTTAGAGATAACAAAGCTATTTATGCTCCTGCATAAAGAAAAGTTAAATTATAAATTCGAATAACATGAAAATGTTAAAGTGCGGAGCTTTGTCTCATTAAAGACTGATGAATAATCTACAAAAATTATTTTTTATTTTAAGTAAAAGGCAAAAGGTTAATCTATTTTTCCTGTCATTACTATTACTTCTCGTTTCAATAATTGAAATATTTTTTTTACACTCAGTTTTAATTATAGTTGAATTATTAAATAATCAAAATCAAAAATTGCAAAACTATCTTTACTTTGAAGGTCATAAATCTACTTTTATAGTACTATTAATTTTTGTTGTTTTCTTTTTAATAAAAGCAATTATCAATATTTTTGCCATAAGATATGAGTCGAAATTTTTATATAAAACCAGAGAAAATTTAACCAACAATTTTTTTGACAAATATACGAATTTACCTAAATTATTCCAAGTAAAATTATCATTAGCAGGAATAGTAAAAAAAATAATAATTCAAGTTGAAAACTTGACAGTTGCTATGAGGGCTTTATCCACTTTGTTTCTAGAGACAACTATTTTAATATTAATATCTCTATACCTGTTAACAGTAAATTTTTATGCAACTATTTATATATTTATTGTTTTTACGGTTAGTTCTTTGATTCTTTTAAAAATAAATAAAAGTAAGATAGTTAATTTTGGAAAAGAAATAATTCAGCATAATGAAAAAAGACTAAAATATGTAAACGAAATTTTTTTAAGTTTAAAGTTTTTCAAAAATAATAAGTTTAGTGAAAATATTAAAAAAAATTTTTACATTCACAACAAAAAGCTAAATGGAATTGAAATTTTGGTAGCTTTCAAAAATGGTTATATTAGGCCTCTATTTGAACTTGTTATATTAATCATATTAGTTTCAATATTATTATTTATATTTATTAAGGGATTTGAATTAAAAGATTATTTGCCTCAATTTGCTGTATTCCTTGCAGCTTGTTACAGGTTGATGCCATCTTATGCCAGAATCATGACTGCCTTTCAAAATTATAAATACAACATACAGCCTGTAAATGAATATTTTCAAGACACTCAAACTATATTTAAAAATAGAGCAAATACATCAGATGAAAATATTAATTTTAAAAAAGAATTAAAATTTGAAAATGTTAATTTTGATTATTTAAATATTTCTAGCAACAATAATAATAACAAAAATATTTTTAAAGATTTAAATATATCAATTTTTAAAAATTCTAAAGTTTGTTTAGTGGGGGAAAGTGGAACAGGAAAAAGTACATTTTTAGATTTAGCAATTGGCTTAGTAGAACCATCCTCAGGTTCAATTTACATCGATAATAAGAAACAGAGTTTAAACAATAGTAAATGGCAAGAAAAAATTGGATTCGTTTCTCAAAATGTTTTTATTACAAATGATACTTTAAAAAAGAATATTGCTTTTGGTTATGAAGATGAAGAAATTGATAATCAAAAAATAAATGAATGTTTAAAAATTTGTAATCTAACCGATTTTGTCAAAAATCTGGAAAATGGTACAAACACAAAGCTTAGTGATCTTGGGACAAATATATCTGGCGGTCAAAAACAAAGAATTGGAATTGCAAGAGCTTTATATACTGCTCCAAAAATATTAATATTGGATGAACCAACAAATAACCTAGATGAAAATAACGAGTCTTTGATTATACAGAATTTAATTAATTTGAAGGATATAACATTGATAGTTACAACCCATAAAAATAATCTTAAAGAACATTTTGATAAAATATATGAAATTAGAGATAAAGATATCAAGCTTATAAAATGAAAAATACAGAAACCAATTTACCTGAAAGCTATTATCTTATTTTTAAATTATGAAAGAATTAATCTTAGTAGGAGCTGGTGGGCATTGTTTATCTTGTATTGATGTTATCGAATTACAAAACAAATATAAAATTGTTGGATTGATAGATAAAAAACCAAAAAACAAAAAGTTCAAATTTAAAATATTGGGTAAAGATGAAGATTTAAAAAAAATCTTTAAAAAACATAAATCAGCCTTAGTCACAATTGGTTTTATAAAAGACTTTGAAAAAAGAGAGCAAATATTTCACAATCTAAAAAAAATCGGATTTAGAATGCCAAGTATAATTTCACCACTAGCATATGTATCACCAAAAGCTAAAATTGGAGAAGGAACAATTATCATGCATGGTGCAATAATAAATAGTGGGGCAATAATTGGAAAAAATTGTATTGTTAATACTAAAGCTTTAATAGAACACGATACTTTTGTTGGAGACAACTGTCACATAGCGACCAGGTCTACATTAAACGGTGGAGTCATGCTTGGAAATAATTCCTTCATTGGAAGTCATGCTGTTTTAAAACAAAATATTAAAGTAGGGAAAAATTGTTTTGTGAATGCTAATTTATTTGTACATAAAAATATTAAAGATAATTCAAAAATATATGAGTAAAAAAAGAGTTATAATTATAGGTGAAATCGGAGTAAATCATAATGGTAGTATTTATACTGCAAAAAAACTTATAAGAGTTGCTAAAAAGGCAGGATGCGATTTTGTGAAATTTCAATCATTTATAGCTAAAAATTTAGTAAAAAAAAAAACAGTGATGGTTAAATACCAAAAAAATAATCTAAGAAAAACAAAATTAAGCCAAGTGGATATGTTAAAAAAATATGAATTATCAATACAAGATCACATAAAGTTAGTTGATTTTTGCAAAAAACAAAAAATTAAATTCTTATCAAGTCCATTTGATACTGACAGTTTAAAAATGTTATTTAATTTAGGAATAAAAAATATTAAAATTGCTTCTGGTGAAATAACTCATTATCCTTTACTGAAAAATATAGCAAAAAAGGCAAAGCAAGTCTTTTTGTCTACTGGAATGTCTAATCTAGAAGAAATTAGAATTGCTTTGAAAATTTTAATAAATAATGGATTAAAAAAGAAAAACTTATATATTCTACATTGTCATTCAGATTATCCTACAAAATTACGAGATGTTAATTTAAACGCCTTGAAATCGATAAAAAAATTTTTAAATGTTGAAGTTGGATATTCAGATCATACTTTAGGAAGCGAAACCGCTATATCTGCTGTAGCAATGGGCGCTCGTGTTATAGAGAAACACATTACCTTAGACAAAAAAATGACAGGCCCAGATCACCTTGCGAGCACAGAACCTAAGGATTTTTTAAATTACGTAAAATCTATAAGAAAAACTGAGGAATTATTAGGCAGTAGTGAAAAAAAACCAACAAAAACGGAATTTAAAATAAGAAAAATGGTGAGAAAATCTATCGTAGCAAAATTTGAGATAAAAAAAGGGGAAAAATTTTGCGAAAAAAATATTATTTCAAAAAGACCCGAAGGCGGCATTTCACCTCTTAAATGGAACAAAATAATTGGAAAACGTTCAAAGTACAATTTTAAAAAAGACGATTTTATTAAACTCTAATGAAGATAAGTTTTATAACAAGTACCAGAGCAGATTTTGGTTTGCTTAAAAACCTTATTTTAGAAACAAAAAAAAACAAAAGGTTTAAAGTTTCAGTAATTGCTTCTGGGACACATTTCTCAAAAAAGTTTGGTAAAACTTTCAAAGAAATTGAGAAAAATAAGATTAAAATTAATCAAAGAATTGTATTTAAATCAATCTCTGATAATGAAAGTGGAATTTCAAAAATCTTTGGTAAGTGTGTTGAAAAGACTACAAATATTCTTAAAAAAAATTATCCAGATTTATTAGTAGTTTTAGGCGATAGATATGAAATTCTTGCTTCTGTAATTTCAGCAAATATTTTAAAAATTCCTGTAGCTCATATTCATGGAGGAGAATTAACATTTGGAGCAATAGACGACGCATTCAGACATTCAATTACGAAAATGTCTCATGTTCACTTTACAGCCAATTCTATTTACAAAAAAAGAGTGATTCAACTAGGAGAAAATCCAAAAAATGTTCATGTAGTAGGGGGGCTTGGAGTTGATAGTTTAAAAAAGACAAAACTTTTATCTAAAACTGAATTAGAAAAAAAATATAATTTTAAGTTTCAAAATAAGAATTTAATGGTCTGTTTTCACCCTGAAACTTCTCTTAAAATTTCACCTAAAAAACAGATTTTGGAAGTGCTTTCCGCACTTAAAAAACTAAAGGATACTTTAATTATTTTTACAATGCCAGGAGCTGATTTAGGAAGTTATATTATTAAAAAGGAGATAAAAAAATTTGTTAAAACAAATAAAGATTGTTTTTTTTATAGCTCTTTAGGACAAAAAAATTACTTTTCTTTATTAGGTCAGGTAGATGCAATTATTGGTAATTCGTCTAGTGGAATTCTTGAAATGCCTTACTTACAAAAAGCAACAATAAATCTAGGCACAAGACAATTAGGTAGATTAAGCTCAAAGTCTGTAATAAATGTGGCCATAAAAAAAACTGATATAGTAAAATCTCTAAAAAAAATTTCTTCACCAAGTTTTAAAAAAATAATTAAAAAAAGTAAAAAATTTTATG
>MDTB01029629.1_pt1 | contig 21157 bp, 21 predicted proteins | sample 811161 | NCBI WGS metagenome assembly MDTB01 (sample SAMN05326650, study PRJNA326480) | marine metagenome | isolation source: seawater | place: Mediterranean Sea | collected 2009
CATTTGGTCGAACCTCAACGGCCCCTGCACCATCAACGTGTCCACACTCAAACCGCTTGGGAGCGTGTTTTGTGGGAAAATGCCGTGGTCGGCGTGGTGCTCCATGAGGTACACCACGGCGATGAAATTGGGCACGTAATTGCGGGTCTCGCGGGGCAAAAACGGACGGACTTCCCAGTAGTTGGTCTTCCCACCTGACCGGCGAATCGCCTTGTTCACGTTGCCAGGGCCGGCGTTGTACGCCGCAAGCGCGAAGTACCAATCGTCGTACATCCTGTGCAACCGGCTCAAATGACGGCAAGCCGCCTCCGTAGCCCGACGGGGGTCCTTCCGTTCGTCCACGAAACCATCGATGCGCAACCCCTCGGCCTTGGCCGTGTAGTACATGAATTGCCATAGTCCGCGGGCTCCCGCCGGCGAACGCGCCTCCGGATTCAAGCCGCTCTCCATCACGGCGAGGTACTTCAACTCCATGGGCAACTCCTCCCGGTCCAAGACTTCCTCAAACATCGGGAAATACATGGCCGACCGACCGAGCATGGTGCCCAGGTGCCTGGTTCGCTTCGTGCCGTAGGTCTCAATGCGACGCTGGGCGATGGGATTCCAGCGCAAGTCCAAGCCGCTCGTTTGGTCCAACAGCGCCATGCGTGCGGCCACAGAGGCCGAATCCAATCCGGCTCCCACAGGGGGCACACCGACATTCTCCACCGCCCACAGCGACGTGTCTGAACTGATGCAATGAGCCGTGCTGCACCACTCCGCCCATTGCCGCTCCCAATCCACGACAATGTCCCGGGGCACGCTGTCCACAGACAACGAATCCGATTGGGCCATCGCAGACGCCAACCCCACAATTCCACCCAGCCACGTCCACGTGACGACCGCGACGCGCATCAACCTTCCTTGTCGGTGCTGTCGGATTTGTCCTGGCTTCCGTTGGAAGCGTCTTTAAATTCCTTCATGCCTTGGCCCAAACCGCGCATGAGTTCCGGGATTTTGCGTCCGCCAAACAGCAGCAAGACGACAAGAGCGATGAGAAGAAGTTGTGTTGGACCGACTGCACCCATGATGAGAAGATTTGAAGCGAAGTTCTGAAATCCTTCCCAGTTCCCAACACCCAAGGTCTCAAGCCGTCAACGGCATGTTGTCGATGAGTCGCACACCCTCCACTTCCGCCGCCACCACCACATAGGGCCTGGCCTCCTGACCTCTCCCCTTCCAAGGTTCAAACGTGAGTGCATCCAAGACGTCGAGGTACTCCAGCGTCACAGCGGGGTTGGCTGTCAGGGCAGCTCGTTGCGCTTTCACGGCCTGGACTACCCCCCCATCCTGCGCGCCCCTTTGCACCGCGAGGAGCGCCTGGTGCAGGGCCAAGGCGGACGTTGCGCCCTGCACGCTCAACCGGGCGTTTCTCGAGCTCATCGCAAGGCCAGACGGCTCGCGCACAAGGGGGGCGACCACCACCTTCAGCCCTGGGTGCCAGTCCTTGGCCAGTTTCTCAATCACCCCGACCTGTTGCAAATCCTTTTCGCCAAATACTGCCAGGGTTGGCTGCACTGCCTGAAACAACAGGTCCACCACTGCCACCACGCCGTCGAAATGGCCCGGGCGTCGTGCACCCTCATAGGCATGGGTGAGGGCCCCCCAATTCACCGGGATCGCTTCGGGTTGCCCGCCGTAAAGTGCCTCCGGCGAGGGCGCAAACACGGCATCCGCGCCTGCCGCTTGGGCTTTGTCCATGTCGCCCTCCAACGTCCGAGGATACGTCTCGAAATCCTTGGCATTGTTGAACTGGGTGGGGTTGACAAGGATGGATACGACCACCACTTCAGACTGGCGTTTGGCCAGTTTGATCATGCTGGCGTGCCCCTCGTGCAACGCCCCCATCGTGGGCACAAAACCGGTGACCTTCTCATGCCAGACCAATGAGGCTTGCCAATTGGCCAGGGCGTCCAGCGACTGCAAAAGAACCATGTGGAGGGGGTCTGAACGGGCTGAAACCCGCCGTTTTACTTGGATTTTAGGGCGAATTTACCTATCTTGGACGTTCGTTTTACTCTTGACATGACCGGAATGAGCAAGCCACGCGTCCTCTACATCTCTCAGCACCTGACTCCTTACCTCCCTGAAACACCCATGAGCCATGTCTCTCGGATGTTGCCCCAAGGAACCCACGAGAAGGGCAAAGAGATTCGCGTTTTCATGCCTCGTTTTGGCAAAATCAACGAGCGCCGTCACCAGCTCCATGAGGTCATTCGCCTCAGCGGCATGAACCTCAACGTAGACGACACAGACCACCCCTTGATCATCAAGGTGGCGTCCATTCCCACCGCCCGTATTCAGGTTTATTTCATCGACAACGACACCTACTTCAAGCGCAAGGCGGTCCTGCATGACGACGACGACAAGTTCTTCGAAGACAACGACGAGCGCAGCATCTTCTTCGTGCGAGGCGTGCTGGAAACTGTTCGTAAATTGGGATGGGCACCGGACATCATCCACTGCACGGGCTGGATGTCAAGCTTGGTCCCCACCTACCTCAAACACGTGTTTGCCGACGAGCCTTACTTCGAAAAGGCCAAAATCATTTACCATGTCTTCGACGAAGGGTTTGACGGCGAACTCGACCCGCGCATGGCAGAGAAAGCTGTGGCGCAAGGCATCCCTGCCGAGGCGTTGGCCGGCATAGCCAACCCCACCTTCGACAACCTCAACAGCCTGGCAATGGAAGGTGCAGACGCCATCATCGTCGGCTCGGAAACCCTGACCGACGCCACGCAAGCCACTTTGGGCATCATGGACAAGCCCATTTTGACGTACCGCGGGGAGGAGGGCTTCACCGGCGAAATCAACACCTTCTACGACGCCATCCTCGAGGGAAAAACTGAGGCTGTCGCGGAGTAACCAAGTTCTTCCTGAACTTCGTGGCTTCATGACAAGGAACCACTCCCGCATCCACCCGACAGTCTGGTTGTTTTTTGGATGTCTTTTGATCGTGCTTTGGGGTTGCACCAAACCCCAAACCGACATAGGCCTGGGGCTCAGACCGCCCACCGACTCCCTTCAAGTTCGTGTCATCGACACCACGACTGTGGTCTTCCAAACCGTGCGTGAAGACAGCTTGGAGACCGACGAGCTCAGCACCGGACTCCTCGGCCAAGTGCACCTCCCTGGATTCAGCCAACTCACCGCCGGGCTTGTGACGCAACTCCGGTTGTCGGCCACCGACATCAACTTTGGGGTCAACCCCGTCGCAGACAGCATGTTCCTTCAAATCCGGTACACCGGAGATGCTTTCGGACAACTGCTGCCCCAACACATCTCTGTCCAGCCCCTGAGCGATTCCCTGTCGCTGGACAGCGCCTACCATTCCAACCTCACGGTGGAGACCACAGGGGAAGAATGGGTGGCCAACGGCTCCGGACCTTGGGTGTTTGAGCCCACCTCCAACCTCTATATTGGCAACGACACCCTTGCCCCCCAACTTCGGCTCCCGCTCAGTCTTGACGCAGCGCAGTCCATCCTCGACCTCGACTCTGCATCCTTCGACAACAACGCGGCTTGGTTCGACGTCGTTCCAGGAATCGCCATTCAGCACGCTGGGGGCGGACACGGCGTTGCGGCATTGGACATCAACAGCGGCTTGAGTGTGATGCGGCTGCATTACCACAACGACAGCGACACAACGTTCTACGACTTTCTCATCAGCCCCCTCAGCGCGCGGGTCAACGTCTTCAACCACCACTTCACCCAGGGTTTGGCGGGCTTCAACAATCCAGAGGTCACAGAACTGGACGGTTCCATGAGATCGCACGTGTTGGCCGCAGCGGGGTGCAAAACGCGGGTCACCTTCCCTCACCTCCCCAGCTTGATCGACAGCGCGGGCCAATCCCCCACCATTCTCAAGGCCGAGCTTACCGTTCCCGTGGAATCCGAATGGGGGATGAAGCCCGGCAACCCTCAAGATCAATTGTTTGTGTTCTTGGAGCGGGAAGACGGGACGTTTGGCTCCACCCCAGACCAAAACGCGCCCATCCCCATCGGGGGTGAATACGACGCCGCACTGAACGCCTATGTGTTCAACATGACCAGCACAGTGCACCGGTTCATGCAAGGCGACTGGGTCGGACGAAACCTCTATCTTGTGTCCAGCAAAGCTGGCATCTCCGTGGCGGGTGTGGTGCTCCGCGGCCCTGAACAAGACACCCCCGCGAAACTGACCATCACCATAGGAACTTGACAGCATCATGTGTGGAATTGTAGGCTACTTAGGGCCGAATCCGGCCTACCCTATCTTGATTGACGGCTTGACCCGCCTCGAATACCGAGGCTACGACAGTGCCGGAATCGCCACCCTGGAGGGAAAAGGGGAACTTCGGGTGGAAAAGAAGGAAGGCAAAGTCGCCAACCTGGAAGCCCTCGTGGCGGAGAACATCCCTGCCGGCACCGTCGGCATCGGGCACACCCGCTGGGCCACCCATGGGCCTCCAAGCGACCGCAATGCCCACCCCCACACAGGAAGCAAAGGCAGAATCGCAGTCATCCACAACGGCATCATCGAAAACTACGAGGCGCTCAAAGAGTTGCTCTCCGACCGTGGACACACCCTGGTCAGCGACACTGACACCGAGGTGTTGGCGCATTTCATTGAAGAGGTCATGACATCCACAGGGCTCGACCTTCCCAACGCCGTGCGCGTCGCACTGAAAGAAGTGGTTGGCGCTTACGCCATTGTGGTGCTGGACAAGTCCCACCCAGACCGCCTGGTCGCTGCCCGCAAGGCCAGTCCGCTCGTGATCGGCGTGGGGGGCAACAACGACTTCTTTGTGGGTTCGGACGCCACGCCCATTGTGGCCCACACCAAAAACGTGGTCTACCTGGAAGATGAAGAAGTCGCCACGATGACCCGGGATGGCAAGTTGTCCATCCGCACCATCGCGGATGCAGAAATCACTCCAGAAATCAAGGCCATTGAATTGGAGATCGCCTCCCTGGAGAAGGGCGGATACGATCACTTCATGCTCAAGGAGATTTACGAGCAGCCCCGATCCATTCGGGACTCTATCCGGGGGCGGGTCAACCTCCAACAGGGCACCACCAACATGTCCGGTGTCGACAACAACTGGGCCCAGTGGGAGAAAGCCCAACGCATCCTCATTTTGGGGTGCGGTACAAGCTGGCACGCGGGCTTGGTGGCCGAATACCTGTTCGAGAGCCTGGCACGCATCCCTGTCGAAGTGGAATACGCCTCTGAATTCCGTTATCGAAATCCCATCATCCGCGACAACGACGTCGTGTTGGCCATCTCGCAAAGTGGTGAAACCGCAGACACCCTGGCGGCCATCCGCTCCGCCAAAGATGCGGGTGCCCACATCTTTGGGGTGTGCAACGTCGTGGGGTCCAGCATCCCGCGGGAGACCGACGCGGGAGCCTACACCCACGCCGGCCCGGAGATTGGCGTGGCGAGCACCAAGGCCTTCACCGCCCAAGTCGCCGTCTTGACAGCCATGGCGCTTCACGTGGGTCGCCGATTGGGCCGGGTGGACGACGGCGTGTTCATGCGTTTGGTGTCCGGGTTGGACAACATCCCCGGTTTGGTGGAACAGTGTCTCGAGTCCGCTCCCGCCATTGAAGAAATTGCCAAATTGTTCGCCGGTGCAGACAACGCCCTCTACCTCGGGCGCGGCTACCAATTCCCCGTCGCATTGGAAGGCGCGCTCAAGCTGAAAGAGATCAGCTACATCCACGCCGAAGGCTACCCTGCGGCAGAGATGAAGCACGGGCCCATCGCGTTGATCGACGAAGACATGCCCGTCATTTTCATCGCCACCCAAGACGAGGTGTACGAGAAAGTGGTGAGCAACATCCAGGAGGTGAAAGCCCGGGGAGGCCAAATCCTGGCCATTGTCACCGAAGGAGACACCCAAGTTAAGTCCCTTGCCGACCACACCATCGAAGTGCCAAAAGCACATGAAGCGCTTGCGCCCTTGTTGACGTCCATCCCAATGCAACTTTTGAGCTACCACATCGCGTTGTTGAGGGGGTGCAACGTGGACCAACCCCGGAATTTGGCGAAAAGCGTCACAGTAGAGTGAGGTTATCAACAATCTCGTTTGTGGATGTTGACAAACTCAATCCTTGGTGCAAACTCCGTTGTGTGCTTTCTTGCACTCCTGAATCAATTGAAACTTAAATCTCAGTCATGAAAAAACTGATGTTCACCTTGGCCCTGGTTTCTGCGGCCTTTACCTCTGCCCAAGCGCAAAAGCAACTCGGCGGAGAGCACAACATTGAAGTGGCGTTCGCCCCGTTCGGCGGCAACCCCATCAACGCATCCACCTTGAAGTACAGAAACTTCATGGACGACGACCGCGCATTGCGTGTGACTTTGGGCTTGAACAACACCACCAACAAGTACTTGGTGGTGCCTGAAAATTCGTTGGGCCAAACTGGCGCTGCCAACGAAACCCACCCCGACTTGTACCTCTCCAACATCCACTCATCTTTTGAGTTGGGCTTGGGCTACGAGATGCACTTCAAAGGGACTGACAATCTGTCTCCTTACTTTGCGTTCGGCGCGAGCTACGGAACGTCCTCTTTGACTTTGCAGCGCGACCACTTCAGCGCGGTGAACATCAACGGCGAAACTGTGGACCAGGCTTTCTGGGAAGACGAACCAGATCCCGCCCAGTGGGACGTGTGGAACTACTCCAACGTCGTGACTGCCTCCACGATCAATGTGGACCTCTTGTTCGGTGCGGACTACTACTTCAACGACGCGATCTACGTCGGATTTGAAGCTGGCCTACGTTTCTCACAAACTTCAGGCATCAGCTCCACCATCACCACGTCCAACAACGACGCGTTCAACATGTACTTTGACGCCGGTCAAGGCGACGAGAACACATCGCAGTTTGTGCAAAACACCGCCACCGAAAGTGGATACCAGTGGAGCACCAACCAAGAGGTCAACTACGTGATCAATGGCGAGCCATGGACTTCGCTTGAGAACTCTGGTGTGGTGACTGCAGTGGATGCCTTGTGGCACACTTGGGACGAGCAGTCTCCCGAGAACTTCGACACCGTGAACGATTTCGCGCGCAATGCGTACTACAACGGCACCAACTTCCTAGGCAACTACAGCACCGGTCAACTCCGGATCGGCTTCTTGTTCGAGTAAGACATCGACATACTGACATTGCAGAAAGGCGCCCCGAGGGACGCCTTTCTTCGTTTCTTGGGGACCATGATCTGTGAGTTCACATGGAACGGCGAGGCCCATCAAGCGGACCTCAGCCAAGCAATTGACCTCAGCCTGGTGCTTGCAGGCAACGGCAAAGCGAACCCCTCAGCGTGGTACGTGGACGACCCGAAGATGGTCCCGGTGCGTGGAGAGGGGTTTGTAGGCGCCGTCGCTGAAGGGGGCTCGGTGAACTTCAGGGACATCACCTTCAATCCCCACGGACATGGCACGCATACGGAATGCCTTGGCCACATCACCCATGACATCCACAGCGTGGACGCTTGCTTCCGGAACGCCCCCTCGCTGATCCCTTGTTCTTTGGTGACCTTGACGCCACAAGAGGTTGGGGGTGACCAGGTTCTCGACGTGGATTTGCTTGACAAGGTGACTGGGCCATGGGGTGAGGCAGTGGCCATACGGACCACGCCCAATGGGGACGACAAACGAACCCGCGCTTGGTCCAACACCAACCCACCTTATATCACAGCTGCGTTCATGAGCCGGTTGGTCCAATCCAACGTCAAACATCTCCTTGTCGACCTTCCCTCTGTGGACAAGGAGGTCGACGGAGGTCGGTTGGAAGCCCACCATGCATTTTGGCGCGTTCCAAACCACCCGAGATATGGTTGCACCATCACCGAGCTTATTCACGTGCCTGACAGCGTACCAGACGGCCTGTACCTCCTGAACTTGCAAGTGGCACCGATGGACAACGACGCGGCGATCAGCCGACCTGTGCTCCACCCCTTGGTGTGACACACGGCAGCCTCACCTCGAATTCCGTTCCTTCCCCCTTCGTAGACCGCACCGTCACCTCACCCTTGGCGCCTTGCACTATGGCGCGGACCATGGCCAAACCCAAGCCCAAACCGTGCGTCTTGGTGGTGAATTTCGGCTCGAAAATTCGCGTCATGCGTTCCGAATCGATGCCGTCTCCGTTGTCGGACACGGTCACAGAGGCCCTGTCTCCCTGAACCCGCAAAGCCACAACCACAGCCACAGCGCCGTCAGACCTTGATTCAAGGGCGTTTTGGATGAGGTTGTTGAATGCCCTGACCAGGCGCGTCTTGTCAGCCCACACCCAAACTTCGCCTCCCTCCGCCCGCCCGCACGTCACATGGTGATCGGCGTGCAAACCCGTCACGTCCTCCAACAAAGCCCCCAACTCCACTTGTTGCGGTTCAACAGGACCGTCTGTGGCCAACAAGGCGAAGCCCTCTGCGATGTGACTCAAGGCATCAATCTGCTGAACGGTTGTGTTGGTGTACCGCTTGAGTCGCTCGGCAAAATCCTCCGCGCCGTCAGACCAAGCGCGTTCCAGGTGCTGTGCGCCTAACCGCATGGGAGTCAAGGGGTTTTTGATCTCGTGCGCCACCTGTTGGGCCATCTCACGCCACGCGCCTTCGCGCTCCAAGAGCGCCCTGGACTCCATGCTCTCCTGAAGTTGCTGGAGCAGGGCGTTGTAAGACTGAACGAGGGTGCCAACCTCGTCTTTCCACCTCGATTCCAACACAACGCCATGGCGACGACCCAACGGGTTGGACGCCATGTCCTCCGCAAGGCCCTTCAGAGGGCGCACAATCGAATTCGACAACGAAAAGGCCAACAGGCCCACGAGCAGGAACAACATCAAATACACGGGTGCCAGACGACCCAAAAACACCCTCCAATCTGCCTCGGCCGTCATGCGCGGGTCGTAATGCACGTGTCCCAAGGCCAAAAGCTCCCCCTGGTCCGTCGACAAAGGCCACACCACTTCCGTGCCTGTGGCGCGGTCAGGCAGGACCGTTCTCTTGCGGTCGTCACGTGCTTCTGTCAACACCTCTTCCGGCAACAACAACGCGACTTGCGAAACCGACTCGTCGCCGGGGTCTGAAGTGGTGACGAGTCTGCCATCTTGGTTGTACAAGGAAAACTTCAAGCTGTGCACGTCGGCCAGCTCGCAGATTCGGTCTGTGAACACAAGGGCCAAGCTGTCCTGGCTGACCTCTCCCCCCATGCGCTCCAGCATGTAGCTCAAACTCCGTTGCAACGCCGCCTCTTTTCTCAACAAGCGCTGGTCGTTGTAGGCCTGCTCCGCGTCCGCGCCAAACCGATATGCCACGTAGCCGGTGGCCAACAACGCGCACACGACAAGCGTCATCATTCCAAGAAAAATGCGCAACCTCAAGCCCATGGTTCGAAGCTAACCACAAGCGTGCCAAGAATTGAAAGGGGGCCTTCCTGCGGAATCAGCCGTCAAGGGCCTCAGAGCCCGCCACGATCTCCAAGATCTCTGTGGTGATGGACGCCTGACGCGCCTTGTTGTAGGTGATGCGCAAGTCGCGCAACAACTCGCCGCCGTTGTCCGTCGCCTGGTGCATGGCCGTCATTCGCGCACCGTGCTCCGCTGCGTGGCTGTCCAACAGCGCCTTGTAGAGCTGCACACGCAATGCGTTGGGCAGCATTCGCTCCACAATTTCCTCTTTGTTCGGCTCGAAGATGTACTCCACGCCAAAATCCTGGCCCTCTTCTCCCGGCTCTGCAGTCATGGGCAAGAAGCCTTCACGGGTGGTGATTTGGACCGCCGCGTTTTTGAATTGGTTGTACACCAACACAACCTCGTCGTGCTTGCCTGCCACGTAGGCCTCCATCACCTTGTTGGCGATGTCGCTGGCGTTTGCAAAGTCCAGGTTGTCGAACAAAGTGGTGGACACGTCCCCGTACCCTTCTGCCAGCGCCCATTCGAGGCGGTTCGCCGCGTCCAAGGCCTTCTTGCCAAGGGGGAGGACCTCCACAGCACGGCCAGTCTCAGAGGCCTCTTTGACGACTTTGGTGGCTTCCTTGACAATGTTGTTGTTGAACGCCCCGCACAACCCACGGTTGGAGGTGATGGCCACCACCAATACGCGCTTGACGTCGCGTTGCTCAGAGTATTGACCTTCGCCCTGCTCCAGGCTGGAGCTGACGTTGGACAACATGGCCTGAAACTTGACTGCGTAAGGACGCATCTGGGTGATGGCGTCTTGGGCGCGGCGCAACTTGGCCGCAGACACCATCTTCATTGCAGACGTGATCTGCATGGTGTTTTGCACCGACGTGATGCGATCACGTACCTCTTGTAGTCCTCCAGCCATGGCGTTTCAATCAGGCGTAACGGGCGGTCATTTCGGCAGCAGCCGCTTCAATCACACTTGTCTCTGCGTCGGTGTATTTGCCCGACTTCAGAGAGGCCAACGTCTCTGCGTGCTTGCTGCGCAAGTACGCGAGGAATTCTCCCTCGAACTCACGCACCTTGCCCACAGGCACCGCCTTCAACAAGTTCTTGGTGCCACAGTAGATGATGGCAATCTGCTCTTCCACGGGAAGTGGCGAGTTTTGGTCTTGCTTCAAAATCTCCACGTTGCGCTCGCCTTTGCCGAGGACCGCCTTGGTGGCGTCGTCCAAGTCAGAACCGAACTTGGCGAATGCTTCCAGCTCGCGGAATTGCGCCTGGTCAAGCTTCAGCGTTCCCGCCACTTTCTTCATGGACTTGATCTGAGCCGAACCACCCACGCGGCTCACCGAAATACCCACGTTGATCGCAGGGCGCACACCTGACAAGAACAAGTTGCTCTCGAGGAAGATCTGACCGTCCGTGATGGAGATCACGTTGGTTGGGATGTACGCCGACACGTCACCCGCTTGGGTTTCAATGATGGGGAGTGCTGTCAACGAACCGCCGCCCTTCACTTTGCCCTTCAGGCTCTCTGGAAGGTCGTTCATTTGGGCTGCAATGCTGTCCTCCGCGATGACCTTCGCGGCGCGCTCCAACAAGCGTGAGTGCAAGTAGAACACGTCTCCAGGGTAGGCCTCGCGCCCCGGAGGACGGCGAAGCAACAGAGACACCTCGCGATACGCCACGGCTTGCTTGGACAAATCGTCGTACACCACCAGGGCTGGGCGGCCTGTGTCGCGGAAGTACTCGCCCACAGCTGCGCCGGTAAATGGAGCGTAAAACTGGAGCGGAGCAGGGTCAGAAGCGGTTGCCGCCACCACCACGGTGTACGCCATCGCACCGGCCTCTTCCAAGGTCTTCACAATCCCCGCCACCGTGGAACCCTTCTGGCCCACAGCCACGTAAATGCAGAACACGGGCTCGCCCGCGTCGTAGAATTCCTTTTGATTGATGATCGTGTCGATCGCCACGGTGGTCTTTCCCGTCTGACGGTCGCCAATGATCAACTCCCGCTGGCCACGGCCGATGGGAATCATGGCGTCGATGGACTTGATGCCCGTTTGCAATGGCTCGTTCACGGGCTGGCGGTAGATCACACCGGGAGCTTTGCGCTCGATCGGCATGTCGAAGGTCTCGCCTTGGATGGGGCCCTTGCCGTCGATGGGTTCGCCCAACATGTTCACCACGCGGCCCAACATGCCCTCGCCAACCTTGACGCTTGCGATGGTTCCGGTGCGCTTCACTGTGCTGCCTTCCTTCAAGTCTCCTGAAGGCTCGAGCAACACCGCGCCCACGTTGTCTTCTTCGAGGTTCAACACGATGCCGCGGACACCGTTTTCGAATTCGATCAATTCGCCCGATTCCACACTGGTCAACCCATAGATGCGGGCAATTCCGTCACCCACCTGGAGGACGGTGCCAACTTCTTCAAGTTGGGCTGCACTTGTGGCTCCCGCAAGCTGCTCACGGAGAATGGAAGAAACTTCTGCTGGATTGATATCAGCCATCGCTTTGTCGTTTTGGCCCGCTTACAACTCGGGCTCGTAGTCGTGTTCAGTAAGTTCCCGACCAAGCGCCGTGATCTGGCGCTTGACCGAGGCGTCGATCATCTGATCACCCAACTGCAACACGTAGCCGCCGAGGATGTCAGGATCCACCAATTCTTTCATTTCGACCTCGCCCTTGTGCACCTGAGCCACCTGGGCCAAAATGCGTGAACGAAGGTCGTCTGTCAGCGGCACCGCCGTGGTGACAGACACTTCCTGGATGTTGCGAAGCACACGCAGCTGCCGTTGGCCTTCTGCGACCATGTCCACCACAAGTCCTTCTCGGCCTTTGGCCACAAGAATCTTGAGGTAACCCGCGGACAATTCGCCCAGCTTGCCGCCGAGCACCGCGTCCAGCACAGCCTGTTTTTTGTCCGACTTGACAACTGGGCTTTGAAGCATGAGAACCAAGTCCCTTGACTCGGAAAGCAACACCTGGAGTCGCTCCAAGTCTGCTCCCACGACGTCAAGCTCATTGCGCTCTTGAGCGAGCGACAACAATGCCTTGGCGTACCGTGCTGCAACCCTTGCTGTGGCCATGACTTTACTTCAGGGGGCTTTCGTCGATCAACTTGCTCACAAGTGCTTCCTGCTTGCCGGCGTCTGCCAACTCCGCACGAATCAGTTGCTCTGCAATGCTGACGGACAACTTCGCAACTTCTGATTTCAATTCGGCCACGGCCGCCTTCCGCTCAGTGGCGATGGCTTCTCGGGCTGATTCCGCTTCGCGTGCCGCTTCCTCCTTCGCCTTTCCCTTTGCGTCTGCGACAAGCTTGTCCGCCATTTCACGGGCTTCACGCAACATGCTGTCGCGCTCGGCGCGCGCTTCTTGAATCAAACGCTCGTTGTCGGCCTGCAGCGCACTCATTTCTGAGCGCGCCTTGTCGGCCTCGTTCAACGCCGTGGCAATGCTCTCTTCGCGCTCTTTCAGGGCGGTGAGGATCGGACCCCACGCCATTTTGCGCAGCAAGAACAGAACCACCAAAAAAGCAATGGTGGACCAAACGACAGTCCCGAATGCGGGTGTCAGAAGAGCGTCCATGGAATTATCCGAGGGCGACGAGCAAGCAAACAATCACACCGAAGAGGGCTACACCCTCAACCAGTGCAGCAGCCACGATCATGTTGGAACGAATGTCGCCTGCGATTTCAGGCTGACGTGCCATGGCTTCGAGGGCAGATCCGCCAATGCGGCCCACACCCAAACCTGCACCAATGGCAGCAGCTCCTGCCCCGAGGCCTGCGAGGCCCTGTCCAATTTCGAGAAGAATGGTCAACAATTCCATTTGGAAAATTTTGATAGAGTAATGAAAATCAATGATGTGCCTCGTGGGTGGCTTCGCCGAAGTAAATCGCCGCCAACAAGGTGAAAACGAACGCTTGCAAAAACGCCACGAGGAGTTCCAAGCAGTACATGAAAATCATGAATGCTGTGGAGAAGATGCCGATGCCGTATCCCGCGACGAGCGCCTCGCCACCTTGGCCGAAGATGAGCACCAAGCTCACGAAGGACAAAATGATGATGTGGCCCGCGCTGATGTTTGCGGTCAAACGAATCATCAGGACGATGGGCTTGAGGAACATCCCAACAATTTCAATGGGGATGATGATGGGCATCACGAACAACGGAACGCCCGGAGGCCAAAAGAGGTGTCCCCAATAGTGTTTGTTGCCGTTGAAGGTGGTGATCGCAAAGACCATCGCCGCCATCACCATGGTGATGCCCAAGGTTCCTGTCACATTGAAGCCGCCAATGAACGGGACCAATCCAAGCAGGTTGGCGAAGAAGATGAAGAAGAACACCGTCATCAAGAACGGCAAGAACTTGTCCGCCTTGTGCGCGCCGATGTTGGGCACAGCCACTTCGTCACGGATGAACAACACCAGAGGTTCCAACGCATTTGTCAGCCCGGTGGGCGCTTGGCCTGGGCGCTTGGTGTAGGAACGCGCCATGCCTGAGAAAAGCACCAACAACAACATCATCATCAACAGCATGCCGAAGATGGATTTGGTGATGCTCAGGTCGTACAGGTGCGGTCCAGCGTGGTCGTGGTGGTCGTGGTCCCCGTGATCGTGGTCGTGACTGTGATCGTGCGAGGGGTTGTGCACGGAAATGTGCCCGTGGCTCAAAGCATACGTGACACCAGATGGGCGTGCCGCAAGCCGGGTTTCGCCGTGACCTTCAAAGGCGCTGCTCATGAAAACATCCAACCCGTGCTCCTCCGAGTACAAAATGACGGGAAGCGGAATGTGGGTGTGGCCCCACAAGTGGATCTCGTGCGCGTCCGCGATGTGGTGGATTATGAAGTTGCTGGCATTGAACGCTTCAGCCTCTTCGTGTTCGTGGTGATCCGCATGGGGCTCTTCAGCCAGCGCGGGGCTCCAGAACGCCATAAGAAAGGCCAAAAAGAGGTTTGAGATACGCATGTTCATGGCAGCAAATCCGCGGCAAAAGTACTCACGAACTTTTCTTCTTCAACCATTGGTCTCATTATTCTCCGATTTGGAGGATATTTTCATTCCGAACGCCGCAACTGCCACTGTGCAAAAGAGGAACACGGCAAATGTGGAGAAGGCAAATTCCTTTTTCAACCCCTCTTGCGTGACCAAAAATGACGTGATCCAACCCAGCGCCGTGAAGAGCTTCAATGCTGTGGTGCCGTTGACGGCCGCCACGAACTGCATGGGGCTGGCATCTTTTGCCCGTTGCATCCAGCGGAACCCAAGGACCGAAACCAAAATCAACGACCCCACCGTGGCGGGCCACCACCACGACCCAGCCAAACCCTGAATGAGGGGCCATTGCGCTGGGGCCATCCATGAGGCCAGGGCCAAGAGCGCCATGGCAAAATAGAATGAACGGCTCGGCGTCATCGAAGGGCTTTCAAAATTTGATACATGCCCGCCGCCAGGCCGACAAGTGACATGACAGCCGTGCCCAAAGGCTGCTCCCACTCAAGACACTCGTCCAGCTTCAGACCCACCATCACACCCAAACCAATGGCCACGGCCAGTTGGAATCCCATGCCCGCGAAACGCAGGATGGAGTGTTGCGACGTTTGGGATTTGGACGCATGCGACTCGCCCTGGGGCGCGGGCTCAGCCATGAAGGGGCTTAGAGCTTGGTCTGGGCCAGCGGCTTGGCCACTGGTTTCGCCACCTGCTTGGGCATGTCGGTCACAACCTCAGCTCCTTTGAGGGTGTTCACTGCACCTGGCTTGCCCATCATGGGCGACTTGGCTTCGCGTGGGCCCATGTGGAATGTGCCGACAGGCTGGGCGCCCGCCTCCACGCTCAATTGGCCGTAATAGACCTGACCGGCCACCTTGGCAGACGACTTGAGGGCCATCAATTCCTTCACTTCGATTTGGCCTTCCATGACGCCCTCCACTTCGCAATGGATGCAGGTCACGTTGCCTTTGATGATGCCTTTGGGTCCAACCACGATGCGGCCTTTGGTGGCGATGTCGCCTTCAAAAGTGCCGTCAATCCGCATGTTGCTTTCGCTGCGGATGTTTCCTTCAAACGTGGTTCCTTCGACAATGCGGTTCACCGCATCCGTGCTTGAGGTATGCATGCCCGGGGTGGATTTTTTGTTGCCAATCATTTGTCGGAAAGGTACTGTCCTGTGAACCACTCCACATACCCTGAGAGGTCCTTGTTTTTGAACAATGTCACATAGTTTTCATTGCTGATGAGCACCACGTCGTACCCTGAGGAATTCAGTTCAATGAGGTCTTCTCGGTTGGATGTGAAGATGTCGTAGTACCCCATGCCTTCTCCTTTGTTTGCAAAGGATTTGACCAAAACCACTTGGGTTGAACGGTCGATCAAATTGCTCGTCACTTTCAGGCCTTTCGATGCGTAGAACGCGCTGTTGAAATCTGAGGCCTGCGCCTTGGCCTTGTTTCCACTTCCCCCGCCGACCGGGATGAAAATGGCGAAGTAATGTTCATTGTTGGGTTGGACTTCAAACGGAGACGCCTCGGGCGCGGGGTCCCGCTCCTTGCTGCCCCGGGCGTCTGGTCCCAGCTCCACCCCAAGCTTGCGCATGATGTCTTGGGCAAACGCCGCTTCCTCGGTGTCCGGACAATCCGCCACCACCCCTTGCAGGGCTTCGAAGTACGGAGTGCGGTCTCCGCTGTAGCTCGTCAACCCGCCCACGCACTGCGCACGGAGCAAGGTGTACTTGCACGCGAAGAAATTCACGCTGTCCGCAGACACCACCTCGTCGATGTCCAACAGCACCCTCTGGTAATCTTTTGTGTAGTAACGGCTGAGCAAGGATTCATAGACTTCCCGTTGAACCTCGCGCAAAACCTCTTCCTCGTCTTTGAAGTCGGGGTCCTCGATCAAGCGCGCCCATTCACTGCCGGGGTACAAGCGAACGATTTCGTCGGCCCAGAACTGGCTGTTGCAATCGTCGCAGAAGGGGTTTTGGTAGTTCTCCTCGATTTCTCGCTCCAAATAGGTCCGGAACAATTGGTAGTGTGCCGTCGGGTGAAACGCCGAGCTGTCGAGCCGTTCGATGAGCTCCACCCAGGTTTCGATGGCTTTTTCGTTGTCGCTGAGCTTCTCGCGGTAATCCAGCCCTGCATTGTAGTAGGCTTCCGCCATGCGCTCTTCTTCCAAAACACGGGCTTCGGGCTCGCAGGGGAGCGCCGCCAGCAATTCTTCGAATGTGGGCAAATTGGCTGGGTCCAGCGGATCAAGGATCTCTTCCTCCTCATCTGAAGCCTCGAGATCCTCCCCTTCCTCCTCGTCCACGAACAGGTTGCTCATCTTGTTGGAGCGGCGCCAATCGTCCTCCAACACGCGGCCTCCCCAGTAAGAAAGGAATTGTTGCTGTCCAGACGTGCGAAGTTGGCCGTTGTACGGCCAAAACATGCCCGCCCCCGAATTGTCGGCCGCCGCCGCCGCGGCTGCAGCCTCTGCCGCCGCCTCCCGCTCCTCGCGGGCGCGCTTCAACTCCAGCTCCATGCTCCTCAAGACACGGTCCACAGCACGAAGCCTCAAATCCTCATCCATGTCGCACAAATCCAACAAGCTGTCCACCTCTTGGATGATGTTCAAGTTGTCCACCAAGCTGGTCAAGTCTGACGCCAAAGAGCTGACCTCGTCTTTTCGCTCGCTGTCGTCGTCCATGTGGACCAAGGCGCTGTCGTAGTAGGCTTGCGCCGTGGGGTACTCCAAGTCCTCCATGTAGAGGTCGGCAAGCTTCAGGTACCCTTTTCCAAGTTGGCGGTTGTTGTCGACGTGGGCCCCCACACTGCTCTTGAACAAATCGAAGGACTCGTCTCGACGACGGTCTTCCAACGCCACCTCGCCCAACGCGTAGAACACCTGGTCCAAAAACTCCTCGTTTTTGGAATCCTCCAACATGTCTTCCAACAACTCCACAATGGCCTCGCTGTTCCCATTGCGACGCTCGTACGTCATGGCCTGTTGTATGTTGCCTTGGAACACCCATTCGTAATCCGCCCAGCGCATGTCGGCCACTTCTTGAAATTGCTCGATGGCCCCTTCCTTGTCCCCCGCAGCCCGAAGGCATTGAGCCAAGACGAACGTGGCGCGAGTGCGCTCTTTGTCCTTTTTGCCCATCCTGGGCAACGCGTCCTCCAAATGGCGCGCGGCCTTTTCAAACTCCTCCGTCAGGATGCGGTATTGCGCCAGAACTAGAAGGGTGTGCACCATCGCCTCGTCCGAAGCGTCTCGGATGCCTTCGGCTTTGGCCAGGGAGTTCTTGGCCTTGACGTCGTCGCCAGCACGCATGTGTGTTCGGCCGAGCCACGAGTACGCCCACGCCTCGGCGTCGTCCCCATTCACCGTGCGCGCCAGGTAGGTGAAGATCTCCTCCGCCTTGGGGTAGTCTCCCTTAAGGTAGTACGACTTGCCAATCACCGTGTAATTGTCGTCGATCCACTTGTTCATGACCGGCCGGCTGAACGACTTGGTCATCCGCTTGGGTGGGGCCATGGTGTGGCGGTCCACCACGCGCGTGCACTTCTCGATGGCGCGCTCCATGAGCGGGAAAATTTGCTGGGCGCTTTCGTCGTCCGATTCCAAAAACAGCGGCAGCACTTCATCCCAGCGCTCTTCATGAAGCTCTTCCAATTTGACCTCGGCCTCCGCGTGCGCTTCGTTCGCGTAGAAGAAGCCGTTGTACTTCGCAGTGGTGTTGTGGTAGAGCCTGTAAGCCCGCCCGTCTCGCTTGGTCGTGCAAGACATCCACGTCAGCGCCATCAGGGCGGGAATCAAGATCAGGAGGCGGCGTGACATGGGTTGCTTCAACGTAAGGATGCCAAAAATATTGGATGAACCCTTCCCCGCGGTAGAAACTTTGTCAGCGTGGCGATATTCGCAACATGTCGCGTTGGAAGCACCGATTCAAAGTCACCGTCTTTGACGAAAACTCGTTTTCTGAAATCCGGGTGTTTCGCGGGACGCCACGCGGGTGGGCCTGGATGGTGGGCGGGGTTTTGGTGCTGGTTGTGGGGCTGACGTACCTCACATTGGCCCAAACCCAACTTCGCGAATGGGTTGTGCCCGGCTACGTGGCCACCCAAACCCGGGAAGACATGGCGGCCACCCGGGCCCTCGCCGACAGCCTCACGGTCATGCTCGAGCACAACGGCCAGGTTGTCCAAGCTTTGCGTCACGCCCTGGCTGGCGACAACCGTGCGATTGAATTCCTGCAGGGGTCGGGCGCCTCCGCTTGGGGCACAAGCGCCAAGGCCTTTCCAGACGTCGACACCGCGCTACTCGCTGCAGGCCCGAACGAAACCCAACTTCGAAGTCAAGTCCTCGCCGAGGACCGGTTTGCGCTTCAGCGTCGGTCAGAGCGAGGAGGTGCAGCAAGCACAGGGTTCCGCTACCCCCCTGTGGCAGGCACCCTGTCCGACGAGTTGGACTTGGGCATCGGCCACCTCGGGGTGGATTTGGCGGCAGCTGAGGGAAGCCCCATCCAGGCGGTGGACGACGGCACCGTGCTCTTCAGCACCTACACCGTGGAAACCGGCTACACCCTCGTGTTGCAACACCGAGGAGAGCGCGTCTCCATATACAAGCACTGCGCCTCGCTGCTCAAGACCCAAGGCGACCTTGTGGCAGGTGGAGAAGCAGTGGGGTTGGTGGGCAACACGGGGCAATGGACCTCGGGGCCCCATTTGCATTTCGAGTGGTGGGTTCAAGGAAGGGCCGTGAACCCTCGCCCTTGGTTGGGCATTCAGCCCTGAGGCCAAACCACGTCCCCGCAAGCCGTCAGCGCCAAGTACGCATTGTGTCGGACCCGAAGTGTGTCGACACTCAACGACGCCAACCCTTCTGTCCCGAATGCTTCGCACGTGAAACTGGCCATCACCGACCCCACGGTCACCGCCTGCTTCATGTCTTCCCATGTGGTCAACCCGGTGGCAGCCGCACGGGCTGCGAGGTATCCCACGAACCCTCCTGCAAACGTGTCTCCAGCGCCCGTGGGATCGACAACCTTGTCGAGTGGGTAGGCCGGCGCGAAAAAGACCTCACCTTCGTGGAACATGAGCGCCCCGTGTTCTCCCTTCTTAATCACAACGGTTTTGGGCCCCATGGCGTGAATGGCCTCGGCGGCTTGCGGCAAAAAATGTTTGCCCGTCAGTTGGCGCGCCTCTTCGTCGTTGACCGTAAGCACGTCCACACGGCCGATGACTTTCTTCAAGTTGTCGAGGGCCACGTCCATCCAAAAGTTCATGGTGTCGAGCACCACGAGCTTGGGGGTTTGGATTTGGTCCAACACCTTGAGCTGCACCTCGGGGTCCAAGTTGCCAAGCATCACAAAGTCCGCCTCGGCGCCCGCGGCAGACACCGCCGGCTCCCAGCCGATCAACACATTCAGGTCAGTCGCCAAGGTGTCACGCCCCACCATGTCTTTGTGGTAGCTGCCGGACCAGTGGAAACTCGCCCCCCCCGCCACCAGGGTCAACCCATCCAGGCCTGCGCCACGCTTGCGCAATTCATCAAGGAAGGCTTGGGGAAAGTCCTCTCCAATGACGCTGACCACATGTTGTTGGTCTGTGAAATGGCTCACCGCCAAGGCAATGTAGCTGGCGGCGCCCCCCACCACTTTGCCTGAGTTTCCAAAGGGGGTGGCGATGGTGTCAAACGCCACGGTGCCGAGGGTGAGAACAGACATGAGCAAGGGATTTGGGGATTTTCCGCAAAGTTATTGCTTGAATACACCAACTGACGTATTTTTGCCGTCCTCGAATTCCTCCTTAGCTCAGCTGGTTAGAGCATCTGACTGTTAATCAGAGGGTCCTTGGTTCAAGTCCAAGAGGAGGAGCCCTGAAAGAAGCCCCGCAGTTGTGGGGCTTTTTTGTTGCCTGCTGGGATGCAGCGATTTTCTGTCTTGAAAAGCCTTGGCAAGTGAAACAAAGAATTACCCTCACAAGATAGCCTATCGAGATATCTACTGCCAGACTTGCTGCCAGAGAATTTCGAGGTTCGCTGGAGCGTTAACCTCCCTACTTAGAGTCTCTTTTTGGACATGCTTCCCATGGCCCTGGAGAAGGACATTCACTATATGACACTTGATCGCACTTCGGCATGTTAAGACATTGTTAAAGAGTGTCTTAAGGGTTGACTTTCTCGAAAATTTGCTATATTTATGATAAGATTAGCGCTGTCCAAACTAAGTCTTCACAATTAAGAGGGGGTGAGTGTGATTAAGTCGGGCAAAACCGCGTTTTCCGACCTTTTTCCCGGCAGACTTTCGAGGCATGAACAGACCTTTCATGCGAAAGCACGTCAAGCAGAAGCCAAACGTCAAAGGCGTTGAGCTTGACCTCCGCCAAAAAGTGGACTTCTTCATCAACGGCAAGCTCAAGCTCCTGACCGTTGAAGACGCAATCCAAACTGCCCCTTGCCTCTTAAGGTTGCGGTTGTATCACCCCGGCACCAAGTGTCAAGGTGCTGCAATTCAACCGCGCCATGGGAGCAGAATTAGGCTGACTACCCCGGCTTGGCAAAAGCTTCAAGACAAACTGAAAGAGAGCAACTGCCCTGAGATCTACCCTGGGCAAGACTGTTGCAAAGAGAACCCCGACATCTTGCCTGACGACTTAGGGTAGGGGTTTAGGGTCTGCGTTAAGGCCTCGGAGAGCATTCACCCCCATGGTGAGAGTGCACACTTACACC
>MDTB01215539.1_pt1 | contig 21156 bp, 12 predicted proteins | sample 811161 | NCBI WGS metagenome assembly MDTB01 (sample SAMN05326650, study PRJNA326480) | marine metagenome | isolation source: seawater | place: Mediterranean Sea | collected 2009
AAGAACGCCGCCTTCCGTCCCAAGATACAAAACACCCCGTATCTACCCATACATTGGTATTGGTAAATATATTGGTGTTGTAATCAATACCTACCAACCCGGGACGAATTTTAAAAAGAGCTGACCACAATGTTTGATCATCTTCGCCGTCACTTCTTATTTTAAGTTGGGGTATAGCTTCTAGCCATTTTTTGGCTGTACCTATAGCCATTCCCGCATTTAACGCGACGCCGCTTCGTGCGCTGGTGGGGGCGCGTTTTTTAAACATTTTTACCCATTGTTTGTTGTAATATCCGGTGGCATCTAATTCATCGCCATATTCTTCGTCATCAAACCATTTTTTAGTGTTTTGAGCGCGCCTTATTTTTCTGCCATTTGAAGCTAATATTTCATTAGGGGCAAATTCCTTCATCGGGTCCACACAACATCCAACCTCGGGGCCGAATATTATCTTTTTCCCTTTATTGCTTACCCGATTAAAAGTATCTAATAAACCGCGTTGATCACGATTACATAATACATCGCGTGCATCAGTTACAATAACGATATCATCCGGCCCTTTATCTTTACAGAATTTATAAACGGCGCGCCATTTTGAGCTAAATCCGGTCCAGGGAACGCCCGCACCCATAACATAGGGTTTTGGTAAACCCTTTCTTCGGCACGTAGTAGCGAGTTTCTTATATGAACCCTCGCCCGGTTTATTTACATCGGGATGAGTTTCATATGTAATCCAATATGCTGTTGTCATATCTTTAATTATAGAATATATTAAAAATAGTATTTAATAATTCTTAATAACAAGGTGTTTGTTGTCTATTTCGTCGCCGACCCTTCCTGAGTGAATTTTAAAGCGATATTTTTTATCATATTCAGCGGCTATATAACCATTATATAGACCACTAATGAAGTCTGTTTTACCTATAATCATAAGACATTTTATCTTGGTTTTTTTGAAGCAAGCCGCAAGTGCTTCGTGTTCTTTTTTTCCAAAACTACAATAGCCGTAATCTGTAAATTCGCTATCGTAGGGTGGATCGAGAAACATAAAATTGTTCTCATTATCATATTCAGTAAAAATTTTTTCAAAACTCCCTTTGATAACTGTTGTATTTTTTAGTAAAGTTTCGTAATGTTTATTTTTCAATTCTTCGAAAGAATAAGTTTTATACCGACCGAATGGGATATTGAAGCCACCTTTTTTGTTATATCTCAACATTCCCCTGAAGCACGTTTTTCTTAGATAGAAAAACCGTTTAGCATTATCTAATGCGTCTTTGTGGTCATAATCATCTCTCACGCTATAGTACGTTTCCTCGGTGTTGGGGTGGCTACTCATAAAATCGTGAATTTCCTGGCCTTTTCCCTGTTTTATATTTTGATAAAAATCTATAAGTTCCGCATGAACATCGCCAATAACCGCTTTTTGCGGGTTTACGTGAAAGAAAAGACCACCACCCCCTATAAACGGTTCAAGGTACGTATCATATGAAACTGGCATATACGGTAGTATATTTTTAATCTCATCCTTTTTACCACCGCACCACTTAAACATAGGGCTTAAATTGGGACGTACTTCAACCGGGGTTGTTCTTGGAGCTGCAGCGACGATTGTAGTAGAAGCTTCATGATCGTCTTCCGTTGTAGACGCACTCTGGGTAATTGTTGCCATCTTTTTTTCAACGATTTTGGTGACCATATCTTCCAACTTTTCAACCTTAACACAAGATGTTTTTCTCGCCATGTGCTTGTCATAATGCGATTTTTGAGTGAAGTCCTTTCCGCACTTTTCGCACCTATAATTAACCATTTTTTAGTTAATAAGTACAGAGTTTTTTTTCTAAATCGGTTACCTGCCCGAAAAGTACCAGGCTAACGCGTCCAAGGTTATAAGCCACTTATCTGTTTATATATAACACATACACACATATGGATTTCTCTACGATGTCGTACAAAGAATTGCAGAGATTAGCTAAGCTGAATTATATTAAGGCCAATGCGGCGGCATCAGTGCTCCGCAGTGAGCTCGCCAAGAAGGGAGACGAGTTAAAGACACAACAAAGACAAAGACCCAATAATCCACACTATAAATTTTACCAAAGTTTAGCTAGAATTACACACGCAAATATAAATATAAAGGGTGGAAATGAGTTCCAAAACTTGATATATAAAACTATAAAAACTGCAATATATGTTGACGAAGCGAAAATACACGATGCAGTTCATCAAGAATTTCCCATCCGTCTAATTCCACGCCCAAATCAGCCCAAAGGACGAAAAGAACATAAAGTAGATATCTTCATAGAAGATGGGAACAACATTATTGCTATAAATAGTAAAGGAAAATCTTTTAATAATACGGAAAGTCAGGATCTCAAACTTACAGAATATCAATGGTATCTTGAAAGTATAAAACAACTTAATCCAGGTAAAGCGTGTAGGTATATTATACTAAAAGATGAATACAATTCGGGCGACCCCAAAATGTCGGCTTATAATCACCTAAATGAAAACGGAATTGGAGTATATAATACAGAAGACTATCTTAGACAACATTATAATTGCGATTTTGATGCCTTAGAATTAAAGAGACAAGAATATGCACTTAGCGAGTGTCTAAAAGAACTAAAAAATGCAGGTTATAATCCTGATACTTGGTATAGTAATGAATAAAAAGGCTTTTATAGCGGCCCGTTTCCAATAAAATGTGCTGTTACCAGCAATATCCCAAAACTAAAAAAATTGAATAGAAATGTATATTGTAAAAACATACCCAGCATATTTACAACATAATCCGCGCGTTCATCGCCGGTCTTGATAACAATAAAACCCATCTTTTCTATTGGAGAAAGTTCGGTAGTATTGTCATTATTTTCTATCTGGACGCCAGTTTCCACCTTAACGGGTATCAATTTTAATAATTCCCTATCTTTGAAAATAACAGAACTTCCTTTTCGCGCCGATATTTTATAATCATCAACTTCTACACTAACTAAATTATAATCCCATAATTCCAATGGATTATCTAAAATATAATCATATGCGAGTGTTCTTTTCTTAAGAGGACGCGTTGGAATATCAAATACCACCATACCCAATGTGCGTAAACTGGCTTGTGTTTTTATTAATAACGTGTCTAATTGTTCGGCATTTAGAAAAACGACTTTCGATGTATTATAAATGATCATATCATATTCAGTACCGGATGGTAAATTAACATCTAAATCTTCGCTAATACAAACTAAATTAAGCGGATCAACTTCGTATTTAATAGCTTGTTTAACAGCAAAATCACCAACAAACGAACGGGACGGCACATTAAGAGTATGAATAATCGGTGATAATAACATAAAAAATAAGTATATTATCATCTATTAATACTTTGTTTACTATAACACACTTTTTTATTTGTTTTAACCGCATTTTATATATTTTTTCTATATTTTATTTTAAAACCCTTTTGATGGTAACCCTCCCCATATACGGAAACTCCTCCACCAACTCCAACTTTCACCTTGATAGAGATCGTATGAATTATTAATGATGTAGTCGTAATCTTTGGCAGTAATTTCTACATCGTCTTGTGTCCATTCTTCATTCAGCTTTTTGAGAAAGTATGGATAGAACAAGTAACCGTGTTTCTCCTTATCGAACTCCTTCGACCAAATATCAGATCTTTTCAAAGCAAGGTCTGCGATAGCAATGTAGCGGGCTTTAGTCTGTGCGTCCATTTTTGATAGTGTTTACGTGCCTTAAAAGGCTTTTTATATTTTTTTCCAGATTTTTTCCTTTTTATGGGTTTTGTATTTATACAAGCTGCTGAGAAGTTTCGCTAACTAACGTATTAGTAGCATTGAGTATGTTTTCTAGTTGTTGGAAAGCATACATAGCCTTTTCGGTAGTCCCGGTAAGGAGAACACTTGCTGTGGCGCCTATCCACAGGAGGATCCATACGATTATCATATGGCTAATAGAACGACGAACAGCATCTTCTATATTTCGGCCGGTGATGATGTAGTAGAATGATACAATGTTGAGGAATGTGAATACTGAGAGCATATTATTGTTCGTTGTTTTGAATGTTGGTGTTTACCGACTTTAAAAAGCCTTTTAGTCTTCCTTCTTATTACGAAAGGACAGCGATAGTCTCGTCTCAGGTTTTTCTAGAATAGCTATAGCTGCTTTGTTACCCTGTTTGGCGAAGTCGTTTATTTGTTTCCAAGCGTAATGTGCTATATCCTTGGGGTCTGTAATATCCTGGGGGACATCAATAAGTGGTAGCTCTAAAGATGTCTTAATTGGCGCCTTTAGTAAAGGCTTATCCTCCCGGGAGGTAAAGATGGGTAACGAATAGTGATTACCATCTAATACCATTTGATCTACGACTGTGTTGAGGGGCTCCCATATTTCACTGGTATTCCTTTTAGAGCAGAATATCATAGCCACTATCGTAACAAAGGTTCCTATCCCCATAGTAAGTATGAATGGTGTGTGTAGTAGCAAAAGGTGATACATATTATATACTAAGCGCGAAATTTACGTACCCTAAAAGGCCGCTGTTGTGAAGGCCTCCGGACGGGAGTTGTTTATCCGTGTAATTTAGTGTATTTATTCTATTGTGTACTCAGTTGGCTCGCCTATTCCCAAATAGTTCGGGGTTTAACTCCCAGGACTCAGTCTTCAACACCCCACAGTAAGTCAGTTTATCAAGGTCAACTGACCCTTCATTCAACTTTCTTACATCTGGTGCGCAGACACCTACAAGTATCAGGAATCAACGATGAGGCAGTAGCGTTCTATCCACGGTCGGTCATCAACGTCGTTAGCACCGCTCACTACACGGCCGCCGTCTTAACTTACCTTGGTTTAACCCTGCCGCCCTCACGCTTGCCGCCCAGGGGCGGGGCGCTTAAGAGGAGAGGGTCTCATCGTATTGTACACACCTTGTAGTTATCGGCCCCACTTACCTAAAAAGGCAAACCCCGAGTTTGGGGACTTACGTGCCGGATATATTGCGGAGGACGGCGCTGGCGTTCCTGGGTCGCCCCTTTGTCAATAAGCTTATTTTTTCAGCTTCGATGTCCATTTGTGAATAGTACTGCTCTGTGACCTTGGGATGAACCGGTGCGCATTCATGGTTTTGTTCTTCATCTTTTACACAAGCTGAACCCATAAGATAGTGCTTGTATTTTAACATAATATAGCACATACTGTTTAGGTAGATATAGTGCGGTCTTTTTCTCTGTTGATAGTTTCTAACATATTGATGAATGGTTCTTCTCTTAGGGTTCTATCTTCTATTAATGTACCAGTTCCATAACGGTCTTTCAACTGATTATATGGTGATTGTTGAAGTAATAGGTTGATTTCAGCAAGGTCGCGTTGAGCGCACCATATTTGAAAGTCGAGGTCGCAGCGAGGCACGCGATGGTGTAATCCACTAGGTGGGAGTTCGCGGGCTTTATCTGTTGTCTGTTTTTTGCGCGCAGAATCTAGTAGCTGAGATAAATTGAACCTTTTCTCTGGGAGGTATGGTATTATGTCAGTACACAAGCTCTCGTATTCCATACTTACACGCGACAAAAAGTCGCTAATGAGTGTTTCGAATTTTTCTTGGGGGACAGCTGGGGGGAAGTACTCTGTTTGTGTGTTTTTATCCATTTATATTAAGCCCTGATTTTTAACTGGCAATTCTATACAAGTTCTGCAGTTGGTCGCACCATTTCAAATACAGGCCCTCGGGTATTTGCTCTTTATGTTCATCGAGATCCGCCATTAGACTTTGGAGTGGCTCTTTTATATTTTGCTGTGGCGTGCGGTTAGGCCGGAGGTAGTGGTGAAAGTTTTCCCAAAAGAACCTTTCAGCAGCAACAGATGCGTCGGCATCCCTATTGATGCGCTGTTCCAGTCTTTGTAGGGTGGCGCGTTCGGTTGCGAGGATGTTTCTTTCGTTTTGTAAAGACCTCATTTCGGCATTATGCACTTGGTGTTCAGTTACCGAGAGGAGTTGGTTTATAGTATCGGTGAAGTTGTTCATAGCGGCCTCCGAGCGCTGTATGACCGTTTCGGCGGTACGCCGAGGTCCCGGAATACCAGTCATTTCGTCATCATCGCTATCACTAGACTCATCGCCTACGGCGCTGCTATCAGTTGAATCGTAACCTTCGCCTAGCAACTGCTCCCGTGTGGGTGGCGGGGGGGCGGTCATCAGCTCAGCGATTGTGGTTGGGTGGTAGCGTAGATCCCGGGCGGGGGGAAGCGGCGGTACCGGGGGAGTTCGGGGGGCCCGACCTGTAACCGGGCTTACAGTTCTATTGTTTGCCAATGTGCGTGGGTTAAGAGGACAGTCGCTGTGACTAATCCTCTGGTGTGTTGTACTACCACAGCGGCAAGGCATTGTGTGTATTATAGGCATATACGGGCGATGAACCCTAAAGTCTCTTACTAGGGTATTTTATTTTTTCCTACGGGCCCCATCAAAAAAGACCGTAGTAATATGCCCTAAAGTTGACTGTCTATCTTGGTTTAGTATAATACGCGTGTACACAATGACTACCCGTGTGACCAACAATAAACACCCGGACTCTAAGCTAGCCCTAGAGCTCTACCCTCACCAACGTGAGGCCGTGGGGTTCCTGTGTGACAAGTTGGAGCAAGACCGCTGGGGCTGCCTCATACACGATGCTGGCCTTGGTAAGACTGCTACAATTCTTCGCACTTGGGCGGAGCTGAAGAAAAAGGTGCCAAATCTTCGCTTAATTATAAGCTGCCCGGCTTGTACGCTCCGCGCTGTGTGGGACGAACACATTCGGGTGTGGCTGAGGACTAAGCGACTCAGGGTACTTGTTGTGGACCGCTTGAAGGTTCTCGAAACCGAGGACCCCAGGGAATATGATATTACCATTATAACACGCAACTTGGTGGCTGCTACATTTAGCAGGTCCTGGAAGTGGGTTGAAAAGAGTGAGTGGGCCCAGAAGTCCAACGGTCGTTGGTACCAGCGCGGCTCCTTCGTACACAAATACGAAGCGTCGGGGTTGTTCAAGACCTCTCGGGACAGGCCCGCATTGTTAGTAATAGACGAGGCCCACTACTTAAGAAACTTTGGTAGGAAAAAGGTTTGCCTACAGGCTCACCACGAGATGGCCAAGCACTGCGAGTACGGTATTCTAAATACCGCCACTCCTGTGTGTAATAGGCCTGAGGACGTGGCGGGACAACTGTATGGTATTGGGTTGGACTGTAATGAGACCGTGGAGGAAAGCGTCCGTCTATTGGCTGAACCTAAACAGTGGAAGGTTGGCAAGTTTACCATAAACGTTGTGGCGGTTAACGCATTCAATGCTAACTGTCACAGGCGCACAGAGGACATACTATCGTTGCCTCAGCTTACAACGCACGTGTGCGAGTTTCAATGGGCAAGCGCCTTGACTGATAAATACAAGGAGGAATACAACCAGCTGCTTGAAGAAGCTAGGGAAATTCGAGCCCAAATGAAAAGTGATGGCGAAGTTGACCTGGAGTTACTCCGGCGGATGCTCAACGCCCTTACTCGTATGGGTCAAATGATTGTACACCCCAAGCTGTTCAAACACGGTGCTAAGGGGCTGGAGGCCAAGCACCGTAGGCAAATAGCTAGGACACCCAGCCCTATGCTAAACCGCTGCTCCGCACTGGTACAGCAACTCAGTGGCGAGGGTCACACAAAGCTAGTCATATTTGGTATGCACAGCAACAGTGTGATGGACCTCGTGAAGACGCGTTTGATGATTGACTGCCCCGATGCACACTATGATATGTACCACGGTGGTTTAACTCAGGACGAGCGCGCCGGTGTGGTGGCTCGGTTTCTGGCTCCAAGCGACCAGCTCCAAGTCCTGTTCATCCAAATGGTGGCGGGAGGGGTGGGCTTGAACTTGGTGCCTGGACCGACTGCTGCGATATTCATTCAGCAGTCGTGGAACCCAATGGACCACCTTCAGGCATACAAGCGCATCCACCGCATTGGACAGACCGAAAACGTCGAGATCTACAACGTTGTGGGCCTCGGTACACCGGACGATGCTATGAGACAAATACACGAAGACAAAATAGTTGCTAGCGATGCGGTAGTCAATGGTAAGGGGCTTGGTGATAACCCCTGGCGTACTAAAGGTCGGGCGGTAGACCTGTGCTTGCTTGCTGAATAAAAACCATAAAAAATATAAAAGAGACAAAGAAAACCTATAAAAAAATAAAAACCCCCAGCCGTTTTTATTACAGTTTAATGTGGCTTTTTGATGCTGTCTTATTTTCTATGCTTTAAATAAGAAACTATAAATGCCAGGCGGGACAACCGGCGCATTTAATGCGATAAGTGTAAGCCAACTAATGAAGACAGGCATTACGACTAAAATGACATCAGGTGATCTAGTAACAACTACTCGCGAGATTGTTGATTTACCAAAAAATACGAACCTCTTGAAAGACACCGTTTCATCATTAGAAAAATATGCGATGGAAACCGTATACACTAAAACGCGGGATGATATACCATTAAGCACTATAGGAAATCCACCCGGACCACCAACTGGTACCAATGTTTATAATGCTGTAAGTGCAGATGGTAATACTATAGCTATATATTACAGTTTATTCTCACTCAATATAAATTATATTTTTGTTAATGTATACACTTACAACGCATCAGCCGCTTGGTCAGGATCTCAACTAGGCCAATCGCAGTGGACATTAAAAAGTAATTTTGCGAACTATTCTATAGGGCAGACAAATACTAATACCACTATGGCATTAAAGGGTCAATGTGTTTCTATTTCACACGACGGAAATAAAATAGCAATAGGGACAACAGATTCGGCGGTTGGAACCTCTGTTGAGGTTTATCGGTGGACTGGAACTTCTTGGGATACACTGGGGTCAAAGATAAACCTGACTTGGTGGGATCTTTCTACGATTGATTCTAAGTGGTGTGAAATGTCCGGTGATGGTAATAATATAGTGATGTATAACGGTGGACTAGGAGAAGCCCGAGTATATAAATATGGGGGCAGTTCTTGGGACCAGGTTGGTGATTTATCTGGTTTCGTAAATACATATTCAAGTACATCTGGGTCGAGTATAGTAATAAATGACATCGGTGATTATATAGCTATAAACAATTCTGGTCAAGATTTACAATTATTAAAAACGGCAGCTGAAATCCGAGGTTGGAGAACCGTATTTGTACCAAACAACACGAGTGATACAGATATAGTAAGAATAGATAAAGCGGCTACCAAAATATTAGTGTCCAAAAGTAGTACTGGAAATACTGATGTATACACATTCGATAAGAGCACTGATAGATACATAACCCTCGGTTCTATTTCACCATCAATATTAACAGATATAACTATTTCGGCCGATGGGCGCGTAATATCTTGGATTGAAAGTACGGGGTCTACCGGGTCTTATAAATTCAACATTAATGCAGTTAAATTAGATGGGCTTAATGATACTTGGTCTAATGTAAGTGACAATACTGTGGTTATATCATCTCAGCCCTATTTACAAACGCAAAACATAACAAATGTATCACTAAGTAACGCGGGCGAAAGATTAATCGTGGCCGATAAAGTATACGAAAAAACGTCATTTGATATTGTAGAGGCCAATACAAATTACATATCACCAAACCTCGTACTAGAATCAAGCTTATGGTTCGGTACCGCTTGGGTAGGAAAACGAATAGACATCGATGTGACTAACACTTCTAAACCACATGTATCTCCATATGGTCCTAGTCTTATACCAATAGCATGGCTTCCTCGGGACCAAATGTATCCTAATCACCGGGCCGCCGATAAACCGTTGGTAAGTTCGGCGAAAAGTTATTTCACCGTTAAATTAGCCCAACGTTCGCCCCAAACTGATACAACTATAACCACCCCAATTGATTGGACTGCTAGTACTTCGCACGGTTCATATACACAAGGTACTAATGTATACCCTGGTATGGGAGCGGGTATAGGTTTAATACCAGAACAGTCAATTCATTTTGTAGCGGGTTATACCGATGCGAATTTAGAGCCCAGTACTAATGATAGCATTTGGCGCGATCCCAAACCTTTTATAAAGGTTCTCGGGTCTACCATAAAGCATCTAAATCATTTAAATGGTTCGGAATCAAATATAACAACTCTTGTAGGCGGTGGCGTGAATGGTCATTATTATTATGCTAATGCGTCAAACACGAACTATCAGGCGAACCCCAAAATCGGCGGAATCCGAAGAATAGTAATAGCGGAGGCGATACCATCGATAGATGGAAATGGTGGAACTCCTCCGGTTTCTGACCGTGTTTGGCTATTATTAGAACAGGATTGGAACTATTATCCTTATCAACAGAACATCAGTATGAATAACCCCGTATTTGATAACCACACAATTCTTACACAAATATTAGAAAATCACGTAATTGATGTAAGAATGTACAAAAATGATGAACTAGCAACCGACGTAACTACAACCCCAGATTCCCGAACCATCCATGAACAAAGTATCAGCTGGAACTTAGTAACCCCAGCCGAAGCTAATACACTTCTTTCTAACGCACCAACCAAACTTATACTTCGCGAAAGTACAATGCGGCCGCATGGAGCCATTACGACCTGGCCGACATCACCCACTGCAGATTTAATATTAGGAAAACAAGGTCCCGCTTCTGGAACTCTTACGTGGACTATTAAAAGCGAGCCTTATTTGTGGTATGTAAATCTTGATAAACACGAGTACCCCTATGGTGTAACTACGGGTAGCGAAATAATAGGGGGAGAACTTGATGTAAGCGGATATGCGAGATTTTGGAATAATGTAGATATTAGCGGGGTTCTCGAAGTCAATGAACTAATAGTACACAAAGAAAGCACTATATATGATGTAGACACCGCGGGAGCAGAATTTTCTGGTAATATAACTGTCAACGGAAATATAATAGGAAACAAGGAACTAATACTAGCAGAACATATAACCACCCAGGGGACACAACTTCTCAGGGAATATGAATATCCTCTAACCGGCGGTGAACTAGAATGGCATTGGATAAGATTAGCACAATATGAAGGTGGCGCTACAGGAACGGAGCGTTCAGTATGCGAGGGCCTATTTGAAGTAAATTACCAAACAGATGCTACCGCCGTAAAACACGTTACACGTTTTGTTGCCGGTGGTTGTGTTGATAATAATGCGAGTTCCAATCTAATTATCTACAAAAAGGATCTTTACATTAATGTTATTGATAATACCGGGTGGAGATCAAGTTCTACAGCTAATGGATTTTCAAGTGACAACGCATATATCCAGGGTCTGCATATAGATACAGATGGAAAGAAGATGTTTGTATACGCGAAGGTATGGAAAGGCGACACAACAAGCAAAGTTTGTATACGCCTATGGCAAAATGCTCACTCGGAAACATACACCGCAAATACTTGCTGGACTGTTGGGAGTACTATAACAATAACTACTGATAAGACAACATTACCGTCCACAAACTGGAATAGCGCCATTAGTCATTATACAAGTATAGACCTTGAGATAACAGATACCGCGGGGACGACGTCTGGGGGTGGGCTCCGGGACGTTACTATAGGGGCGAGTGCCCCTCTTGATGGCTTACCGTTTTATTATAAATCGACTGGTGTTCTAAATCCTCCCGGCGCGGTAAATGACGACGTACTTTCGAATGGTATGACGACATTTACACAACCTGTAAATTGTCATAATACTGTTCGCGCAAATAGGAACTTGGATTTGGGTAATACAAAGAATGTACGCACACGAGCCCTATTAGGTCCTAACCAAAAATATCTCCATCATAATACAAAGACGTCTGGGCAGGTGGCTGCTAGCGATTTTGATGTTCCGGCAAATGCATTAACAAGTTCAACCAACGATCTCTTTATTGAAAATGTTGGTTCTTCGGCGGGCAATATTCGCATGAACGTACCGCCAATGGGTGGTATTTTATTCCGGGCCTTATCTACATTCAATACCGACGGAAACGGCGGCTTATTTTGGTCGAACCCTATTGAGTTCAAAACACACCAAGCCCACAATTGGGACGTTAATTCATTCGACGCATATTTCAATCATACAAATAGCATATATGACGCCAAGGATGTCAGCGGTATGAATCTAATTTTGGGAACAACGGTAAATTCTACATCTCTACCCGCTAATAACGGTACCTTACAAGTTCGCGATGTCAGCGGTAATAATCTTCTCAAGGTAGACGGTACCGGCAGCAGCGCTGGTAAAATAACGATGCAAGGTTGGAAATGGACCACACAGACTAATCCCATAGCTCTACCCACCATAGGTGGAAAAGCTGTATCAGACCGCGTGATTTTTGATTTAGACGCAGGTACTGCGCAAGTACAGAACACACAGGCTGTAAGCGGTAAAGTCTTAACGGTTAAAGGGTCCATACATATTTTACCCAACCGTACCGGATACTCCACCGAGTATGATATGTGGGGCTCTAGTTTATACCTAGGTCAATATGGTACCGCGGTAACAGCCCAAGAAATGGATGGTGTAGCATCTTATACCCAAAGCACACGCAGCCAAAGTTTACCAGGGTCCGGTAACGTATATTGTAATTCAGTAAGACAAAATGTAATATTCCAAGACCCCACTAATAGCATTGGAAATGATCTTGGGTTTAATGGCGTTCAAGGTTATCAAGGTGGCAATGGCCAAGGTATGTTCTATAACGGCGGTGATGTTAGACACGTTGTTGTAACAACTAAGAATACATCCGGTATATTTTCCCTAGTTAAACTACCCAAGATCCAAGAACCAATGGTTGGTATGCAAATATCAGTTACTCGACATAATTGTAGTGTAAATTATAATAATGCGGGGTCTGGTTCTGTAGCATACAAAAAACCCGTAGCTATAGAACCAGCAACACAGGATTATATTAACGCGCCGCCATCTATTTTTTGCGGCTATCCGGGCACTTTTGGAGTTGTAGTTCTAGATCCATATAACCAGCTAACAAAACCAAACGGGTCTACTACTGTCGCCGACTTAAATAGTGTTGTGGTACCAGCTTATTATAAAAGTAAGGAAATATCATCGGTAACGTTTTTAGCTATGGCAGGAAATGGAGGCGTATCATCTCCTTCATACAACGAAGCACCCACTGTACCAAATAGCGGAGCAGCAACAGGCGATCAAAAAAACCTAGACGGAATAGTTAATATGGGGGATGCCACAGGAGATAGGTATTATTGGCAAGTAATATCGACATCTGGGTGCCAGCTCGAAGCTTAATAAATAAAAGATACTATTAATAATATGGAATTTCTAAAGGATTTTGGATTTAAAAACGACAAATACAAACTGCGTAAATTTAAGAACCTTATCGACGGAATGGACATTGCCGTTTATAGACGTCCCAACCGCAAAATGGGAGCTCAGTATTTTGACAACGACGAAAAAAAAAGCCAAGCGATTGTAATGACATCTCCCGATGGAAAAGCTTGGCAAGCTGTAAAGAAGAAAAAAGGTTATCAAAAATTTATTGAAGACGCGGTCGCTAATATCCCAGATGTTGATGTAATACTTATAAATTACGCGGGTCCGGAAGGCTACTGGCCCATAAATACCGCTATGCAAGATCGCGCTTCTCGAGCCTTAAAATGGATAACCGAAAAATACGATAAAGTTGCCGTAACTGGAACTAGTAAAGGCGGATGGATGGCGTGGAAATTAAGCCTAAAATTCGATATACCCGCTGTAGTATGCTGTCCCGTTGGAAGATGCGGAGGAACAGAGCTTAGCCGAGAACACGCACCGGAACATTGGAACGAAACGGTATTTCAACGAAAAAGTGGGACTTTTATGGATGAAATTATGCCGATCACCGAAGCACCAAAAATACTTTATTTACACGGAAGTGCCGACACAACATTTCCCTGGGAAAAAGAACCTAGAAAAGGCCTTATTGAGAGCTATGCTACAACCAATAAAATAGAGTTGAGTATAATAGAAGGTGGGACGCACAATTTGTACGATTCCCAGGGAGCTCGAGGTCAAGGAATTGAATTCATAAAACGCTTTTAAATTAAAAAAAAACAATTGAGATAGTCCGGTTTGGCTCAATTGTTTTTATTTAATTGTGGGTTTTAATTAGATACATAGCACATATGTGGTGCTTTATTATATTTGTTTTACAAAGTATTAAAAGTAGAGACACGGGAAACGCGCGCAGCCGGTGTAGGCGGTCACATAAACTAAGCCAAATCGGCGTAGATGGTTAATTTATCTTGGTGTAATTGTCGTTACCTTACCCCAATACCCGTCTTGAACACTGGCGCCGTCCACCGGTTCTGTAATATCCCCCATTATAATTGTCTTTCCATCACCGCTTTGCGCAACAGATTGACCTTGAGTGGCGTAGTTGGTTGTACCCTTACGGGTGTGTGTACCGTATCCCGTGAGTTCGGCCCCACCCATATTGTCGGCTTCCCAGCTAGTAGCTCCGTATTTATATACATATTTTTTCACGTATCCTGGGGCGGTGCCCGTAAGCGATGTGCTTCCAGCAATAGCAAGAGATAGTGTCCCATCTTCTGTTATAGTAAATTCCAAATCATTACCGAAAAATTGGGTATTATCTGTTATAGTAGCTCCTACTTTTGCCCAGTTGGTGGCGGTGCCGGCGGTATCATATTTATATACTTCCACTTTACCGTTTATTCCACTCGCAGGCGTGCCAGGTGCTCCTACAGCTAGGAAATAGGTTGTTGCTGAGTAATAAGTCGCTGTACCGCGAATAAGCCTTACTATACTACCAAATTTGGAACCAGCCGTTCCGTCAATGGGATTTGCAACGCGCCCCCAGGTATCATCGGGAGTGCCTGAGGCGGTCTGCCAAACTTCGGCTCGCCCGACTAAAGCCGAGTCGACTTTATAATCCGGGGCACCTACTGCAAAAGTTGCCCCAGCACTGGCCGAACCTTCATATGTGGGTTCCAGGCTAACCGAGCTGCCAAAATTGGAGTTCACGTAACCACTATTGGCCGGAGTGTAGTTCTCGGGACCGCTTGGGAATAAGGCTCCGTCTCGAAATGCTTCGTCTACGCCCACGACAGGCTGAAGCTTGTGATAGTAAAAAACCGAGACGTCCTGCTTTACCTTCACAGGCCTCCACTCATTATGCGTTGTGTTCCATTCTTTAAAAAACACTCCTCCAGATGGTGGATCCAAGACGTTCTCAGTGGTAATATTATGACCAGGTGATCCTATTACTATAATATTTGCTTGATGGTTAATACTTACTGACTGTCCAAATCTACAAAGAGACGTGTGAATTATCGTCCCGACGCCCGAAGCGTTGTACTTTCTTGGATAAAGAAACGCGGCTGGCTTAGCCGCAAACCAACCGTCGTGTTTCATTGCTTTACCTATTCCTACGGTCTTGTTATCGACTGCGCCGTTCGGCGCGCGCTCGCCTTTTTTCGACTCATCCGCCCCCTCGGGAGAACGTTGTAAATTCACATCGATTGGTCCAGAACCGTTGGGCCCTATATATATCCCCGCTCGTTCATTGTAAGAATATATTGCTACAGCCCCAGCACAATGAATAAAGTCGGGACTGGGTGGGTTGTAGATGCGCAGGCAGGGAGCACCAATAGCTATGACCTTACCGTCGCCGCTCATTGCGAGCGTTTCTTTCTTGCCTGCGCCAATGCTACCATCGAGGTAATGTGGGTGAGATGAGGGGAGGCCCGAGCTCCATCCGCTAGCATCAAGTTTCCCTATCATAGTCCAACCGGTTGGATAATTGGTTGATATTGCGCATTTTTTGTAAATAAAAGCGCCCCCACCGTTGGTGATGTTGGAGGGCCCCTGATTATGAGGAAATTCATAATCGCGCGCACCGACGGCCAATATAGTGCCGTCTATATTAGTTTTAACAGACGACCCAAACACGGACTCGGCGTTGGTGGCGAGGGCGCCGCCATTTCCACTAGCATCAAGCTTAGCGTTAGTTAAAAGACTGGTACCTCCATCCCATTTATATGTATGTATTTCGCCGACATTCGCGTCTCGATTACCACTGACACTATTAACTACAGATGCCCCGGGGGCAGAGGCTATAATAGTCTTACCGTCACAACTTATACTAACACTCTGTCCCAAGTGTGTCCCGAAACCGCCAATGCCGTAATATGGACGGCCATCGATCACGGCCATGATGGGCCTAGCAAGGTCCATCTTTCCGCGAACTTCTTTTTCTAATACCCACTTTCCAGCAACACCGTTATCCCAGGCCGAACCATTCCAATATGTTGCGTCCCCCCGAAGGCCGCCATCCCACCTAAATATTTTGAAATGTCCTACTCTTCTATTAGTACCTTGATAGTTCTGAGTGTTGTGGTTGTGTGATAACGTATAGGGACCTGAATCTTTACCCCCAACAATAAGCACATCGCCGTCATTATTTAATTTAATAGCGCCGTCACCACCTATATGGTCGCCAAACATTGTTCCTGTTATATCACTGTTTACACGGTGTTTCCAATTGCGTCGCAACAAGCCCCCCGACGCGCTGTCCTCCTCATACTCTACCCACTCCAAATCAAAAGTCCTTATTTTTCCCTTGCCATCATCAATAGGGCACTTACCTGGAAAATTTGTGCTTCCTGGAGAACTTACAACAGCGATATTTCCTCCGTAATTTAGGCTAACACTAGCGCCGCAATGTTCTCCACTATGTACCTCACTAGGAAAGGGGTCGGGGGTCGGGTTGTTGGTGGTTGTGTCGCCGAAACCCGGAAATGCTGTCCATATATCTCCGTAGTCAACGTAACGTTCTTGATACTGCCCACCCCACCCCGAACCCATGCCGTATGTCTCTATAGATGTGCCGGCGCCCGCGCTGCCTCCTGAACCGTCCAAAAGATCTCTCCAAAGGCCCACCGGGACCTTCGAATCGCCCGAGCCGTGCCCGGCGATTTGCGGGTAGAAAACTTTTGCGTAACCCGTTAGATCAAACCCCGCGGCCCCTTGCCCTTTTGCCAGCGTACTCGCCCACCCGATTGCACCCACTATGAATGTGTTTCCATCACCCGAGATAGCAGATGATCGACCAAAATAATGCTTGGCGGTCAGGTCTCCACCGGGAGTCCACGTACCTAGTTTGTCCCCAAAGTTTCGGGGGGCAACTCCGGTAAAACGGTTTGCGGTAGTGTTGTGTATTGTGTCAAGAGGCGTATAAGTAGGGCCAGCGTACGTAATGGCGGCCCCTTGAAATATTCGCTGTCCGGTGGGCGCGCCGTTGCTGATCGACGCCGTGAATGCATCCTCGTCCCACCACCATATTCGACACGCCCCCATCCCCAGATCATCTGACAGATCAGGATCACCAGCGCCCGGAGCCGTCAAGATTACTCGTGAACCGTCGTTTGATATCTTCACCGTCCACCCGCCAGTGTCATTAGCATCATGATTATCGTGTACGGAAAACCCTACACCCATCCAACTATTCGCGTAACCGGCTCCGGTTCCTTGATTGGGGTCGCCGTAGCCTCTTTGTGTCCATACGTCGGTGGTGATGTTGCGCTCAAATACTCGACACATACCCTTATTTGGGTGCGCCTCAGTTCCACTCGGAGTGACGTTAGTCCATGACAAGGAAGATACTACACAGAAATCACCTTTAGCACTTATACCAACAGAAAACCCGCACTGCTCGCCAACCGTCGTCTTCATCATGCTAGTATCCGAATGCGGAATTGTTTGTTCGTGTGTCCAAGCTGTGGTGGCAGAATTCCACTTATATATTAGTGCTCTTCCAACGAGAAGGGAATCGACGTCCTCGAAGTACGGTTCCCCTACGATCATTCTAGATCCATCTTCTGATATAGAAATTGATTTACCATTCCCCCCGTTAAGTGATGATGTTGAGGCTTCTGAGGCGTGTGTGCCTGACGTGAGTATACCACCAGCTTGTTTCCAGCCGGAAGCGGTGATTTGATATTTAGCGTCGGTAAGTTCGGTCCATTCACCTACGCCTTGTATGAGGCTGTATTGGGCAAGTTGGAATCTCCAAATATAACGAGATTCGAGTTCCATAATGATATTATTAACTGATGATAAACCAGTTACGGATATTCTTTCATCTGCAGGCCCTGTAGCGCTATCAGAATAACCTACCGCTTTTACGATCCATTTATCTCTGTTGCTATTTATTTCATCGGGCCATTCTAACTTAATAGAATTTTTCGTTCCTTGTTTGATATAACTCCATTTGGAAAACGAAGATGTTGGTTTGGGCAACTTTAATCCATTACTAAAATGGCTTATTAAACTATAGCCATTCTGTATGTTAAAAGGGTAAATAGTAAGATCGGTGAACGAAGTAGTCCCAACACCTATGTGTATTTGGGGTTTATTAGTATTACGGTATAAATTTACATTACAATAATGTTGTATACCGGTATCGGTTTCTAATATTTTTCTATTAGTTCCAGACTTAAAAGTGGCCGTCGTAGATACAGCGTCCCAATAATTATATATAGTACGGGCTTCATACTTTTGTGTGCCAATATCCCCTACATTCCAGTGAACAGAAGGGTAAACTACGTGTACACCATTGTATACATCAACCGCTATGCCCCAACGAGAAGATTGTTCAACGTCTAGCCCGTAAGTTTCATCTATTTGCTCCGCTGTTTCCCAAGTCGATACGCCGCCATTTAGAGTTCCCGTCGTGCTGTAACCATAGGCCCCCGTGGTTATATATTTATGCATAGGATATTGGGTAGCCCAGGCCGTGCCTTGATCCACCTGGTATCCATAAATCACGTGGAAACGACCAGCTGCGTCTATGGTACCGTTGATTCCAAGTAGCGCCCGTTTGTCATTTCCATTTGCTGCAATAAGTTGCCATCGCGTTTCGGTGCCACCTCCATTTCCAACATTGTAAAATTTATTAAATGCTCCTCCCATCCAGTTTTGTTCAAGCGAGCCCGTCGGCCAAGAGTCCGACGGTTCGCCCGTAATTGGGTTTTCACAAGTGCGCCGATTCCAAGAAGTACCTACGTAATAAAGACCGATTGTGGAAGTCTCGGTGACCTGGTTGCCGATGCTAACCCAGTATTCCGTCAACCCAGTTTGTTGAAAATAAGTATATGCCAATTTTGCTTTCCAATTTTCGTTCCCGGTAGGATCACTCCCTGCGCCGCTATAGAGCAAATTATGCGTATAAGGTGTGCCGTGGTTGCCTTCTAAGCCGTTGACGGCTACATCAGAACGGGCTAGTACAGTAAGTACTATATTCCAGCGTATAGGTTTTGCCTGTGTGGCAGTTTCATAATGGTCAATTTTAAGACACGTTTGTAGTCGTGGTTTTCCCAGCCCCTTCTCCCAGGGTCGGTTATCGGCAAAATGATCTTGTATATTTGGCGCTAAACCACTATTAATAAAACTGCGATATTCTTTAACCCCCGTTTCTACGTTTTCACCGTGAACAGGCAAACCTACATCCATAAGATCGGTACCCTGTAACCAACGCCCATTGGTCCATGCGACGGCTGTATAGTTATGACCAGACACAAATCCGAGGGTACCCGATGCGTCCCAAGTATTCCAAAAACAATAACTTATCTTATATCCTTCGCTACTACCCGCGCTGGAATAAGCGGGGTTATTCCCCCATCCCGAAGCGGCGGGATTGCAGGTTTTCCCCCCAGATGGATCATAAAATAAAATAGCACACGCCCAATCAGCAAGTCTCTCGCGCAGGGCGTTTCGTATAAAGCTGGGCCCACTGCTGGTAGCGAAAGTACTTTCGGTGGCGTATTTGAAAACGTCCATAGATAAGCCTTGTACGTGATAAGTGGCCATATCACCAGGTGACACGGTGTTGTCAGCCTTCCAACCACTTCCCTTATATACCAGGGCAACACCACTATTACAACTCCAATCATAACCGAGCTGGCTCCATGTGGTGCCGCTGCTATCCGCTGGAATATGTGGTGCGTCTACTGCCGGTAGGCGTGTTTGCGGCGCCCCGGTAGCATCGAAGCCTGATAAATTCCGGTATCTTATTTGCCAACCGTATGTAAGTGGATTGAAAATGGGGGTCCCGGCGGTCGGGGTAGTGTGAGTGGGAGTTTGCCCCCAGCCCCATGCGGGTCCGTAGCCGTTGGTATCATCCCAGTCTTGACCTGTATAATGTAACCAACATATATGAACAGCTCCGGACGGGTCTACAGCTATATTTACTTCTTCATTCTTAGAACCAAGTTTGAAAGGATAGTTAAATACAGTCATGTCATCATTCTCTGGTAAATGTGATTCATCCACGTTTTCATATTCTACCCAGTCTCCCGACATATTATTGGCATAAGTTACTATATAATTACCACTTATGTCACTTTCCCGCCCCAAAAATGCAGCATGGGCATAACCTTTACTATCATAAACAACATTTAAATAGTCACCCTTACTTTTGTATTCGGGTGATTTATTACGAGGTTGTAAAGCACCGGAAATATCAGTCCGGGCTAAAGTGCCCGGAGACAATACGCTCGATGAAATCGTAGTATGAGGGGTCTTAGTAAATAAATGCTGTAAATGACCATTTTCTACAACGCTATTATATAATATATTTAGATTACCCTTACTATCAACAATGACACTAGATTCTTCGCCTGCTCCTACACTCTTTCCGCCTGGGTGTACGGTACTATAAGTCCCGTCTGCTATATATTCTAAAGATGGAGAGTGTAGCGCCTCGCCTATTGTGTAATATTTCCAGGGAGCGAACATAGGATCCCCACCGCTTTTAGTTGCATATTGAAGATGTCTATAGGGAAAATCTAGACAATATGTTACGTGCGGATGTCCGCTAACATCTACATCAAAACCAACACCTAGTCTTTTATGAGCCCACGTACCAGCCTGCCATAACATTTTATCCTTATCAGCAGCAACCACCGTTTCCAATTGGGAAGGCCCCGGTCCGCCTCCAATAGTGGCGTTTAAAGTACAAGGATTTGTTAGAATTCCGTACCATAATCCTCCACGTAAGTAGGTGCCTTCGTTGCCGTCGGCGTCTTGAAAAAACAGAACGTGTATTGAACCAGCTTTATCTAA
>MDTB01035572.1_pt1 | contig 21155 bp, 20 predicted proteins | sample 811161 | NCBI WGS metagenome assembly MDTB01 (sample SAMN05326650, study PRJNA326480) | marine metagenome | isolation source: seawater | place: Mediterranean Sea | collected 2009
ATTTATTTCATTTTTATATTTTTCTAGATGTTCAATTTTATGAATTTTTTCTTTTAAATTGTGAATATCTTTATAAATTTTTAAGTCATACTCAAAATACTTGTCTTTGATTAATTCATATTCGTCTATTCCATTAGTCCTAATGATTGAAGCGTCTACACCGTCCCCGGAAGTACCGCTCATTAAGCCCAAAGAGATCCAATTTTTTTGCATATTTTTATTTATTTATAACAATTTTTGTATAATAGTTGCTAAAGCAAATAGCACTATGAAAAATGAATTTTTACAGGAAATGCAAGATCGAGGGTATCTCAATCAATGCACTGATTTAAATAAATTGGCGGAAATTTGTAATAAAAAATCAATATCTGGATACATAGGTTTTGATTGCACAGCAAGTAGCTTGCATGTTGGGAGTTTGTTGCAAATTATGATCTTAAAGTTAATGCAAAAATACGGTCATAAACCAATAGTACTTTTAGGTGGAGGTACAACCTTAATAGGCGATCCATCGGGGAAAGATTCTACAAGAAAAATATTAAAAAAGACTGAAATTAATAATAATATTAAAAGTATTAAAAAAGTTTTTAATAAAATTTTAGATACGTCAAATAAGAAGACTTCTCCAGTATTTGTAGATAACGCTGATTGGTTAACAAAATTAAATTATATTCAATTTCTTAGAGATACAGGTAGTCATTTTACAATTAATAAGATGCTTACATTTGACAGTGTGAAATTAAGATTAGATAGAGAGCAATCTCTTAGCTATATGGAATTTAATTATATGATACTTCAAGCATATGACTTTTATCAACTATTTGAAAATAATAATTGCATTTTACAGATTGGAGGATCAGACCAATGGGGAAATATTATTAATGGGGTAGATTTAATTAGAAGAAAATTGCAAAAAGAAGCTTATGGTCTAACATCGCCATTAATTACTTTGGCCTCGGGAGCGAAAATGGGCAAAACTGAAAAAGGAGCAATTTGGTTAAACGAAGATAAACTTTCCCCATACGAATATTGGCAATTTTGGAGAAATACGGATGATCTAGATGTAAAAAGATTTTTAAACTTTTTTACTGAGATTCAATCAAAGAAATTAAATGAGATGATTAAGAAAGAGAAAAATATCAATAATCTAAAAATTTTATTGGCAAATGAAGCTACAAAGATACTTCATGGTGAAACAGCCTCAAAAAAAGCAGCAAAAACTGCTAAAGATACATTTGAAGGAAGAGGAATGGGTTCTGGTCTGCCAGAAATCATAATTAAGTCTAACGAAGTTGAACAAGGTATTAACATTCTAGATTTTATCTCAAACAATAAAATTTTACCTTCGAAAAGTGAAGCACGAAGAGCGATTGCTAACAAAGGGTTTAAGATTGATGGCGCTATTATTGAAGACGAAAAAAAAGTTATTCAATTTAAAGATTTTAAAAACAATGTCTTAAAATTCTCATATGGAAAGAAAAAACACTATTTGGTTAAGATCATTTAGTTTCTTTATTTTTCTCGATAATCTTTTGTATAAATCTTGGAGTTAATGTTTTGATTGGATTAATTGTAGTTTTTATATTTCCTTTTGGGCCTTTCATTTTAAAACTTATACCGAATAAACCCTCACCAACCTCCTTTGGAATAACAATATCCCCGATTACAGGAATTTTTGAAATCATTTTGTTTATTGTTTTTGCTGGGACTAATGTTCCCCGTAAACTTGTAAGTCCACTTTCATCTTGATAGCCCTCTATTAAAACAGATATGCTTGGACCCAAAGCAAGTATTTCATTTAATTTTAAAAAGTTTTTACTTTTTTCCATATTAATTTCTAAAATATCAAAAGATAGTCCTTCCCCTTCTGCTAAATCTGCTAAGCCACCTAAATCGGCTAAAGATAGTAATTTGATGACTCCGGGGGCATTAATTACTTTAAAATTTTCAATTATTAGTTTTGAGTTTGATTTTGAGCCATCCATTATTGAAGTGAAGATTAATTTTCCACCAGAAAGACCTTTAAAAAAACTGTACTCACTTAACAAAGGTCTTGTGAGATCTGAATAAATCTCAAGATATTTTTTATCAGTATTTTTGTCTTTCTTCATAGATATATCCAAGAAATTATTACCTCCATAATCACCTTTTGAAGATATTTTCACAAATTGACCTTTTTTGATTTAACCAATTAATTTGAAATTTTTTAACTTTTCAGACATTGGAACATTTATATTCTTAAAATCTATTTCAATAGCACTGTCAATTTTTGAAAATTGATTTTCTTTACTCTGCTTACCAAAAACTTTGGCTAAATTAGTTGCATCGAATTTGTTACCTTTTATTAAAATTTTTTTTCCTTTTTCAACTTTAAAATCATTATTTGAAGTTGTTACTTCAATTGTTTTAAATGATAAAAGTTTCTCATCTTTAAAACTTAATCCTTGTATTTTAATCAAATTATTTTCTTCCTTAAAATTAAATTTGTTTATGTTTATGATATTTTTTTTCTTTTCTAAATCTAAAAATAAATTCACAATAGAATCTTTTGATTTTTTATAATTAATTAATTTTATCTCTATGTTATTTTTATAATCAAAATCTAATTTTAAATTTAACTTGTTGTTTTCAAAGTTATTTTCAACTTTGATATTTAAAAAATTCAAATTATCAATCGAATACTTTCCTTCTCCACTTATTTTTATATTCTTAGGTTTAAAAGTTGTTCTCATTTTAAATTTTGAAAAATAAATATTTGATATTTCTTCGATCATAAAGTCATTTTTAATCGGACTTGATAATTCAAATTTAGTTTTTTCTATTTTTCCAGAGACACTATAATTATAATCTTTGACTTTATAAGTTTTGTCTAATTCAATAAAAAAAGTGTTATTCAAATCAGCTTCTAAGGTCTTTAAACTTTTAATAGCGTCGTAGTTTTTTATAATTTTTGAATATTTTTTTGAAATTTCTTCACTCCAATTAATCTTTGAATTGAAATTTGAACTTAAATTAATTCCATTTTCTAAATTTAATTTAATATCGCCGTCTGATATTTTTATATCTTCTAAATTACCAAAAATATTTTTGATTAAAATATCGTTTTTGTCTGCAAAAAAACTTAGGTTCGTTTCTTTTAAAATTATGTTACTTACTAATTCTGCTTTTAAATTTCTTACATCCCCTTTGGCTATAAAATCTTTTATAATTCCCTCCTCATCTAAAAATATTTCAATTTCAGATATTATTTTTCCTTCTTTAATTTTATTATTTAATAAGCTCTTGAAATTGGATGGCTTGATCATTGTGGATAATTTGCTTACTTGATTAATATCTAATTCCTCGGTCAAAAGGCTAATTTTTCTAATTTTTGGATCTGATTTTAAAAAAGAAAAAAAATCTGCGTAGACTTTAATATTTGTTATCGGTAAAGATAAATCCATATAATTAATCTCAGGATTTTGTGTTTCTAAAAATAAACTTAATTCTTTTGGATTAATTTTAAATTTAATAGTTTCTAATTTTAAGTTTATATTTTTTGCTTGAGAGGTCTTTTCGGTTATTAAATTGTTAAATTTATCTGTTTCAATTCCTACAGTAGATAATACAGCAATTAAAATAATTAATAATAAAAATATAAATAAAATAAAATTAATTATTACTTTTTTCATTATTTATTTTTGATTCCTGCCTCAATAAATTGATCGATGTTACCGTCTAAAACATTAGAAGGGTTTGTATTTTCTGTTTTGTTTCTTAAATCTTTTACTAATTGATAAGGCTGTAATACATATGATCTAATTTGATGTCCCCATCCAATATCTGTTTTATTTGTTAATTCTTTTTGATTTTCTACCTCCTTTTTTTGCATTTCATGTTCATATAATCTTGCTTTCAACATTTTAAAACAAGTTTCTTTATTTTTATGCTGTGATCTTTCATTTTGACACTGCACTACAATTTTTGAGGGTATATGTGTTATTCTTACTGCGCTATCAGTCGTATTAACATGTTGTCCTCCGGCTCCACTAGATCTATAAGTATCAATTCTTAAATCTTTTTCATCAATGGTAATGTTAATATCATCCTCTACTGCTGGATAAACCCATACACTTGCAAAACTAGTGTGCCTTCTTGCTCCGCTATCGAAGGGTGAAATACGTACAAGTCTGTGAACTCCAGACTCAGATTTCATAAGACCATATAAGTAATCACCATCAATTTTTATGGTAGAAGATTTTATCCCAGCTTCTTCCCCCTTATGTTCGCTGATAATTTCATATTTAAACTTTTTCTTATCAAACCACTTCATATACATTCTACGAAGCATGTCTGCCCAGTCCTGGCTTTCTGTGCCGCCTGCACCAGCATGAATTTCTAAATAAATATTATAATCATCATTTTCACCAGACAGAAAACAACTAATTTCACATTTTTTTACCTCTTGTAAAATTTTCCCTATTTTTTTTACACAATCTTGAATAGTTTCTTCGTCTTTTTCTTGAGAGGCAAGTGAGTATAAATCTTTGAGATTATTTAAATCATTTTGAGATTTTTTGTAAGAATTTAAAATATCTTCAAAAGTTTTTTTTTGTTTTACAGTTTTTTTGACTAAATTTTTGTCTTTCCAAAAATTTTCTTTTAAGGAAATTTGTTCTAATTCCTTTAATTTGTTCTCTACGTTTTCTTTATCAAAGATACCCCCTAATATTGTTTAGGGATTTTTCTATAATTGTTAATGTTGAATCAAAGTTTTCCATTAATAAAATTGTCTGAATTTAATTATTTTATCACGACCATTTATCGAAATTAAGTTATTATTGTCTATATTGTTAATATCTCCAAATTTTAAAGCTTCAGTAATTACATTTTTATCATTAGCAGCTGATTTTAGACCAGTATCATAATTTAATGACGTTAAATATATATTTTCTGGTATTTTAAATTCCTGAAAATCCTCCTTGTAAAGAGCCTTTTCAACAAAATCTTTAAAAATAGGTAATGCTGCTTTTGAGCCAGTTTCAAATTTACCTAGAGTTTTCGGATTGTCATAACCAATATAAACTCCGACTACTAAACTAGAAGAAAATCCAATAAACCAAGCATCATAATTGTCATTTGTAGTTCCTGTTTTGCCTGCTAATGGAACATTTAAAGATCTTAATTTTTTTGCTGTCCCTCTTTTTACCGCTCCTTGTAAAATAGAGGTCATTTGAAAAGCAGTTTCTTCACTAAAAACTTTTTCATTATTACTTATAATCTTAGGTAATTCATTTTCTTCATTTATAAATTTATCACAACCTAAACATCTTCTACTTGTATCCTGAAAAATAGTTTTACCTCGTCTATCTTGTATTCTAGAAATTAATTTAGGCTCAATTTTGTTTCCTCCATTTGCGAATGAAGCATAGGCAGATGTTAAACTTATTAACGTGGTTTCTGCAGCTCCCAAGGAAACAGATAATAATTCTGGTATTTCTTCATAAATATTAAGCTTTTTAGATAGATCTAAAATTTCTTCTAAACCTAAAATTTTTGCTATTCTAACAGTCATTAAATTTCTTGAATATTCTATACCTTTTCTTAAGGTCGAAGGACCATAAAATTTTTTACCATAGTTTTCTGGTTTCCAATTTTTAAGACCAACACCTTGGCTTTCAACAAAAGGCGCATCAAGTATTATTGAATTTGGAGCAAATCCTTTTTCTAAGGCTGCAGCATAAACAACCGGTTTAAATGCAGAACCAGGTTGCCTTTTTGCTTGTGTGACTCTGTTGAATTCACTTTTTTTAAAATTAAATCCTCCTACTAACGCTAGTACTTCCCCTGTGAAAGGGTCTAAAACTAAAATTCCACCATTTACTCTTGGGTATTGTTTTAATAACCAAATATTATTTTCTTTTTTTACAAAAATAATATCACCAATTTTATGAACATCATTGATTTTTTTATTTTTTGGCACTGACCATTTGAAATTTTTAAAATTTAAAGTCCCTCCTATTTTTGTCTTTTTTTTATCTATAATCTGAAATTTAATTTCGTTTTTATCTAAAGATTTTATTTCTGCTAAGTTCCAATTCAAAGTTGGATCAAGTTTAAATTTTAAAATTGTTTTTTTCCAATTTTTGTCTTTAATTGTATTTGTTACCCTTCCTCTCCAACCACGTCTACGGTCATAATCTTCAATACCTTTTCTAAGAGATTTTAAAGCCTGGATTTGATAATTTATCTTTAGCGGTGTGCTTATACTTAATCCTTGAGAATAAAGTTTTTCAAAACCATAAATATCTTTTACTATTCTTCTTACCTCTTCAGTATAAGAATTAGCCTCGTTGACTATTTCAATTTTTCTTCTTTTTAAATTTAAACTCAAATCTTTGTATTTTATTAATTCCTCTTTTGTAATGAATTTATTTTCCTCTAAATTTTCAAGTACTAAATTTCTTCTGAATTTTGCAACTTCAGAATGCTTGTATGGATTATATTTACTTGGAGCTTTAGGTAAAGCTGCTAAAAGTGCAGCTTCAGTGTAATCAAGTTCTTTAATTGATTTATCAAAATACTCCAGGCTAGCTGCTGCTATTCCATAAGCACCTTCCCCTAGGTATATTTGATTTAAGTAAAGTTCTAATATTCTTTCTTTTGTGTAGGCTCTTTCAATTCTAAAAGCTAAAATCGCCTCTTTAATCTTTCTTTTCAATGAAACTTCATTAGTAAGTAAGAAATTTTTTGCAACTTGCTGTGTTATAGTTGAGGCGCCTTCTAATCTTTTATTTTGAGAAATATTTTTAATATTTTTAATTGTTGCTCTTAATATACCTTTTGCGTCAATTCCCGGATGACTAAAAAAATTTTTATCTTCAGCAGAGAGAAAGGCATTTATAACTTTATTAGGTATTGACTCAAATGGTATAAATAATCTTTTTTCTAAAGCATACTCAGCAATTAACTTATTATTCTCAGAATAAACTCTGCTCGAAATTGGTGGTTGATAATTAGATAATTTTTTATAATCTGGTAAGCCCACTGAAAAATACCATAAAGTTGAAAAAATGAAAAAAACTAAAATTGTAAAAAATATAATTACAAATTTTACTGAAAAATTAAGAAATTTTAGCATTGTCGTAATTTATAGTAACAATTCTGACTATCTTTAGGCATACGAAGATTAAAATCGTGTATTTATGAAAAAAAATGTATAAAATAAGGCTCATGACAAATTTAAAAATATCAAAATTTATATATTTAAAAGGAATTCTAATAAAATGGAAAAAAATTTATACATCGATGCTTCGCATCCTAATGAAACCCGTATTGTTCTTAAATCAAGAGACTCAATTGAAGAATATGAATTTGAGGACAAGAACAATCTAAACTTTAAGAATAATATTTATCTTGCAACAATAAGCAGAGTTGAGCCATCTCTACAAGCCGCATTTGTCGATTTTGGACGTGAGCGACACGGGTTTCTAGCATTTAATGATATTCAATCAGATTATTATCAAGTGCCCTCTGAGGATAAAGAAAAGATTAGATTAGCAGAAGAAAAAATAAGAGAAGAATTAAAAGATAAACCTGTTGAGTCTGGACAAGACAATTTACAAACAGAAACTATACCTGAAAATAAAGATGAAAAAACTGATAACGTTGAGAGTCAAATTGAAAATAAAAAAAAAGAATATCGCGATAAAGTAAAGTCTTCCTATGGTATTAAAAGATACAAAATACAAGAAGTTATAAAACCAGGACAAGTAATTTTAATTCAAGTAATAAAAGAAGAAAGAGGACAGAAAGGTGCAGCTCTTACAACTTTTATATCCCTAGCAGGTAAATATATGGTTTTAATGCCAAATACTCCTAAAGGTGGAGGAATTTCTCGTAAAATTTTTAATTCATCAGACCGTCAAAAAATTAGAAACATTTTGAATGAAATTGAAATACCCAAAAGTATGGGTGTAATTGTAAGAACAGCCGGCGCAAACAAAAGTAAAAATGAAATTGGAAAAGATTTTCAAAATACAATTAAAACCTGGGAGGAAATAAAAGAAAAAGCATTGGACTCAAATGCTCCATCCCTTGTTTATGAGGAGGGTGATATTATTAAAAGAACATTGAGAGATACTTATGATAATGACACTAAGAACGTTTATGTTGAAGGAAATGAAGCCTATCAGAAGGCAAAAAAATTTATGAAAGAGTTAATGCCAAAAAACGTAAAGAACATAAAGAAATACAGAGGCAAAATTCCATTATTTCATGATGCTAATATAGAAAGAGAATTAAACAATATTTATGAACCGACTGTTAAATTAAAATCGGGTGGATATTTAGTTATAAATCCGACAGAAGCACTTGTTTCTATTGATATAAATTCTGGACAATCTACAAAACAAATGAATATTGAAAAAACTGCTTTAAATACAAATTTAGAAGCTGCTGAAGAAATAGCTCACCAAATTAAGTTGAGAGATTTATCTGGTCTAATTGTCATTGATTTTATTGATATGATGAATTTTTATAATAGAAGAATTGTCGAAAAGAAGATGAGGGAAAGCATAAGAAAAGATAGGGCTAGGATACAAATTGGAAGAATAAGTAACTTTGGTCTCCTTGAGATGACTAGACAAAGATTGCGTGAAGGTTCTATTAAATGGGAAACTCAGTTATCTCTTTCATCGTTTTCTCAAAAAATTTTGAAAAAAATTCAACACCTAGCATTTGGTGATAAGGTAAAAATTATTAATTCTTATGTTCCTGAGAAGGTAAAAACATTTATTGAAATAAATTTATTAGATGAATTAAAATATTTTCAAAAAAAATATTCATTTGAAATAAAGATATTATCTAATGAAAAGTTTGTTATTCCTGAGTATAAAATTGATTTATTAAATAAGTCAAAAAAACTTATTAATTCTGTAGAAAACGTAAATTATATTGTTCAAACAAATAAAAAAAGAATTATTACAAAGGATAAAAAAATAAAGGACAATGAAAATATAAAAAGTAAAGAAAAAGTTAAAAAAATTAAAACTAAAAAGAAAATAAGAACTCTTTGGGTAAGGAGAAAAAAAAGTTAAATTAATCCTTTAGTAGGAGTGGTTTCAATTCCGAAATAACTTTTTTCCATTCTTTCGGCGAGATATGAGTTTCTACCAGAAATTACTGCGTCTTTAAAAGCTTTAGCCATTAAAATTGGTTTTCTTGCATTTGCTATTGCGCTATTAATTAAAACTCCATCACAACCTAATTCCATTGCAATTGTTGCATCAGATGCTGTTCCAATCCCCGCATCAACTATAACAGGCACCTTGGATTGTTTTATAATCATTGAGATATTAACTTTATTTTGTAATCCTAATCCTGAACCAATCGGAGAACCTAATGGCATGATAGCTGAAGCGCCGCTTTCTTCCAATTTTTTTGCTAATATTGGATCATCTGTACAATATACCATCACCTTAAACCCTTCTTTAACTAATGTCTTGGTAGACTTAATTGTTTCTATCATATTTGGATATAAGTTCTTTTTATTTCCCAAGACCTCAAGCTTCACTATTTTCCAACCACCCATTTCTCGAGCAAGTCTTAGAGTTCTTAAGGCCTCTTCTGAGGTAAAACAACCAGCGGTATTTGGTAAAAAAATTATTTTTTTTGGGTTTAGATGATCTGTTAATATTGGTTTTTTTTTATCAAGAATATTAACTCTTCTTACAGCCACAGTGACCATACCTGCGCCTGAAGCTTCAACAGCTTTTGCGGTTTCAGAAAAGCTTTTATATTTTCCTGTACCAACAATAAGTCTCGACTTGAGAGATTTACCTGCAACTTTTAAAATATCTTTTTTCAATTTATCCACCACCTATAAAATGAACTATTTCTACTTTATCTCTGTCTTTTAAATATTTTTTCTTATAATTGGCTTTATGAATTATTATTCCATTTAATTCTATAGCAACTTTTTTTTTAGATAATTTGTATTTTTTTAAAAGATTAAATATTGAATAATTAGATTTAATAACTACTTTTTTTCCATTTAATTGTATTTTTGCCATAATTAAGTTATTCAATATAAAGAAATTTATGAGTAAAATTATAATTCTTAATGGACCAAACCTCAACCTTTTAGGTGAAAGAGAAAAAAATCAATATGGAAATTCTACCTTAAAAGATATAGAAAAAATCTGTAATGAATATGCTAAACAGAATGGCATTCAGCTCTCTTTTTTTCAATCAAATATTGAAGGTGAATTGGTTGATCAAATTCAAAATTCAAGAACTAATCAGGAAGGATTAATCATTAATGCTGGAGGATATACTCATACTTCTGTAGCAATTCATGACGCGTTAAAAATATTGAAAATACCAATTATTGAATTGCATATAAGCAACATATATAATAGAGAAGAATTCAGACATAAGTCTCTAATTAGTAAAATTGCAAAAGGAGTAATTTGTGGTTTTGGAGCTAATGGATACATAATGTCTCTTCAAGCAATAGTTAAAATTTTAGAAAAATGAAACTTGATAAAAAATTAATAAAAGAACTTGTAGACAGTTTAAAAGAATTTAAATTAACTGAATTAGAATACCAAGAGGGTCAAACTAAGATTAAAGTTTCTAGAGCATCAAAAGCACTTGAACAGATAAATACTAGTGCTGTAGTGTCGCCAAATAAGTCGGTTCTAAAGTCTTCAGATGATAGCGAGGGTATAAGAGTTAAATCACCGATAATAGGAACTGCATATTTAGCTCCTGAACCTGGTGCAAAAAAATTTATTGAAGTTGGAGATAAAATTAAAAAAGGTCAAACAGTTATGATTGTTGAAGCGATGAAAACTATGAATCATGTGCCTTCAACATCCGACGGTGAAGTAAAAAAAATCTTAATTGAGGATGGACAACCTGTAGAGTTTGGTCAAACTTTAGTACTTCTTAAGTAAAAAATGTTTAAAAAGGTATTAATTGCTAATCGCGGTGAGATAGCCGTCAGAGTTATAAGAGCCTGTAAAGAGTGGGGTATTAAAACTGTAGCTATTCATTCAAATGTGGACGCTGAGTCAATGCATGTTCGTCTTGCTGATGAAAGCGTTTGTATAGGTTCACATCAACCTCAAAATAGTTATTTAAATATTTCATCGATAATGTCAGCAGTTGATTTAACTGGTGCAGAAGCGGTTCATCCCGGATATGGCTTTTTATCAGAAAATGCAAAATTTTCAGAGATTGTTAATAGACACGGAATAAAATTTATTGGTCCTAGTGCTGAAATTATATCAAAAATGGGAGATAAAATAGAAGCAAAGAAGATTGCCAAGAAATATGGGTTACCAATTATTGAAGGTTCGGAAGGCGGAGTAAAATCTCTCTCTGAAGCAAAATCAATATGTAAAGAAATTGGATACCCAGTATTAATTAAAGCGGCAGGTGGTGGTGGTGGAAAAGGTATGAAAATAGTAGATGAAGAAAGTAAATTAGAAAACTTATTTTTTACTGCCAAATCAGAAGCAAAAAAATTCTTCAATAATGATGAATTATACATAGAAAAATATTTTGAGAATCCGAGGCATATTGAGGTGCAAATTATGTCAGGAAAAAATAAAACAGTTCAACTTGGTGAAAGAGACTGTTCTGTGCAAAGAAGGCACCAAAAATTAATTGAAGAAACACCAAGCCCAGTATTAACAGAGGAACAAAGGAGAGATCTTTTAGAAAAAACTGTAAAGATGGTTGAGAAGATTAATTATGAAGGTGCTGGCACAGTAGAATTTATATTTGAAAACGGTAAATTTTATTTTTTAGAAATGAATACCAGGGTTCAAGTAGAACACCCTGTGACCGAAGTTCAAACCGGAATTGATATAGTAAAAGAACAGTTATGGATAGCCTTTACTGGTGATACCGCACTAAAGCAAAAAGATATAAATCCAAGAGGTCATACTATTGAGTGTAGAATCAATGCAGAAAACCCTGCTTTAGATTTTCAACCAAGTCCAGGAATAATCAGTGTTTGCCATCAACCCTCAGGATTTAGAACAAGAGTTGACGGCTCTATATTTCAAGGCTGTAAAATAACGCCTTATTATGACAGTCTAATTGCTAAAGTTATTTGTAAAGGAAGAAATAGAACTGAAGCAATTCAAAGAACATTAAGATCTCTCGATGAATTTGTATTGGAAGGGATAGACACTACGATTGACTTGCATAAAAAAATTTTAAACCATGAAAAATTTATTTCATCAACTTTCGATACAAACTGGTTAGGTAAAGAGAAATTTTATTAAGCTTTACTACAATTAACTAATTGTAAGTCGTAAATTGCATGGTCAAATGGTGTTAGGCTAGGATTAGATGAGAAAGTCCAACCATTAAATATAAATACTTTTTCATTATCATTTTTGGTTAAATCCTTAACTTGCATATAAGCGACGCTATCCACTCCATTGTTTACTTTAACTTTGCCGCATTTTAAAATTTTAATTTCAAGTGGACCAAACTGTTTTATTTCATTTAATTTAACTATAATTTCAGTTGATTTAGCAGTAATTTTATCAAGTCCAATTAATTTTGCTTGGGAAGACTTTAAGCTTTTAATGCTCTTCTTTATTCTCAGATTTTGATTTAGCGAAGTATTTTCTTTTTTTTCATCAAATAGCTCAAAACTTGGTTTTATTTGTTCTATATTAATTAAAGGGCTTGTTGTTATTTTTTCTTCTGATAAAGAAAAATTAAAAGAAATAAAATACAATATTAAGATTAGATTAATCTTATTTCCAAGTCTCATATTTTTTTTTAATATCATTTTTTCTAATTTTTACTGGTTTAAAACTATTATTTGTACCTGTTTGGTTTTCTATATGTTTTTTTTGCCATGAATATTTTTTTTCTTTTTCATCTGGAATTTTGTCAACAGTATGATGCATCCATAAATACCATTCTGATGTAATTTTGGTAGCTTCAATATTATTCGCATAAATAACCCATCGCTTATCATCTTTGCTTTTATAGTACTTATTGCCGTAATCATCAGAACCTACATATTTCCCAAAAAATAAAGTTTTTAAAAAAGTTCCGAAAGTTTGTTTGTTCCACCAAATAAAAAAAAATTTTAAGCTCATATTAGAAATTTTAAATCCACACAATTTCAAATTGTATAATTAAGTATTAGACACCTTATACAATTAATATATATCTAAATAAAGAGATTCCATAAATTTTATGAAAAAATACTTAGTAGAAACTTACTATACCTGCACATTTAAAACTGTCCATACCCTCGACAATTTAGACGATGCAGAATTATCTAAAATTGATAAACGAACTGACGGAGACGTTGAGGTAATAGATGTAAAACTTAATAACCGAAAGACAAAAAAAGTAGGTGGAAAAAAAGAAGAAAAACAAAACAACTCCAAAATAAACAAAGCTTTATCAGATAATATGAACAACCATTTAAAAAGTTCAAAAAATGATAAAAATGATAGTTCAGTGAATATTAAAATAAAAAATAATGCTAGATTTAAAATGCCTGATAGACGTAAAGGATATATTCAAAAAGCACAGATAGGTGATCACAAAGTTTATCTTCATACAGGTGAATATGATGATGGAAAAATTGGAGAGATATTTATTGATACAAATAAAGAGGGAGAGCTAGTGAAAGCAATGATGAATAATTTTGCAATTGCTATCTCTTTAGGTTTACAATACGGGGTTCCCCTTGAAGAATACGTAGATGCATTTATTGATACCAAATTTGAACCATCAGGCAATGTGATCGGAAACGATAGAATATTGAGTGCTTCTTCGATTCTAGATTATGTTTTTAGAGAACTTGCAATTTCCTATTTGGGAAAAGAGGAATTAGCTCACACTCCTTCTATTGCTAGTACAAAAAGTATAGAATCGGAAGGTAGTGACGATAAATTTCTTAAGATTGTCAAAAATATAACTTCTAAAGGTTTTGTAAGAAGCAATTACGAGGAAAAATTGGTAGATCTTACGGATGTAAGAATTAACCTTAAAACCAAAAATTAATTTTTTTTGATATCTTTTTTTATATTTAATTCTTTTAATTGGTTATCATTAACTTCTGAAGGCGCTTGCATCATTAAATCTTCGGCGTTTTGATTCATCGGAAAAAGAGTTACCTCTCGAATATTTTCTTTTTCTGCAAGTAACATTACTATTCTGTCAATACCAGGAGCTATACCGCCATGAGGAGGAGCTCCATAGCTAAATGCATTAATCATTCCACTAAATTTTTTATTAACTTCTTCTTTAGTATATCCAGCTACTGAAAATAATTTATACATAAGTTCTGGTACATGATTTCTTATTGCTCCGGAGGATAGTTCTATACCATTACAAACAATATCATATTGATAAGCTTTTATATCCAGTGGCTTATCAAAATTTAATTCTTTAATTTTTCCTTGAGGCATTGAAAATGGATTATGGCTAAATATAATTTTTTTTGAGTTATCATCTAACTCATACATTGGATAATCTGTGATCCAACAAAAAGCTAACTTTTCTTTATCTATAATGTTTAAATCTTGAGCAATTTTATTTCTAGCAATAGAAAGGATTTTTTCAATTTCTTTTTGTTTTCCGCATGCAAGAAAAACACTGTCACCTACTTTAGCATTGCAATTTTTCATGATTTCTCTAAGAGAATCTTCGCTAAAAAATTTTCCCACTGGTCCTTTACCTTTAATCTCGTCTTTATCTTTCTCTATAGTAAAATATGCTAAACCAGAAGCTCCCTGCTCTTTTGCCCATTTGTCAATATTATCAAAAAAACTTCTAGGTTTTTCTTTTGTATTTTTAGTTATGATAGCTCTTACTATTGAACCTTGTTTTACTAATTTTTTAAAAATATCAAATTTAACGTCATCTCTTTTAAATAAATCAGTAAGTTCTTTAATAACTAGTGGATTTCTTAAATCTGGCTTATCTGTTCCATATTTTTCCATTGTTTCTTGATATGGTATTCTTGGAAATTTTTCGTCTAAAATTTTTTTTGATGAAAAATTTTTAAATAAATTTATCATCAATTTCTCCACTACATTGAAAATATCTTCCTGTTCAACAAAAGACATTTCTAGATCCAATTGATAAAATTCCCCGGGACTTCTATCAGCTCTAGCGTCTTCATCTCTAAAACAAGGGGCTATCTGAAAATATTTATCGAAGCCTGAAACCATAATTAATTGTTTAAATTGTTGCGGGGCTTGAGGTAAAGCATAAAATTTACCAGGATTTAGTCTGCTTGGGACTAGAAAATCTCTTGCGCCTTCGGGGCTAGAAGATGTTAAGATTGGCGTTTGATATTCCAAAAAACCTAATTTTAACATTTCTGATCTTATAAAGGAAATTACTTTTGATCTTAGGATTATATTTTTATGCATTTCATCTCTTCTTAAATCTAAATATCTATATTTAAGTCTTATATCTTCAGGATAATCTTGTTCACCAAAAACTGGCATTGGTAATTCTTGTGCATCAGATAAAATTTCTACTGAGTCTATCGAAATTTCAATTTTACCAGTTTTTAATTCTAGATTTTCAGTTCCGCTTGATCTTTTAACCACATTACCGCTTATTTTTATAACTGACTCTGGTCTAGATTTTTCCAGGACTGGAAAAAAATTATTATTATTTTCAATAACACATTGAGTTATTCCATAATGATCTCTTAGATCTATAAATAATAAATTACCATGATCTCTTTTCCTATGAAGCCATCCAGATAAATGTACATGTTGATTGATTTCATTTTCACTCAATTCTGAACAGTTATGAGTTCTATATTTATTCATTGATCTAGTACTTTTTTTATTAGATTAATATTGATAGATTTTCCAGAAGATAAAGACAATTCATCGACATCTTTTAGAAATTTTAACATTTTTTCATAGGATCTTTCTACATTATTTATAATGAAATTAGATATTTTAGGATTAATGCTTATTTGTTTATCTGATAGGGTCTTTGTAATTATTACTTTTAACAAATCATCATTAGGAAGTTCAATCCCGATGTATAAAAGACTATTTATCCTTGATTTAAGATCATCAAGCTTAAATTTAAAGTTTTTAATTGAGTTTTTAGAATTTATTAATAGATAATTCTCAAATTGTTTTGATTGATTAAATATTGAATAAAGTAATTTTTCATCAATATTATTTTCAAAACTATCTATAATTAAACAATCAATATCACTTAAATTTTGAATTATTTCCCCATTTATATTTTTTGCCTCAATGAGTTTCGTTCTCTTAATTTTTTTTTCCAATATTTTTGATAAATGTGTTTTTCCTGAACCAGAATCTCCATAAATATTTAGCCATTTTCCTGGCCATGTTGGCCAACTCTCTACTAGTTTATATGCAGAGAAATTATTGCTTGAAACAAAAAAATCTTGTTCATAATATTTTTTAGAGAATGGAAATTTGAATATTAATTGATCCATTATTTATAATATTTTAATAACCCATTGATCATTTATAAGCTGTAAATCTATATTTTCTTTTTTTAATTGATTTATTATCTTTTCTAATTTTCCTAAATATTTTATCCGTAAATTCATATAATCTTTATTAAAATCTAATACAAAAGGATTTTCTATTAAATCTATATTTTTTATTCTTGAGTTCAATGTTGCTAAATTACTTTTTTTATCTATTTTAAGTTTAGTAATTAAAAAAGAAGGAGTTCTTATATCAATTAAATTTTTAGATTTTACTAAATTTATCAATTCTTTTTTAGACTCTGCTATAATTTTTTCATAAAACTTATCTGCTTCGAGCCCATGTTTTTTAAAATTTAAACTTTTTGTTATTTTTTTATTTTGAATTATACTTTTAATAAAAATTTTATTATTACCAATTTGGTTATCTTCGATTATAATTAAGGCTATATTTTTTTTGGAATATTCTTGAAATAGACTTGCCAAATCTAAATTGATGAGATTTTGTTTTCTATTATTAATATTTTGAATAATCTCAATATTTTCTAGAGGAAGAATAAATTCGATTAGATCGTTTTTAAAAACTTTATTCCAATTCTCGTAAAAAAAATTATTATTGAAAACAAATATTTCATCATCCTTAATTAAAATAGGTAAAATAAATAATTCTTTATCTAGAATTTCAGAATATAATACATTTTTTTTATAAAATAAATCATGGATTTTATCTTTATCAAATGTAACACTAAATTTAATAAATTCTGCTCCACTGCTTTTTTCATAAATATCTGTAATTTGGTAATAAGTCACTAATTCTTTTATTAAAGAGAAGTTTAGGTCTAGTAGCTTATCAATATCCTCTTTCAAAAGAAGTTTTGTAATTAATACACTGAAGCCTTCTTTTATTGCTTTATCAGCGAGAGTTTTATTTGTAATTTTGTGTTTTTTTTCTAATTCAATATTATTAACATTAAATAAATCATTATCAGAAAAAAGAGTTTCAGTTTTAAAAAAAACAATTAAAATAAAAATTACTGATTTGAACAATTTCATAAAATATAATTACCAATTTATAAATGAAAAAAAATGAAAATAGTTATAAAAAAAGTGGTGTAGACATTTCCTTAGCAAATAAGTTAGTAAAACATATATCTAAAGTATCAAAAAAAGATGTCAAAAAAACGGGAGTCTCATTAAAAAAAGATGTAATTGGTGGTTTTGGGTCACTGTTTGATATTAGTAATCTTAAAATAAAGGACCCAGTAATTGTTTCGTGTACCGACGGTGTTGGAACTAAAATAGATTTAGCAAATAAGTATAAAAAATTTGATACGATTGGAATAGACTTAGTAGCAATGTGTGTAAATGATTTAATAGTCCAAGGTGCTAAACCATTATTTTTTTTAGATTATATAGCAGTTGGTAAATTAGATTTAAACAAAACTAAAAAAATTTTAAGTGGAATTTTTAAAGGATGTAAAATATCTAATTGTAAATTAATTGGTGGTGAGACTGCTGAAATGCCAGGGGTTTATACAAAACATAAATTTGACTTAGCAGGTTTTAGTGTTGGGATCATTTCTAAAAAGAAAATTTTAAGCAAAAAGAACGTTAGAATGAATGATGTTATCCTGGCGGTCCCTTCAAATGGTATTCACTCTAATGGTTATTCTCTAGTGAGAACAATTTTAAAAAATAAAAAAATTTCAAATAAATTTAAAAATGAGATTTTAAAACCAACTAAAATTTATTCTAAAGAAATTTTAAAATTAACAAAAATAAATCTTTTAAATTCAGCAGCACATATAACTGGTGGAGGATTAATTGAAAATTTATTAAGATCAGTACCTGAAAATTTAACTTGCAATATAGATCTTTCAAAAATCAAAATTTTAGAAATATTTAAATGGATAAAGAAAAAAAATATTTCTGATGAAGAAATGATGAAAACTTTTAATTGCGGTATAGGATTCTGTATTATTGCTCCGAAAAAAAATGTAGAAAAAATAAAAAGAGTATTTTCAAAACGCTTTAAACCTTATGAAATAGGTTATATTTCAAAAGAAAAGAAAAAAGTTAAGTTGTCAAATTCTTTAAAATGGTGAAAAAAAATACCTGTGTTTTTATATCTGGACAAGGCTCAAACCTTAATAATTTAATACTTCGATCTAGAGATTATAATTTTCCTATAAATATAAAATTAATCATATCTAATAATATTAACGCTTATGGTATTAAATATGCAAAGAAAAATTCTATTCCTTATTTTATTGTAGATACGAAATTAAGAATCCATGAATTTCGACTTCTTCAAATTTTAAAAAAATATAAAATATCTTTTATTTGTTTGGCTGGCTATATGAAAATTATTTCAAAGAATTTTATATTTAATTTTAAAAATTCAATAATTAATATTCACCCCTCTCTTCTTCCAAAATTTAAAGGGCTAAATACATTTTCACGAATAATAAAAAATAATGAAAAAAAGACAGGTTGTACAGTTCATTTTGTTAATGAAAAATTAGATGGTGGTAATATTATAGTTCAAAAAAGTTTTTTTATAGACTCTAGCGATAATGAGAAATTGTTAAAAAAAAAAACTCAGAAGTTAGAGTATAAAATTTATCCAGAAGCTATTATCAAAATTTTTAGATATTGTTAATTTTTAAAAAAAAATTCAATTTCTTTTTCTGCGTTCTCAATAGAATCAGAACCGTGAACAGAATTTTTATCTATTGAGACTCCGTATAATTTTCGTATTGTATTTTCTTCTGCCTCTTCTGGATTTGTTGCGCCCATCAATTTTCTATTCGCTAGTATGGCATTTTCGCCCTCTAAAATCATAACAACAATTGGTCCTGAAGATAAATATGCACACAAATCATTATAAAATGGTTTAGATTGATGAACTTTATAAAATTCTGCTGCTTCGTCTTTTGTTATATGGATTTTTTTACTATCTTTTATTTTAAAATTATTTTTTGTGAAAATGTCTTTGATTTCGTTACTTAAGTTTCTCTCTACTGCATCAGGTTTAATTATTGAAAGGGTTCGTTCTATTTTACTCATAATTATCTTCTATGAGTTTATTTAATAATCTTACGCCAAATCCGGTCGCTCCTCTTGAGTTCAGAGAGCCCCCATACTTTGAAAAAGCCATACCTGCAATATCTAAGTGAGCCCATGGAGTTTTATTTAAAATAAATCTTTGTAAAAATTGAGCTGCAGTTGTTGATCCGGCTCCTCCAACATAATTTATATTTTGCATATCAGCGTTTTTGGAATTTATAAGTTTATCATAATTTTTGTGTAAAGGCATCCTCCACAATTTCTCCTCTACTTCTTCACCTGCGTCTAATATTTGTTTGGATAACTTATCATCATTAGAAAATAATCCAGCATATTCTGATCCCAAAGAAACTATTATTGCACCTGTCAGAGTAGCTAAATCTATGATGAACTTAGGTTTAAATTTTTTTTCAGTAAAAGATAAAGCATCCGCTAATACTAACCTTCCTTCGGCATCTGTGTTTAATACTTCTATAGTTTTACCACTATAAGATTTGACTATGTCCCCAGGCCTTTGAGCAATTCCACTTACCATATTTTCTACCAATCCTACAACTCCGACAGCATTTATTTTTGCTTTTCTTAGTGCTAAACTTTTCATTAATCCGACCACTGCAGCAGAACCAGCCATGTCATAAGTCATGTCTTCCATAAATCTTGCAGGTTTTAAGGAGTATCCACCTGTGTCGAAAGTAACTCCTTTTCCAACAAATGCTAAAGGTTTAGAATTATTTTTTGCTCCATTCCATTCCAATGTTACAAGATATGAACCTCTTACACTTCCCATGCCAACACCGAGCAAAGAATACATTCCTAGTTTTTTTAATTTTTTTTCATCATATATATTTATTTTTAATCCATCCTTTCTAAGTATGCTTAATCTTTTTGCATATTCATCTGGATGTAAAACGTTTCCTGGTTCTGAAACTAAATCTCTAGCGTAATAAGTCCCTTTTTCTAAAGCTTCAAATTTTAATTTGTTATTAGCTGAAGGTATATTTTTACTACCTGTTACATAAATAGATATTAATCTTTTTTCTTTTTTGGTTTTGTATTTATTGAACTCATAAGATCTTAATTTTAATCCATGAAGAAAATAACCTAAAAAATCATTATGTTTTCCTACAATACTATCAGAATTTATTATGTACTCAGAATTTTTTCCATAATTTATACGTCCGTAAAATTCAGCACCTAGGTTTTCTATATCATGTTTTTTTAAGGAATTTTTAATGGATATTAAAACTATCTTTTTTTTTGAATTTACCTCATAAACAAATATATTTTTTTTTAAATCACTAGTTTTCAAAAGATCGTTAATATACGAGAATTCATTTGGAGAAATATATTTTTTTAGACTACTTAAGTTAAATTTATCATTTGCAAACAAAACAGTGTTTGTTGAAAGTTTTTTTATTGTTTTTTTTGAATAGCTTATTTTTATCGACATAATTTTTAAATAATTTCTAGTAAAGTTGTTTGGTATATATGTTCAAATATATCATATTTCAATGGAAAATTTATCATTGTTCACTCTAAAGTTGAATTTACTAAAAGGATGGATTACTTATATACAAAATATAACAATGCTTCAAAACAAAATTTATCAAAACTA
>MDTB01028866.1_pt1 | contig 21152 bp, 17 predicted proteins | sample 811161 | NCBI WGS metagenome assembly MDTB01 (sample SAMN05326650, study PRJNA326480) | marine metagenome | isolation source: seawater | place: Mediterranean Sea | collected 2009
AAGTAGCCACTGCCAGGTCTCTGTGTGTCTCACCGGCGCCCTTCGTCCCAATACCTCGGATGACGACACCGTGACCGATATTCTCGATGTTGTCACCGATCTGAAGACCGGGAACCAGGTTTTCGAGGTCGCGGGAATTGGTCATACCCAATTCCTCGATCATCCCCTCATTAAACGCAGAAACCGTGAGAGGTACATCCATGATGTTTTCTTCACGCTTTTCTGCGGTTACGGTTATCTCTTCTATATAAGGAGAAGCTTCGGACTTCTCATCATCTTGTGCATTAACTGGAGAAACGAAAGCTACACTCAGCCCCATTACCCCCAAAAATCCCCACGTTTCTTTTCGCATTTAATATTCTCCTAAAGTTTTAGAGTCTTACTAAGCCCTACGGACGCGAAATGCGCCCTGATAGTCGTCCGAAATTCGATGTTTTCACCACTTCGATATTTCACTCCATAAAGTAGATCAGTCGACCGTAGCCCCCACAACGACCTCATTCGATCCAGATACACACAGCCAAGCCGCACGAAACCGTGCCGTTTAACTTTTCGAATATTGACTCTCAGCACAAGGAACATCAACCTAAAGCTGATATGCAAGTGAAAAATAGCCTCATTTTATTCCCCTCGCGCTTTGTATTTTGAGGACATTTTCCCTAAAATCTTATGTTATTAGCGTTTTCCAAGAGTCAACCAGTGTTCAGCATGAACACTCTGTCCCAATGATAAGATTTGACGAGTGTAAGACAATAGACGACTACGCAGCATGGCTGACGGTAGGCTTTGGAAGCCCAAGGGCCAAGTTTATCCGGGACATGCTATACGGCATCCATAACACCCGATCCGTCAGGCTTGCGGATATAGCCCGCGCACTTAACGAGCCCAGTGAACTACACTCCACTCGCAATCGACTGAGCCGGAACCTTGCGAGTACTCAACTAGCAACAGAGCTTTCTGATCGACTACTGCAGCAGGCCGCTTATAGCATTAAGCGGGACACTCGGCTGATTGTCCGCGTGCATGCTCTAAACAAACCCGACGCGAAAAAGATGCAGTATCTGTATAACGAAACAGACTCAGCAACCGACAGCTACCAGGTTTGTGAGATTGTTGCGAGCAACACCGGTTCGCGAAAGTATCTTCCGTTGTTTTCTACTTTCTGGTCTCGGCATGCACCCGACTACGTCAGCGACGTGGATGAAATCAGCCGCGCAATCCATCAAGTGCTCACCGTGACAAATGGTCGAGGTATCGTCTTTCTGGATCACCCTTTTCTGGAACTACAGACACTCAGCGCACTGGTAGCAGAACTGGCAGAAGATGCTGATGTGCAATTCGTGGCAAGAATTCAGGCAAACGACGCCGCGCAATTAAGATACCGACAGAAGAGCAAAACCCTGTTGGAACTAAGAGAACTATGCAACACCCGGTATGCATGCCGAATCTTTAAGGTGTTACCCCAGGACAGTGGCCCACCCCAGGACAGTAGCCAACCACAGGCAATGCGAGACTCATCGCATTACCAGGGACTCTATCAGGCGATAGTTTCCTCGACCGATGGTGAGTTGACGGAACACTCAATCAATATGGAATTCGGCACGCTCGCAGTCCGCCATCAAGCCTCATTACGACGCCTGAACCTGCTCGTCTTGAAAGGTGAATTGAGCACACACCTGCTCACCTCATTGGATGGACTACAGACCCGGCAATCACTCCTTGAACCTATCTGGTCCTGGTTCTCAACCTGGGAAGTGATCTCGGCACACTCAACTATCGCTGACAGCTTCACACCTGACGGTATTGGGGTAATGACCTATGAACGTATGCGACTGCTCCTTACCCTGCTGCACGCCGTTATTTTTTTCGAATCCCGTAGCTACCGACTAAAAGATCACTCCCTGACCCGCTTGCAGCCTCACGAAGGGCGGAAATTCCAGCGGGACTTTCTCCTTCCGGAAGACGTGGCAAGGATGGGATCTCAGGAGTAATGTGGACATTGAGCAATGGTCCGACCCGATAGAAATGTCTACTATTAAGAGCCCCGCTATTCTCAGGATTAGAAATTGAAAGAACTCAAGCTTGGTATCACTGAAAAGGGAATCGTACACAAAGATCAGAAGCCATTCGATCTGGACACGCGATTTCGCATGGTCAAAGAAAGCGGTGTTTACGACTACTACGACAAAACCCCTGAAGCCCCTGCCCTCTTTGATGACTACATGGCTGCAAGCGAAAAATATGATCTCCCCATTCGGGCCGGAGGGTGGTTTTATGAACTCGGCAAGGATGAGCAGCTATTTCGCGACAAACTGCAATTGTCCGCGCGTCTGGGCAGCAAGGTTCACAATACGCAGATCAGGGCCAAACATGCCGATGGTCACTTCGTCACCAACGATGAGGTTTTTGAGTTCTACATGATGGCAGCAGAGGCAGGCGAAGCCTGTGGCTGCTATCCAACGTTTGAAGTACACATCAACATGTGGTCTGAAGACTTCCGTCGTGTCAGTCAGCTTGCTGACATGGTCGAAGCACGGGGCGTCCCCTTTCGTATGACGCTGGATCACTCCCACGTGATCTTCAAGATTGACAATGAAGTAGAGCAGCAGGTTTTCGACATCAAATCTGCAATCGATGCCGGAGAATTGGTGCTTGATCCGTTTAAGTCCGATAGTTGCTGCAAGGAATGGATCGACCGTGGGTTCGTTAATCACTCGCATGCTCGTGCCGCGGTACCCAATAACCCGAAGAATACCTGTTACACCTACGAAGACGGCAGCCCCGGTCGAGGCGCCCAGTATCCATGGTTTGAACCAGAACCGGGCCAGTTCCCGGGCGAGTGGGAGCAAGCAAAGCTCGAACCCTGGAAAGAGGTGGTGCGCCAACTATTTCAATATCACGCAAGTAACGACGACAGTCCTCTAGGCCAGGTATCGACCGAATTTATTCCAGGCCCTGACTATGGATGGGGGCATGGCTACTCGATTTTCGATCACTCCGTGGCCTGCGCGCGCTGGCTGCGCAAGGCATGGGACGAGACGGTCGGCACATGATCCCCACTGATAAGACAGACAGACTGGTCAATTTTCTCGCGCTGTCTTTCTCTATTCCAGAAAGGGCGGCTCGCGCCATGAGCGCACTGGTTGGTGGCAGCACCCTTCTACTAACGAACACCCTGATTCCTGGTGCTGTCCAAGGTTCAAGCAGCTATCGTTTTACGGTAGGTATGTTCCAGACATTTCTGGTTCGCAACATGGCCGGCATCCAAAGCAACGATGAACTGCAGGATCGATTTGTTCAACGCAAACTGGTGGGAACCAGCATCGAAGCGGCTGGTCTGCTCACCATGCGTCTGTCGCCTGTTTGGGTGTTCGCCATCGCGTCAGATGCCGCACGTGGAGGACAGGTATTTCTTCAACGTCTGGTCAATCAACTCAAAGAAAATGGTGTGATATCACCGGACAGCAACCCGCAAACCCTCGAGCAACTATTAGAGAGCATCGACGAAATGGGTCGCAAAGGCGCTTCCGCAGTTGATACACCACCGCTCAATACAGAGGAAATAAAAGCGCTCGCCGATGAACTGCGACAATCCACCGCATCCATGACCAACAATGCCACTAATCTGTTACCCACTTTCGAATCCATCTGGTCACAGATCGAGAGTGTGGCCAAAAAGGAAAATCTCAGCGTGTCCCAGGTCATGGGCATGCTATCCGTTAGTGCGGCCTCTATTGCCAAGACCGGCGTCGGTACGGCCGATGCGGTAGGCCAGACCAGTTACAAACTGGTAGACGAGATGCTTCTGGATGATTATCGGAATACCTTGCAGGAGATCACAGAGGTCGGTGCATATGCCTATATGTCAGAGCACATGCAGCCCTATCTGGACAACGCTCGCTCGCATTTCGATTTTCAACAGGAAACCCATAGCCAGCGTTGGTTTAAGAAGACTTTCTACCGTGCAATTACCAGGATAACGCGTAGAAATTGAACCACGATATGGTCAAAAGCACCAAATATGTGCCATTGGTAGAAGAAACTGACTTCCTATTTGACTTTTAATCTTTAATATTCAGTAACTTATAAATCTTTATTTAATTGGCATAAATCATGCATTTACCGATAGTGAATTCTCGAGAGCATGATTATGACCTCACTCTACTTACTACTCGGTGCCTTTTTACTACTTCCGTTGTTCGCTCAAAAAGACCGAAGACTGAATATACAAAATGAACGCAAGACTACCGCCCGTGGGACTGTTCCAGCTTCCCATAGGCGGTAATCAGCCTATGGTAGATCTGCCGCGTAGACGGCTCTGGCTGAATCACACTGTCACTTGGCTGACAGAAAGTCTCCGCAATGGATGACCACGACAGATCAGTCTGATGGCCTTTCAATGCCTTAAGCGCCGCGCCCAGCGCGGTGGAATTCGTCGTTTCGAAACGTTGTACCGGACAACCGTGAACGTTGGCGAAGACTTTTAGAATTTCTTCATTCGCTGAGCCCCCGCCCGTGACATTCAGACTCGCAATATCGACAGCCATCCAGCGGGAATGAATATAGGAAGAAACGGCCTGGGCCTCGATCACTGCACGAACATTTCCTTCGACATCATCTTCGGCCAGATCCTGGCGAACAACGCCAGCGGATACGTTGGGAACGATTTCCGGATCGAAGTAGGGAAGCATTAGACGACCGTCATTACCAGGTTCCGTACTGCGCAGCGTTTCGGTAAAACCCTGCCAATCGAGGTTGTACCTATCGCGCACCGCCTCTCTCGCGAGACTTCCATTCATAAAACAGATCAGCGCCATATAGTGAACATCATCGGGCGATGAGAAAACGCATCCCTCACCCTCGAAGGAAACCCGTGGTTCAGCCATACAGGAGAACAAAGTGTCGGAGGTACCGAGACTAAGTGCAGCTTGTCCCGGATTAACAAGACCAAGCCCAATCAGACTACAAGGATTGTCGCCGGAAAACGGCAGCACCATGCAATCGTTAGCAAATCCATATTTCTCGATGAAATAAGGATGAATGCTTCCAACCGACTTAGCAGACGCTGCAATCGGAGCCATACGATTGGCAAGGCCAGGCGCAGTCGCCTCTTGTGCTTTACCACTCCAGTCACGGGTCCTGATATCCATCAGATTAGTACCGCTGCCATCACCCGCATCTACCGAAACCAGTTTGCCTGCCAGTACGCTCGCTACAAACGAACTCACCAGAGATATCGTTGCGGTCGCAGCATAGGCTTCCGGTTCATCCTGAAAAAATCGTCGAATCTGCGGACCACTGAATCGTTCGAAGGCAGTGTTGCCTGTTAGTTCAAGCAAAGCATCCTGGCCTCCGACGGCTTCTTCTATCTCCTGACATTGACGACTAGTCGATGAATCCATCCAGATGGGCGCAGTGTCGCGTGAGAAAACTCCTGACAGCTGATCCGACAAACTGCTGTGAGCTTCAAGAGCGTTGAGAGCGGAAGACGCACCGGCATTAAGATAAACCGTTCCATGTTGTTGTCCGCTACCAGATAGTGCAGCGATCTTAGAGAGGTCCTGACCCGAATCCCGCAACCTGACCAGTAAGAGCTCAAGCGCTTCGATCCACATAAGCGGGTAGCTATGAACAACGCCCTCCCCCTTATCTACCACGCCATTTTCAACGCCGTACCTGGCGGCAAAGTGTTCGTCGAAATTGATTGATTCTTCAGCAACAATCGCCTGGGCATCTGTATCAATAATGAGACCAGTCATTGACTGGGTACTGGCATCCAAGCCCAGATATTGGGGCATCTCAGGTAGCTTCTTTTTGCGCTCTTGGGCTCAGGCGGGCGTTTCGCAATTTCTCTTGTTGCGCATAAATACTACCACCTTCAACGCGCGGCAAACTGAGGCGCACTGGCAGGTCCTTCATGCGGGGCTCAAGGGTCGGCTCTCCTCGAACAATGCACTCGTTCAGGTCTTCGATTGACTCCCCTGTAGGAATCAATGGCCAGGAATCAGCAGCGTAGAAACCAATAAAGAACATTCGTCGCGGCTTATTAGAATCGTTAGGTTTCGATCCATGCATCATGCGAACATGATGCAATGTGATGCCACCCGCTTTCACAGTGACTGAAACCGGATTGTCGGGCTGGAACGTCGGGTCCGTGACCGCACCAACGAAAAGCCCGTCCTGGTGATGATCCCAGACCTTGCCTTTGTGACTTCCCGGAATGAGCATTAACGCGCCGTTCTCTTCGGTCATATCGTCCAGCGCAATACCCACTTCGAGGATGTCATCGTTCGTGTGCGGATAGAACGCCCAGTCCTGGTGCCACTCTACTGCAGCCCCATGACCAGGGTTTTTCATGTTCAACTTGTTATTGTGATAGCGAAAATTGGGCCCCAATAGGGACTCGACGGTATCCAGTATTTTTTTATGGTGAACAAACTGCTCATACACCGGATGTTTGCTTACGGGTCGGGTAATTCGGCGTAGCTGGGGCGACTCTGCCGAATGCCCAGGCTCAAGATCGAAGGTAGCATCATTCTCGGTAATCTTTCGGGACTGCTCGACAAACTCGTCGGTGACCTGCCTTAACTCATCCAATTCTTCCGCAGACAGCACATCTTCAACAGCGAGATAGCCATTTGTGTTGAACGATTCAATCTGTTCGGCAGTGAGCATAGCCTTCAGGTCCATTTGCTTAATGAATAGATTACATAAATGACGACGTAGTGAGCATCACTTTCCTCATCAGGCAGACGCTGGTACGCACCCCAGTTGAATCAACGAATTGCCCGTATCACGCAAAGTGTCCTCGATACTGTACGGCTCGAGCCCAAGTTCATTTATCGCCTTGGTACACCGACATCGAAAACGTTCTCCCGTCGGTTCTGGTCGATAACCGCCACAAACGTTGTGGTTGGGAAAAAGTGCCTGCAACAAATCCAGGAACTCCTCCCCGGTTGGCTCGCCGGATTCGTCCTTGGCTACCAAACAATAGCGCGAAGCATTGGTGGCAACCTCACTTTCAGCCGCGAGCCGCTGAGCTTCGGCAATATCGCGCACATCGATAATGTTCCACTTCATGGTGCCGTGTGCCTCCATTTCACGCTCGCCCGCAAGCGCGACCCCAAGCCGGTGTTGCCACGTCGTATCGTGGGAAACCCCCATTAACGGCCCCATAATGTGAAACGGGCAAATGGAAATAACATCAATGCCATGTTCCTCACCAAAGTCATTACACAACCGTTCTGCATCAAGCTTGCCCTTGCCATAGGCACGCTTTTCGTTGGTCCAGACCATCTCCCCATCTTCTTGGGTATGACGTTCTTCAAGGGTTTCATAGGTTCCGCCACACCAGTCATCTTCGGTAAATATATGATCATCGGACCGGTCGGGCCCACCTGGTCCGAGTATGGCTGCTACCGAGGAGGTATAGATCACCCGCTTGACCGTGCCAGCCTTCCTGCACGACTCCATAATGGCGGCAGTCATATCGACAATACCCTCGTATTGTTTTAGTGGCGTGATGCGACCGTAAGTATCTGCATCGCTACCGATATCCGCCGCCACGTGAAATACCGCAGAACAACCCGCAAACGGTTCGTCATAGGCACCCTTCGCCGCATCGTACAAATCACAGGAGAAAAACGTGACTTTTCCGGGCCCCTTTGCAGCGATATCTCGAAGATAAGACATCTTGTCCTCACGACCTGTATCGCGCACACAGGCGCGCACATCGTAACCGTGTTCAACCAGATTCTTTACGAGATGTGCGCCGACAAAACCGGCAGCGCCGGTTACCGCAACGGGTCCATCAGAAGGGCCAGAGATTGCTGACATTGATTTGTCCTAATTCAAGAAAGGCCATAACGGTACGCGGTTTACAGCAATGGCTCAAGCCACGTATTCTTCGCTGCTCCAATAGGAACCTCACGGATTCATCCATGCGATTTTTTCTGATTGTGGCCCTGGCCTGTGCGATGCATAGCTACGGCGCCGAGAACACGCCCCCCAATGTCGTACTGATCTTTGCTGACGACCTCGGCTATTGCGACACGGAACTCTATGGCTGCGACATGGTGCCGACGCCAAACATTAACCGTCTCGCCAACGAAGGTGTTTTATTTACTGACGGCTATGTTTCAAGCCCGGTATGTTCGCCTTCGCGCGCTGGTCTTCTCACGGGTCGTTCCCAGCAACGGTTCGGCCATGAGTTTCTTCAAAATCTCCGTGGTGAAAGTAATGAGGGGTTACCCGTAGATGAAGTAACCCTGGCAGACGCCATGAAAGATGCCGGCTATGCCACCGGAATGGTTGGCAAATGGCATCTGGGTACGGCTATGGAGTTTCACCCGGTGAATCGAGGGTTTGATGAATTCTTCGGTTTTTTCGGCGGAGCAACTACCTATATCGATCCGACTCGAGATGATGTGAAGGGTACTCGCCCACCCCGATTGACACCATCTGGAGAGTGGGTTGGTCGGGACAGCCTGCAACGCGGCACCAAGACGGTACAGGAAGATGAATATATTACCGACGCATTTACCCGCGAGGCGGTCGCCTTCATCGAAAAGCACAAAGAGCGCCCGTTTTTTCTTTACCTGCCACATCTCGCCCCTCATCAGCCCCTTCAGGCGACGATGAAGTACTACGACCGTTTTCCAAACATTAAAGACGAAGAAACCCGTATCTATGCAGCGATGACGTCTGCCCTGGATGACGGTATCGGCGTTCTGCTGGATACGTTGGCCAAACACGGACTGGAAGAGAACACGCTGGTTATCTTCACCAGTGACAACGGTGCCGGCAATGCTGACTACTGCAACAACGATCCGCTTCGTCTAGGCAAACAAACGATGTACGAAGGGGGCGTTCGTGTACCATTCGCGATGAAATGGCCCGGCAGGATCCCTCAAGGCACGACCTACAAACATCCAATCAGCACGTTGGACGTCTTTCCCACTACGATAGCCGCCGTCGGTGGCAAGCTACCCGAAGGCAAAGCAATGGATGGTGTTAACCTCCTCCCCTATCTCAACGGATCAAACAGCATTAAACCTCACGACAAACTATTTTGGCGGGCTGGAAATATTTGGGCGACTCGGGACGGTGATTGGAAACTTATTTTTGCGGCGAATCGGTACTGGCTTTACGACCTCTCCAAAGACATCGGCGAGAAGACAAACCTGGCCGCAAAGAGACCAGACATCGTCGCGCAGTTAACCGCAAGCTGGGAACAGTGGAACAGCGGCAACATTGATCCACTTTGGCCCTCTTACGCCGCTAAAGGCATGGATTCATTCGCCGTAGATGGTGTCCCTATTAACTGGACATTCTAAGGGTCACCTAAACACTAACAGCCCGGGCCCGTAACCATGCGAACCAAACCGTGGGGAGCTTTTCTATATAGGGACTACCGTGTCCTCTGGGCCACCCTGGTCTCAAGCGCCATCGTCCTCTGGATGAGGATTCTTGGCACTGCACAATGGATACTCGACGAAACAGGATCGGCTTACCTGGTTGGCCTGATTGGTGTCGTTCAGCTGGTTGTGCAAATACCGGTTACGCTGTGGGCTGGCACGCTGGCGGACCGGATGGATCGAAAGCGTTTGATGACGCTGGCCCATGGCACAACGGCCATTACTTTACTCAGCCTTGGTATCCTGAACTGGCAAAGCATGCTTACACCGACGCTGATTTACATCGGCATCGCCATAACCGCTGGGACTCACATGCTGGCAAGCCCTGCCAGGTCCGCCCTGATCCCCATCGTTATTCCAGAGAAAGATCTGCTGCTCGCTGCATCCACTGATACTGCTTCGCAAAACGCCTCTGCAATTGCAGGTCCCCTGCTGTTCGCATTTGTGGCCGTCATGACTGATCTTACGATCGTATTCCTGCTAGCCGGATTTATTGCACTGGTATCAGCTCTATTACCAACCTTCATTCGCGTAACCGGTATCGCTGAAAGTGAAAACGATGAACAATCTTCCCAACTGGAGCAGACCGTAGACGGATTTCGATACGTTTCGAAACATCCCATTCTTCCCGGGTTGTTTCTTCTGGACATTGGTATCACCACAGCTTCTTTCTACCGGGAGATCCTGCCGGTCCTGGCATTGGGTCTATTTGCTGGCGGCGCCAGTGCAACCGGGATGCTTGGCGCGGCCAACTCCACCGGCGCGATCCTCGGTTCTTTCCTTGCACTACTTTTAGTCGGCGTTCGCGCCAAGGGTATGCTGGTTCTATACGCGTCGTTCGCATATGGATTTATTCTATTTGGCTTTGGCACGGTCAATAGTCTTTGGCTTGGCATGTTAATGATTGGCCTGCTGGGTGCCGCGGATGCGGTTACGGTCGCGGTACGCCACACCACGGTAATGCTCACCACACCGGATGAAATGCGCGGACGCGCATTCGCGCTGATGATCCTGGCCGCTCAAACCGCAAATAACATTGGGACTATCTGGGTTGGTGCCTGGGTCGGCGCCATCGGCGCAGGCAATACCATGGTACTTGGCGGCGTTATTTCCATTACCGCAACCGCGCTGATCTGGTGGCTATGGAAACCGATCCGGGAGTTTCGTTCGAATTGATACTTCTTTGAAGGCAGGCGACCTTTGTGCGAGTATCCCAAGACGCTTTCTATGAGCAAAGCTTATGTCCGATCCGATAAGAGTCTTCTGGCAACCCGGCTGAACCAGTTGCCTGCGAACCAAAGAGTTCCTCTCGGCTCGTGAAGTTGAGTATGAATCGATAAACGTCGCAGACGATTCTGACGGCATGGCTGACCTCAGAAAACTTGGCGCCCGAAGCGTGCCAGTGGTTTCACGCGGCACAGATTTTATCTATGCACAGGATCTGAATCAGGTAGCGAAGTTTGTTGAACTCGATGAGGCGGTGCAGCCTACACTGTCACCCGATGTGCTCGTCGAACGTCTCAAACGCATTCTTGATATCGCGATCTCTTGTGTGCAGCAAATACCTCACGACAAACTTCAGGATCAATTACCCGGGAGACCGCGCAGCCTGCTGTCACTTGCCAATCACATCTTTGAAATATCCGCGGGACTTATCAAAGTGACCCGAGGGGCGGACTTCAAGGGTGACGTCGCTACCGCGACACCTGATATAGACAAGACTGTCGCTGAGCTCACGGTCTATCAGCGAGAATTGTTGGCGGATTTGGATACGTGGTGGACTCAAACCGATGATCGCGAGTGCAAAGATAAGATCACAACCTACTACGGCGAACAGACATTACATTCACTACTCGAACGCTGCACCTGGCATACGGCTCAGCATGTAAGGCAGGTAATGATGCTGCTCGATGGTCTCGACATCGCACCGACTTTGTCACTGAACGCAGAAGACCTCGCAGATCTACCCTTGCCGGAAAAAGTCTGGGACTGAACTAGCTAACATTACTCCATGTACCAATGGCACTTTCTAATTGTTAGTCTAAGTAGATCAAAGCAAATGAGTTTTAAATGAATTTCGGATTAATGATCATGGCCCGCGGGCCTGGCGGGCAGGCACCAGGACTTACAGCCATGGCCAAAGCAGCTGAAGATGGCGGACTCGATATGATTGCCATCAACGATCATGTGGTCGTCCCGACAGATATCAGTTCTGCCTACCCCTACACCAACAGCGGCCAATGGCCGGGTGCGGCCGTCGGCGAATGTCTGGAGATGATAACCGCAGCTTCATTCGTCGCCGCATCCACGCAGCGAATCAGACTACTGATGTCTGTATTGGTGGTGCCCTACCGTCCAGCTGTTCTCGCAGCAAAGATGCTCTCGACACTCGAGGTTTTATCCAACGGACGACTAACCGTCGGTTGCGGTGCCGGCTGGATGAGTGAAGAGTCCACCGCCCTCGGCGTCCCCCCCTTTGATGAACGCGGCAAAGTGACCGATGAATATATCGACACCTTCAAGGAGCTTTGGACTACCGAAGAACCTCACATGGACGGAAAATACGTGCAGTTCGATAACGTAATCTTCGAGCCCAAGACAATTCAAAAACCCCATCCTCCTATCTGGGTTGGTGGCGAGAGCGCCCCAGCCATCCGAAGAGCCGCCCGACTGGGAGATGGTTGGTATCCTTCCAATCACAACCCCGCGAACTTGTTAAATACCCCTGAACTTTACGCCGAGGCCTCTTCTCGCCTAAATGCGGAAGCCGACAAACTTGGCAGAGATGGCACAGATATACACCGTGCATATCTGGCGTTCTATCCGATCGCGAAAGACCCGACAGGACCAGGCGGCAAAGAAAGGCGTTGTCTTTCAGGACCAGCAGACGCTATCCGGGACGATATCGGTGCCTTTGCTGAGGTGGGCGTAGAAACAATCGTCTTCTCGGTCGGCGGTAGCGAACTAAACGAGATTCTCGACAATATTGCCTGGCTGACTGAGGAGGTCATACAAACGGCCAAGCAATGAATTACCTGAGACCTAGGCCTTGGCTTGTCTGTTGGCAACATCCAATATCTGGGTAGCGAATTTTGAATTGGGTAGCACCTCGTAGAATCGCTCGCTTTCGTCACTACCAAGAGTCACGGTGTCGTCCTTCCAGATACCGACCGCACCATCTCTGATGATAAGGTCCCTGTCTGCACCGTTGACATCCGGGAATCGACCGACGTAAAACGCCTAGCTTCTATCTCCCAATTTTACTTTTATCCGGGTAAGCGAAATTTCTGACTGGAGTTTGGTAAAGGCCGCATCATCAAGAAGCACGCCGTTTACGTTGTAACGGATATGGTCCTGGCCCTTTTCGCCTCGCGCACTATCACCCTCATCTATCTTCAGCACCTCCACGTTGAAGTTGCCGGACTCGAAAGATTCTCTAAGCTTCCAGGAGCACGAAGACATCCTGTCAGCATCACCGATCGCCGAGGAGATCATAATGGGTCGATTCTCATCGAACAGGAAAAGGGGTCGCTCGCCTGCGTAGCAGATACCTATTCCTATCTCCAGATTCGGCAAACCGGTTTTCCTGCTATCCGTATTCCTCAGCGCGACGATGTCGATCATTTCCTTCGCCATCCCGCAGGCCCGCGCAACGCTATACCACTCCGAGGCATGCCCCTCATACTCGTAAAACCCAAGAATTACTGCATCGCCTTCGATAAACACCTTTACAGCGCCATACAAGGAAAGTCTCTCTGTGATAGGACCAAAAAAGTTAAGACTAAAGTAGGACGCAGGATTAAGATCACGATTGATGAGTTCCTGCGTAACAGTGGTGGAGCCTCTTACGTCAGCTTTAAGAATAGTATGGTGAGCAATTTCTGGCTGCTCATCGGCCAGCGCTTTTAACTCCGCGCTGTCCATTAACCTGTAAAGATTCCCTCCTGCCCGCGCTAACTGAATCTGTTCCGGGTCTGTAATCACCTTGACCCGATTGAACGCTCGATGGGCAAAACGGTAAAATTTTAGATGTAGACGATAGCGAAGCAGATCAGTCAGAATCTTTAATGTCGGTTCCTGTGGAGCTTCCTTGATACGTGCATCCAGCTCACGCTTGTCTTTCTTTAATCTCTCGATCAGAACTGCAGCGCCTTCTTTACTTTCATCGATCTGCGCCAGCATCTTTCGCTCGTCTCTGCCTGCCACTAAAGTACATGCAGAAGGAATATCAAGAATCTCGATATCCTGCTGGGTCAAATCTCGAAGTTGATATCCGGCAACCATATCCCGGTATCCGTGATCACGCTCAAACTCTTTTTCAATTTGCGCGGCAATCTTGAGCAGTCTCTTAAAGTCAGATTTCAGATTCCAACCTGCTCGCATACCACTGTCTTTGGCTGCGTCACGATGCTTCTGCAACAAATGCTCATCAAACAACCAGCGAATATTCCCCGGCTGTTCCAGCCAACTGAACGACTCCGAAATCGTTTCCTTCTGATCCTCCGAAGGGCCGAGTAAGGTTTGTACCGCAAACAACCCACCTAACGTGTCAAAGGCCTCGGTTTGTGCAGAAGATAGTTTCGCATCATCTTTTAATGCTTCCACCGACAGTTCGGGCAAGGTAGATCCAAGCGCAGTCTCAACCACCTCATTCAGAGCGGAAAAGCCCGTCGGCCAATAGGCATAATATTCCATCAGCAACAACGGATCCCGTGGGGTCGCGCCATAATGGAGTGGATTAAAAAGAATATTGACCGCTTCTGGCAGGCTGTCACCCAGAACCTGGTTCCTCAGTGTCTTTAGTTGATTGTTTTCTTCTCGTTGCAATTGTCGAAGAAACAGTCGATTTATCCGATATTGAAATTCATCCCTGTGTTTTCGATACCACTGCATTCTTTCCTGTGTCGTTAATAAGCTTCGAGATCCTGAATATTGTTGCTGCCCAAGCGTTTCTTCCAGTTGTGAAGCATATTTTTGTAGCTGTTCACGCACCACGGTAATAACGTATTTGACGACCGCGAACTGTAACAAGGTAATCTCTTCCACTTTGAGATCAGTTTTGGTGCGATGCAGCGTGACTTTCATCATGTCTGTATACGCGTCACGATAAAGACCCATCTTTTCCGTGTTGGCAGGAGTCAGCCGGCGACCAGCAACGATAAGTTTTACTTGTTCTTCGACCAGTTCCTTGGTCATCAGCACGAAGCGTTCAGACAGTTCGACGTCACAGTGATAGTTGTCGATACCCTTATTCAATCCAGCGCATTCAAGCGAGATATCGTAAGGAACCTCGACAGCAGCAATTAATTCTTCCACGGATGCGACAACTTTATTCGTCATGACGCAAAGATGATTACCTATAAAGCTACCAGCTTGTCCAACAGGCCCACGTAATGCAAGTCTTGCTGGATTAGCGGCCTAAAATCACGGGCCGGCGTTTCGCTCCCCAGTCGCCATGACCATCTTCGATAACCCCGGCGAGATGAAAGCCACAGGATTTGCAGCATCCCTGGGGATCCAAATGCCAACGTCCGAGACGATACCAGTCCCGTTCGATGAGTTGAGCATTACACTTTGGACAATAGGTTGCCCCGCCTTCACTGTCGTGAACATTGCCCGTATAAACGTAGTGCACACCATGCTCCATGGCAATCTTCCGCGCGAGGGATAACGTTTCCGGTGGTGTGGGCGGCTTGTCCAACATTCGGTAGTCGGGATGAAACGCCGTAAAGTGCAGCGGAACATCAGGGCCGAGATTATCCATGATCCATTTCGACATAGATTCCAGCTCCTCCGGTGAATCGTTTTCTCCCGGGATCAACAGCGTCGTCAACTCGAACCAAACGTTAGTCTCGTTTTTTACATACAAAAGTGTGTCAAGCACGTCAGCCAGGTGCCCGCCACAAATCCGGTGGTAAAAACGCTCGCTAAACGCCTTAAGATCGATGTTAGCGGCATCCATATGCGCGAAGAACTCCTTGCGCGGCTCCGGGCAAACATAACCAGCTGTTACCGCCACCGACTGTATTCCTTTGGACTCTGCGACCTTCGCCACATCAATCGCATACTCGTGAAATATCACCGGATCGTTGTACGTGTAGGCAATGCTTCGGGCACCAAGATCCACGGCGGCCTTTACCAATAGTTCAGGTGACGCAGCATCTGCCAGGGTTTGCATTTCGCGTGACTTACTCATGTCCCAGTTCTGACAGAACTTGCAAGCCAGGTTACAACCAGCAGTACCAAAAGAGAGGATCGGTGTACCGGGCAGGAAGTGATTCAGCGGTTTTTTCTCAATGGGATCGATACAAAACCCGCTTGATCGACCGTAGGTCTTTAGCACGATTGAATCGTTCTCGCAGGCACGCACAAAACACAATCCACGCTGCCCGTTACGAAGTTTGCACGCTCTTGGGCACAGATCACATTGGAAGCGACCATCCTCAAGCTTATGCCAGTACTTTGTTTTGACGGTGTGCGGATCAGCTTCCTTGCCAAGCTGCCACGTAAGAATCGATGTCATTTATCGGCCAGCCGTTAACTTGGGTGTTACTATTATACAAGCTTCAGTGAAACATCCGGGAGGTCTAATGCAGGCAGTACGAGCCCCAGCAGTCGCCGGCACTTTTTATTCGGGTAACGAACAGGAACTCAACGATTCCGTTGAGGCCATGTTGAACGCTGTAAAGTCGAATGCTCCCTGCCCAAAGGTAATTATCGCCCCACATGCAGGGCACATTTATTCAGGTCCGGTTGCCGCAACCGCTTACCAACGTTTGCAGAACAGGAAGAGCGACATCACCCGCGTGGTCCTTCTCGGACCCTCACATCGCGTAGCGTTTAAGGGAATTGCCGCCACCAGCTCAACCTCTTATGCAACTCCACTAGGGGATATTCCTCTTGCCGCGGACGCCATCCAGCAGGTAATCGGACTTCCGGAAACCGGATTCCTCGACGAGGCCCATGCCAATGAACATAGTCTCGAAGTACATCTCCCGTTCCTGCAAAAAGTGTTAGGCAAATTCGAACTGGTGCCACTAGTGATTGGTGATGCGAGCAAAGAAGCGGTAGCAACGGTCATCGACAGACTATGGGGCGGGCCTGAAACCTTGATCGTCATCAGTTCAGATCTAAGCCATTTCCACGACTATGCGACTGCACAGAATATCGATGCAAATACGTCCCATAAGATCGTTTCGCTGGATGACAGTATTACCGGAGAAGAAGCCTGCGGCTGCAGGCCCTTGAATGGACTTTTGCATTTAGCAATTAAAAGAGGACTAGACATAAGGCAGATCGATGTTCGCAATTCTTGCGACACAGCAGGCTCCAAGGACAAAGTCGTCGGTTACGGATCCTATGTGATCGAAGAAGATTCCACGTCGGAAGATTCCCCGTCGGAAGAGTACTCACTGTCGCAACGGCAACGCATGCTGCAATTGGCTCGCGATGCCATACTCCACCCACTGACCAGCAGCGGCAACTTCAATCTTGACTTGCAGCAGTTTCCGCCAGAGCTGCAGTTAGAACGTGCGACCTTTATCACACTCAACATCGATGGCCGACTACGCGGCTGCATTGGCAGCCTCATTGCACATCGACCGCTGGTACTGGATATCGCACACAACGCCCAGGCCGCTGCATTTAAAGATCCACGATTCCCTGCCCTAACCCTGGAGGAATTCAATCAGGTCGACCTGCACATCTCGGTTCTAAGCGTACCAGAGCCACTTGCCGTCTCTACCAGAGAGGAACTTATTACGGAGCTTCAACCGGGTATCGACGGACTTATTATCGAAGAAAATGGAAAAAGGGCCACCTATCTGCCATCCGTCTGGGAGCAGCTACCCAATCCAGAGGATTTTGTGTCTGAACTCCGCCGGAAAGCGGGCCTGTCGCCCATGGCCTGGTCAGAAAACACCATCGTGCAGCGATACCGTACCGAAGAATTCAGTTAACTCTTGTCCGGAAACTCCTAATGATCGATTTTGCAAAGGTCCCTACCTCCTTTGAGACTGAGCGTTTCCTGGTCCGAAAATATGCACTCAATGACGACCAGATACTCTATAGCGCCGCACGCGAATCGATTAACGACGTGTATAAATTCCTCCCATGGTGTCACCCCAACTACGAGATCATAGAAACCAGACAGTGGCTTACTCATGTGAATCCGGACTGGAAACAGAACCGGGCAAACGCGTTCGCTATCACCAATAAGGCAGACGGGAAATTTCTCGGAGGCATCGGGCTTAGCCGAATTGACGAACATCCTGTCGCCAACCTGGGCTACTGGGTACGTTCATCTGCGGTCGGTGACGGCGTCGCAACTGAGTCTGTTATGGGACTGGCCCGTTTTGGCTTTACCCACCTCCATCTAATTCGCATTGAAATCATAATGAGTACGGAGAACGCCGCCAGCAAGAAAGTTGCCGAGAAAAGTGGTGCAAAATACGAAGGCATATTGAGAAACAGGCTACTACTACACGGTAGATGCCACGATGCCCATTGCTATTCCCTGTTACGATCCGATGTGGGACTGATATAGGGCTGTGAAGAAGGGCCAGGAGAGATTAATGAGCGAACGTGAAGACATGCTTGCCGTACTTGATAGGCAACGCGCGGCGTCCACAGCCGAAGGCCGGGTGAGTGCTGAAACGAGAATTGACAGAATCGATCGAGCAATCGATTTACTACAAACCCACGGCAAACAGTTAAGCGAAGCGATGTGCGAAGACTTCGGTCATCGTTCGATGCATCAATCAAAGCTCACCGATATCGGTGCATCGATCAGCCCCTTGAAACATGCCAGGAAAAATGTCCGAAAATGGATGCGTCCTGAAAAACGATCGACTTTTCCTTTTAGCCTGCTGGGTGGCCGTGGTGAGATTCAATATCAACCACTGGGCGTCATCGGTTGTATCAGCCCGTGGAACTTTCCTGTGCAGCTCACTTTTTCGCCTCTTGCGGGAATCTTCGCGGCGGGAAACCGTACTATGATAAAACCCTCCGAGTTCACGCCGCACACTTCTGAACTCCTGCAGGTGCTTTTTGCGTCCGTCTACGACGAAACAGAAGTCGCCGTATTCATAGGTGATGCCGAAGTTGGCACCGCATTCAGCTCCCTGCCATTTGATCATTTGCTGTTTACCGGGGCAGGTTCGATTGCCAGACATGTCATGCGCGCTGCTGCGGAAAACCTGGTGCCTGTCACTTTGGAACTTGGCGGAAAGTCGCCGGTAATCATCGGTAAAGATGCAGATATTCAGCAGGCTGCACGTAGCATCATGGCGGGTAAAACAATGAACGCAGGACAAATCTGTCTTGCACCTGATTACGCGTTCATCCCCGAGGGTGAAACCGACGCTTTTGTCGACGCCGCGCGGGACTCGGTGACCAGGATGTATGCGAACCTTAAAGATAATCCGGACTACACATCGATCGTGAACGAGCGCCACTATGATCGACTTACCGGTTATATAGACGAAGCCAGATCATCTGGCGCAGAGGTGGTGGAGCTTAACCCTGCAGACGAAGATTTTAGCCAGCAAGAACATCATCGTATTCCGCCAACGCTGGTCCTCAATCCGAGTGATGATCTGCAAGTTATGCGGGAAGAAATCTTCGGTCCAATCCTCCCTATAAAGACCTACAGTGACCTTGAAGACCCAATACGATTTATCAACGATCGCGACCGTCCACTCGGACTTTATTACTTTGGCAAGGATGCAAACGAGCAGGAAACCGTATTAAACAATACGACTTCAGGCGGTGTGACCGTCAACGACGTGATTATGCACATTGCGCAGGAAGAGCTTCCTTTCGGGGGTGTCGGTGCAAGTGGTATGGGGGCCTATCATGGTCATGACGGATTCAAGACATTCAGTCATGGCAAGGCGGTCTACCGCCAGTCTAAGCTGATAGCACGCCTGGCAGCTCTGGTCGGACCGCCGTACAAGTAGTAATCAGTCGTCAGCAACCAAAACCAGGGTTCCGGTAGTCGACAATGATCCACCGGTACCGTTCACAATGCAGGTCCTCGCGTTGGTCTGCTTACCCTCAATCCCGTTAACACCATCTTCAGCTGTGCCAGAAAGCTGGCGATAGGCCTCCACTAGCAGTTGCATGCCATACATACCTGAGTGATTGAAAGATAGCCCGCCGCCGTTAGTGTTCATCGGGAGTCTTCCCCCTGGTGCGGCATGGCCTTCTTTCCATAGCAGATGACCCTTACCGCGGGGCGCAAGCCCAACCATTTCAGCGGTCAGCGCCGGCGTAATGGTAAATGAGTCATAAAGCAGCGCAAGTTCCATATCTTCCGGCCCAAGGCCCGCCATCTCGTAGGCGGCTCTACTGGAAGCAAATGCGGAGGTCGCGGTGAAGTCTTCCATTTCCAGCATATTGGAATGACTCATATTTTCGCCTGCCCCGGCGATCCAGACAGGATTGGTCTTAAGGCTCCTGGCAATCTCGGGTCTCGCGATTAGTACGGCGCCGCCATGGTCGGTGACCAGGCAGCAGTGCAGCATCGTTAGCGGCCACGAAATCATCCGGGCGTTATTGACAGTATCGAGTGTGATTGGTCCACCAAACTCATGGGTCTCTTCAGAGAACATCACCGCTCGGGGATTCAGGGTTGCCCAGTCTCGCGTAACGACGGCAACGTGCGCAAAATCTTCCGGCGTCGAACCATAAAGATGATTGTGGCGCACCATCGCATGGGAATAGTTAGACGGTGCACCGGAAAATCCGTAAGGGGAACTCATCTGCACTGATGGTGAGCTGGCACCACCACCGCCATAGCCTCCGCCACCACCAGCACCAATGCGCCGGGCGGACCAACCATTCTGGCCGTGGGTTACCAATGCCACATCGATCACACCAGCGTAGATAGCCAGCAAGGCATGATGCACGTGAATTTCAAACGAACAACCACCAACTGACGTCGTATCAATGTATTTGGGATGTAGTCCCAGGTGTTCAGCAATCTCTGAAGACATTCCAGCAGAAAAAATCCCGTCTATTGCTGAGATCGGAATGCCCGTTTGATTACTAACGTTCTTAATCGCTTCGATATGAAGCTCAAGAGACGTTTTCGGGGCTTCCGGATATCCTATATCGTTACTTTCGGCAGCACCTACAATTGCTGCAGCTTTTGAAACTTCCATTTCTATTCCTCCACCACGCGCCAAAAAGGCAAGTGAATATCCTCGCTGGCTTCCTCAAATTCTACTTTTACCTTACTGCCAATCTTGATGGATGAAGGATCAGTCGCGTCCACGCCACGCAACACCGTGACCATTCGGTCACCTTCGTTGAGATCAATGTACGCGGTTACAAAAGGGACCTCTTTCGCCCAACCGCCAAAGGCTCTATGTTGAACCGCAAAAGTATGGATGCGCCCCTCACCGCTCCCTTCTATCCAGCCAATATTGGTGGAATGGCAATAAGGACAAATATGTCTTGGATACCAATGGACCCGGTTGCAATCTTCGCAACGCGGCAATAACAACTTCCCTTCCTTTGCGCCATCATAAAATGGTTGGGTCAACGGACTCGGGGTCGGCATGGGTTTATCGTAAGCCAACTTTTGCACTCCCTTTATCAAGAGGAGACAAGGCTATCAAAAAAGAGGGGGTCTAGGACAGATGAACCAACACTTTTCTCGTGCCAGGGTGGTGCCTGTGCTCCCACAGGAAAATACCCTGCCAGGTGCCAAGTGCCAAGTGCCAAGTGCCA
>MDTB01095846.1_pt1 | contig 21151 bp, 14 predicted proteins | sample 811161 | NCBI WGS metagenome assembly MDTB01 (sample SAMN05326650, study PRJNA326480) | marine metagenome | isolation source: seawater | place: Mediterranean Sea | collected 2009
GCACAAAAAAAAAGCCGCAATAAAGCGGCTTTTTTTTTGTACTGTATTTTGATTTTATTTCTTAATAAATCTTGAATTCAAAACTGACCCGTCATTGAAATTTAATGAAATGAAGTAAACACCATTTCTTAATGAAGTTACATCAAAAGTATGTGAATTTGAGCTCACATTCCTAGTCATCACTAAATTACCAATCATATTGTAAACAACTAAAGAATTGATGTTTATAGGTGTTTTTATATTAATTATATTGGCTGTAGGGTTAGGATATATTAAAACATCATTAACTACTTCAGAAATATCAGTTGAGCTTACTGGTCTTGTACAGCTCCCATATTCCAAGACAATAGTCGTATCCTGTGTGAAACCTCCTAAAAGATTAGTTCGGTCATTGAAGGCATTAGAATCTGCACAAGATTGGCCTATCAAATCTTCTTTACATGTCCAATCAGAACAAATGCCATTCATTATTGTGAAATGACCGCCAGTAGCTGCTAATGAAGCTATTCCAACCCAAACATCTTTACCATCGGCATTTGGAACTAGTGTAAGTGGTAATGCATCATGAGAACCAACAAATCCTCCACCTATATAAATACCATCTGCAGAAACAGTGTCACCATTAGCAATTAAGGTATCCGTATGAACTTCAAAAGTGACATTATAAGTTGTTGGTGGCGGCGGTGGTGTTCCTCCGCATGGTGTACATGTACCATATTCGAAACAAACAGTAGTATCAGAAGTTAAAGGAGGCATTAAACGATCATTCCAATTATTTACATCTGCGCAAGACAATCCGTTTAAATCTTCTTTAGCTCCCCAATCTCCACCATTTGTTGGACCATTCAAGAAAACATAATTACCACCAGAAGGGGGAAATGTTCCTACACCTTCCCAAATATTATCCCCATCTGGGTCAGCTAATTGAACAGCCATGGCATCTCCAAGAGCTCCTCCACCAGCAAACATACCGGATGCACCTACAACAATACTACTAGCATCCACTTTTAATGTAACGTTATAGTTAGTGGGCGGTGGTGTGGTTGTTTTAACATATTCGAATCTCCACCAACCTGATCCTCCACCAGCACTTTGTATATCTGCAGTAAAAGCATCTCCACTAGGCGAAATTGTAATTTCATATACTCTACTATTAGGTACGGTATCTCCAGCGGCAAGTTCTCCTCCGTTAACAGCTTTAGGTAATCCAATATGAGCACCGACTCCAGTTAATGTAAGTTGATCATTTGCAAACGCCCATGTAGCACTTGCAGATCCATCATGAGGTGCAACAGGAGCACCACATTGTTCTGAAGTTACACCTTGAAAAGTTTCTAACCAAGTGTTACCGTCCATGTAGTGAGTCATTGCACCGGTTGAAGAAAAAGTAATTGAATCATCAAAAAGGCATGCACGAGTTGTTACATCACCTACTCCGTTATTCCACCAGCCACCATCTCCTTGACTTGGACCACAACCCATTGCAAAGGCTTGAGGAGATAATTTCCAGGTACCTTCAAGCTGAGCTGTAAAGCTCAAGGATGTTAAAATAAATATAAACGTGTAAATTTTTTTCATTGTTATTATTTTTGGGTTAATGTTATTTTTACACTAATTAAATAAAATTATAGCTAAAAATCATATAAATATAAGGTTTTAATAAATAAAAAATGTTAATTGTAATATTCTAATCTGAAATTTAATTATATCGTAATGAACAAATTATTTTAGTAAAATTACCAAATGATAAATTGTCAAAAGAATCTATTCAGTATTGAAAATGATATTCATTATCTAAATTGTGCCTACATGGCTCCTATTTTAAAAGAGTCTGAAAAACTTGCAATTGATGCCATTCATAGACAAAGAAATCCCCATATTTTTAAACCACATCATTTTTTTGAAATCACTCAAAAAATCAGAAATGAGTTTGGTAAATTAATTTGTTCTAGCTATGAAAACATTGCCATTATGCCATCAACTTCATATGGTTTTGCAAATGCATTTAATAATATTAACTCAATCAGAAAAACAGCGATAACCATAGGAAATGAATTTCCAAGTGGATACTTTGCAATAGAGAAATGGAGCAAAAAAAATAATAAAAAGTTAATTGTTGTAGAACAAGAAAATTTAACTCCCCAACAGTGGAACAATCAAATTATAGACAAGATAAATGAGGATACTGCAGTAGTATTAATTTCCTCAGTACACTGGATGAATGGCATTAAACTAAATCTAGAAGAGATTGGTGAAAAATGTAAAAAAACAGGCGCTTACTTTATTGTTGACGGAACTCAATCTGTTGGTGCAGTGCCAATCAATGTTAAAGAATTAAATATTGATGCTCTAATATGTGCTAGTTATAAATGGCTATTGGGTCCATATTCAATGGCTCTAGGCTATTTTTCAGAAAGATTTAATAATGGTATACCAATTGAAGAGTCTTGGATGAATAGATCGAATGCTCAAAACTTTAGTGAATTAACTGAATATGATTCAAATTACATGCCTTATGCTGGTAGGTATAATGTAGGTCAAACTACAAATTTTATTTTGAGTCCAATCATGTTAAATGGACTTGAACAATTAAATAAATGGGGAATTGCTAATATCAATAAATACTGTAATCTTTTATACGATCAATTAAAAGAGTTGTGTCAGAACATGGATATAAATTTTGTAGATAAAAATGACAGTTCACAGCATCTATTTTCACTCGGAATATCAAAAAAAACCAATAGCAAAGAATTAAAAGAGAAACTTGAAAAGAAAAATGTGTTTGTTTCTTTAAGAGGCGAATTCTTGAGAGTTTCATTGAATGTATTTAACGACTCTAATGATCTAAAAAAACTAGTGGAATCCATTAACTAGAAATTTCATTCATAACATTGATAATTATCTCACAAGAATCTTTAATTTCTTGGTTGTTAATTGTTAATGGAGGAGCTATTCTAAAGCTCTCTGGACAAGATAAAAACCAAAAACTTAGTACTCCATTTTTTTTACAACCCTCTACTACTTTTTGAACAATTTCAGGACTATCCATTTCAATCGCAAAAAACATTCCTTTTCTTCTTATTGATTTTATCAATGAATGGGATAAAAGATTTTCAAATAATTGCCCTTTTTTTTCTGCACTTCTAATTAAATTTTCTTTTGATAATACTTCTAATGCTGCAAGAGCACCTGCACAACAAACTGGGTGACCTCCAAATGTGGTAATATGACCCAATTTCGGATTATGAGAAAACAAAGACATTAACTTTTGAGAAGTAACCATTCCTCCTATTGGCATTCCTCCTCCAAAAGCTTTACCAACTGTAACTACATCAGGAACAATATTAAAATGTTCATAGGCAAATAGTTTTCCAGTTCGGCCCATTCCAGTCTGAATTTCATCAGCAATGAGCAAAATACAGTTTCGATCACATATTTCTCTTAATTTTTGCATAAAAGCAATACTGGGTATTCTTACACCTGCATCTCCTTGAATTGGTTCAATGATCACCCCAGCTACATTTTCATCAATAAATTCTAGGGCTTTAATATCATTGAACGGCAAATGAAAAACGTCAGGCAACAAAGGTCTGAAAGCATATTTTTTGTCTTCGTTTCCAGAAACACTAAGAGATCCATGAGTGGAGCCATGGTAAGCTCCTTTGAAAGCTATTATTCTTGATTTTTGAGTTGCTCTTTTCGCCAATTTAATTGCAGCTTCATTGGCCTCAGTTCCTGAATTTACTGCATATAGACAATTTAGAGAATCTGGGAGTAATGAGGTGAATTTTTGGGCCAGCCTATTTTGAATACTCTGACTATACTCTCCATAAACCATTACATGCAAATGCTGATCAATCTGATCTTTTAGTGCACTAATAACATGAGGATGTTGATGTCCCAAGTTTGAAACAGCAATACCTGCTATTAAATCATAATATTTTTTTCCATTTTTATCAAAAATAAAAACACCATCTGCATAGTCAACTTCTACACCAAACGGATGGGGACTTGTATTTGCTAAATATGGACTATACATTTAATCTTTAATCTAAAATAAATCAATTTATCAGACCAAGAAGGTCAATTGTAACAATAAATTATAAATTCGCATAAAATTCAAAACCTTAACACATGCCTAAAGGAATTTACCAAATGCCCTTTCCAGAAAATGAGCCAGTAAATAGTTACGCTCCTGGATCTAATGAAAGAGAAAGTTTACTGGGAAAATACAAATATATGTATAATCAAGACCCTATAAAAGTTCCCCTTTACATAGGCAATGAAAAAATTCATACTGAAAATCAGTTACCAATGAATCCTCCTCATGATCATCAGCATGTTCTAGGTCACTTTAGTGTTGGTAATAAAACTCATGTAAAAAAAGCAATTGATTGTGCTTTAAATGCTAGAGCTGATTGGGCCAACTTACCATGGGAGAATAGGGCTACTATATTTTTAAAAGCAGCAGATCTTTTAGCAGGTCCCTATAGAGATGAAATGAATGCCGCTACAATGTTAGGTCAATCAAAAAATGTTTTTCAAGCAGAAATTGACGCCTCATGTGAACTAATTGATTTTCTAAGATTCAATGTTGCTTACATGCAACAAATTTATGCTGAGCAGCCAGAATCTGCTGAAGGAATTATTAACAGATTAGAATATCGCCCTCTTGAAGGATTTATTTTTGCAATAACACCATTTAACTTCACTGCTATTGCTGCTAACTTATGTGCTGCACCTGCTATGATGGGAAATGTTATTGTTTGGAAGCCTGCTGAAACTCAAATGTATGCTGCCCATGTAATAATGAAGCTTTTCAAAGAAGCTGGTCTTCCAGATGGTGTAATCAATATGGTTGTTGCTGATGGACCTGAAGCTGGTGAGGTAGTCTTCAATCACCCAGAATTTGCCGGCTTACATTTTACTGGTTCAACTGCAGTATTTAAGCATCTTTGGAAAACCATAGGAATGAATATTGATAAATATAAATCTTACCCTAGAATTGTTGGTGAAACAGGAGGTAAAGATTTTATTGTTGCTCATCCTTCTGCTGAACCAATTACTGTAGCTACAGGCATTTCAAGAGGAGCCTTTGAATACCAAGGACAAAAATGTTCAGCCGCATCAAGAGTATATCTCCCTTCATCTATTTCTGATATTGTATTAAACAGAGTAATTGAGGATGTTCAATCTTTCAAAATGGGAACTACTGGTGACCCTAGTAACTTTATAAATGCAGTTATTTCAGAAATTGCTTTTGATAGAATTTCTGGATACATTGATTATGCTAAATCTGCAACCGATGCTGAAATTTTAGTTGGTGGAGAATATGATAAAAGTAAAGGTTATTTCATCTCGCCAACTGTAATAAAAACATCAGATCCTAAATTCAAAACAATGTCTGAAGAAATTTTCGGACCTGTAGTCACAGTTTTTGTTTATGAAGATCAAGATTTTGAGACTGTTTTAGATTTAGTTGATAATACATCTGAATATGCTTTAACTGGAGCCGTATACAGCCAAGACAGATATGCATTAAATTATGCGATGAAAAAATTAGAAAATGCTGCAGGAAACTTTTACATCAATGATAAGCCTACTGGAGCAGTTGTTGGTCAACAACCATTTGGTGGAGCCAGAGGTTCCGGAACAAATGATAAAGCTGGTTCTTACCTTAATTTAATAAGATGGGTATCTCCTAGAACAATTAAAGAAGCATTGGTACCAGCAAAAGACTACCGCTACCCTTTTCTAGGATAATGAAAAGACAGATAGATGCTGTTATTTTTGACATGGATGGTTTAATCATTGATTCTGAACCACTTTGGAGAAAAGCAGAAATTGAAGCTTTCAAAGAAATCGGGTTTCTATTCACTGAACAAATGTGTGTACAAACAATGGGGATGCGAATTGATGAGGTAGTTCATTATTGGTGGTTAAAACTTAAATGGTCTAGTCCCTCAGAAAAAAAAGTAGTTAATAGTATTCAATCTAAAATGATTGATTTCATCAAAAATGATGGAGAGCTTCTTCCAGGTGTATTGACATCTTTAAAACTTCTAAAAAAACATGAAATACCTGTTGCTTTAGCTTCATCATCGGCCATGGTATTAATTAATACCGTAATTGAATCTCTAGAGATAAAAAATTATTTTAAAATTGTTCACTCTGCAGAAAATGAACCAGCTGGAAAACCAGATCCCTCGGTATTTCTAACAGCAGCTAAATTATTAAATATAGCTCCTAAAAACTGTTTGGTTTTAGAAGATTCTAAAGCAGGGATGAACGCCGGATTAAATGCAAATATGAAAACCATTGTAATCCCAGAAAAAGGAACCTTACCAACATGGTCTAAAAAAGCTCATCTCACTCTTAAATCAATGAAGGATTTTAACATTGAGCTATTGAATTAATTGCTCATTGATTTTTTTTTCTTCAATACTCCAATCATAAAGCGGGGTTTTTTCTTTTAATTTTGAAATATATTGGAGTGTTTTATTTAGGAATTCGAGATGGTTATTGGTTATTCCGTAGATTGGACGATGAGCTAAGTTATTTCTAATTTTAATGATTTGACTTATTATTTCTGGCGTATCATTTTTAAAAAAAGAATCACCAAATTTTTGACATATAAAATTGACTGCTTCATTTGATGGATGAACCCAATCATTTGCATAAAAACGATAATCCCTTAACTCATCAATCATTATTTCGTAACTAGGAAAGTAATGTGCTTTATTAGGAAAAAGATTACAAACTTGTTCAACTGCCAAAATCAACACAGATTTACTTCTGTTGTTTTCAATAAAACCATCTCTAAAGTGTCTTACTGGACTAACAGTAAAAATGAAATCAGCGTCAACTTCATTAATAATTTCAGTCCATTCTTTTACAATTTGTTCTATAGATAGTTTTCTTTTATTGAATAATGTATTGGGCTTTTTATGACAATTTGCTACAATATTACCATTGCTTTTAAGCGAATAAACATAAGCACTCCCAAAGGTCAGAATTACAACAGGTTTTTTATTTAAATTTTTTAAAATTTCTTTTTGATTTTCATTTATTGTTTTAAGAAGTTTTTCCTTATTACTACTAAAGATTTTCCCACTATGATTCCAGCTCAAATAAACACCATTTAATTGAACTAAATCATCAATTTTAAATTCTGTTTTTTCTAAAACTTTTTTTAGATTTTTGGCAATTGAAATTGGATTATATATGGTACCATAATAATAACTAGCTCCAAAACCACAAAATTTAAAATAATTATGAATATGTTTTGAGAAACAAGATCCGAACGAAATCAATGATCTATTGTGGTTTATTTCTAAATTAAATTTAGGTACAAGTATTTCATTTCTAAACTTTTTATTAATCATGATTCAAAATAAGATTTTTGTAATAATGACATAAATGAAATGAAATTTGTTTAAATGTTAAAATATTGTGAATATTTAAAACAATATAAAGTCCCTTAAACAATGTCTATACTTAACTTTGTAGAAGATTATAAAACCAATTTATGGATATTATCGGTACTGTTCCAAATTCTGACAATTTAAATGAGTTAGGATTTAAAAAGCTAACAAAAGTATACTGGAACCTTTCCCCATCAGCTCTTAGCGAAATAACTGTTAACAAAAAAATGGGTGACTTTAATGATACAGGTGCCCTAGCAATCAAAACTGGTAAATTTACTGGACGTTCCCCAAAAGATAGATTTATTGTAAAAGATCAGAAAACAGCAGATACTGTATGGTGGGGGGATATTAATATCCCATTTGACGAAAAAAAATTTGATAGTCTTCACAAAAAAATAATCAATTATTTTGAAGAAAAAGAACTTTATGTAAGAGATGCATTTGCTTGTTCGCTTGATAAATTCAAATTAAAACTTAGAGTTATCAATGAACACCCATGGTCAAATCAGTTTGCTGCTAATATGTTCATTGAACCTAAAGAATCTGAGCTAAATGATTTTTTACCTGAATGGCATATAATAAATGCTCCTGGTTTTGAAGCGGACCCAACAGTTGACGGAACAAGACAATCAAATTTTGCCATAATTAATTTCAGTAAAAAAATTATTTTAATTGGTGGGACAGGATATACAGGTGAAATTAAAAAAGGGATATTTTCTGTATTGAATTATATTTTACCTCAAGAAAAAAACACCTTATCCATGCATTGTTCAGCCAATGTAGGAAAACAAGGAGATACAGCTATCTTTTTTGGACTTTCAGGAACTGGTAAAACAACACTTTCTGCTGACCCTGAAAGGTATTTAATTGGAGATGACGAACACGGTTGGTCAGACGATACAATTTTCAACTTTGAAGGTGGATGCTACGCTAAATGTATTGATCTGAGCGAAGAAAAAGAACCAGATATTTGGAATGCAATTAAGCCTGGAGCAATTTTAGAAAATATTATATTTCATGAAGGCACAAACAAAGTTGACTTTTCTAATGGAGAAATCACTGAAAACACGAGAGTTAGTTATCCAATTAATTTTATAAATAACATTGCAGAAGATTCTAAGGGAAATAACCCCAAAAATATTTTCTTTCTAACTGCTGATGCTTTTGGTGTATTACCTCCTATTTCAAAGCTTGATAAAGGCCAGGCAATGTTTCATTTCATTTCAGGATATACTGCAAAAGTAGCTGGAACTGAAGAGGGAATAACTGAGCCAGTTACTGCTTTTTCCGCATGTTTTGGCGCACCTTTTTTACCGTTACACCCTGCCAAGTATGCAGAAATGTTAGGTGATAAAATGGAATCTTCTAATGTCAATGTTTGGTTAATAAATACTGGATGGACTGGTGGTCCTTACGGAATCGGAAACAGAATGAAACTTTCATATACAAGAGCGATGATTACTGCTGCTCTAAATGGTGATTTAAATAAAGTAAATTATGAAATTCATAAAGTCTTTGGTGTAAAAATGCCAGTTAGTTGTCCAAACGTTCCAACTCAGGTATTAAATCCCAAAAACACTTGGAAAAACAAATCAGAATATGATAAAAAAGCAAATCATTTAGCTGAAGAATTCAATAAAAACTTTCTTCAATATCAAAGCGAAGCGAAGAATGAGATACTTGAAGCTGCTCCGAAAGTCATTGAACTAGTTTAACTAAAACCTATAAATAAGGTTTAAGTCAAAATAACCAAGTTTAAAATCAGCATAATCCCCAAATGGGATATATTCACCACTTGGATCTTCTAACTGACTTTGATTTAAGAAAATGAAGTAATTAAATTGTGGTGTAATTTGTACCGTAAGCATAAAGGCGTCATTCATAATCCAATCAAGGCCAAAAGAAACATCTAAGCCAGTAACTAAATAATTAGTTACCCGATTACCTATGGTTTTTACCAAAGGATCATTGGGAGTATCTTGCAAACGATAGGTATCAGAAGAATCCTTCGAAAATAAACGATGAAAATAATTTGAACTTTGATTTCCATATCCAATTATTGCATCAATTCCAACATGTACTCTAGTTCCAGAATATCCTCTTAATTCTTCAAATCCAAATCTAAAATCGGAATAACTATAATTGGAATTAAAATACCTGTAATAAATTGAAGTGTCCGTAGAAGAAACTGGAATATAAAAATCAAAGTTTGGGCTACTTCCTTCAGTTAAATAATTGAGAGATAACCTTAAGTTTTTATATCCATAGTTTCTTTTATACATAGCACTTAACTTAAGATTATGGTTATTTCTGTTCGAAATTACTCCAGACATAATTGGGGTAATATTTAAACCAAAATAATTTCTTTGACTTTCATATTCAATATATTTCAATGAATCAACATTTGAATTAGTATCAAGAAAGGGATCTTGAGAGAAAATAAATATTGGAAGTGAAAAAAATAAAAGTAAAAGATTTCTCATCTAAAATATTTTCATTTGACCAGCTTCATCATTCGAATCATCATCTTTATTATCAACCTCCCACTCTACTTCTACAGGACCCTCAGATGAAATAGTTACTTTATTAGTAGAATCATCTCTAGAAGATTCTTTTTCATTATTAACTTGATCCGAGGAATTATGTTCAGCTGATTCTTGTAAATCTTCATCTAATTTAGAAGAGTCATCTTCTTGAATAGATGGCCAAGAGTCGTTCTCATCAACTGGAAGTAAAGAAATATCCTTGACTTTTAATTTGGTTAATTGATTTCCTTGTGCTTTGTCTCCTTTTATATCTATTAAACTGTTTAATTCAAAGGTTTTATCATTCAAGTCCTTTGTTTCTTTTAAACGCTTATTAAATGAAACATTAACCTTTGGCTTGTAAGCTGTAGAAACAACTACTAATTCATCTTTGCTATCAATGAATGAATGTTTTTTGGTTAATTTTTCTACTAAGAATCTTTTGACAAAGTAAAGTTCTCTTTTTGAATTCCAATAAATACAAGCAATTGGTCTATTGGGATACCACTTTTCTATATGAACTAAATCGTCATTAAATTTATTTGATAATTCAAAACCGCTTAAAAGGTATTCACCTGATTTGTAGATTGTTAAAATTTTATCGTCACCTTTAAAATCACCTAAAAAAGAACCTCTTTCATCATTATTTAAGCGAGATACTACTTCATCCCACCAAATTTTACGAGCAGCTAAAGTAGATCCACCAACTTCTCTCTGTTCTACCTTTGAAATATAATTTTTAGTAACGATATTTCCTTTACTTGAACGACCTTTTATCATTAAATCACCAAAGTCAATATCAATTCTTAACTTTTTCAACTTTGGTCGGGCTCTTAGCTTAACAGTTACAGTTTCTCTTCTTCCATTTGGATTAACAGAAAAGTAGTGAATTTTAGCATCTGGAGATTTACCAACTACATCGTATTCTCTATCCCTAGTTATAGAACTCACAGAAAATCTTTTCATATAAGATGGTGCAGACTTACCAGCTTGGTATATCAAGTGGTAAATTGTTCTTTGATCACCTTTTTTCCATACAGCAGCATGAATAATACCCTTACCAACAAATTTTTTATCTGCTATTTTAGTAATAAGCATTTTTCCATTTTCAAAAAAGAGAATAATATCATCTAAGTCTGAACAATCCTCAATAAATTGATCTTTACGTAAAGACCAGCCTATAAAACCTTCAGAACTGTTGATATAAAGTTTTTTATTTGAAACCACTACTTTTCTTGCAGTAATATTGTCGAAAACTCTAATTTCAGTTTTTCTTTCTTTTCCTTCCGAATATTTAGTTTTAATTTCTTTATAATATGCAATTGCATAATCAATTAATTTGGATAAGTGATTTTTCACTTCTTTAATTTGATCTTCAATTTTTATAAGATTATCATCTGCTTTATCACTATCAAATTTTGATATTCTTTTTATTTTGATTTCTGTTAACTTAATAACATCTTCATCCGAAATTGACTTTTTTAATTTCTTAATATGGGGTTTTAAACCTTTTTTAATTGCAGTTAATACTCCCTGCCAAGTTTCTTCTTCTTCAATGTCTCTATATATTCGATTTTCAATAAAAATCCTTTCAAGAGATAACCAATGCCATTGATTCTCTAATTCTTGTAGCTTAATCTCTAATTCAAGTTTTAATAACTCAACTGTCTTATCAACAGATTTTTTAAGAATTTCGGTTACTCCAATAAAAATTGGTTTGTTTTTTTCAATTACACATGAATTTGGAGAAATAGATAATTCACAGTTAGTAAAAGCATAAAGTGCATCAATCATTTTATCTGGAGATACTCCAGTTGGAAGATGAATAATAATTTCAGCTACAGCCGCTGTATTATCTTCAATTTTTTTAACCTTAATCTTATTTTTCTCAGTTGCCTTAACTATGGATTCAATTAAAGAATCAGTTGTGGTTCCATATGGTATTTGGTTGATTATGAGGGTTTTATTATTTAATTTTTGAATGCCCGCTCTGACGCGAACTTTACCTCCCCTTAATCCATCATTATATTGAGTGAAATCAGCCAAACCTCCATTTGGGAAATCTGGAAATATTTCAATTTTTTTTCCTCTTAATACATTAATAGAAGCATCAATTAACTCAACAAAATTATGAGGAAGTATTTTACATGCTAAACCAACTGCGATTCCTTCAGCTCCATGATTTAATAGCAATGGAAACTTTACTGGTAAATACTGAGGCTCTTTATTTCTTCCATCGTAAGAACTCAACCAATTGGTAGTTTTTGTGTTGTATAATATGTGATTAGCAAATTTTGTTGTCCTAGCCTCGATATATCTAGGTGCTGCAGCACCGTCTCCAGTTAAAAGATTACCCCAATTTCCCTGGCAATCTATCAATAGATCCTTTTGCCCAATTTGAACCATTGCATCTCCGATAGATGCATCCCCATGAGGATGATATTTCATTGTATTTCCAATGATATTAGCAACCTTATTGTACCTACCATCGTCTAACTCCTTCATAGAGTGAAGAATTCTTCTCTGAACAGGTTTCAAACCATCTTCAAGAGCAGGAACTGCTCTTTCAAGAATAACATAAGAAGCATAATCAAGAAACCAATCTTTATACATTCCAGAGAGATATACAACATTGTCTTTGTTCTCTTCTTCTTCAGATTGCATAACCTCTTCACTCATACTTTATCATTTTCTTCTTCAAAGTAATCTTCTTCAAATTTTAAATTATCAATTATAAAACCCTGTCTTTCCGGAGTATTTTTACCCATATAGAAGGTGAGAATTTCTTCAATGGATTTAGATTTAGACATTAAAACCGGTTCAAGTCTCATATCTTCACCGATAAAGTGACTGAATTCATCTGGAGAAATTTCTCCTAGTCCTTTAAATCGAGTTATTTCAGGATTTTTACCAAGGGTATTTATAGCATAGTCTTTCTCCTCATTTGAGTAACAGTACTTGGTTTCTTTTTTGTTTCTAACCCTAAAAAGTGGTGTTTGTAAAATGAAAACATGATTCTTTTTGACTAGGTCAGGGAAAAACCTCAAAAAGAAAGTAAGTAAAAGAAGTCGAATGTGCATTCCATCAACATCAGCATCTGTAGCAATAATGATTCTATTATAACGAAGATTTTCCATGTCCTCCTCGATATTCAATGCCGCTTGAATTAAATTAAACTCTTCGTTTTCATAAACAACTTTTTTAGATAATCCATAAGAATTAAGAGGTTTTCCTCTGAGACTGAAAACAGCTTGTGTTTTTACGTCTCTGCATTTAGTTATTGAACCACTTGCAGAATCTCCTTCAGTAATAAATATTGAAGTTTCTTCTCTTCTAATATCCTTAAAATCACTAAAATGAATTTTACAATCTCTCAATTTCTTATTGTGTAAGCTTACTTTCTTAGCTCTTTCACGTGCTAATTTCCTTATTCCAGATAACTCTTTTCTTTCTTTTTCAGATTGTTTTATCTTGAATTCCATCTGCTGAACAAGATCTGGATTCTTATGTAAAAAATTATCCAGCTTTTCTTTCAAAAAATCCATTACAAATCCTCTTACAGATTTACCATTTGGTTCAATTTCAGTAGAACCAAGTTTTGTTTTGGTCTGTGATTCAAAAACAGGTTCTATAACCTTAATACTAACAGCAGCTACAATGCCTTGTCTGATATCAACTGGTTCGTACTTATTGAAAAAATCTTTTATCACTTTTGCAATTGCCTCTCTGAAAGCGCTTTGATGGGTTCCACCTTGAGTGGTGTGTTGACCATTAACAAATGAAGAATAATCTTCTCCATAACCTCTTGAATGAGTAAAAGCAACTTCAATATCTTCTCCTTCTAAATGAATTATTGGATATAAAGGAGAGCCGTCCATATTGGCTTCTAAAAGGTCTTTCAAGCCATTTTTAGACAAAAACTTATTACCATTATAGTTAATAGTTAATCCCCTGTTTAAATAACAGTAATTCCAAAACATTTTATCTAAATAAGTATCTCGGAACTTGAACTTTTTAAATACTTGATCATCAGGCTTAAAAAGAATTCGAGTACCATTGTCCTCAGTTGTTTTTTGAAGAGGTAAATCTTCATTGACTTCTCCTCTACAAAAAGAAACCTTCTTAAGCTCTCCCTCCCTGAAAGATTCAACAGAAAAATCGACTGAAAGTGCATTGACTGCCTTTGTTCCTACACCATTTAAACCTACAGACTTCTTAAAAGCTCTAGAATCATACTTTCCACCAGTATTCATTTTAGAGACAACATCTTTAACTTTACCAAGAGGAATCCCCCTTCCAAAGTCTCTGACTTCAACAAAGTCACCTTCAATTTTAATAAAAATATTCTTTCCATTTCCCATGACAAATTCATCAATAGAATTGTCAACTACCTCTTTAACTAACACATAAATACCGTCATCTACAGAAGAACCATCCCCTAACTTTCCAATATACATTCCAGGACGCATTCTGATGTGCTCTTTCCAGTCTAGAGATTTGATATTATCCTCGGTATATTGTACTTGGTTTTCTGCCATTGGAATTTTTACTTAGCTAAAAATAATATTTATGACAAAGTTACATCTGTATAACAGAGCAACTTATTAACACTCTTAATTGAATATTAAAAAAAGTAGTTGTAAGAAATGAACTAAATGATAGAAATAAATCTAGTTCAAAGCGTATTTAATAACATCTTCCATTCTCTTAACGTAGTTAAAATCAAGACCTTTTAAATAGCTTGGCTTAATGTCATCTACATCTTTTTTATTTGATGATGGCATAAGTATAAACTTAACACCAGCTCTTTTTGCAGCTAATATCTTTTCCTTAATTCCACCAACTGGAAGCACTTCACCTCTTAGTGTAATTTCACCCGTCATGGCCAAAAACTTTTTTACTTTATTTCCGGTAATGGCTGAAGCCAACGCAGTAATCATTGTTACACCCGCAGAAGGTCCATCTTTTGGAGTTGCACCTTCAGGAACATGAATATGAAAATTACTTTCATCAATTTCTTTCTGATTTATTCCAAATTTACTGCCATTTGCCTTTAAATATTCAAGTGCGATAACTGCTGATTCCTTCATTACATCACCTAAATTTCCAGTCAAAGTTAATTTTCCCTTACCATTGGTTTTAGAAGTTTCTATAAAAAGAATATCACCACCAGTTCTTGTCCAAGCTAAACCAGTCACTACTCCAGGGATTAAATGCTGAGAGTATTTTCTTGGATCAAAGCCAGGCCCTAAAGATTTAAAAACATCATCGTTATTAATTACAGTCGTGAAGTCTTCTTCAAAAGCAATCTGCTTTGCACGGTTTCTAACCAACTTGGCCATTTTTTTCTCCAAACCTCTGACACCACTTTCATTAGTATAAGAAGTAATTACCTTTTCAATTATTTTTTGATTAATGGTAATATCTTGCTTTTCAATACCATGTTCTTTTATCAATTTAGGCAATAAATGTTTTTTAGCAATTTGCACTTTTTCTTCAATAGTATATCCGTTAATTGGTATAATTTCCATTCTATCCCTTAAAGCGGGATGAATAGTAGATAAATCATTGGCTGTAGCAATAAATAGCACTTTTGATAAATCATATTCAATCTCGACAAAATTATCTTGAAAAGAATCATTTTGTTCAGGATCAAGAACTTCAAGTAAAGCAGAAGATGGATCTCCATGACCAGACTTCCCTACCTTATCAATTTCATCCAAAACAAAAACAGGATTTGATGTGCCAGCTTTTTTTAGATTGTTCAAGATTTTACCTGGCATTGCTCCAATATATGTTTTTCGATGACCCCTAACTTCAGCCTCATCATGAAGCCCTCCTAAGGACATTCTAACGTATTTTCTACCAATGGCTTCAGCAATTGACTTTCCAAGGGATGTTTTACCAACTCCTGGAGGACCATACAAACAAAGAATGGGAGATTTCATATCTCCTTTTAGCTTCAATACCGAAAGATATTCTACGATTCTTTCCTTTACCTTATCTAACCCAAAATGGTCTCTATCTAGTATTCTTTGAACCTTATTTAGTTTGAACTTATCATTGGTATATTCTCCCCAAGGAAGATCAATAAGAAGCTGGCAGTAATTTATTTGAACACCATACTCTGCTCCTGACGGATTCATTCGCTCCAATTTATCTAATTCCTTTGAGAATACTTTTTCAACATTTTTGTCCCAATTCTTTTTATTAGACTTTTCTCGAAGCTCATTAATTTCTTGCTGTACTGGATTTTCACCAAGTTGATTTTGAATCTCTTTCATTTGCTGATGCAAGAAGTATTCTTTTTGTTGCTGGTCTAAATCAGTTTTAACCCTGGACTGAATATCATTTTTAAGTTCTAGTAATTGTAATTCCTTATTCAGATGCTTCATCAATAATTTTGCACGTTGATTGATATTAGGTTCTTTCAACATGTTTTGTTTTTCATCAACTTTTGCATTCATGTGCGAGCTAATAAAATTCACTAGGAAATTTGGGCTTTCAATATTTTTGATTGCAAAAGAAGCTTCCGAAGGAATGTTAGGAGAATTCTTAATAATATTTAAAGCCATATCTTTTAAACTATCATAAAGAGCTATGGATTCTTTAGACACTTTTTTTAATCGCTTTTCATCAAACTCCTCCACCTTGGCAATTAAGTACGGATCATTTGATAATTCCTCCACCAATTTTAATCTTTTTTTACCCTGGATAATTATTGTAGTACTACCATCAGGCATTTTAAGCATTTTAACTATTTGAGCGACAGTACCAATTTTAAATAAATCATTATAAACTGGATCTTCAACAGAAGAATCTTTTTGAGATACAACCCCTATAATTTTATTGCCTTTGTAAGCATCCTGTATTAACTTAATACTTTTGTCTCTTCCCAAAGTGATTGGAATCACTACACCAGGGAATAAAACATTATTTCGAAGTGGAAGAATAGAAAGCTTATCAGGAACTTTTTCTCTATTCATTCGATCTTCATCCTCAGGAGAAATCAAAGGAATAAATTCAGTATCAGTTTCTACGACATCTGATAATCCATTCCAATTTTTATCTGCAAAAAAGTCACTCATTTTTAAAATTTCTTTGATTTAATGACATATTGTCGTTTAAAAAATCATTAGTACTTAAATATTAAAATTAACTAACTGGTTAAAAATATTAAGTAATAAGATTTATATGAATAACACAATAGATGTGCCAAAGTATTTTATGAAGGGGTCTGGTCAAATACGCTTTTGTAAATTTTCAAAGTATCATCATCTAATTGGATTCCCCTTCTACTCATAACAGTTTTAGCCACTTCAATTGCTTTACTAAATTCATAAGGAACAAAGCCTGATTTGCCTCCCCAGGAAAATGATGGAATAAATTTTGGTGGAAACCCACTATCAAAAACATTTACAAAAGCACCCACAACAGAACCTGTATTGAACATTGTATTTATACTTGACTTTGAATGGTCACCCATTACCAAACCACAATACATAGTGTTGGTATTTTCCATGGACAAAGTTTCATAACTGTAAGAACTTACTTCACCATAATTATTTTTTAAATTTGATGTGTTGGTATCTGCTCCTAAATTACACCAATAACCAATAACACTATTGCCAGCAAATCCATCATGAGCTTTGTTAGCATATCCTTGAAAAACTACATTACTTACTTCACCTCCGATTTTACAATGAGGACCAATTGAAGTAGGACCATAAACCTTAGCTCCCATTTTAATTGACGAACCTTCCATAAGCACAAAAGGTCCTCGAATATTAGCCCCCTCCATTATTTCAGTGTTTTTTTGAATATATATTGGACCATCATTACTGTTTAGAGTTGCACCATTAATTTTAGCTCCTTTTTCAATAAAAACTTGATTTCCAATAATTAAATTACCATTACCAAAATCTTTAGTATTTAAATTATCTGTTTCTAAAAAATTCAAATCAGTTGATATTTGAGTTTCATTTTGTAAAAATAAATCCATTGGTCTTTCAAGAATATCTATATCTTCGGTAAATTTCACAACTCTATAAGTAGCAAGTTCAGCTTCTAATTTATCGTCTTGATTTGGTAAAGGTTTAATAGCCAATAGCTTACCATCCTTCATCATTAAAGTCTTATCATCCATATCCAAAATTGCTTCACAAATTTCTTTATTGGGCAAAAGAGCTGCGGAAATACCAACAGTTACTTCATTGTCAAAAGAATTGAATTTACTAGCCAAATAATCTTTTGTTCTGACTCCAACTTCTTCAGACATATGCAAAGACCACTTTTCATGAATCTTAAAAATACCAACGCGAAGATCAGCAACTGGCCTAGTTAATGTAAGTGGTTTTAATTTATTATGATGTTGTCCATCAAAAAGTACGTAGTTCATTAAAATTAATTATGGGGTAAAAAAAAACCTCCGTTTGGGAGGTTAATTTATTAATAAAAAGAGAATAATTAAATAATATAATTACTTCTTTTGTTTAGAATACCTGTTTTTAAACTTGTCAATTCTACCAGCTGTATCAACCAATTGCATTTTACCAGTGAAAAATGGATGAGATTTGTGAGATATCTCTAGTTTGATTAATGGATACTCATTTCCATCTTCCCATTTAACTGATTCATCTGAGGGAGCGCAACTTTTACTTATAAAAGAATAGTCATTTGACATATCTTTAAATACAACTAACCTGTAGTTTTCTGGATGTATTCCTTGTTTCATTTTGTAGAATTAAGCGTGCAAATTTAACGTTTAAATTAAATTAACAAAAGTTTTATGCCCTAAAATAAAATTAAGTTTTTTGTGTTATATATATTGCAATCTAATTGAAACGAATAATCTCAATATCATTTTTATGTTTAAGCTTCCTTGCTTTGACCCTCAATTGTAAGAAAGATAAAATTCTTTCAAGTGCAATTTATAACATTTCCACTTCACAAGATACCATTCTATTTGATACCTTATTTACCACAATTGGTTCAACAACAAAATATTTTAAATGCTTTAATCAAAATAATGGAATTATAAATATCAGTAATATATCATTAGAAAATGGCACCAACTCCCCTTTTAGAATAAACGTAGACGGTGAATCTGGTGTGAATTTTCAAAATATCCAGTTACTACCTGGAGATAGTTTATTTGTATTTGTTGAAGTAACTATAGACCCAAACGGAAACAACCTTCCACTTGTTGTTGAAGATAAAATACTATTCAATACCAATGGGAATAAAACTCAAGTAGTATTAAATGCATGGGGACAAGATGCTTATTTTCACGTCAATGAAATTGTTAGTGGAACTTGGTCCAATGACAAACCTCATGTGATTTATGGTGTTGCTGCTGTTGGATACCCGTCATTAGATTCTAACTTAACTCTAGAAATTGCCCCTGGAACAAAAGTACATGGTCATGCAAATGCAACACTATATATATATAAAAGTAGCTTACAAGTAAATGGCACTGTAGATGACCCTGTTGTATTTTTACAGGACCGAATGGAAGATTATTTACTCTATTCAGCTGACTCTTCTGCTGGGCAATGGAGAGGTATATATTTCAATGCAGCAAAAAACTCTTATATTAATCACACTGAAATAAAAAATGCAGTTATTGGCATTCAAGCCGACACACTAACCTCAAATAATATCATTTCCCTTGATAAAGTAAGAATTAATAACTCACTTTATTCAAATATTCTAACTCAAGGAGCCAATGTAAATGCAACCAATTGCCTATTTGGAAATAGTAGTAATTATTCAGCATTTATTAGTATTGGTGGTTCTATAAATTTTGAGCATTGTACCTTCAGTAATTACTGGCCAGGAATTAGAAACTCCCCTTCATTTGTTTTCAAAAATTATTATTTGAGCACAAATGATGACATTATATACAGGCCTTTCTTTCAAGCAAATTTTATTAATTGCATAATTGACGGAAATGCTGAAACAGAATTTGTATGTGACACAATAGGTAGTGATATTGGATTTACTGTAAATGGAGCTTTTCATTATTGCTCAATTAAAACTGAAGACACTCTAAATAATCCCCAAATATTTAATTCTTGTTTTCTTAATATAAAGACCAATTTTAAAAATGTTGATCTTTGGGATTTTGAACTTACAGATTCATCTGCGGTAATTGATTTAGGAATGACCTCCTTATTGACTACAGACTTACTAGAAAGGTCTAGAACAATCCCTAATGACTTGGGTTGCTATGAATTTCAGTAACTAAAATTACTTAGGATGATAAATTTTCTCAGAATTATTATAGATTTCTTGTTTATTGAGAGTCATCTTCTTTCTTTGATGGTTGACGTATAAAGACATTTGGTCTGTATAATGAGGTGAATCCGAATGATTACTCGAGCCATATGGTAAAACAGTTTCAATTTCTACACCGTTTTTACTGTATCTTAATAACATAATATAAGATTCACCAGAAACGGCTTTTACTTTTCCGTCTTTATAATTTTTGGTTGAAATGGCACCGATCATATCAACTAAGCCAGGTACAGGAAGTTCAACATCTCCCCTGACATGTTTTTGAAAATCTTCAAATAACACATTCAAAGTACCGAAATTATTTATAAAGTATTGCCTTGTCCTTTTTAAAGCAGTATGAATAAATTTTTCTGGAACTTCAGCATTTAAATCCATTTTCGATTTTTTAACAATTTGATCAAGAGTTCTGTAGTATATGAACCATTGAGCTGCTCCTTTATTTTTAATATTTGCCTTTCGATTCCAATTCTGGATAATATCAATTAAATCTTTTACCATCGGATATTCTTCAGAATTGTATTTAAAAATATCATTGATTTCAAATGGACAAAAAATGGTGTCTGGGTATTGTTGATCATATTTAATGTCTAAAAACTCTTGATAATTAAGCTTATTATGATTTTTAATTAACTCTTCAAACCTGAGACTTCTATTGTTAACTTTTTCCCTGAAAGAAAATGTTTTATTGTAATCTTCTTCTTTTGGGTTATCATCATTAGAAGAACAATTAAATGGGCTGTTGTTTGTATTAAAAAGGTAGCCACTTGACGGGTTCAACAGTTGAGGAAGATCATCAAAAGTATGATAAGAATCTGTAAGGGTCTTTGATGTATTTCCAGGAAGAGTTTTAGTCCAATCAAATGAACTATCTCTAACAGCCAACCGAGCATTGCTTGCATA
>MDTB01146500.1_pt1 | contig 21148 bp, 29 predicted proteins | sample 811161 | NCBI WGS metagenome assembly MDTB01 (sample SAMN05326650, study PRJNA326480) | marine metagenome | isolation source: seawater | place: Mediterranean Sea | collected 2009
AATCCTAGGTATACCTATTATGTTTCCTTGTGGAGATAAAGTTAATCCCGGTGGTAGTTTTCCTCCAGTCAATGTATATCTTGGAACCCTGTTATCACCTGCAACCGTGGCTTCCAGACTTTTCAAAGAAGGAATACCGGCATCAACGGAACCTAAATCCGCAGGTGTGGTAAATGCAACACCGACATCAATTTCTCCATATACACTTAATTGAAACTCTTTATCTGTAAAAACAAAAGTTGTAGATGTGACTGTTCTTTTTGCTCTAATTGTAAATGAATATTCTGTTGTTACTGCGGCCTGTACAGGTAATTTTCCATATATCTCACCCGAATTCAAATCAATTGACAATCCTGTAGGCAGTGATCCTGACTGTATTGAATATTCTAAATCTGCTTGTAATGGATCGAAATCTTCAACATCTATCCTTATTACAATTTGGTTGTCATGTCTGTATGCTCCCAAGTTTGAAGGAGTTGTAAACACCGGACGTCTCAATGCAGAAAGATCAATAGTTAAAGGACTTCCTTTGTAAATTGTTTGATCAATCGTAATTGCTGTGTTATCTATTCTCCACCAATCAGCAGTAACAACAAATATGTTGTTGTATTGTGTTGTAACACTAGTCCCGTCACTGACTCTAACTTTAAATTCGTAATTCATTGATCTTGATTTTGTGAATACTGTTCTATCCCATTCGGAATCAAATTCTTCATCTCCCGCATATCCACCACGTGGAGCATATCTTTCATCTTCTGCAAGTCTTACTACTCCAGAAATCAAACCATTAGTGCTAATAGTGAGTCCTGAAGGTAAACTTCCTTCTACAATGTCATAAACTAAAGTCTGTCCTGTTGCTGTATCTGTATCGGTTGCAAGTATCTGATAGTTTACTTCCGTTCCATCAATCACCCATTTTGTAGGTGTTATAGTGCTCGTACTATCTGACAGGTCAAGTTGTCCTGACCCAGTGGCAAATATAGGTGCATCTGCGCCTTCTACTTCTATTGTGAATGTTCTTTCTGCGATATCTATTGTTGGAAGTGCACCAACGTCTTGCACTCTAACAACAAACTCATAAACTTTCCTTGTTGGGACTTCAAAAGGAACACCTTGTATGATACCTTTTGGAGATAACTCTAAACCGGGAGGAAGTTCACCAGCAACTTTTGTGAATCTTAAACCTGCAGATGATTGCAAGTTTGGCATATTTGTTTGTCCTGTAGTTGTTGCAACTAGAGTTTTGGAATATGCTTCTCTCTCGTTTACGGAGCCTAGTGATCCTTTTGTTGTTGTCCAAACCGGTTGTGTCATATTACTGATATTTATTTGTTAATTAGATGTATATTAAGAGCCAGAAATTTCAAATACTTTGCTTCCGTTAAGCGGAAAATAAGCAACTTTTGGTTCACCACCAAGCAACGAATTGACATCTGTGAAGTCTGTGGTGCCTGCAGAATACATTGTATTTGTGGCATTGTCTTTAAACCAATTGCTCCACTGTGCCGGAGTCCAATCTGGATGTGCCTGCATCAATAAGGCACACATACCTGTCACTTGGGGAGCCGCCATTGATGTTCCTGAATACCTGGCAGTTGAACTTGTAGGAACAGAACTTGTGATGTCTGTTCCTGCGGCATATACATCTACACCTTTTCCAGATCCACTATAATCCTTTTTTTGATCTTGATTACTATTTTTAACTGTAGAATCAAGAGATCCAACAATTAATCCTGCTAATTGTAAATTAGAACCACCGTTTAGATTTGGTGTTCCCTTTCTCATATAATAAATTTTATTATCAGTGTTTTCATAAAGATTCCAATTTGTTCCTTCTAGATAATTGTTCCAGTCTTCATCCACAGGTCTCACAATTTTGTCTGCATTATTTCCTGACGCTAGTACAAACATAATACCTGCATCTATGCAAGTTTTAATGTCAGCATCAATAGAGTTACTATGATGAGGAGCAGTAAACAAACCTGTCTGCTTTGTACCTCTATTCCAACCTTGCAGGCCATATTTTTCTCTGAAGTTGGTAGCATTGGTTTCAGTATGTGTTGATCCTCTGTATTGTCCACCTGTTGCCGGAGTGTTATCTATTACAACCTCATTATCTGAATCATAAAGATGTGCAATATTTCCTCCTACTTTTGGCGCCAAGTATTGCCACGAACCAAAACTGCCATTGACCACCGTCGGTCTCGATCCTGATTTTCCATTGTGCCATGCTAACAAGCAATCTAATACATCAGTAATTGGCATTCTTCTATTTTTGTCATTGGCTAAAATATTAATTGCATATATGTTGGCATTTTTTGCCCATCCATAAGTTTTTCCTGTGGCAATTCCTGCAACGTGTGTTCCATGACCATCGTCGTCTGTGTAATGATTAGATGGCATGGTACCAGATACTGTTCCACCACTTTCACTATACCAGTCTATTTGTTTTACTCTGCTCGTTCCATTTGAATCTTGAAATTCGGAATGGTCTGGTTGAATACCTGAATCTACTATTACAACATCAACACCTGTTCCATCTAAAACATAATTGTAATTTTGTCCAGGATCATCTGTTGATGTTCCGAATATATTTGTTGTTGCTGTATGTCTTAAAAGTCCCCAATTATGAGTTGTCTTTGAAAATGTTGCTTCTTGAATTGCGTTTGCTTTAAATTTAATATCTGATAATTTATCTACGGCAAGTATTCTATCATCACTTCTTAGATTGTCTGCTTCGTCCTGTGTTAAATTATAGACAGCACTAATTGGACTGATCTGTCTTTCGTTTGTTAGTTTGCTTTCTAATTCTGATTTGATTGCTGACTTGTTAGCACTATCTTTTACTGTAACATTATACTTTGCCATGGCTCATTACACATTTCCATCAGTGCCAACATACTTCCAATTTGATCCATCATAGTATGCAGGTTTATATTGTGCGTCACTTACTGCTACAATACTGCCTGCACTTGCAACAAAAGTTTGTAATTGTGTAACTGTCTTGTGCAACAATTTCATAGGTGCAAGATTTATGATCTCACTAGTAGGACTTAATGTTATAGTTGTTGGTGATGAAATAGTGTATGTGCCTGAAAGAGAAGTTGGTGCACTTAAACTATTAACTTCTAAAGCAGAGTTTACTATTACTTTTCCTGTTCCTGCAGGATCAATAATGATATTTTCATTTGATCGTAAACCTAATATTTCATTGTCGTCTATGCTTATTCCACCTGTATTAATATTTGTTGCTGTTGCACTCGATGTGATTGTAAGTGTGTCACCTGATATTGCCGTTGAAATTCCTGTGCCACCTGATATTGTTAAAGTGTCTGTGACTGAGTTTGCTGTTGTTTCTCCTGAATCACTTATAATTGTTTTGAATAAATGCTGTGCCTCTGTGCTGTTAATTGTTAAAGTATCTCCAGACACAGATGTTGTTACGCCAGTTCCTCCAGCGATAGTTAATGTGTCAGTAGTGGAGTTTGCTGTGGTTGAACCGGAATCTCCAGCAACAGTTTTGAATAAATCTTGAGTGCCTGCACCACCGGATGCTGTAATAGTCAAAGTGTCACCTGATATGGCAGTTGCAATACCTGTACCACCAACTACGTTCAATGTGTCGGTAGTAGTATTCGCAGTTGTGTTTCCAGAGTCACTATTAACAGTTTGGAATAAGTTTTGTGAACCTGCTCCACCACTTGCAGTAATTGTAACCGTGTTACTTCCAGACACAGATGTTTGAATACCTGCACCTCCTGAAATTTGTACTCCGTTTCCTAGTGGAACACTTAAAGCAGTAGAATCATCACCTGTAATTGTGATTGCACTATTTGACAACGATGAATTACCAATGTTTGACAATGTGTTGTTAGAACCATTGATTGTTTTATTAGTCAGTGTATCTGTCGTTGCACGACCTACCAATGTGTCTGTGGAAGTAGGAAGTGTTACTGTTCCTGAGTTACTGATGCTACTGATAATAGGTGTTGTTAAAGTTTTGTTTGTTAATGTTTGTGAACCAGTCAATGTTGCAAATGAAGTCAACGTTGGACCTGTAAAAGTTATTGTGTCAGATGCCGCGTCAGTTGTAATTGTAATTCCAGTTGCTCCTGCTAACGTAAGTGTGTCTGTTGCTGTGTCTGCCACGACATTTGATTGTCCAGCAACTGCAACTGTTTGGAATAAATTTTGATTTGTTGTACTTGCATTGATTGTAAGTGTGTCTCCGGATACCGCTGTGCTTATTCCGGTACCACCTGCTATTGTAAGTGTGTCGGTTGTTGCGTTTGCAGTGGTTGATCCTGAATCACTCGACACAGTTGCGAATAAATTTTGTATTACGTTTGCCCCGCCTACCGTAACCGTTCCAGAACCGTTTCCTGATAGTTCTAAATTTGCATTTGAACTATTTGTTGAAATTTGATTATCGTGAATCGTGACTGCATCTAAAATTATATTTCCAGTACCTCCTGGATCTAATGTTAGGTTTGCATTACTTGGTGATGCAATAGTAGAACCAATGATTGATAAGTCACCTGTTGATCCACCTCCACCACCTGCATTATTAACCCAACTTAAAACACCAGCACCGTTAGTTTGTAATACTTGGCCACTTGCTCCGTCTGTACTCGGATACATTAAACCACTTAAAGATACTTTTCCTGTGCCTGTGCCGGCAAGTGTCAAATGAGTATTTGTTGTGCTTGGTGTTATTGAAGAGTCCAAAAGGACAAGTTTTTCAATGGTTACATTCGAACCACTTCCTTTTAAAATTTCTTTTCCGTTGACGTCTAAGTTTCCACCTAGTTGTGGTGTAGTGTCCTCAATGATGTCATTTGATTCGTTAGTAGTACCAAATAGTTCAGCAAAATTATCATTTACTTTGCTAAATGCTACTCGTATGGCGTCACCTGTGCCATCGTTTCCTGCTGTTCCTAAATTAATCTTTTGTAGTGCCATAAAATTTTACTTTACTTTATGGTATTTATTAACGATATTATGATTATGCTTGGTCGTAAAACGGTATTACTCTCAATGTACCACCGATTTTGATCTTAATATATCCTGTTGGTTGTCCAGGTAAAGCAGTAGCACCACCCGCCGAACCTACAGTGGCCTGCGTCGCTGTTCTTATGTCTAAAACACCTGTACCGTTAGCATCTAATTGTAAATCGTCATTAGTGTTAATAGAAGTTACTTTATTTCCTGTGAACCCGACATCATTACATTGTACAAAACCAGTACCGATTGTTGTAATTTTTAAATCTTCATTAGAATTAATTTTTTGAATGTGTCCTTCTTGTCCCATCTCTAGGTTTCTGTTGACAAAAAGATCTGTTCCAACTGTTGCATTACCTTCTATGCTTGTTGTAGGAGCACCTATTGAAACTGTTCCTGTTCCGTTTGCGTTAATGTTCAATCCGCCATTTGAATTGGTTGCCGCAATACCATTTGAATTAATTGCAACGTTATCTACATCAAGTCTACCTGTGATTGCAACCGTGCCTGTGACTGTTTGTCCAAGAGTAGTCATTGCATTTTGCACATCTATTGTTCCAGTACCATTTGCTCCAATTTCTAAAACAGAGTTAGATGCGTTTGTAGTAATTTTGTTGTCCTTGATTGTTACGCCTTCTGCTGTCAACTGTCCTGTGATTGTATGTGTGCCAGTTGTAGTAATATCTGCTGTTGTCAAAGTTCCTGAAACTGATGCTGAACCAGTCACCGCTAGTGTGCTTCCATTAAATGTTAAGTTTGCTTCACCTTGTAATGCGTTAGCACCTGTGACAGTTGTAATTGTGTTGTTTGTTGAACCTGTTAATACTGATTTTGTATCTGCATATGCTTTGATAGATTGTTGAGTGGCAAGTGCTGTCGCACTATTTGTTGCCATGTTATCTTCATCTAAAATTGTAGTGACACTTGCACCTGAGCCAACTTTCAATGCACCAGTGACATCTAGTGCTTCTGCAATAGTAACCTTAGATGAATCATCTGAACTTAAAGTTGTTCCGTTTACTTTGACAGCGCCGATTAAAATGTTTCCAGTACCACTTGCTTTTAATTCTAAATTTGCATTGGAACTTGAAGTAGTGATTGTATTATCATTGATGATTACATCAGCAATATTGACACCACCTGTTCCGTTACCTTGGATTGTAACTGCACCATTTGTAACTGTGCTTGTTAGTGTTGTACCGTCTATTTGTAATTGGTCTGCTTCGAAAACACCCGTAACTTTTGTTTGATCTCCCGCGGCATCTCCCAAATTAATATTTCCTTTGGCAAAAATATTTCCTGTTGCAGTAATATCTCCTGATGCTGTTAAATTACCTGTAACGTTTGTGTTTGATAATAATTCAATAGTACCTGTACCAGCGGCATCTAGTCTCAATGCTTCGTTTGATCTAGACGTTGTAATCTTGTGACCATTAAGATCTAAGTCACCTCCTAGTTGTGGAGATGTGTCTTCTTTTAAATCATTTGCTTCAGCAGTAGAACCATAAAGTTCTGTAAAGTTTGCATTTATTTTATTGAATGCTGTTCTTAACGGATCACCTGTTCCGTCATTTGCCGAAGTTCCAATATTAATACTTTGTTGTGCCATATGTTAAATCTCTCTTATGTGATTATTTAGCGGAAATTTTATAAACCGAATGTAAAAAATTAGATGTTTATTAGGTTTTTGTAAACTTTATAAACCATTGAACTACTATTACTGTTCTGTGCTAACAGTCTAAAATTCCCTGAATTTATGTCAGTTGTAAATGTTGCTAAATCTGGTGCTGTGTGTGATTTCACGGAAGACTGTGTGTGATATGCATTTGTTCCGTCATGCGTAACTAACAATTCATGTGTTTCATATCTCGAATTAGTTGCGTCAGTAATTTGCACTAAAAATTTTCCACCTCTGTGAGATGCTATTGCAAAAGTGGCAATCGCCGTTGCTGTACTATTACTGATTGTTGCATTACCATCTGTTGCCGCAGAGTTTGTTAGTGTCGCTCCTGATATAGTTGTGAAACTTAAATTTCCACTACCGTCTGTTTTTAGAACTTGATCTGCACTTCCGTCTGATGATGGAAATTTCAATCCACTTAAAGTAATTTTTCCTGATCCATTTGCACTTAATTCTAGATTAGCATTAGATGTTGTGGTTTTTATTTCGTTATCTGTAATTTGAATCTGTCCATCTACTTTTAAATTATTTGCAAGTACCTGTCCAGTACCATTTGGAGTAAGAACAATGTTTTGGTTTGTAGTTAATCCAGTTATTGCACCTGCATTAAAACTTAAATTTGCGAATTCTATCGAACCAGTTGATGTGATATGAAATCTTGTAGCCGGTGCGGTGTTAGTTCCTGCCACAGTTGTTTTTAATTTAAATTGTGTTCCGAATTTTGTTGTAGTCCAGTTTTCAGCGGCAGAGAATTCCATTGCGGCACTTGTTGCAAATGTGTTGATGTTTGATGTTGTTGAATGACCATTTATCTTTAGGTTCCACATCGTGTCGTCCTCGGAAGGTAGCACCGCGGATCCTGTTCCTAACGATCCATCTACTCCGGTATGCGTATGAAGTATTTCCCAATCTGCCGTTTTGTGTTGTTCCCAAATTTCTTTTGTTCCGCCTAATAGATAGTGATAAACATCACCGGTACCTGTTTCCGGTGCAAGATATAAATCATCACTTGGTGATAACCATAAGTCATCAGTTGGTGTAATTACGACATCTGATCCACTAGAAATTTGAACTTCACCTGTGCCATTCGCAGTAAGTTGTAAAGCATCATTGGATCTTGTTGTTTTTATTTCATTTTCTTTTATTGATATGTCACCTAGGATTATGCTTCCAGTTCCGGCAGGTTCTAATACCAAATCTGCATTTGAAACGTTTGCAAACATTTTATTTCCTGAAAAGGAGATTTGTGAGTTGACGGCAGTCTCCGCCATTAACTCTGAAACGTCTGTGTAAAGTTCAGTAAAGTTCGCCTGAACTTTTGTCATTGCTGATCTTAAATCATCACCTGTTCCGTCGTTTGCGTTAGATCCTAAATTTAAACTTTGCTGTGCCATAATCTATTATCCTTGACTAATTTTTAAATCAGTACCATCTCTCCAAAGTTGTCCTGCAACAGAAGGGTCACTTGTAGGTAGTGTTCCTGTTACCATAACTTTATTTCCTTTAATTTCAACGTGTCCAGTTCCGTTTGGATCTAGAATGATATTGCCGTTTGTGTCAGCACTTAATAAAGTATTGCCTGATAAATTTAAATTTCCTGCTAATTCAGAAAAATTTTGGTTTACTTTATTAAAGGCCGTACGTAAAGTATCGCCTGTTGCTGAATTTCCGTCGGTTCCAATGTCTATTGTTAATCTTGTCATATTATGTTCTCTACGTATTTATTAAATAGTTTTGAGTTCAATTATGTTCATAGAAACACTAAAAACTTTAAGACTTTACGAGCGCCAGTCAAAACTAGGCATATACCACACCTTTCACCGTAAAAACACCCTATTTGTTTTCAAATGTGATTCATGCGGAGTTACGTTTTTGAGACCAAGAGCAAAGGTAGACCCAGACAGAGCATCAAATGATTATAAACACGTGTGTTCATTTTGTGATACAAAAAAATATGCACAAAAAGTAGGTGTGAAAATGAGGAAAATATACAAAATGGATGCCAGTTCTACGCACTCAATTTAGAAACGTTTCCAGCCTTTTTTATTATCGTCTTCTATTACTCTTTTGAGGTCAGCATATATGCCATACTTGAAATTGGGTATTGTTTCCATTGCTTGTCTCAAGTATATGTTGTTATCTAAATATTCTGATCTGCTTACATAGTAGAAATTCACTTTATTATAATATCTGGCAAGTTGTCTTAGATGATAGATCCATTCAAATTTTAAATATGCCTTCATGCTTACTCTTGTTGGATAATTTTTTGTATTTTTATAGACATTATTTTGTTTCCTACTTAAAATTCCGTCATTCATTTCCCATTGTACTGCCCCAAGCATATCAAAACCAATAATAAAAATATCTTGGTTGCCATTTTCACAGGCTAATTGTACAGCGGAACATCCAGATCCTCTATGTGTCGCAAAATCAAGACTTTTTGATGTGCCCTGCTTGACGTCACTACCATGCCAATTCCTCCATGGATCATTCTTGTTATCTCCTTGTAACACATATTCAAATTTAGGAAGATTTTCTACTGTGTATATTTTTGTATCTTTAGGAATCTTATTATCTTCCTGTGCTTGAATTAATTCTTCGGACATTTCAGGATTAACCGAAACAATAAATTCACAAAGATCTTTATTGTCTCTATAGATTGCGTTACAACCATAGATCTGTCCTTTGCCTTTTAGTTTTTCAATTGGGAATATTAAGCGACTTTCACCGTTGCCTATTATAAATGCTGTGGACATTTATGCACCGAAACTTTCTCCACATCCGCAACTTGAAGTAGCATTAGGATTTGATATTTCAAAGTGAGAACCAAATGCTTCTTCTTTCCAATCTATCTTGGTGCCTGCAATATAAAGTAAACTTGTTCCATCTACCGTAAATTTTCCTTTTTCCCAAGATTCTACTGTGTCGGATTTTTCAATTTCGTCATTTTTAACAAATCCCCATTCGTATTTGAAACCTGCACAACCTCCGCCTTTAACTGCTAGATGCACAGCATCTTTATCTGGATTTTTAGATAGCAAATGTTCCATTTGTGTCTTTGCTGAATCTGTTAAAATAAATGGTGTCATATTAATTACTATTTAACCTTATTAATCATCATTTCTATCATCTGATAAAAACCAGTTTGTCTATTCATTGTAAGCATTTCGTCAAGTTTTATTTTTTTAAAATCTTCCAATGTAACCTTTTTTGCTTCATCTAAAGTAAGTGAATTAAAGATGTCTACTAGAATATAAGCATATCCTCCAGCCACCATTGCTTTACTCCATGCTTTAAATTTGTCATCTTCTCTGGCAACGTACAAATCATATTGACATTTTGTAACTTTGTTTTCTAACAAATGCTGTTGTTCACTCAAAGGATCATTGTTTAATTTTTTTCCTAACTCCATAAGCCAATTGTAAACCTCAAGATTATCTATTTGGTTAAGTGTTTCGATGTATTCTTTGTATTCGTTAAGTTTTTGATCTAATTTGTTTTCCATAGTGCCTCTGGATTTTTCATTGTTTTAATTTCTAGTGCATTGCCATTTGGATCTGCAAGGAACATAGTTTCTTGTTCATATTCTGTTCCTTCGAATCTTATGTAAGGTGGATCTATGTATTCAATATTATTTTCTGATATTCTTTTCTTAAGATTCTCAAAATCTTCCTGCGAAATGTGTACGCCAAAATGAGGAACAGTGACATTTCCCATATCAACATTATGCCTCTCTGCTTTATTTTTTTCCTCAGGATCAGATGCATGAAGAGTCAGTTCATTACCCCACAGATTGATATCGCACCAGGCATCGGGGTACTTGAATTCGCTGTTGCCTTTTTTACAGCCTAAAACATCTACATAAAATTTAATTGCAGTTTGTAAATCTCCTGCAGGTATGGCTAAATGAAATCTATTGCTAGTGTTCATCAGGGTCATTGTCTCCATAATGTCTAACTCCTATCGTAAACCAAAATAATATTGCTTCTCTTTTACTATTGAAACTCATATATGCTTCGTTCTTTTCATGATCCCAACTATCATACCAACTGTTATGATTCTTAAACCACCACCCCCATTTGTGTTTGCAGTTTTGCGTACACCAATGAATAAGTTCGGCCGGTACACCATAAGTTCCTAAACTCAAGTTGTACCTAAATTTTTTTTCATAACCACAACCTTTTGGTTCGTCCAACTTATAATAAGCATCTTCCCCAGGACGTGGCAGTCTTTTGTCTTTTTTACGTTTTTTTAGTCTTTGGACCATAAAACTTTATTGTATAAACTTTATTTCCAGTTGTCAACTATAAGTTTATCACCGCAATTAAATGGTTTTGGTTCACCATGGAAAACAGCAGTATTGCAATCATCTGGAATTGTTGGAGGATTTTGGAAAACAAATTTTTTACCATGCCTAATTTTGGTGTCCTTTTTTCCAACCATCTCCCATTTGTATGATTGTATCCAATTGACAGGCCAACGTTTTGCATTCTTGCCTTCTTTTGCAGTTATGAAATCTTGGTCACCGTGGTTGTTACCATGCACCTTTTGTGGATCTTGTGCATAAATGTCCCACAAATGATTCAGCGATCCCGACTCCCATCTCATCACAGAACTGTTACATACGTGCCAATCCTTTACTCTACATCTATTGAAGTCTTGAATGATACAAAATTCTCCAGGCTCGTATGTCCAAAGGTTATCCATGTTTCTGAAAACAACAACATCAAGGTCAAAGTATAGGATTGTTCCACTTAACTTCTCAGATAATTCTTTTGAAAACATCCAAAGTTTGCTCCACCAAGTTTTTATTCCGTGATGGTCAGGAAATTTTATAACATTGATATCTTTATCAAGTCCTGTTTCGTCGTCAGTAATGCAGGTAAAAGTATAGTCAACTGTGGATTGTCGTTGACACATATTCCTTAGAATATTAACATACTCCGGAATGTATTTCGGTCCCCATTTCACGCAAACAATGTGTTTCATTGTGCGTATTTAATTAAATTATTTTCTGAAAATAGCACTATTGGCACCATGCTCTGCACATTCAACTTCGACCACATAGCACCTGTTATTAGTTGCTTCTCTGATTAATTTATCTGCAAAGTTGAAGGCGTGTTCGGCAAACTTCTCTGCACCGACACCGTCAAAAGTTACGATGTCTACTAGATCTAATTTTTCTAGTTCTCTAAACTTTTCAAGATGTGGATCATTTATATCCAACGCCGTTTTATGATCAAAGTGATCCTCTAACCATTTCTTCAAAGGTTTTAATCCTCCAAAGTCTACTGCCCAATTTTTGTTATCTAATTTATCACAACCAAATGTAAATTTAAATGCTAACGAATATCCGTGTAATAGATGGCAATGCGAGTGGTCAGCATTAGGTTGTCTAAAGACACAGGCCAATCCAATATTGTGTCCATATGTTTTTGTACTAAAAAATTTTGTCATTAATGTAATTTCCTATTCATGATAACTTCTAAATCAAGTTCTTCTGCTTTTTCTTTAATTGTTTTTGTAAGGTGATTCGGTACATCAAGTTCTCCATCGATGATGCTTTTAATGAAATGTACCAAAACTGCAAACTCCGGTCTCTTTGTAACTGTCTCTGGATCAATTTTACTTTTCTCCATGGCGTGAAGCATAGCCTCAGTAACATCGATCAAACATTGTACCGCAAGTTTATGCTCTTTTAAACTAGCCATATGCTCTCCTTACGTAATAATACTAGGTTTAGGTGCTTGAGCAATTGATGATGTAACTCTGTTGTATTCATCTTTAACTTTATCGCCTGTCAAGTCCATTGCCATTACATTCAACCCTTTTAACACAACACCGTTTGTTTGTTTTGCAGTTGCAAAAAAATTGCCGAAAGCAAGTCCTTGTGGACCATGCATCATTACAAGTGGTTTTTCAATAGTGATATCTGTTTCTCCGCTTTTAAACTTTCCAATTACTTCTTCGCCTGAGACTAGTTTAATAGAAACTATATCACCTTCTTTATAATCATTCATACTTTGTATTATAAACTTTATTTAGACTTTGTCAACTGTTTGTTAATAAATCTGGCCATGCCCTCGTATGTTTCTCTAAAAACATTTTTGTGAGCAGACCATTCTGTTGGCATTTTCCAATCTTTTGTATTAACAACCACCCATCTGCAATCGGACAGTTCCATTAATTTACTAAACTGATGTACCCAATATCTAGGATCTACGGCTTTTTTAATATATTCGTATCCTTTGGTTTTTTTGTAGATATTATTGACTCCGTTGTTTTCTAGACCATATAGATCAAATCCTAGCATAAAAATAACTTTTGGTTTGAACATACTTGCAACAACTCCTGTGTAAGGACCCGTCCCCCAATGAAAAGGTTCATCTTCTCTTTTATCTCCTTCATAAGGCAAAGGTGGTAATACCTTTACGTTATCCCACATAGCGAATTGATTTACCCATCTGTCTCTTGTATAAATTGTAGTGCCTTTTCCACAAGTATTTGCCGCCTCTTGGCACATATGCTTATCACAACAAACAACATATTCTAGATTGTAATCTCTGAAAATTGCATTGGAGCCAATTACCGTTGAGAACTTCTTAAGTGGTGTTATGTCAAATCCGAATCGACTTTCACCGTTTCCTATTATGCTAACAAACTTGGTCATAACCCTATTTAATCACCCCTTTAAACCGTCTTAGAGCGGCGTACAGCACTGGTAAATCACTTTCGTATACTTGCATCACCCAACTTAAATTTCGGTCCTTTTTTCACTTCAGATTGTTCATCAATTACCAAAAATCTTTCGGTAAACATATCAATGATTCTTTTGTGTACTTTGTTTTTTGGTAAATCTTTATTCATGTTTTTCAGTTCATTAACGAACTTATTTCTTTTGTGTTTGCTTCTGCAAAGGTTATCTGCATCATGGGCCAATTTGTCAATTAAGTATTCGTCTGTCTTTATATGCTTTTCCCATTCTTTGTTTTTTTGTTGTTGAACCTTTGCCTGTTCTTTATCTGTATAAATTTCGGTAATTGAAAATTTCTTTTCTACTTGTTTTGCTGTTTTGTGATGGCAATAATAACTTACGCCGTTGTCTATGAATGAAGGTATTTTTTTATGGCAATTGAAACCGTAATCAATCAAATGTTTTTCAACAAAGTCCACAAACTCTTTGTCTTTTTTCGGATTGTCTGTTCCGCATATTGCATCAGGAAATCCGCTACACCAATTTTCTTCTAATACAAAGTATTTTACCCACGCCATTTTGGGTGTCCTTTAGGGTAATTAATCTGTTTAATTCCAAACATATTTTCCTTCAATCCGTAAACTTGTTCTTCGACTTCTTCTCTGGTTTTTCCTGAATCATTCCATAGATCTTCATGCATTGATAAAAAATCTACATAAGGTTCTTCACATTTGTTTTTCTTTTTAGCCATTTTGCTGTATTTACAAATGAATATGACTTTACTAGTTTTCTTGATCAGCAACCAAGTGCCATACAGTCTTATATTTGTCCCATGCGTGTTGCAAGGCAGGGTGTTTACGTCTAAGTTCAATTGCACCTTCGCCAATCATCATGTTCTCTAATTCTGCTTCTTCAATATCTTTTGCTAATTGACTTTTGGATACCAACATACCTCTAGTGCCATCGAGATTCTGCTCATAAACTGTCTCGCCACCATCTGGAGAAACAAAAATTTTACCTCGTCTTATTCTTTTTTTCTTTTTTTTCTTTTTCATTAGTAGTAATTTTTATGATCCCCTTTTGGGTGTGACCTTCTTATTCCATTATGTACTTTTGGATCACAATCTCCTTTATGCCTTGGAATGAAATGTATGTGCGGCCAGTATATACTCTGTCCAGCGGCAGGACCTATGTTCTGTCCTATATTGAAACCATCCATTTTTTTCTGTTCCATCCATTGTTCACCACAATAAAATGCAAGTTTGTATGCTTCTCCTATATACACAACGTCATTCTTTTTAGGAATGAACAATAAATGTCCTTTTGTTACAGGATACTTGTCCCGGAAAACTGCAACTTTATCATCTTCCCACATTGGTTTGTCATTGCCCAACCAAGTAGATTCTTCATAGTTGTTTATTAATTCACGCGGTTTCTTGTATGTAGGTTTTTTTGATGGCATTTGTTTTGATTATTCCTATTTTTATATTAAAAGAATTTGGTCGATATTTCAACCTAATTTGCTCCCAATATTTGGTTTTAGTTACTGAGGGATTGGAGTCTACCAAGTTAAGAAGATTCACAATGGCTTTCCTTACTTTTTCAGCACCGCCGTGTTTTTTACAAGTGTCGGAACGTCCAACGTGTACTATATCATTATTGATTTTGATTTTGTATACACAAGGAAGTTTGATCCACTTGTAAGGAGGATCTTTTTTGTGTCTGCATTTCTTATTTTCAAAATAATAAAAATCCTGAATATGGTGCCATTTTATTTCACTCATTGTCTTAATATAACATTAAATACGTGTAAATGCTACCAAAAAATAATTATAACGGATTTTATTGTCCTTCTTTATATCGATCTATCTTTATTGACACAGGTGGACAAATAGCACCCTGTTGCGTGTTTAAATACCACAGTAATCCACAAGATAACGATTTAGCACACAAACCAAATATAGATGAATTGCACAACAGCGAAATTTTTGTTAAAAACAGGAAGTCGGTAATTGATGGAAAGATACCAAAGGGTTGTAGTTTTTGTGTTGAACAAGAATTAAAAAGCACAACTCATTCCGAACGTTTGGATAATATTCAAAGATTCACACCAGTAAACAAATGGGGTCCTGTTAGAGCAAACATGGCCACTGCCGACTCCATAGAATATGTTGATCTAAGACTGGGCAACATCTGTAATATGATGTGCAAGTATTGTGGTCCAAAAAACAGTCACCTTTTAGCAAAAGAACAAGGGAAGGAACAACACAAATTGCATACCCAATGGGATAATCCGGAATACAAAAAACAAGTGCTCCAAAAATTAGACCAATACAATAATTTGAAACGTGTAAGTATTGCCGGTGGAGAACCCTTCTTCATGGCCAAAGAATTTATGTCTGTGCTAGATGCATTGGAACACCGAAAAGATCAAATAGAAATAAAAATAACAACCAATGGCTCAATCTATCATGATGAAATAATTGAAAGATTGAAAGTGTTCAAAAAAGTTCTGATATTAATCAGTTTAGATTCAATCGAAAGGACATTAGAAATTGCTCGTTGGAAGAGCAAATGGAAACCAATCGAAGAAAATATTAAAAAGTTTAAACTGTTAGACAAGCCGGGATCAAATTGGCAAATAAGATTAGTGCCTGTAATCAGTGCTTACACAGTTTTAGACTTTCCAAAACTTTTAAATTGGGCAATAGAGCACGATGTAACTTTGGCCTCAAGTTGGATCCAGAGTCCTTACTACCAACAAATTAATATGTTGTACACAGATAAATTACAAAAAGTTTTTGACCAATGCAAAGAGATTCAAATCAGAACTCCTGACAACAATCACAGAATATGGAGTTGGCGAAGCATATTTGGAAACCTTGATTACTATATCAAAAAGAATCATGTCCCTCAAAAAACAATAAGACACTTTTGGGAAGAACAAACCAATTTTGAAAAAAAGAGAAATTATAAATTACAAAAAGAATTGCCACACGTATATGATGGACTTAAAAAATGATATCAACTGTACGAAAAAATTAAAACCGTTTAATTTTTAAATGTTCGAACACATCTTGCAATTTTTTTGCTTGATAATCACAATCCGCCAAGGCATTGTGAGCACCTGTACGTGTTGGCCCAAAGTCTCTTGGCAATAAACTAAAAACTGTTCTTGAATCTCTTATCTGCCAATATTGCCATGGCACAGGATTTCCTAATTGTTTGTAAATGTTTTGTAGTATTGCATAATCAAACAAAGGACCCTGGCACCAAAACACCTCTACTCCTACTGACCATTTGTTAATTTGTTTGACCATGTCTGCAAGTGTGATCCTGTTATCTTCACCTAATGCCTCGTCCTGTATTTCTTGTGGTTGTGTTTGCCACCATTGTAGTGTGTCTTCCATAACGTGTCTTCCCATCGACGTCTGTGAATCAACATCCACTTTGAAATATAACGGAGTGTGTGGTTTATCTTTGCTGAATGGATTGAACTTTATTCCTCCTACGGTTAGGATTACCGCATCAGGATTTGTGCTTAAAGTTTCGAGATCTATCATTGCGTGGATCATACACAATTATACTATGGATATTTGGTAATGTCAATTACGCAGGATCTTTGTACTGATTCTGTGATTGTTCTTCTAATTTTTTGAATTCTTCGTAATCCATGCAAAATATTTCACCAGAGGATCCCGGAAAAGTTTGTTGCATATATTGGCTTACACTTGTGGATTGTTCGAGGCATGAGTCCATTGTATCGTACATACTTTCTTCGTATATTGTCTGGCAGTTGCCATATATACAAAAAACTATTACCATTATGAATTTCATTTTTCTCCCTCGCCGTTAAAATTATTTAATGGCAAAAGATCAAATGTTATATGCTACTACTTCTTGCTTTTTTTTAAAGTGCGTACTTTTGTTTGGAGTCTTATGAGATCGTTGTCTAACATTCTCACTCTATCAATCAGTTTGACAAGTGTAGCAGAAGTGGAACTTAATTTGGGTGTTATTTCTGTTGTAATATATTTCCATAGATAGTATATGAAGTATGCAAGAAAAAATACTGCTACAATCGGAAAGCCATAGTCTTGTATAATGCTTGTCACGGTCATTGTTTTTGATGTCAAGTCCATTAGTCTTTCCTCGCATCAGTCTTGCCATCTGCCCTGGCCACTCTATCTGTGTCTATCGGTATGCCCAGTTGCTCTGAAACTTCTTGATCTATTTTAAGTATATCATTGTTCATTGTTTTGATTCTGTTATCAAGTTGTGATATGACGCTTTCAATAAATTTTATAGAGTTCACAATGCCATTTAGGATATACTTTATTATGAAAAGTATGAAAACACCCATACCCACACTAGCCGCAATAGGCAATCCTAATTCTGCAACTAACTTAAAAAACTGGCTCATAATATGTGTGTATTTAATTCTTTATAGAATATACCTTTACAGGCTCGGTCTTACCTTTGACAGTAATACTATCTATATAATCAAACGGATATAATGTTTCAATGCTATGTCTGGTATTTTCTCCTATCACAAGTGTTTTTCCTAAAGTTTTGGACGAACTTTCCAATCTCGATGCTAGATTCACTGCATCACCTATCACAGAGTAATCGAACCTTTGTTCCGATCCCATGTTACCCACAAGTGCTTCGCCTGTGTTTATACCTATTCCTATATTAATTTTAGGCAAGCCTTCTGCTTGAAGATGCATATTAAGTTCGGCAAGTGCAACTTTCATTTCGAGAGCACTTTTGACCGCTAGTTCTCTGTGTTTTTTGTTTTCTATTGGAGCATTCCAGAACGCCATTATGCAATCACCCATGAACTTATCTATTGTTCCTCCATTTGAAATTATGACATCAGTCATACGTGTTAGAAATCTATTAATAAGTTTTGTAAGTCCTTCGGGATTGCCTTTATACTTCTCACTGATTGGCGTAAAACCTCTTATGTCTGAAAATAGGAAAGTCATTGTTTTGGTCTCTCCGCCCAACTTTAGAAGTGAAGGATTTTTTTGTAATTTCTTAACCATTCCAGGATCTAAATAATGTTCAAATTGTTTTTTGATTTGTTTTCTTAGTCTACTTTGTGTAGCAAAGTTATTATAGGTACCATGTGCCCAAATCAAGAAAACAAAAAGTACTGCAAAAGATGGATCAACTAACCAACCTTTGTTTGCGTATGCCATGAAAGATGCATAACTTATTCCACCAGTAATAAAAAGTAGCAAAGGCACTGATAATAAAACAGATGTTCTTGGAATCAATAGAATTAAAAGTAAACCCAAAGCGGCCATGAAGAGCACTTCGTTTGTATCTGCGCCTGCAGGACGCAATAAAAATTCTCCAGTAAGTAAAGTATCTAATGCTTGGGCAGTAATTGCCTGATCTGTTGTAAGTCCAAAAGGTGTATATTTTAATACACTCAATCCCGCGGCATCCAATCCAATGACTACAATCCTATTTTTAATTTTGTTTTCATTGTAATTTCCCATCATGATCTCATCTACTGACATATGCACAAGATTTGCAGGATCAGTATAATTTATGTACATCTCTGCATTATGATTGGTTGGTATTCCTACATCCTTTTTTACAAGTATATCTTTTATTCCGTTCTGATCAGCAACAACTTTAATCCTGTTTGAATTATAAAGTAATCTTAAATTTTCAAGTATCATACTAGGATATAGTTTTCCATTGATGCTTATAATCATCGGCATTTTTCTTACCACAGCATCTGGTTCAGGAGAAGTAACATTGACTCCTAACCCTTTTGCCGTTGTAGAAAGTTTTTGAGTAGGAGCGACTATTCCTCCAAATTCATACACCCATTGTCGTATTTCGCCTTTTTCTATAATTTGTGTTGTGCTTGGAAGAATATTGTCTACATTATTTTTGACACTCATCATCAAAACTGAATTTGATTCTTTCAATGCAATTGAAAAAATTGCATCAGTGTCTATTAATATTGTTTCTAATTGTTCACGTAGTTCATTCTGCATTGGCATTGATTTGAGATATTCACTAGCACTCATTCTGTCTGGTTCTGCGTATAATATATTATGGTTTACAATAACCGCTCCTGCGTCAACTATCAAGGCATGAACTATTCCTATCATATGCCTGGGCCATGGCCATTGTCCATATTTTTTTAAATCTTCCTCAGTTATGTTTACAACAGTAACCGAATCACTTACCTTTTCTCGAGGGTGTAGTACCTGGAAATAATCCCAAGTTTTATATCTAAGGGTTTTTACTAGATCGCCGTTATCAATTCTAACTCCGAGCAACACAGCGGCAAGTATTATCACCATCCATATGCTTGTAAAAATTCTCATAATTTATTTTTTCAATCCAAAAGCACTTCCAGTCAATAGAGCACCGAATGCCAGATGGAAAAGTCCACCCATTTGTAAAGTGTAGGGTGAATGTTGTGCTGTCAATTTTTTAAGCAGTTCCATCTGTACCATTGTATCTTCGATTGCACGTACCTCATTTAGAAACATATGATAGTCAGGACGCATCATGCCAAACCATATTGGCACAATCATGAAATCAAATACACAAATTGTTAGATATACAATTAATGCTGTCCATCTCCATTTCATTCCTGTTTCCATTTTATCTCTCCTGTAAAGCCTGTCCTATTCCATTGTGGAAAGGTGTTGTGATATAACTTAATATAGTTCTTTCACCTGTTAGTATAAAAATGTGTACTTGCACACCCGGTACTAGTTTGTACTGCATATCTCCATTGACAAATATTTGTGAATCTAATTCTAGTTCTAGTTCGTAATAACTCATCAAGTCAGTTTGTACTGCATCTGGTGATATTGAAATAAGTTTTGCAGTAATTGGTTGATATGTTAATTGTTCCATACTTGCTAATTTAATTTTTGCTAATTGTCCTATATCAATGTAACCTCTGTCTTTAACTTGCAGTTGTCCTATAACAATTAATTTTTGATCTAATGGTACAAGTATAGCAAGTGCATCTCCTTGTTTAACAACCGATCCTGGATTTTTGAAAGTTAGTTGTTGTATACGTCCGTCTATGTTTGCTTTTATATGATAAGGCTCATACCCAACGCCTGGATTAATTGTTATTATAATGTCTCCTTTTTTAACTGTGTCACCTTGTTTAAAATTAACTTTTACAATTTCTCCTGTAACCATTGTTCCTAATTTTGTTATGTTCTTTTCAGGTATAATAAGTCCATTTGCCACAGTTGTTACATCTACTTTTGCTATAGACATCCATAAAAAGAATGCCACAAACAAAGTTGTTATCGCAAAAAAGAATTTGTTACTTGCTTTTGACATAATTTATTATTTCTCCAACTGCTTGGTCACGTTGTTTTAAAAATTCTGAGGCTTTGGCATACTTACTGGTGCCCTGTAATGCTCTTGCGGCAAGAATGTTAGACCCTATTAGTAAACCTATGTCCAGTGTGCCTGCTATGATCATCATTGCACCAACTGCCATTATTGTTATTGTCTGCAATCCATTTAAAAATATTTCTATGTTGCCTTGTGTTTCCTGTGACATAGACACATTCCTTTTCCATGTGATCAAGTTGTACATCACTACCATGAATATTGCAGTTATTATAGATGCGGCCCAATTTATAAGCAGAAGCACAATTAAAAACATCAACACGAAAGGCCAGTCCAATATCCAACTTGTGGTAGATGATGTTCTCATATTTTTAATCATAGTTCCAGCACCGTCCAACTTTTTATATTGCTGT
>MDTB01121660.1_pt1 | contig 21147 bp, 21 predicted proteins | sample 811161 | NCBI WGS metagenome assembly MDTB01 (sample SAMN05326650, study PRJNA326480) | marine metagenome | isolation source: seawater | place: Mediterranean Sea | collected 2009
CTGTGCAACAAGATGAGAAACATTTGTGCGTGTTGACAGTGTAAGTGCTTCACATAAACTGGCAGTATAGCTGTAGTTCAATTGGAAATGGTGCTTCAGAGTAGAGCAGACACTCACGCTAGCAGCACCATCTTCCTTCTATCACTAAATTCAACCAATGGAATTGCTTGACTCCATCTGTCTGAATGGCGATTGGTGTGCAACAAGATGAGAAACGAATATGCAGCAAACCATGTGTTAAAAATGATAGCCTTTTCTTTTTCGGAAGTTTTTTGCATTTGGATTTAGCTTCATCTTACAGTAATCGGCAATGCTTTAGCTTACAAACCAAGTTATATAAATCACCACTTTGTAAATCTAAGTCTGTGTCTCAAAGATTAGAGGGCTATTAGCTTAGCTTTCGATTGCAGAAAACAGACATACAAGCATCAAAGTTAGTGAAGTCAGATGATGTGCCCCATGGCAATTGTCTTTCGTTAAAAGCACATGAATTTTTCCAAATTGTATCACAGCCGAAACGCACTGCTAATGAAATTAGATTTAAAATACACCTAATTTACTTTGAAACGAGACACTCTATATTTCCTTTTTGTTACCCCTGACAAAATGGGTCTCCTTAAAACTTTAAAGTCCAAATCCAACTGTTCATCCGCTGTAATTTCAAGTACCGGATGCATACTTGACGACAACTCTTCATTTTTTTCAATGTGCCCATAAAGGTTGAGTTCGTTAATCCAGAGGTATAATTTTCCTGGCAGACGAGGAAAGCCAGAGAAACGCTGTAAATATCTTAAATATCCTTTTAGATAGAGGTAATCCTGTGCTTTAACCTTCGCTTCAGTATCTAACTGAATCAGAATATCGTGAATCTTAAAGGCACTACACAAAAACGCAGTTGGTAATAAAAAAACGTTCCTTAGATTTGGGGACCCATCATCTCTAAATAATGTAAAGATGGCCGCTTTAGACCCTTTTTTATTTGCCAAAATGTCAAAAGCTATAGGGTTAGAAAGGTGTCTTTCAGTGTAAACACCAACTCTCAATAAACCCAGCACTAGTCGTGGTATTTTGAAAAAGTGGCCTATAAAAGGAATGTTTTTTGATAGCTTGTCAATGAAGTGTTCTGAAAAAAAGTTGACAATGAAATATATACAGCAAACCGCGAAGAATGAATATAAAGCCGTCAATTGCAACATGCTCAGAGTTGCTACCTGACCAAACAGATAAAAGAATAAATTTTCATCCCACAGAAACATCGACGTCAAAAGCATTATCACGCAGCCCGCGAGGCAAAATTCAGCGAGGACGTAATAGTGAAAAAAGACGATGAGAACTAAAGTAAATAATGTCAGCCCTACCCCAAAAACAATTAAAAATTTTGCAGGAAAAAAAATTAAGCAGAATATCGGCAACAGCTGGATGAGGATCATGGCATAGGAAAGGGCAGTGGAAATTTTTTTGTTCTCAGTGATGAATGAAATATTTAACTTTCTAAATTTGGGATGCACAAAAAAATAGTGAACTGCTCTACCTTGACGCCATAAACCCGACCGTAATTTTTCTCCTGCCGCCGAAAAAAAGATTAGGCACATCGCAATAGTTAGAAGTGCCTCTGGCACCACAATATATTTTACTGGCGCGATATTTTCTGAAATTTCGACCCTAGAGTTAAAGGCGAATAACTGAATAAGGGCTAAGTATCCACAAATTACTGAACAGTATATATCTTCCAAACCATAACTTGAGGCTCGATAGAATGTGCCTAGATATAGCAAAAAAATCATTGGGGTTAACATGTAACCGAAAAGCGTAGTCAAATGACAAATACAAGCGGATAACAACAAAAGCACACCGGCTTTCACTATTCGTGTTTCAGTCGACTTATTTTCGTTGAGCGCGACGTGCGCCCATACAAATTCAAATGCGCTAAAACTTACCCAAAACTTATTAAGTAAAATAATTGTAACAAAAAAGTTAAGGAAATCTCTTATCGTAACTAACGTGTCGATCTGTAACATGGGTTAATTTCGCTAATTCGTCTTTTGAAGGAAGATAACAAATGTCTTGCTTTCCAAACAGTAAATAACGTTTGTTCCCAATCAAATCGTAAAAATAATTTAAAATAACTTTTGGAACAATATATTGTATTAATGCTAAAGGGAAAAATATTGGGTTTGCTATATATAAAGCAGATATTGAAGCAGAAAACTTTGTTTTGATCTTTTTGTCAGTTATTAAATAGATTGTATCCAAAATGTCTGGGTTATAACCACATGAGTTTAAGAAATTTTTTGCTTCTTTAGTTTGTAATGGAATGAAGATAAACTTATTGTTGACATCCATTTTGTTTATCAAATTCGCCCATCGATTACACAATACACAAACGCCATCGAATAATATGATGTTTTGAAATTTGTTGAGCGGCTCACATTTTTTTTCTGAATTTATTCCAGTCATTTAATAAAAATTCACTTGAATGAAAAACCAGTTTCCTTGAATTCATAGACGTTACTTGGCAATTTGTATTAGTTCAAAAACCACCGCTTATTTATAACTAAACTCTCTTTGTTAATATTAACAGAATAATCCAAAGACTGTTGAATTTCACAAACAATATTCACAACATCCAACGAGTCGATAGCGCCACTACTAAGTAAATCTTTGGAATCAGAAAACTCGTTAGGGTTGAAACCATTGCGCTTGATAAACAAATCGACTATTCCTAGAATTTTATTTTTCAGATTAGCCTTCATTTCGCAACCAACTTTTAATGAAATAAGAGCGTAAGAGAAATATGTTCGAACGTATTTTTGATGACCTTAACGTCACCAAACATCAGAATGTTTTCATCATGTCTGACATCCTGAACTTATTTTCTAATAAATCTTTCGCAGAGATACCAGTTTTTTTTTCCATGTTAAAATCATCAGTCGAAAAACTAAGCAAAAGCGGCAAAACGATTATATTACCTTGCTTCACTTATCAGTTTTGTCAAACTGGATTATTTGACCTGTGTCTAACAAAGGCTCAAACTGGAGCCTTGCCTAACTCACTGCTCACGTCTTTACATTTCCGTAGGAGCCTCGCTCCAATTACCAGCCACTTGTTTAGTGTAAAAAACACTCCACAAAGTCTTTTTGAATGCCCTTTGACAACCTTTGGACAGGACAGTGTATATAATTGGCTCATCAAGAATAATGGGCTAATTCTAAATCTCGGCATGCCGGTATCACAAGAAAATGGCTGGGTTTTGAGTCATTATGTTGAAGAAATGTTGGAAGTTCCATACAGACATTTCAAGAAATTTAATGGACATATGCTCGATAATAATGAGCTGATTGGAAAATGTTCTCAACATCATTTCGTAAGAACAGACCCAGAAAAAGAAAATGATTTTTCAGAACTCAATAGATATCTATTTGCCTGTGGAGCAATCTTTGAAACGACCTATGAAGATGTATACGCGAACGCAGTAAAAGCTTCAGATGTTGAAATTGCTGCAAAATTTCTATTAGAGAAAAATCCACATGCGCTGCTCAAATCAAATTAAGGATTTGATTTTTGCTCTGTCGACTTTTCCGTTTTTGTTGATCGGAGCGGTTTTTTTCAAAATTATGGTGTTAGGAATCATATAATTTGGTAGAATTTGCTTTGCTTTTTCAAATACTATTTTTTTGTTATTTATTGTTTTGGAAAAGACATGCGCCGTAATTTTTTCCCCTTCAACGAAACAAATACATTCGTCTACTCCCCGCAACTTTTTCATATTTATTTCGATATCAGAAAGGTGAACCCTAAATCCTTTAATTTTTGCTACGCCGTCCATTCTTCCTTTGCAAAAAAAGATGTTATCAATTTTTTCAACTAAATCATGCATGGGTAGCCACAAAGAGTGCTTATAGCTTACGAGGTGGCTATTCGTCTCATGTTTGATGTAACCAGGTGTAATTTGACACCCTCTGATCAACAGCATACCGTCATTATCAATTTCCATTTCATTGCCATCTAAAAGTGAGCCGATGGGAACAAAATTATGCATTGAACGAAATTTGAGTGTTGCCGTTGTACACTTGTGGAAAAAAATCCATGGTGCGACTTCAGTAGAACCGTAAAAATTAAAAAAAGATAGTTGTTTATTAACAATAAAGGCCTCAAGAAGATCATAAGCAAGTGGTTCACCACATGAGACAACAGTCTTCAAAGTACTCATAATTGAAGATGAATTCCTATCAAATACTATTCTTTTTAAAGTAGAGGGAACAGTGATTACTGTATCAACCCGTTCTCTCAATATCACGTTTCCGGGGAAAAGTATGTCTGCTTCGGAGTTTGCAGAAAATAATTCACTCCGCGATAAAATACATGGAAATATTATAGGGATCGATATAACAAAACTTACATCATGCAAATCAACAAATTTACGTTTCTCTACATTTAATATTTGTGTGATATTTTCAACATTATTGATAAAACTCTCGTTTTTAATCATCACCCCCTTTGGCACCCCTGTTGAACCAGAGGTGTAAAAGATCATTGATAGATCTTTTGGATCATTGCCAAAGGTATCCAATTTAACTTCGTGTGAAGACTTTTTGGAAAATAGATCTGTGACAAAAACTATCTCTATACCTTGACTTTTTGCTTCAACGATCACCGGATCTTCCAAACTACGATCAGTGATAAGAAAGTCTGCCTCTACATTTGCTAAGATTTCTGTATTTCTTTGATCAGGCACTGCGTTACTAAGAGGTACCCATATGTTTTCTGAAAACAAAATTCCAATAATAGAGCTATAATTTAAGAAGGTCTTTCCACAAAGCACAGCAATTCTTGCTTGGTTGTGTTGATAGAATTTTTCAAAGCATATGAGCACATTATACTTTAATTCTTCATATGTGTGAGTCTGGTTGTAGCTATCAGAAAAGAAAACACCCTTTTCGCTACAAATAACCTGCCAAAGTTTCCGATAAAACGATCTCGTTGCAGTGCTCATATAAAACCTATCAAAAAATCAAACTAAAATTGAAAACATTTTCTAGTTATTTACTATAGCTGATTTTGCATTGTTTACTTTTAAATTAACTAGGTTTTCAATCAACTATTTTAATTCTGATAATCCGAAGATGCATTGACTGTTGCCAATGAAAACGCAACAGCTGACGACATAAATAAATTATTCCACTGTCCAAAGAAATCGGCGGTTAACTGTATTAGAAAAAACACTACTAACGGAAAAACATATGCAGTTGCACAAAAAATATTATCCTTATTAAAGCGCCTATAAGAAAAACAATTCAGTACAATTGAGCCAATCATTAGAGATCCTGTTAACAATTTTAAAATGTCTGTTTCAGCGGCCCACTGAATATAATAATTATGTGGGTGTCTGTAGCAATCAATATTTCTCAACCCCTTGGTAAGGGTGAGGTCGCATGTTCGAATCACGCTAGCAGCATCACCTTTCAGAATAAATACCTCAGTGTTCAGAATACGTTCTATAATGAATTATTTGCAGCGATGCCATGCAATATTACATTATATATTTTAATTTGTGCAATTTATGCCATTCATTACTGCATAATTACATATATGTTAGCACACTGAGGACACACAGATGGGTAAGATATTAACCTATGAAGTGTCACCTTAACCGTTAAAAACACTGTAAACCGCGAAGTGCGTGGGCGTGACGAGCATCAGGCTAAGCCAAGGACAAAGGAGAGGCTATGCAAATCACAAGGCAAGTGGAAAGTGCAAAGCAATTCAAGAGGCGATGTGTAATTACCTCACACTGTCTTCAAATATCAAAAATCCCCTAATTGACCTTAAAGCAAGACACTCAATAGCTTTTGAAAGTTATTTTTGTTGAATGTTTCATATGGTATTCTTTCTCTCCGAGAGTAGGTTTCCAGACGCTAGTGCAAAAGCAACAGCAGACCACATGAATTGATTATTCCACTGCCCAAAGAAATCCCCTGTCGATTGCAGAGGAAAAAAGAGTGCTAGCGGTATTACATACGCAATGGCTGTGAAAATGTTATCCTTATTTTCTCGTCTGTAAGAAAAGCAAGTAATAAAGATGGAACCGATCATTAAACAACCTGCGAACAACCCAACAATTCCTGTCTCGCCAGCCATTTGGATATAATAATTGTGGGGGTGTGTGTGGCAATCAATATTTTCTAGTCCTTCAGTTAAAGCTGGGCAGGTTTTTCGGTAGACGTCAGGGCCAATCCCGATTACTGGACTTTCCTGAAAGGCAATAATTCCGCCTTTCCAGACTCGCAGATAAGGACTGTCGCTGTGAATAGGAAGCTGTTTAATAAACTGATCCCCAAACCGATGAGCTAATGTATCATTGGTCAAAAAGAAACTTGCTACTACCGCAAGCTCAACACCGACTAAAATGGAATAAGGCAATAATTTTGGCTTCCAAGACAGCCCGGCCAACATACCGCCGCACGCGCGTATTATTAAGTTTACACGCTCGCCTGCGAAAACAGAGATTGAGATTGTAACAAGGGTTATGATAGCTGCCATTGAAGACAACTTTCCCTTATTTGCTACAGCAATGGCGATCAGCACGCAGAAAATAGGTAGGCAGGCTTTAGCCAAATAATTGCCTGGTGTCAGATCCCCGTAAGGCCAAGATAAGCGGCCACCTTGTTGGCCTACAATCAAAAGTTCTGCAATTAGTATCCCGGTCATCAATAGCAGCCCAATGAATATCGAGAAAGCCATAGCGTAGAATATTTCTCTGGACCTACAAAAATAGAAGCAGCTAGCAAAAGCAAAGAGTGGAAAACGAAACCATGCGATAGCCTCGCCAAGTGAATAAAACGGCAACTCAGACAGCAGCGCGGAGACAATACATACTGCCCAAAATAAAAATGTAAATTTCACCCAACCAGTCTTCAACCAGGACCAGTTGCGGTTGCTAATACAATGTCCGAGGAAAATAAGCCCACAAATTGACAGCCAAGCATCACCCGGACTACGTTCAATCAACATAAAAATGGGGCCTAAAAGATAAAAGCTTTGCGTGATTTTCTGGTTGAGACCCAATCCTCTAAAATGCGTTAAAATTTGGGATAAATTGTCCAAAACCGGGCCCTAGTAACATGCGGTTGGTAAAGCTTTTGAGTGGATGCAACCAACTTTCCGTTGTACTACACTAATACTATAAAAATTCAATAGCCTTATCAGCCACTAACCAATCACTAATTTAAAGGTTTTTATAACTTTTGCAGTAGCGCATCCATCTTGTGTATCTGCTGGTTCAAGTTTTTCTGTTGTTCAAGCACCAAAGACATTTCTTCCTTCAGCATCTCAATTAGCCTAACGCGACGACCCCCTGAGGCCGACACATCCACTCCATCATTGCCCTCTTCGGCCAAAAAATGTGTTGGGCTAACCCCTAAAACACCCGCTAAAGCTACAAGCTTATTCACGCGCGGCTCACTTCGATCATTCTCCCAAGACTTGAGGGTTGAAGATTTCACCCCAAGCAGATTAGCAACCATATGCAGGCTCATCCCTGCATTCTGGCGAGACGCATATAGCCTACCGCCTAAGGTCGTCTGTTCCTTAACTGTTACAAGGATATTCTCTGATAATCTTTGGTTAGGCATTATATTGTTCCAACTGCAGCATTAGGTTGTTGGAAGGTTACAATATTAAACCTCTAAAATCCAACCTTAAACCAGCTTGCGAGGTCTTAGCCCCAACGATTTAGCCTGATAATAAAAGAATATCTTCCTCAAACAAGCTGCCATTTTGGCAAAACAGTCACCAACCAGCTGACCGCCAAACTATTCGGAATATTATAATTCCTTTTTTAAAAAATAATGGAAGTATAAAGGCACGATTCGGGAAATTCAAAACAACTCTGCCCTATTCAGATCAATAATTTTTGAGGAGTGACTAGAGTGAATAGGTTATATTCGGACCTCTTCATTCACACTTAGCGTCAGTGCTTTAAAGGACTATTTTTGTCTAAACAATAAGGGTTGCCGTTTCAGTCGGTACAGCCTGATTTTTAATAAATAATTTAGGAACGCCAGAAAATACACAGGTTAGCAATGCCCCAAATGACTGTTGTAATACTGTATTCGCATTAAACTCGGAAAATTTGTTGAGTGTCGCCAGTCCATGCCTGTTTTGAGCCCATATAACACTCGCGCAATGCAGGACAATCAGTTAATAGGGGAGTTTATTATGCTCATACAATGTTTCTCTATAAATGCTGGAGCACTACTCATTCGTGCAAAACATTTAAAATCTTGTAATAAAAGCGACCGATATATTCTCTTATTGCTTCTGATGTTCTGTAAAGACCCCAAGCATTTGGGAAAAAGATATCCCAACTGATACCCACATCATGCGCTTTATGGTCTACAGGAAAAGTTTTAAACGATATTCTCTCTCTATCAAATAATAGGGAAGCTCTTGGCATATGGAAACTAGAAGTGATTAAAAGCACCTCACTAAATCCTTGTTCTTCAATCAGGCTTTTTACACTCTTGGCTTCATCTGATGTATTTGCCACTATCTTTGTTAGAAATATATTCTCTTTCGGAATGCCGAATTCTTGAGCCTTTAAACTTAGAATCTCCCCCTCGGGAATCGAATTAGACCAAGGCAACTTTCCGCGTGTGAATATTATGTTTTCTGATTTCCCATTTTTTATGGCGCTTAAACCAGCAAAAAACCTATCCGGGTCGGACCAATTTATAACTATCTCTCCATTTACTCTATAGGCTTTCATACCAGTGCTTAGGACGACCACTGCATCCACTTTACTTAAAGTGCTGATACTCTTTGGCGGATCTGCTGACTCTAGTTCTTGCCATAGTGCATTGCTTACATATGGCATAGAAGCCAACCAAATTATCAAAAAGCTGCAAATAATCATCTTTCGCTTATGAAATATCAACCCCAAAATAAGCAGCAAAATCGATACACCTATTGGAGACACTATCATTGGCAATATTTTATGTATGTAAATCATAAAGAAAGGGGCTTAATTGCAATTAAAAATCAGGTGAATTTGGTCATTAAGTCTAAAATATTAGCCTTATAGCTTTAAAAGCTTCGGCTGCATCACAAAAATTTTGGCTGCCACGCAATTTTGCAAGGCTCATTGCAGCCTCAGGAGACCTTGATGGCGCACCTTTAACTTGCGAAGTATACTTTTTGAGTGCTTTTATTTTTACATCTAGGGTTTTTGATATATCAAAAAATATCTCCGGCGAAAAGTGTGGTTCGATCCCAGGAGCGTTCCAGTATGTTTCCGACAGCGTTTCATAGGCTAAAATGATTTTTGGATGACCACTATAAGTGGGTCGAGTGGCAACCATAGCAGAATCAAATATCGCTCTATGGTCTATATGCCTATCAGGAAAAGGAATAAAAACTATCTTTGGTTCAGCTCCTTTTATGAAATCAGCCACAGCTTTGTTGAGTTTTGCTACCGGCTCGACATGCACCTTAGTGGCAGGTATCTCAAGAAATTTGACGTGAGAAGCACCAACTTCCTTCATTGCCTCTTGAGCCTCCGCCCTTGTTTTTTTAAAAGCCTCAATTGGGTATAACGGTGGCAAATGACCACTGACGAACAAAACGTTAACTTGTGTCCCTTGTTGAGCGAATCTTGCCATCGTGCCGCCAACACCGAGCACCTCATCATCTGGATGCGGGGCTATCACTGCTATTGAATCTATGTTTTCCAATTTAATTTATACCTTATAAGTTCTGGAAGGGGGCAGATAATTTCTGGCTCGTAACTCAAGTTACGTTGTAACTTTTTAATGATGTCATCATAAAAATTCCAAGCAAACACAATAATTATGTCGGGGCGAGCAGTCTCTAGGCATGAAGAGTGTTTTATCTCAAGGGCAGTACCGGGTAAAAATCTCCCAACTTTCAATTCGTTATCTTCAACAACATAGTCTAGCTCATTAGAGCTCAACCCTGACAACTTCAATAAGAGTGTTGCTTTTGTCGGAGCACCATAACCAACGATTGATAAACCTTCAGACACAGCGTTTTTTACTATTTTGCCTAAAACACTCATTTTTTTCTCTATATCACTTTGCCAAAGTAGCAATGTCTCTAATTTGAATGTGCTTTTCTGCTTTTCTGCCTCTACTATATCTAAGACCTGCTGTGATTGACCGCTTTCTTTGGCTTTTTGGGCAAGCAATCTAATGCTTCCCCCTTGTATTTCATTAAATTCAACTTGATGAATAAAAAACCCTATGGAAGTAAGGTATTTGATTAGGGGGCTAGCATGATGGTAATCAAGATGCTCATGATAAATAGTATCAAAAAGGTTTTTATTTTTTACGGCTCCAAAATAGCCAACTTCCATGCAAAACCAGCCGTCCCTTTCTAGCAATTCGTAGACCAGATGAAGCGTCAACTGAATATCTTCAACATGAGCTAAAACGTTATGGCTTGTAACAAGGGATGGTTGACCATGTACAGAGATGATATTTTCCAAAACATCGCGTGAAAAAAAGTCATTTATAGTTTCTACCCCTTTCTTATTTGCTATTTTGGCAGGCAAGCTGGCAGGATCTACACCACATACTCGGAAACCTTTTTCTTTGAAAAAAGATAAGCAAGACCCGTCATTCGAACCAATATCAACAATCAGACTTCCCCGTCTTAAACCAACTTTTTTAACAACCCATGCTGAATATAGCTCCAAATGTTTGACAAAACTCTCACCCACTCCACTCAGGTAAGTATAATTGGTAGCATACAAAATCGATGGAAATATCGAGTGAGTTAATTGAATGTGAAAACAATTTTTGCAACATTGAACGCCCAGAGGATAAGTTTCAGCAGATTTTGCTAATGAAAAAGAATGCTGATAATTGTTTCCTAAAGGGACTTTTGAAAAATTGAGAAACTGCTCTAAATCAGTCCCCCCACATAATCTGCACTTCTTAATTATCTTGTAAGCATCAACCATCCGCACATATCTCAAGATAATTTTTCACATTTTTCTCTGTTATAATAATTTCTCTTACAGTATCTCTCTCGTATGTTTGAGCATCCCGCTCATTTTTACTTGAGACGATCAGCTGTGTTTGCTCCGGAAAATGCGTTGCGTGCCATTCTCTGGCAGGTGTAAAAATTGTCTGCCCTTTTTTAACCTTCAAAAAGCTCAGTTCACCATTTTCGATGCTCTTAAAAAAGTAATTTATTGAACCCTTCAAAACATACATGAAATGAAAGTCTTCGTGATGATAATGATTGGAACGAATTGAACCTTTATTGCAGGTTATGATAGAAACATTTTTGATATCACAGTCCACAATGGATAATATTTGTCCTCTTTCATCTTCTGATCTTGTGATATTTTTAAAGACAGTTGACGTTTCTGGGAGTGGCATTTGTTAGGTCCTTTAGATAACTATTTCACTGTTCTTAATATCTCGGTGCGCAAAGTTTCGAGACAAATTACACATTTTTCAATTTTATCCAAGCGTTCTTCTTGAGAATTTCTCCAATAGGAGAGCTTCGTGGAAAACATGTTTGCGAAAGCATTTTTTTCTCTTATTTTTGTCGATTTAAATCCCCCTAGCGCATCTCTTAGCTGAATGGTTCTCTCACCTTCACGACCAAAAAATATTGGTTCAAACTTTATAGCTGAACCGTCCAGCAACACAAATTCCAACATGTTGATGTAATGGTAGCCGAATCCAAATTCGATTACTATTTTGTGATTGATTTTAGAATTTGCGCGCACATATGTTAGCCTATCGCCTCTCATGAGAACCTCATCCAGTTGAATGTGCTCGAGAGGGACGGAAAGGTCTGACAGTACGGTTATCGCATAACATCCAACGTCAAATAAAATTGAATTTTCTAGAGAACTATCGTCTCTGAAAGTGTGCCTTGGTAAATCAGGTAGCAGAAACTTTATACGAATTTCTGAAACGTCAGCCTTTTTTCTGCACCAATATCTTAGAGCTTCGTCGTATAGAGTAGTGTGCTTAAACATAAAAGTTTCACAAAAAGTTGTTCTATGCTTTCTAACTTTTTCAATTGCATTTAAGGCTTCTCCATGATTCACAAAAGCCGGTTTTTCAACTAAAGCGTCAAATCCAGCTTCAACAACCTGACAAATAGCTTGATAGTGTTGCTGAGGTGCAGAGGAAATTAAGAAGCAGGTATTTTCTGGCACTGAATTTACTGCATGTCCTACGCTCTTAAAAAGCCTTGCTGGCGAATTATCTGCCTCAGATAAGTGAGAAGAGACTACGCCAACTAACTTTTTTTTATTTTCTTTCAGAGCTGGCAAAAGGTGAGTTTGTGCGTGACGCCCTAAACCCACAACACAGAACCTCTGCCATTCATCCACAAATCCAACCCTTTCTATTTTTCATTTAAAAGACCCTTTAAATCTCCAAAAGATAAAAAGAAAAAGAAATAGATGATTAAAGTCACACAGAAGAAGAAGAAGACTAAAAATATTTGTTCAAAGTTTCCCCAAATATGAAAAAGATAATTTAGCAAGAAACAAACAAATAAATTCACTATTTGAGGCATTAAATAAAAAAATTTTCTATCACTCAAAATCTGGATTCTCTGATAAAGGTGATAATAATTTCGTGAAAATAGATCCTCTTTTCTTCTCATTCTTATGAATAAAACAAATAACACATCCAAAACAGGTATAAAAAGCGGCACCAGCATTAGTGGCTGAAAAGGCAAGACCCCTGATAAGATCGAAATTAAAACGAGAAATATCACACCCGCGAAGAAAAAACTTCCTGAGTCTCCAAAATAAAGAGAAAAGGGATTGGCATTTTTAAATGAAAAACCCAAAGAGAATGAGGCAAACACACAGAGAACAAGAAATAGCGGGTGATCTATTGGAATAAAAAAACTGTTTGTAACCGTAAACAGCAAAATAAAGGTACCTAAATTCAGATCTGCGCCATCATAAAAATTACTTACATTTACCAATAAAACGCTTAACAATGAGCATAAGAAAAAGAGAACAGTTGGCGCTAGCGCCAAATTGTCAGCTGCTCTATTAATGAATAGATAGAAAACCGGCACCAACAAAATCATCAAAAGAATTCTTGTGATGGCACTTAAACCGAATAAATCATCTATCCAATAAATAAACGTGATTAGAGTAAATGCAAATAGTGGAACAACATACTCTGATTTTGGAAATGATAAATTTAACGCAAGTAGAACCAACACTGGTCCTAAAACTCCATAACCAGTAGCAGTCTTGTCGCCAAAACCACATTTGGCCCACAAATTTATGTAAACGTTGCAAAGAAAATATCCCAGCAACGCCGTAACAGGTCCAAAAACAAATATAATTAAGTTGATTTCAGTTATTGAAAGAGGCATTTATTTACGTTTTTGGATAATTCTTTCATTGTTTTTAACATCACCTTTTATTACAGAACCTGCTCCAATAACCACTTCAGAGCCAACATTACAGGGGGCAATTATCATCGTACCAGAGCCGATAGAGGTGCGTTGACCAATAATGGTAGTGTTTTTTTGTGTTCCGTCCCAATTACAAAAAACAGTTCCAGAACCTAACACAACATCGTTGTCAATTTTACCATCACCCACAAAGCCCTGATGGGAAATTTTTACTCTATCACCTATAGAACTTCTTGTTACTTCTAAATGAGCACCCAAGATACAGTGATCACCAATTTTCGTTCCGCATCTAATAAAGCAGAAAGGCCCTAAGATACAGCTTTTCCCACATATAACACTCTCTAGAACGCTATACGGCTTTATTTGAGAAAATGCTCCTAGAATTACATTGTCTAGCACACTACCAATGCCAATTTCACAATCATTATGAATCTCACAGTTACCTGAAAACGTGACATTGTGGTTGATTTTGATTCTACCATCCAATAATAATTGTCCGTGTTGCGACAAGTTTATGCTTGCGCAATCAAAGGCGTTCCTAAGTTCTTCTTCACAATCAAAACGCTTAGTTTTCTCAAAAAATCTGGTTGGCATTTCTTCTTTTATTTCTCTAAGTTGAAGTGACTTCTTCTTTTTTCTAATGCATCAATTATCGCAGACGCCGCATTATTCGAGGAGAACTTCTCTTCAAAAAGCACACGACATCTCTGATTAATTTCACTGTCATTATCAATGAAATTTATTAGCCTACCAAAGCATCGGGCAAGCTCCTTAATGTCATGTTTATCTGTCGCTACGCCAACACGGTTTTCTTCAATTATTTTGATAATATCGTTTTCAGGGTTAACAACTGCAAGCACAGGTAGAGATGACCGCATATAGGACAAAAATTTACCCGGTATGTTATCAGTGGTGTGTCTCTTGTCTAGACAAATTAATCCCGCATAACATTGCTGATAAAGTGGGGGAATTTCCTCAGGACTAATTTCTGGGTAAATTATGGTGTTATCTAGGTCTCCCCCGTCAATTTGCTTTTTTATTTTGCTAAAAAAAGTGCCTCGCCCAACAAACAAAAAACCAATCTCCTCGTCATTTTTTAACTCATTTATTACAGATATTATAGACTCCAAACCCTGCGCCACTCCCATATTTCCTGCATAAACAAATATTTTTCTACCTCTTAGTTTTGTCTCGTTTAAATTGATTGAACAAGCAGTGTTAGATGATTTGGACAGCCAATTATACAAAACTTCAACAGAGGTGTTTTTTGATATTGAAATCCTTTTAAAATGCTCAAAGTTGCTTTCTGTCTGTACCCCAATTATGTCAACAGCTCTGTAAAGCTTAAATTCGATGAATTGGAAAAATTTGTGGATCAGCGAGCCACTCTTAATTAGACCCAAGTCCACAGACCATTTGGGGAATAGATCTCTAACTATTAGGTAACAAATGGCATTATTTTTTGATTTTAACTTTCTAATTAGAGGAGCAAAAAATATGCTCGGTGAATAACAAATCACCGCGTCATAAGAATTATCCCTAAACTTCGATGCAGACAGTCGATACCACATGGCGTATGGCATTAAAAGCTCAAATACCGCTCTAATTATATAGGTTCTATCCCGCATTTTTGGGAATTTAATTCTTAAATTAGTTATGTTGTTTTGTTCTTCTAAAACGACAGACTCTTTTACAACGTTATCAGGAAACAAAACGAAGGGCTTGTGTCCCGCACAAGCAAGCGCCATTGCAAGGTCTTGGACTTGAATAGCGCCAGAATTCCTCATTGGAGGGTAGCTTGCTGTAATAATTGCTATTTTCATTTAAATTTCCAAGAGACTTGTTTTTATCCACTTATTAATAATAGGAAATATGGACGGATTAATATAATCTTTGAAAATAAAATTCAAATTTGCACTTTACCAGAAAAACTTTTAATAATGCGTCTTGTTTTGCGTAGTAAAGCGGGCTTGACAGCTGACAAAATCTGGTTGCGGTCAAACAGATACGGATCACTAGCCAACACATCACGCAGTGCAGCCCCAAAGGCCTGGCGTAATTCTGTACCCACATTGAATTTACAGACCTTTGTCTGTGTGGCCAGCCAGTGTCTATCTTCAATCCGGATACCACTTGCGCCATGCAGAACGAGCGGGCAATTGACAACCGCTTCAATTGCTCCAAGGGCCGACCTATCTATTTCTGAATCAGCAGATGTCTGCAGGTGCACATTCCCAACAGATACAGCCAGCGCGTCTGGGTTTGCCTTTTCGAAAAGCGCTGCTGCCTCATCAGGTTTTGTAGACAGAGATATTGCACCTCCATCATAGCCAACAAAGCCAATTTCTGCTTCAACAGATATCCCATGGGGGTGGGCAATATCTCTTACTGCGGCTGTCAGCGCAATATTCTCCTTAAGTGTTAGGCGCGAGCCATCAATCATCACTGAAGTAAAGCCATGATCGATGCCTGCCTGACATTCTGCAACAGTGGTGGCGTGATCGATATGACAGACCACAGGCACTTGCGCCTCTTCAGCCAGCGAGCGGAACATTGGCCCTAGTACGGCTACAGGCGTATGTGCCCGACATCCAGGACCTGCCTGCAAAATCACAGGGCATCCCAGCTCTTCCGCTGCAGCAACAAAGGCACAGGCATCTTCCCAGCCCAGAACAACTAGCCCAACCACTCCATAGCCTTCAGCAAAGGCAGGTGCCAGAACGTCTGTTAAGCTGGCTACTGTCATTTAAATTTAGCGATCATGTCTTTAATGCCTGGAATGGTCTCTAACTGCCAAGCATGTTCAGGCTGAAAATACTGTACAAGTGACCTTTGGTTAAGGCCACCCAGAATTGTGAAATAATACATCTCATACCCCGGCGCTACTACACAAGGGTGATAGCCTGACTTGATCGCAAAGCTGGATCCGTCAACAATATGAAACGCTTCACCCAATTTGTCGTCATCAGGCTCCAACAGTTGCATGCCAAAGCCATGGCTAGGCTTAAATCTAAAATTATACACCTCATCATGCCGGGTCTCATGGGGCAGACAATCTGAGTCATGTTTATGGGGTGGGAAGCCTGACCAGCCGCCTGCACCAACTGTATACAGCTCAGAAACCAGCAGACGGCCAACCTTGCCCACTTGTTTCTGACCTAGAATATGTTTTATCTTTCGATGTGTTTTCGTGTCATCGGACCCGTATTGCACAACATCGATTTCATTTTTGCGCACAGCAAAGGTAGCTAGCCTGTCCTGATATCGTGCACCGGCAACAAATACCTCACAGCTCTTGCTTGTACAGACTATCTGTGCAGGCATATTAGTTGGCACATAAACACCTTCCGGCTCACCATCCCAGACATCACTGCCTCTGTTGCCGACCCTGCCAAAACTCGCAGTGTCCACATCCACATCAACAGAACCTGTGGCGGGCACGATGCATGTCTCATAACCGGGTATCTGGTAGGAAAACACCTGCCCCTTTTCCAGTTTCACGATGTTGAAGTAAGTCAACGGCACATTAGCATTATGGATATCAATGATAGCTTTGTTTTGATTATCAAAAGGCGGTATATGCATGACCTCTTATCTCTGCTCCGTTATTTGTTTGGTTCTGTCATTTCGTTGCGCAACATAAATTCTTCAAGCTGCTGTTTATCTGGCATAGCAGAAGCACATCCAGCCCGGGCAACAACAAAAGCCGCCGCCGCGCTGCCCTGCAGAACAGCAGAATGCACATCTCCATCAAGGCTTAACCTGATCAAAAAATTGCCTAAAAACGCGTCTCCTGCCCCAAACGGTTTCGCTAATGTCACGGGAAAAATGCCTGTCTCAATTAAGTGTTTTTGATAGAGCGATATACAGCCTAACTCTCCTCTTTTATACAGAACAAGCTGGCCATTTTCTGCATAAGCTCTGGCAGCGGCAAAACCCTTGGCTTCATCGCCACCACATAGCACAGAAAATTCATCATTGTTCCCAACCAGAATGTCTGCCTCTGCAAGTTCAGGTCTCATACGAGAGGCCGCGGCTGTTGCATCTGGCCACGCATTTGCCCTGTAATCAATATCAAAAATTACTGGGCACCCAACCTGTTTTGCAGCGGCAATCGCAATGCTGACCGCTGATGCAGATGGCTCGCCAGATATTGCGGTTCCAGTAATTAGCAGCCCGCCAGCCCTAATGAAATCAAGGCGCTGAATATCCTTTTCTGAAATCTGCAAGTCTGCTGCGTCATTTCGGTAAATCACCACAGCGGCATTCTGCGGTTTTGTCTCAGCGATCGCTAGAGAATTGCGATACAGACCCGACTGTGTCTGGCAGAAGGTAATGTCGACTCCGTACTGATTACATTTGGTTTGCACAAAACGGCCAACCTGGTCATCTGAAAACACCGTCACCAGCGCTGCATGCCCACCTTGCCGAGCCAGCGCAACAGCAATATTGCCAGCAGACCCACCCATATCCGCTCGAAAATATTTGGCGTCTTCTGTGTTTACGCCAACTGGTTCAGGATATAAGTCCATCCCCGCACGGCCAATACAATAAAGAGGGCCAGAGCCAAGCCTTTTGGAGACGGTTTCAGAGAAAAAAAATGGGGGCTGGTCAACCATGACTTCATCATGGATAGATGGCACACAACGGTCAAGCTGCTTTGATTTAACACAATTAAAATGCTGTGATGGTGACCTCGGCAGGACTCGAACCTGCTACCTACAGATTAGGAATCTGTCGCTCTATCCTGATGAGCTACGAGGCCACAACATGAATATTATACACACAAAGATGGTTTGGCTATAACCGCTCAACATCATCTTCACCCAGATAAGTGCCTGTTCTGACCTCTATTAAGGTCAGGGCCACATCTGCAGGATTAGATAATTTATGGGCCGTGCCTGCTGGAATATCCAAAGAATCGTTAGCGCCCAGCTTAACAAGCCTTTCCCCTAGCTGCACTTCAGCAATACCGCTTATTACAACCCAGTTTTCAGAACGTTTCTGATGGGTCTGCAAAGACATTTGTGTCTGCGGATATAAGTGCACCCGCCGCACCTGATACCCTTCAGCCAGAACGAGATTCTCAAACCAGCCCCATGGCCTAAACTGGCGTGGCTGTTCCAAGGCTTGGATAAATTTCTGCTGAGCAAGCAGGTCAACAATCTGCTTAACAGATTGAACCTGTTCTTTGTTTACCACCAAAACTGCATCGGCCATAGCGACAACAATCAGATCATTGAGGCCAACAGCAGCAACAATCTGCTCAGGATTATCAGACCAGATGAGACAAGAGTGGCTGTCGATTTGGCTGGCTTTGCCAACCAGCAGATTTCCTTTTGGATCTGTTTTCCTATCTGCTGACAGCTCTCGCATAACAGCCTGCCAGTCACCCAGGTCGGACCAGCGTTTGGAAAAAGAAAAAACATTCAGGTTATCTGTCTTTTCAAGAATCGCATAATCAATTGAGTCAGCCTCAACTTCAGCCCAGGATGTCTCATCAAGACGCAGAAAGTCTAGATCCAGCTTGCCCAACTTTAAGGACTGTCTGACCGACCTCAACATGTCAGGTACATGTTGCTCTGCTAATTTCAAAACTATCTTACACTGCATTAGAAAAATACCTGAATTCCAAAGATAGCCTCCTTGTTCAATCATTTTTTTAGCGGAATCCCCATCAGGCTTTTCATGAAACCCGGCTACAACAAAACCATCAGCGTCTGATAATTTTTGTCCTGTTTCGATGTAACCATAACCTGTCTCGGGACGGACAGGCTTAATACCAAAAGTCACTACAGCCCCTAATTTTGCTGACGTTTTTGCTGCTGCCACCAGTTCTGTAAAGGCTGCCTGATCAGGAATATAATGATCCGACGACACTACCAGCATCAACGCATCTGGGTCCTCATCATAAATTTTTCCAGCAGCTGCTAGTATTGCTGGGGCTGTGTTCTTGGGGGAAGGCTCAAGCAAAACAGCATTCGATTTTATTCCAATATCGGCCAGTTGCTGAGCAGCAATGAACCTATAATCATTTGATGTAATCACGAGCGGATCTTCAAATTCTGGCCCTGACACACGCAATGCTGCCTGCTGAAATAAACTGTCCTTACTCGTTAAATTTAAAAACTGTTTTGGCATCGACTTTCGTGATATCGGCCAGAGACGTGTCCCTGCACCCCCACATAAAATCACTGGATAAATCAACGCCATAATCTGATGCCTTATCTTCGCAAACCTCTTTTTTGTTTTTAACTGAGGCGCTTCAAAATGGCTACACAAACCATGAAGTTAGGCAAACAGACAAGTTATATATGCTCATGAGCAAAGACATCATCCGGCAGGCCTGCCGCCCTGCAGGCATTGCTTTGTCTCTGGTTCAGCTGTTCTGTGTCAAAATCATCAATCAGTTTATGGAACAGACGATGCCAGTTTACCTCTGCTTTCAGATGCATAAACACAGAGCCCAGGCCCACAGCTGCCCGATCCATCAACACAAATTCACGCGGCGGTTTGATGCCGCCAATCCGCTTTAATTCCTGATGAACACGTCCGGCCAACTCGCGCCCTTCTGAACCACCACGCATCTGTTGAATGGGGCGTACCTCATCAGACAGCAAGGGGGCATAAATAAACCCTGCCCACATATTCAAGACCGTAATCGCCTCATCATCAAGTCCGTGAAACCCCCATTTCGCATAGGCCTGACGCGCCAGTTCATCATCCTGCTGACTCAAAGCGCGATACAGTTCAATAACACCTGCCACAAACTCAGGACGGAAGATGCGGATGGACCCGAAATCCATTAAATTAATTTTCAAATCAGGAGCAATCGAATAATTGCCTAAGTGCGGGTCACCATGGATCACCCCATAAAAATAAAAAGGCACATACCAAGCGCGAAACATATTCATCGCTACCTGATTGCGTGCTTCCTGAGGCGGCTTTGTCTCCAGCCAGACCATCAGCTTTTGGCCCTCTATCCAGCTCATCGTCAGCGCCCGCTCAGACGATAAGTCAGGATAAAATTCAGGCATAACCACCTGATGTTCATCTTTTAGCATCAGACTGTACAGCTTCAGATTTACGGCCTCACGCCTGTAATCGAGCTCTTCACGCAGCCTATCTGACAACTCCGTATGGATATCAGCAGTTGAAATTGCACTGTCAAAACGCTCATAAAGCTGAAAAACCAGTTTTAATTGGGCCAGATCCGCATCAATTGCCGACGCCATATCCGGATATTGCAGCTTGACCGCCAACAGCTTGCCATCATGGGACGTGGCTTTATGCACCTGGCCAAGGGATGCCGCTGATACGGCCTGCCGGTCAAATGACGCGAATTTTGACTGCCAGTCCGCGCCCAATTCAGCTGCCATGCGGCGCTTTACAAACAGCCAGCCCATGGACGGGGCATCCGCCTGAAGGGCAGCCAGTTCTTCTGCATATTCAGGCGGCAACGCGTCAGGGATCGTGGACAAAATCTGGGCCACCTTCATCAATGGCCCCTTTAGCCCGCCCAATGCCTCGCGCAGCTGGGCAGCATGTTTGTTTCTATCAACATCCATCCCCAGATAACGTTCTCCTGCCAGACGGGCCGCCAGCCCTGACATTGTTCCTGTGACCCTTGCATAACGTCGAATGCGCCCACGAACTCTGGATTGACCATCAAAAGCTGCCATCTTATCTAGTTCCTCTTTTACGCGCCTGTCTCAGGAC
>MDTB01044210.1_pt1 | contig 21145 bp, 19 predicted proteins | sample 811161 | NCBI WGS metagenome assembly MDTB01 (sample SAMN05326650, study PRJNA326480) | marine metagenome | isolation source: seawater | place: Mediterranean Sea | collected 2009
AACCATTGGTATTTAGGGTCTTTTGTATTGATTGGTATTAGCTACTTGATATTTCTTATAACTCGTCAAATAATTTTAAAAATAACTTCACATTTTTTCAAAAAAACTTCTACCAATATTGATGATATTATGATTGAAAATGGACTTTTAAATAGGCTTTCATATTTAGTCCCATTAATTTTCATTTATAATCTTAAGAATTTAATTTTATGGCATGATGCTATAGATAGGGTTTTGGTAGCCCTAATGGCACTTGTATTTATTTCTGCTATAAATTCATTAATAAATGCATTAAGTGAAATTTATTCAAATAGTAAATATTCTAATAAGATTAACATTAAAAGTTATATACAGGTCATTAAGCTATTTGTTAATATATTTGGAATTATTATTGTCATTGCTATATTGACAGAAAAGTCTCCAGTTTATTTCTTAAGTGGCATAGGGGCATTGACAGCTGTTTTAATGCTAGTATTCAAAGATACTATACTTTCACTTGTCTCAAGTGTTCAGATTACTTCAAATAATCTCTTTAAAGTTGGAGATTGGATCGAAGCTCCACAGTTTGGTGCCGATGGAGAAGTAATTGATATTGCTCTACATTCAGTTAAAATTCAAAATTGGGATAAAACAATTAGCACTATACCAACTCATAAGCTCATTGATTCTTCATTTAAGAATTGGAGAGGAATGTCTGAAAGTGGAGGTAGAAGAATAAAAAGATCAATAAAGATTGATATGAATAGCATTAAATTCTGCAGTAATTCAATGATACAACGATTTAAAAAATTTAGTGTTATTAGTGATTATATTAGTTTAAAGATATCAGAAATTCAAAAATATAATCTAGAAAATTCGATCAATGGAGAAGAAACTATTAATGGGAGATCGTTAACTAATATAGGAACATTTAGGGCGTACATTGAAGGCTATCTTCGTAATAATGCAAAAATACATAAGGAAATGACCTTTTTAGTCAGACAACTTTCACCAGAATCGAATGGTCTACCTATTGAAATTTATGTTTTTTCAAATGATACTAATTGGGTTAACTATGAAAAACATCAATCAGATATTTTTGATCATCTGCTTGCAATTTTACCTGAGTTTGACTTGAAAATATTCCAAGATCCAACAGGGAATGATTTTAGAAAAATTTATAAAGAACCTTCTATTAAATAATATGAAAAAAGTTCTATTGATAGTATTGATTATTATGAGTTGCTATTCTTTATCAGATTTGTTATTTAATCATAAAGAAGAAATTAGTGAAGTTGTTCAAAATATAGAATCAGGATCTTATGTTGGATATTCTGTAGCTGATTGTGTGTAAATTGTATTGAAATGTGTCTATTTAGAAGGAGATTATCAATTTGGTGAGCCAGAATCTGAAATTATGTGTGTTTGTGATTAGTAATATTAAAAAAACTGAAATTGATAGTAATGATTTGCAGATTCTTTTGAAAGTTGTAAGTTATCACGGTTAATTAAATAAGGAATATATAATGAGCGAAGTAAAACAAGGTACGGTAAAGTGGTTTAATGATGCTAAAGGTTTTGGTTTTATCCAACCTGAAGGTGGTGGTAGTGATCTTTTTGTTCATATGAATGAAATACAAATGGATGGCTTTAAAACATTAAAAGATGGGCAATCTGTAGAATTTGAAGTAGGAAGCAGTGAAAAAGGCCCTTGTGCTACTAAAGTCGTACCAAAGTAATAAATGATTTAAATAAAGAAATTTAAGCTTCTTTATCTTAATAGTTTTATTTTAGAAAATCTCCTCTTATATGGGGAGATTTCTTTATCTAGGTTATATTTTAAAATGAAAAAACTCCTATTTATAGTATTTATTTCATCTTTTTCATTATCATTAGAAACTGATTATGTAAGAGTAGCAGATAAATCTCTATCTTATGGCTTTTTAAGTGAAAAAATTCCTTTTGCTTTAGTTGATTTTTCATATTTATACAATATTGATAATAAATTAGAGTTTTATACTAGTTTCTACACCATGATTTTTATTTCGGGTGCAGGTGCAGGTTATAAATATTATTTTAAGGATAAATTTAGTGATTCCATGTTTATTAGTTCTTGCGTTCACCTTTCTCATGCAGGAACAGCCCAAGATGGAATGATGCTGTATGGTGTGAGCTTTTCACCTGGGTATTCAATTGTTTTAAATCAAGATTCAAACTCGCAAAAACATCCTTTCAGACCCGGCTATATTAGAAACCAAAGTTTCATTGAGTACCTATATAAAAAATCATCTGTAAATATAGGTTTATCTTTCACATTGCTTGGTGATAATTCTAGTGCAGTAATTCCGTATATTAGCATAGAGAGAAGATTTTAAATTGAAGCTAATATTTTATTTACAAACCTCAAAAGTTGAAATTATATATCTAAATTTATTATTTTTTAAAGAGACTCTTAATTATTGGCAGTTTTCTTTTAAAGATTTAAATTATATCAATATTCTAAAATAGTATTTAATCATAATGAAAGAGGAGAAAAAATGAATTATATAAAATTATTAATTGTAGGTATTATACTTATATTCTCATCAGCTGAAGCTGCTGGCGATGCAGGATTGGGTGCTTTATGGGACTTACTATCTTTTTTAATTGTTTTTCTTGCACCTTACCTTATTGTTTCAGCTAACTATAGCACCTTTAATATATTTAATAAAAATGAAGTTCTCGATGAATTTGGGGCATTAGCATTGGGCTTTGGGTTTGTAGGTTTTCTAATTGGCGCAATCTTTACTACTGGTGGAGTTGCGAATCCTTCACAGGGAGTTAATGCGAGTGCTTTCATAGGTGCAAAAATTGCTATATCATTAATTCCAGTTCTTTATGCATCAATTATAAAGTATGTTTTAGTTCCAATTTTAAAGACTTTAAATAAGTAAGTTATTTGGTTTTATATAAACTTTTAAAAGAGAGGATGTAGGGGTTATGAGTAAATATAAGCTGATTGCAGTTAGTCAAACATTTACACTAAAACGTTTAGAAGAGAAGGCAAATAAAGAGCTGAATAAGTATGCTGAAAAAGGCTGGAAGGTTATTGAAATGCGTAAAGGTTGGAGTGGTTTTGGATTCTCAACTTTATTTTTTCTTTTGGAGAATAATGCCTGTAATGATTAACAATATTGTGACTGACTATTTATTAAAGCCTTTAAAATGAAAAAAATTCTTTTTGCAGCTTGCATTGGATCATTAAGTGGAATTTTAGCTTATGAATTAGCTAATTCTCTAGAAATAAAGTTCAATTATATATTAGTGCCAGTTGTAATTGGCTCAATAGTCGCTTCTCAATATAACAGAATTTTTAAAAATATATTATAATTGCGTACCTCTCTAATATTCTTAATATCATATTTATTCGGTGACATAGTTAACCCAGTTTATTTGTTTGTTGGATTATATGGACTTTCTGGTTTAGGTATATACTTCTTTTGGAAATGGAAAAAGTCAAAGCCTAAATAGTACTATTTTATTTTTCAGTTTTTAAAATGTGCTTTTCTAATGCTAAATATCCAATTGGAACTAAAAATAAAGTTATTGTTGTAGCAAAAACAACTCCAAAACTCAATGAAACAGCCATGGGTATCATGAATTTAGCTTGAATACTTTTTTCTAAAAGCATAGGTATAAGTCCTACAAATGTTGTCAATGATGTTAAGAATATAGGTCTAAATCTTCTTGGTCCTGCCTCCATTACAGCTTTATCTATACTATTTCCATCAGCGCGATACCTATTTATAAAGTCAACCATTACAAGACTGTCGTTAACAACAACTCCAGTAAGGGCAATTACACCCATAAGTGATAGAATAGAGAAGTTGAGGCCCATAACTAGATGGCCAATCATAGCCCCTGTTAATCCAAAAGGAATTGATGACATGACAACGATTGGTTGGAAATAAGATTTAAAGGGAATGGCAAGTAGCATATAAACTACAATCATAGCTAAAAGAAAGTTTTTACCTAATGATTTCAAATTCTGATTTTGTTCTTGTTGTTCACCTTCTAAGCTGTAGCTTAATGAATTATATTTTCTCATAATATTTGGCAGTATTGACGCTGTAACAGTACTTATAACTTCATTACTTGTAATGACAGATAAATCTATATCAGCAGTTACGTTTATTGATCGCTTTCTGTCTTTTCTCTGAATAGAAGAAAGGCCCTCAACAATTTCAAGTTTTGCAATCTGTCTTATAGGAACTGTAGAGCCTGTTGGTGTCTTTATCATCATCTTTTCTAAATTTGAAATAGATTTTCTTTCATCACTTGGATATCTAAGCATCACTTTAACCTCATCTCTACCTCTTTGAATGCTTTGAACCTCCAATCCATAAAATGACTGCTGTACCTGCTTACCAACCATTAGCATATTGATACCATAGTTTGTAGCTGAGGGTAGAAGTTTAATGCTGATTTCTTCCTTCCCTTGACTAAAGTTATCTTTAACATCAAAAACACCCGGAAATTTTACAAGTTCTTCTTTCAACTCTTCTTTTGCCTGCAGCAGGTCATTCATATATTTACTAGAAAGTTCAATATTTATAGGATCTCCAGCTGAAAAGAGACTTGAGAAAAAGCTTATATCTTTAACTCCTGGAACAGAGGGCATTAATTTTCGCCATCGTCTAACAATTTCTTCAGCACCAATTGAACGATCTTCACCTGGGACAAGTTCTAAGGCAACTTCCCCTAAATGTGGCCCACCATAACTAGCAGTTAGATTCCCAGGACCACGTGCAGTTTTTGTTCGCATAGGTTGAAAGCCAATGGTAGATAGTCTGTTTTTTATTATTGTATCTCCTGGAAATTCTTTTTTGAGTTCACTTTCTAATTTTTTTGCAGCTTGTTCAAGTTTCAAGTAACCTTCTCGAGTTACTTCAATCGAAGTTCCTGATGGGTACTCTATAACACCAATAGCTAAATCGCTTTCAATGGGAGGGAAAAAAGAAAATTTAATTATTCCACCACCTATTACTCCAATCGTTATAATAAATACTGATGCAGCAATGCTAAGAAAAGTGAAAGGTTTATTTACTGATTTTTGTAATAAAGGCTTATAGTAGTTATTGATTAATTTTTTTAAATATCGTTTTATAACCGATTGAAGCTTGTCCCAGTAAAGAGATATTAATGAAATATATTTATTATTTGATTTTGTATCCTTACTATGAGATAGATGAGCAGGGAGTATAGATAGACTCTCAAATAAAGACCAAATCAAAACAGAAATTGTAATTAATGGAAAAATTCTCCATATTGTACCAATTTCACCATCTACAGCTAACATTGGAGAAAAAGTTGCCATTGTAGTTAAAACTGCAAAAACAACTGGAGTTGATACTTGAGTAGCTCCTTTAATGGCAGCCTCTCTTGGGGAAAGTCCGCGCTCACGAAACAATGCTATATTTTCACCAACAACAACTGCATCATCAACAACAATACCAAGCACTAAAATAAATGTAAACAATGACAACATGTTAATTGATAGATCTAATGCAGGCATAAACCAAAAACCACCCATAAATGATATTGGGATGCCCAATGATACCCAAAAAGCAAGTTTTGGTTTTAAAAAAAGAGCAAGTACTAACACAACTAAAAAGAATCCGTAATAGGCATTTTTAACCATCGTGTCAATTCTTCCAATAAGAAGTCTAGATTCATCATCCCAAGCTGTAATGTTAATTCCATCAGGTAGGTCTTTCTGCTTAGCGTTGACATATTCTTTTACCTTTGCTGCAACGTCAATAGCATTTTGATTTCCTACACGGTAGATTGTAATTAAATTAGAAGGGTTGCCATTAAATAAAAACTCAAGATCATAATCTATAGAAAATGCATCTTTTATGGTAGCGATATCACCCAATCTAAGAATTGATCCAGAGGGATTTGAAATGATTGGTATTTTAGAAAAGTGATCAATCGAATAGGCCTGCCCTTCTGCCCTAATTAATATTTCACCTTCATTGTTTTCTATGCTTCCACTAGGAATATCAATAGAATAGCTTCTAATAGATCTTGAAATTTCATCCAAAGTTAGATTGTATTTTCTTAAATCAAGCTCGCTAATTTCTATTGAAATTTCTTTGTCTTTTTTTGCTACTATTCGTGTATATGTAACATCAGGCAGAGCATCCAAATCTTCTTTGATATTATCAGTTAATTCTGAAAGTGTATACTCATCCATATCTCCACTAATGGCTACAGTTATAACTGCACTAGTGCCGATAAATTGTTTCACAGTAGGCCTTTCTATTCCATCAGGAAAATTATCTATAGCATCAACTTTAGCTTTAACCCTATCAAGCATTTCATCGATATCTTGACCATTTAGGACCTCAATATTAACGCTTCCAATATTTTCAGAGGCAGTAGATGAAATCTTTTTTATGCCTTCAAGTCCTTGAAGCCTTTCTTCAATTTTTACGCAAATAGAGCTTTCAACATCTGATGGTGAAGCTCCTGGATAGACAACATTTACATTTATGATTTCTATGTCAATTTCTGGGAAAACTTCCATTTTTAGAATTGGTATAGTTATCACACCCGATAGAATGACAAAGATCATGATTAAGTTTGCAGCAACTCTATTATCAACAAACCATGTTATTATTCTTTCCATATATTATTTAATTTCTAATGTAACAATTTGACCTTCTACAAGAGAAGAAAGTCTTGAAGTTAACAGTCTATCACCATTTAAAAAACCAGAGGCAATTAAAGCAACTTGATCCTCTTTTCTTAGAATTTCAACATTTCTATTTCTTAAAGTCATCGATTTATCAATTACCCAAACTCTGTTATTTCTAACAAAGGATCTAGGTATAATTGAGATATTTTTCATTGGAGCACCTTGGATTTGAGCCTCAACAAATTGACCTATGGCTAAAGGTTGCTTGAAATTTCTATTTTTAGATTTTTTTATTTTTGCTACAACTGCAAGCATTCTTGTTACTGGGTCAATTTCCATTTCCGTTCTAACTATCTTACCTTTCCACTTGAAATCACCTTGAAATATATATGCATCAAGCTGATTAGTTTGTTGAATTTTTTTACCATCAAAATTTAAATTAAGAAAGGGTATATCCTGATCTGAAATAGGCAACCTGACTTCATATGAATCGGTTGCATAAATATTACCAATTAAAGTCCCAGGGAAAACAGTTGTACCTATTTCAATATTACTACTTCTTACAATACCATCAAATGGAGCTACAAAGATTGTTCTTTTAAGATTTCTTTTTGCCTGTTCAAGACGAGCTTTAGCAGCTTCAAAATTGGCTAAAGCTTGAGCCAATTGAGGTTTTCTAAGTGCCAAATCTGATCCGGAAGATCCAGAGCCAACTCTTTCCCATTCTTTTTTTGCTAGTTCTGATTCAGCATACTCTCTTTCTAAATTAAACTCAGCATTTATTACTTCAGATTTTGCTGCAATTAGAGTTAGCTCATAATCTCTACCATCAAGAATATATAAAGTATCACCATTGCTAAAACTTGAGCCGGGTTCAATCTTATCAGAAATCCATTTAACTTTTGAGCTAACCTCTGAAATTAAATTAAGTTCAATCTCAGGTTTAATTATTCCTTGAGAGTAAATTGAAGCTTTTTTGGTTGTTGGTGTTATTTTTGAGGTCTTGACAAAAGGAATTGTGTAAGTTTGTTTTTCAGCGATAGCTGAAGGCTTATTTACAATAAGAAACATTGCTACTAATATGCTGATTGACAAAACTATTAAACCTGTATATTTTTTCATTTTATTTATTTTCATTTTGTTTATTAATTCCATTTTCCTCCAAGTGCTAGAAGAAGAGATAAACGATTTTCTAATCTTAGCCTAATAAGAGTTAAATATTGAGATCTTATATTGTTATATTGACTTTGTGAGTTTAGAACCAGCTCTAATGATGTTATTCCTTTATCATATCTTTCTTTTGAAAGCTTATATGCATCAAGAGATTGATTTACAGCATTTTTCATTGCTTCAATCTGAATAGCTAAAGACTGATCAAATGATAATAGCTGTTCGACTTCAGAGAAAGCTGTTAAAAGAGCTTTCTCTAGGTTGTTTTTAATTACCTTCATTCTTGATTCTTCAATTTTTGATGCGGCTTTAAGCTTTCCAGAATTAAAAATTGGCAGACTTAATGCCAATCCAGCATTCCAAACTAGATTTTCATCTTTCAATATATCTTGTATGCGTTTGGTGGCAGTCCCCGCACTACCTGATACTGAAATACCAGGCAGTAAATTACGTTTAGATTGAGCTAGTAAATATCCTGCTGACTCTAACTTCAAAAAATGGCTTTTTATATCAGGTCTTCTAATAATTAGATCACCTGGAAGAGTTTCTTCCAATAATGGAAGAGAGGAGGGTAATGTTTTTGAAATCTCAATTTTAGAAGAAGGGTATTGGCCAATTAAAGTTTCTAAAAATCTTTTCATATTACCTAACTCTAAATTTTTATTTTCTAGCTTGACTTTTGATGTAGATACTGAGGTTTCCGCAAGCCTGTAATCTAAACTTGATTTCAATCCTTTTTTGTATCGATCTTTAACTAAATTTCTAATTTCTTGAAAACTTTCGTAAGATTCTTTAGCAATTATAAATTGACCATAAGCTTCAACTGCCTTAAAATAAGCTTGAATTGACCTAATTAGGCTAGATAAGGCCAAAAATGATAGATCATATTCAGTTGCTCTAAAATCTTTTTTAGCAGCTTTTTTTGCGTTTAATAGTCGTCCCCAGATATCAATTTCCCATTGAAGCCCAATTCACAATCTTGAAGTGGAGCTATTAGGGTTAATTGTAAAATTTGAGAATTGGTCACCTAAGGATGATGCATCTAAGCCAAAAGAAGAAAAGTTTTGTAAGCTTGTATCAACACTAATGCTTGAATTGACAGATGGCAGCAAACCAGCACCATTAATTATTGAGCTCTGATATGCGATATTCTTATTATAAATTAAAGATTTTAGATCTAAATTATTTTTTTTATAGTTTTGTACAAATCTCTCTAAATACTCATCATTAAATGTATCTAGCCATGTTGAGTCAATTTCTCTATCATGACTAATTTCTGTACTCCAATATTTAGGAATTTCAAAATTTAAATCTTTAAGTTCTATAGTTTTTGTAGTTGAGCAACTATTAAAAAATAAAAGTGATCCAATAAAGATTGAAGTGGTGATAGGTTTTAAGTGCAAATGCATTTATTAGAATAGTATTTATTTAGTTATTAATAATTTAAAAGTGAAAACCGTAGAAATTTATCCATCTTTAAGCATAAACAAAAATAGTTACCTTGTAACATTTTGTATTTTAATTTCATTATAATAACATTCTTAGCAGGAAAAACAATATTATATGCTTTGTAAAGATATTTTTTTACAATATTGACTTAAATAAAAAGTTTGATGTCAATGTAAGCATTAAAATTTTTTTGTGATTTACATCACGAGGATATAAAAGTTTATTTTTTAACTAAAATATTATTATTAATTTGTGAAACTATAAACAAACAATATGGAGCATTTATGAAAACTATTATATCATTACTTGTATTTTTAACAATGACCTTAAACCTATCTTTTGCACATCATGAGAATGCAATAAGTTCTTATGGGAAATCTAGTTATTATGGAATTGTTGAAGATCTAATTAAAGGTGAAATAAAGAAAGGAATGAAGCTGACTAATACTGAAAAAGCAGTCATCACTAAATTCCGTGATGGAAAGAGGCAATCGTCTTCTAAAATTAAGCATCTTATTTCAGCATTGGGCAAGCATAAGTGTATTTCAATTTCAAAGTCTGCTAGTCTTAAGGCTTGGCCTGTAAAATCTTCAGTAGGCAAATTCTATGAATTTGAATGCAACTCAAACGGTGCAAAAAAACTAGGACAGGCTAAAAAAGACAATTCTAAAATGACTAAGCCTGGAGCAGTAGTGACTAAGCCAGGTTCTGTTGTCACTAAGCCTTTTACTAAGCCAGGCAAGAGCAAGGTCAAGGATGAAAAACTTACAAAAGGGAAAAAAAATACTAAATCAAAAAATCCCCAAAAGTTAGGTCCGAAAACTAAGTAGTTAACACAATTATTTTTTAAAAAAAGCTCTCATTTCTGAGGGCTTTTTTTTTATAATTTGAAGTTTATTTTAGATATATTAAACATTAGAAAGAACGAATTCCCTAATGTTTTAATATTTTTTATCTATTCATTCCTTCTTGTAACAATCTTAATTTTTTCAAAAACAGTTAGGGATACTTTATTTTTAACTGAATTTCAAATTACATTTCTTCCACTAATGTATTTGCTATCATCATTAGCGATTTGGTTAGTAACTAATTTTATTTGGATTAGAAGGAAATCATACAATTTTATAGAAAACAACTATAAATTGTTTTCTATATTTTTTATTATAACGATTTTATTTGGCTTTTATAAAAATATTAAGCTTATTCCAGTTTTTTATGTTTGGACAGAAATATTGACATTATTTATGGGTATAGTTTTTTGGGATTATGCTTCATTGGCATTTGATAACCTCCAGGCTAAAAGAATTTTTCCAGTTATTTCTGCAGGAGGGGCCTTATCAGGGATTTTTGCGGGTGGAGCTTTGCCTTATATAATTGCTCAATTAAATTTATATAACTCAATGATTTTCATTTCTTTTTTAATTATATTGATCATTATATGTTTGAAAATTTCAACATCATTTGTAAAACTTAAATACAAGCCTGAAAAATCAATTAAGGAGTTTATAAATAAAAATAAATCTCCTGATGAATTTATTAAGTCAATAATTTTATTTACTATTGTTTCATCATTAATATATACTTTAGTTGACTATCAATTTAAAAGCAGTGTTTCATTTAATTTTTCAAACAGAGATGAGATGATTTTATTTTTTGGAAAATTTTATATGTATACATCTATGCTTTCCTTGTTTGTTCAATTATTTTTGTCAAATAAAATAATTAGTCAAATTGGTGTAGCCGCAGGAATATTAATTTTGCCAATTGCCTTTCTTCTATCACCTTTTAGTATACTTTTCTTTTCTAATTTAGGATTTTTTGCAACTGTTAAAGGGTTGGAGCAGGTATTCAAACCAACTATTTTATCTTCTGCAATGGAAATTGTTTGGTTTCCAGTAAATACAATTAAAAAAAACTTTTTTAAACCTTTAATTAATGGACCTATTAAGCTTATATCTCAATCAATTGTAGGGTTAGCACTATTTTTGATTTCTTTTTATCAGTTTAAGTTGGATTTTTTAATTGTTTGTACAATTACTATAATGTCAACTGTCTGGATATTAATTTCTCTTAAAATAAAAAAATTATATTTAAAACAAATATTAAAAGTAATTCAAACCCGTCAATTAGATTTAGATTCAGTAAATATTGATCTTAGAAACAATGAAATAACTGAAATTTTTAAAAAGTATCTTTTTAAAGATCAAGATACTCAATTTTATATTTTAAATATATTAAAAGATCTTGATATTGCGCCATTAAAGAAACAACTACATAAAGTTTACATATCTGGGAGTGAAAGGATTCAGAAGACCATATTGTTTAATTTTGGAACTTATCCAGATATTGTTACTGATGAATTTTTAAAAGAAAACTTAAAAAATAAAATTAATATTGCAATTAGTTTGAAATTGTTGAAAAATAGAAATTTTGATAAAAACTCTATTTTACCTTACATCAAAAATAATGATATTGATGTTAAAATATCTGCTCTTGCAGCTTTAAAAAGATATGATATAATTGATGAATGTTTTAAAAAATTTGAGGTTACTGAAAATACATTCTCATTAATTCCTGATAATTATAACCCTAGTTGCAATTTTTTATCTTTTTGTTTAAAACATAAAAAAATTAAAGTTAGAGAGAGCGCAATAAAGTTTATCTCATTGAGAAATAACTACTCTTTTATAAAAGAGTTATTTGAAAATATTGACAATAGATATTTTTCTAAGTTAATAGTAAAATTTTTAGATGAGCACCCAAATGAAAAGATTGTAAAATTTATTAAATCGTGTAAAGATCCATATCATGCAATATTCTATTTAAATTTTTCAAATAATAAGCAAATTAAAAAGTATCTTGAGCTGTTCCTTGATACTAATAGTAAAGTTACATTATCAAAGTGTTTAGAGGCTCTAGTTAGAAATAATGCTAATAATCAATTTTCAAGATTAGAAAAGATCCAAATTTTTATAGATGATATAACTTCAGAATTTAAAAACAATCAATTATTACAACTACTAGCAGATAGATCGAAAAATGAAATTTTCAATTTGATCCTAATAGAGAAAAATAAAATTAATGCTATTAATCTAAGCCATTTAATTCAGCTCAAAATAAATAGACTTCCATATGGATATGTTGATTTAATTAATAAAGAATCTTCTAAGGTTACTTACCTAACAGAAGCATTAGAAAATTATTTGGACAAATCTGAAGCAAAAGATATTTTGCCTGTAATAAATTATAAAAACAATAAACTAGATTATACAAACAATGAAATAAAGATACTTTCACCAGAAATAGATTTGTTAACAAGAAGCTACAATCAATGGGAAAAAATACATTTATTTTTGCTTTTAAAGGATAATAATCTTCAAATTGATTATTTATCTAAAGATATTAAAGTGAATAAATATAATAATTTAATTTCAACTGTTGGAGAGGACTCAATGTATTCAAGAATAGAGAAGATTTTAATTTTAAAGAGTTTAAGTATCTTTGATAAAATATCTACAGAGCAACTAAATATTATTGCAGCCATTTCAAAAGAAATATATATAGAGAAAAATATTAAAATATTTTCTAAAAGTGAATTGGGAGATTATATGATGATTATCATTGATGGTTCTGTAAGGGTACATGATAGTCTTAGGGACATAGCTGTTTTAAATTCAGGTAGTTTTTTCGGAGAACTTTCTATTCTTGATAATGAACAGAGATCAGCTGATATTACATCATTGACTGATTGCGTTTTATTAAAAATAGAAAGAGAAGATTTTTTGTCAGTATTAGATAGAAATAAAGAAATATCAAAATCAATAATTAAAGTCTTATCAAAAAGACTTAGGGAAACAAATAAGAAACTATATTAATTATTATATTTATTGAACTCTTTCTCAAAAACATTATAATAATCATTTACTTCATAATAAAATCTTGCTACTTCTCTATCAACAAGCAATTTATTTTTTTCAAGTATTTCAGGAGAAGGAAATATTATTTCGAGGCCTGGCCTAAATGTTTTTAAGGATAGATCTAAATCTTCATTTAATTCAAGAATGTACTTAAGAATTAAAACATTTAAAAGTTTCTCAGTATGTTTAAGATTTTTTAAAATGATTGTAGGGCTGTTTTTATTATTCAGCAAACGAAGATCATTATCATAGTCCTTTACTTCTATAATTTCATGCGAAAGAAAGGGCCTTTCAAAAGTTTGTTGAGTATTTTTAAAGAAGAGCTTAATTCCATCAGAATCATTTATACTTCCATAGTCAGATATTAAGTCAGGGAGCTTATTAATATTTCCAATTTCATCGAAAAAAATAACATTTTTTGTATTTATATATTTAGAGTAGGATTTGCTTTTTATCAAATCATACAACATTCTTTTCACAAAAACCTCTTCTCCAGGAATATAACCACTTAATATTTTTTCTTTAGTTTCTAAATTTTTGCCTATAAAGTTTTTGTCATTTACTTTTTCTTTTAAGTTCTGAAGAGCATTACTATTTGTTATATATTGTAAGTCATATATATCTGTTTCTTTGAGTCTATAGCTATTTAAAAAAAGTCTATTGCCAAATGAATCAAATCTATCTGAATCTTGAGGAATAACTTTGCTGAATTGGGTGTAATCTTCATGAATAATGTGAGGAGTAATTACAACAATAACTTCTCTTTTTGTATTTTTCATATAGTTAGAAGAAAATAATTTGCCAATAAAAGGAATTTTGGATAATAATGGAATTTCTCCTTTACCTTCGATATTTTTGTCACTGATTAAGCCACCTATAATAAAAGGAGTGTTGTTTGCTATTCTTACATAGGACTCTACTTTTCTATTGTTTATAATTGGAGCTGATAAAACTCCACCAGCCTCATTTCCATCTGTTTCAGTTATTATAGTTTCTATTTGCATAGTAACTTGTCGCTGATCTTGACTTATTCTTGGCCTTAGATTAAGAACTATTCCTACAGGTATATATTCTACATCTGGAACAATGACTTCATTTCCATCTGTGGTTACAGGAAGTTTTGAAATAGGAATTTGCTTGCCAACTTGAATTCTAGCCTGCCTTCCGTCCATAACTAAAACAGAAGGTTTTGATAAAATCTCTGTATTTTGACTTTCTATTAAAGATTCAATTTGCATATCAAGAAGATTGTAAAATGTTCTAGATCTTGCTGCTAAACTTAAATTATTATAATTCCATGAAAAATTAAATGTTGAATTATTATTTATATTTAAGTCACTATTTTCATCAAAACTATTATCTTCAGATTCAGAAGCTTTCATCATTTCAACTTTGAACTTATTTAAGTCATCAGTATCAATTTCTAAAACTAATGCATCAATCATAATTTGTTGAGCACCTACATCTAAACTATTCTTAATATATGCTACCAGTTTAAAATACTGGTCTTGCAAATTAATATTATAACAAATCAATAATTTTTGAAGTGGATTTCCTGAAGCAAGACTTGGAAAAGCAGAGCCTCCTAAGTATGATTGCAAATCAGAACTACTACCATGGTCTTCGTCATTTGATTTAATTTTGTTACTATCAAGGAATCCAAAGCCAGAGTCGGGAAATTTAACTATTGTAATTGAATCCTGATTGACAATTGAAGAAGGTACAAATTGACTGTCAAAGTTATTTTCAGATTCAGCGTAATTAAATTCAATAACATTATAACCAATACTCTTTAACAATCCAATTGCTTCATCAGTTTTTATATAACTCAGCTTTAGGTCTTCACAAATTAAATCTTCATTTAATTGGCAGAATAATGTTGAGTATAGAATAAATATAGATATTAGCTTGTAATACATATTAAAGTTTCAAATTAATTAGAATAATTTATGTAAATAAGATTAAAAAATATAAAGTATTTAAAGTTTTATAGAATCGATGCTTAATGCAAGGTTCACGCATTTGGTTGTTACACCACCCATGTCATGAGAAGAAATATTAATTTTCACTTCACACCATCCAATATGCATATCTGGATGATGATTTTTTTGTTCTGCAACTTCAGATAAATTGTTTATAAACTTTATACTATCCATATAGGTTTCAAATTTAAAAGTTTTTGATATATGGTTATTTTTATAATTCCACCCTCTGTTTGATAAACTTTTATCTATTTCATCAGGACTTATCAGCATTTATTAACTCCTATTTAGGTTGTAAAGTCGATTGCACAATAATTTATAATTATTTTTTATTTACTCATTACATATTCATAAAAATGATAGAATTATCTTAATTCAGATTTTAACCTACTTCTATACAGTAATAATGAATTAAATTTATTTATAAAAAATGTAAATATTTCATGAATAAAGTACTAGAATTTAAAAATATTGCTAAAAAATACTCTAATGTTGAAGCTCTAAAAAATATTTCATTTTCAATACCTAAAAATTCAATTTTTGGTATTTTAGGGGCTAATGGAAGTGGTAAATCTACGTTTATGAAAATTTTGCCTGGTTTGATTCAAAGTTTTTCTGGTAGTATTTTTTTTAAAAAACAACTTATTAAAAAAAATGACGTTTTATTGAGGGAAAAGTTTGGATATTTAATTGAATCTCCAACTTTTTATGAATATTTGTCAGCTAGGAAAAATTTAGAGCTTTTAGCTAGAGTTTCTTATGTGGATTTTGATAGAATAGATTACGTTTTAAATATGGTAGAGCTATCAAATAGATCTTATGATAAAGTAAATACTTATTCATATGGTATGAAGCAGCGCTTAGGCATAGCTCAAGCATTGCTTCATGATCCAGAAATTATCATTCTTGATGAACCTAATAATGGTCTTGATCCAAATGGAATAGATGATATGATTAGACTAATTAAAAATTTAAAGGTTAATGGTAAAACTATATGTCTTAGCACGCACAACCTGAAAGATGTGGAGGATATTTGTACACACTTTACAGTATTCAAGGATGGTTTAAACTCAGTGTCTTCATCAATGGATGAGCAGTTGCTAAAAAGTAGAAGATGGTTTTTAAATGTAGATGATACTGATAATGCTGTTCTAAAAATTAAAGAAAGCACACTATTTGATCTTGTGAGCGTATTTAACAAAAATATTTTAGTTGATTCAAAAGCAAAAGATTCGATAAGTGCTTTGAAAAATCTTTTGGAAGGTCATGATATATATAAACTCAATAAAGACTCTAACCTAATTGAATACTTTAAAAATGATTAATCTTTTTTATAATGAGTTGATAAAGGCGTGCTTTAAAAGAAGAACTTATATTAGTTTTATTTTGATTACGTTGCTTATTCCTGTTGTTGTTTATGCTATAAATTATGGAGCTGCTTCACTTCAGACTAAAATTTATGGTCAAATGGAAGATTCCTTTATTTTTATTGGAACTATTATTAATGGATTTTTATCATCTTACTTGATAGTTGCTATATTAATAACCCATATGCCATTTTTGTCTACAATAATTCCTTCTGAGATTATATCAGGAGAATATTCAAAGGGTACTTTTAGAATTTATCTAACTAGAGCTATTTCAAGAACAGGTGTGTTCTTTGCTAAAGTTGTAGTTGTTTATTTATTTACAACATTAATGATGTTTTATTTCTTTTTTTATAGTCTTTTAGTTTCCTACTTAATTTTAGGTTTTGGTGAGTTAATAGTTTTTCATAAAGGTATTTTACTGCTATCTGAAGATGATATTATTTGGAGATTCTTTTTAGGCTTTATTTTTTCAAATGCTGTAATGCTTGCAATATCTTCTTTATGTTTATTTTTTTCTTCATTTTCAAAAAACAGTGTTACTCCAATTATTTCTACAATAAGTATAGTTTTTATTGGAACTGCTATTTCATTTATTCCAATAGATATTTTTGAAATTGTCGATCCTTTTTTGTTTACAGGATACATAGATGTATTTTTATTAGCATTCTATGATCCAGTTCCAATAGAAGTTTTCTTTAATTGTTTGACCGTTTGTTTTGTATGGTCCTTTTTATTTATTTCAGTAGCTTATTATAACTTTAAACAAAGGGATATACTCGAATGAATCTATTTAATAAAATAGTTATATTAACTCTTTTTGTTTCTCAAGCTTTCCTTGCTGAGAGTTTTGAAGACTATTGTGTTAAGAAAACAGATCAGCAGTTTAATTCTGTTTTTGATTATCAGGTTGATATGATTGTTAAGTTGGATATTCCTGCTTTTAGGATGCCAAAAAAGAAGTACAAAGTTTATTTTAAGCAACCAAATAAAATTAAAGTGAAGGCAAGGGGTTTTGGTTTACTTCCTAAAACTGGATTATTTACTTCTCCAAATGATAATTTTGATAACTTGAAAAATCTCAAGCTATCTCCATTTAAAGATCCAAATAATTTAGATGATATAATTATTGTTGGGGATTTAATTGTTGATAGTTTGAAACTTGAAATGCCAAATGAATATTCAAGATTAACTTTTAAACCTACAGTAGAAGTTAAAATTGATACTTCAAGCTGGGTTATTAAAAATGTTACTACTAAACTCGATACCTTGAAATTATTCCAAATCAATAATTTTTATGAACTTTATGAAAAGCAGTATTATATGCCAAAAGAGTCCATTGTCAAGTACTATATAAAAGATAAAGAGCTTTTCAATTGGATCAACAAAGATGCAAGTAATATTATGGGTAAGGGTGAAATATCAAATAAAAACAACTCAATTGTTGAAGGAACGATTTATGTAAAGTACAAGCAATACATCATTAATAAAGGCCTGGATGACAGGGTATTTGATTGATTTATTATTTATTTTCTTGTTAGAATCTTCACCTACCTATGGTTTATTTTAAATTTCTTTCAATTTTTATTTCTGCTCTGTAAATACTTGTAACATACTTTGTTCTAGCATGCTTTATTTGTTTAAATTTTACTATGTCTAATGAACTAGATAAAATAATAAAAATTGATGATATTGAGGGCAAAGTTTATGAGCTTGACAATTGGAAGCCTGAGCAAGGAAATCAAGTCAAAAAGTATTTTAATGAAAAAATTCTTGAGCTCAAGCGTGATTACAATAAGTTGGTAGACGATTTCAAGTGGAATAAAATAATTTTTGAAAGTGAAATAACATTTGTTCCGGTAATTGGAAAAACTTATTACCTCTATAAAAAAGAGAATGGGAAAAAATTTATGTCATTAATTGAGCCTGGCAGTTGGAGCAAGTCTATTAAAATCAAATTTATTGGTTCATTTATGCAAGATTCTAGACAAAAATGGAATCTGATAGATACAAAAAAGTAATTTTGTTCAAATCATTATGAATAGTTTATGAATGCAATAGTTATTGGTGGAACTGGTGCAACTGGCAAGCAACTTATAAAACAATTATTACTTAGTAATGATTTCAATAGAGTTACCTCAGTTGGAAGAAGGCCTGTCATTGGCGCAAAAAAGCATGATAAATTAATTGATGTAGTTATTGATTCGCTGCATGACCTAACGCAAACAGATGGAGTTTGGGAAGGACACGATGTTTTCTTCAATTGCCTTGGTACAACAAGAAGTTTATCTGGTAGTGCAGAAAACTTTATAAAAGTAGAAAGCGGTATTTCTAATAACGCTGCTCTTATGGCTTCAGAGGCAAAAATTCCTTCTGCATCTTTAATTTCAGCAAGTGGTGCAAATCACAAGCAGTGGTCTGTTGATTGGATTCATCCACTTTTGTATATAAAGACCATGGGTTTAAAAGAGCAATCTATAATTACTAATAAATTTGAAAAAACAGCAATTTTTAGACCTGGTATGTTAATTAGAAGTCCAAATAATCCATCTTTGTTAGAGAAGTTTTTAGTGAAAACAGGCCTAGGCCTACCCGTTGACTTGCTTGCCAGGGCAATGATTTTAGAAGCACAAAGCAATCATGGAATGAAAAAAGGAAGTCGTTTTTATTCAGGAAATGACAAAATTATAAATTTGATGGATAAAAAATCAATCTATTAGAACTTTAGTTTGTCCTTTTTATTTTCTTCGTATGATGAATTGTCCCTTCGATATTTTTTCTTTTGAAACGCACCAAACTTATATTCAAGATTTAAAGATAAAGTTCTTTGGTCAACTTGTCCGATATAATCCATTTTTTGGAGCATATCACTTCCTGAATCATTTCCAATACTTAAATAATTTTTAGTTTCAACATTATATGTATTGGTATTAAACAAATCTTTAATTTTGATTTTAAAAATCAAATTATCATTAATAATTTTTTTGTAGTTTAAGTCAACTCTAACAAGCGGTTTTATTTTACCTCTATTTATCTTTGTAGTAGATGAGAAATATGAGTATAAACCAATTTCTTGATTGTTATTTAGCCTAAGAATTGAATTTAGTTTTCCAGAAAAACCTGATTCAATGTTGCCTGAATTTTCTTGAATGCTTGTAAATTTATTGTGCCAATATATCCCATTAAATATAATATCCCAGCTAGTTGTGGGGGAAGTTGAAAAATATATATCAAAACCTTTTCCCAAAGATTTTGCTATATTTCTTGATGTAAACTTAATATAAGTTTTATCTCCTTGAGGGTTGCGATAACTGGCCATATCTTTATCAATAAGGTTATTAACCTTATTTAAAAAGACAGATGTTTTGATGTAACCAACTAGTGTTTTGAATGAACATGTAAATTCAGAGGTATAAATATCTTCAGGATTAAGAAAAGGATTTCCTTGATTTATCCAATTGTTGTTAATCTCTTTAAGATCTGGTACTGGGTTGACTTCGTGGTGTGAAGGTCTATTTATTCTCCTTGAAAGTGATAGTTTGTATGTTGCATCACTGTGAGTATTGTAAATTAAAAACAATGAAGGGTAGAAGCGTTTATGTGCGTAGTTATATTTAAGATCATCTCCTAGATCCATTAATAAATACTTGAAAAGGGAATTTTCAGTTTCTAAGCAATTGCCTTCAGTATCATACTCTATGCAGTTGCAAAAACCACTTGTATTTGAAGTGCCAATAAGATCTTCACAATTGTAGTTTTGGTTATATGATATATATGCTTTTTTCCTTTGTTGCTCAATCCTTGAGCCAGCTTTAATAGAAAAATGGTTTGAGAATGTATAATCAAAGGAAAAATAGGCTGCAGCAACAAAGTTATCATATACCCAATCAAAACCTTCATTCATAACTTTTCCTCCATGAATATCATCTTCATGTATTACTCTTAAACCAGTTTCATATCTTGAGTTTAGTTTGTTTAATAGAAAAGGTGAAGAGTAGTTCAAAGAAAAAAATTTATCAATACCTATATCAATAATTTCATCGCTATATGAATCGTATTTTGATGTAAAGCTTTCATCATGGTCATCGTAATCAAATTCAATCGAAAAGTTTTTATTTTGATCTTTATTGTCATAGAAATATCCAATTCCATAATTTAAATCATTTCCGCTTTTATCTGTTATGCTCTGCATTGGATCTGTACCATCAATATTAGTTGAATCAATTATCGCATGATCTAAGTAAGTCATATCAAAAGCTAAAAGGCTATTTGCATCAAAAAATTTCTCAATTCCAAGTCTTAAGTTGTTTATAAATGGGTTTGAATTGGTAATGATATTATTTTCTAAAATGTTGCTGCTGCCTTGAATAAGGTCAGTGTAAATAATTTTTCTTTGTTCTGTTGATTGTGATTTTTTGAAGTTAATATTGTAATTGGTAAATACGTTTAAATCATTTTTAAAGTAGTTAAAGCTTAAACCCATATTTTGCCCCGCATTAAATATGCTTCCAATTGAGCTTATATTCGAATCAATTAATCTTTTTTTATTAAAAATACTGGTATTTAGATTTAGGCTTCCTGATGAACCTTCAAACTTAT
>MDTB01135889.1_pt1 | contig 21145 bp, 24 predicted proteins | sample 811161 | NCBI WGS metagenome assembly MDTB01 (sample SAMN05326650, study PRJNA326480) | marine metagenome | isolation source: seawater | place: Mediterranean Sea | collected 2009
CAAGCTTTCTTTTTTTCATCATTTAATTATTAATGCTTTTTTGTTAAAACTTGAAGTTAATAATGGACCTCAAAAAATATATACGATCAATTCCTGATTATCCAAAAAAAGGGATTTTGTTTAGAGATATTACTACTTTGATAAAACATTCAGAAGCTTTTAAGTATACGAATGATAGAATTGTCGAAATAGCAAAAGAAATTGAATTTGATAAAGTGGCTGCTATTGAGTCTAGGGGTTTTATTTTTGCATCGACTATTTCATATCTTTTAAATAAACCTTTTATTCTTTTAAGAAAAAAAAATAAATTACCAGCTGATGTCCATTCGATAGATTTTGAGCTTGAATATGGAAAAGCAACGATAGAAGTTCATAAAGACTCTGTAGAAAAAAACGAAAAAATTCTTGTCATAGATGATTTAATAGCTACTGGGGGAACTGCTGAAGCAGCAGCTAAATTAATTGAAATTTCAGGAGGGCAAGTAGCAGGTTTTATTTTTGTAATAAATCTTTTTGATTTACCTGGAAATAATTTATTAAAGAAAAAAGGATATAAGACCAAAAGTTTGATTGAGTTTCCGGGTCATTGACTTTTTTTTTAATAAACGTATTGATATATTCCTTTAAAAAAATTTTACCAAAATATTTATACATCTTATTCGATAAATTTTTATTTATCAAAGCTGAGGCATATCTTTCTCCTAGTCTTTTTGGTAAATATTTAATTTTTGATTTAAATAATTTGGCTACTTCTAAAACTGAATACGATTTCTTGCTAGATATACTATAATGTCTGCAAAGATTTTTTTTCCAAGCTAAATAACATATATGTGTCGTATCGTTTATATGAGTAAATCTTCTAGTTTGTGAGCCTGGTCTTACTACAGGTAATGGTTTACCTTTTTTATAATGGTCTTCAAAAATACCTATAACCGTTGCCATTCGACCTTCGCATATTTGATTAGGCCCATAAACATTATAAAAGTAGATTACTTCATATTTAAAATTAAACCATTTTTTTAAATTTTCTAGTAATTCCAAATTTTTTGCTTTTGTAAAAGCATAAGGGGATAGATTTTTGTCATTTCCATTGTTACCTAAAGATGCTGATGTTGCAGAATAAATAAGTTTTATTTTATTTTTTAAACAAAAATTAAATACAGCATTTGATCCAATCGTATTTGACTCTATACATTCGTTCATATTGATAAAACTTTGAAAAATTCTTGCAAATTCCCCAAAATGAAAAATGGCATTTATTACATTTGGTTTTTTTATAAGTTTGACAATATCAGCAGTTTTACCTTTGATGTATTTTACTCTAGAACTTTTAATATGATTTGATTTTTTTCCAGATGAATAATTATCAATGCTTATAATTTTAAATTTTGTTTTATTTAATAATAATCTTATTAAATTTGTTCCAACAAATCCCGCTCCACCTGTTACGATTATATTATTTCTTTTAGCCACTTACAGTTTTTTATCTTTTAAAAATTGATTTATCAATCTAATGATGGTCTATACCAAGATTTTTTTCCTAATATTGAGTTTAAAATTCCACTAAATCTACAATAATAAATATCTTTTTTTTTTTTATCAAAAATTAACAAATAAAAAATAATTTTTATAAAGGATGTAATAAATTTCGGTATCATTATTATTAAAGCTATGAAAAAACCACTATATTTTTTATGAAAATAAAAGCTTGACCACATCCAATGCCAATTTCTATTTTTCTCTAATTCTAATTCATTTTTGTTTTCAACTGAGCTAGCACCAAAGTGTTTTATTTTTATATTTTTATCCAAATAAATTTTTCCGTTATTCTTTTTTACATTTTTACACAAGTCGATTTCTTCGAAATATAAAAAATAATTTTCATCAAAAAAATTATTTTTAAATTTTTCAATATTAAAAAAAATTGCGTGTCCCTTAAGATTGTCAACTTCTAAGGTTTTGTCATCTTTTAAACATATGTTTCTATCTTGATCATTAGCAGATCCTATTAACCAGAAATCTTTGTAGTTTTTTGCTGTAATAAAAAAATTTTTTATAGCGTCTTTGTCTAAAATAGTATCTGGATTCAAAACAAGCGCGTATTTAGTATTAATTTTTTTTAAACCAATATTATTAGCTACAGAATATCCTTTATTTTCACCAGTCAAAATACACTCTACATTTTGATAATTACTTTCGATGCTCTCTTTAAAACTTTTATTATTAGAATTTTCAATAATTTTAACTTTAACAAGATTTGGAATTGAATTTAAACAATCAAAAATTTTTTTTTCACTTTTAAAAGTAACAATAATAATACTAAGTTCTTTTAACTGCATCTGATAATAATATTTGATTTTAAATGATAATTCTTTTACTAATTTATCACATAACGTGTTTTAGTCTTTATTTAAAATGAAAAAAATCATTGTTACTGGTGGATCTGGTTTTATTGGCAGTAATCTAGTTAATTATTTAATCTTAAAAGGGTATTTTATAATAAATCTAGATAAGCTCACTTATTCATCTAATAATCTAAAAAATAAAATTAGAAATAAAAGTAATTATAAATTAATTAAGTTAGATATTAATAATAAGAAAAAGCTTATCAGCATAATCAGTAAATACAAACCGAAAGCTATATTTAATTTAGCAGCTGAAACTCATGTAGATAGGTCAATTGATGGACCTAAAAAATTTATTCAAACTAATGTAAACGGAACTCTAAATTTATTAGAGGCACTTAGACACTTACAAAAAAAAAAATTAATTACAAAACTAATTCACGTTTCTACAGATGAAGTCTATGGTGATATTAAAAAAGGTGATAGATCGGATGAAAAATATAGATATAATCCAAGTTCACCCTACTCAGCATCAAAGGCAGCTGCCGACCATTTAATAAATTCGTATGTAAGAACTTATAAATTAAATGCTGTTATTTCAAATTGTTGTAATAATTATGGACCGTATCAATTTCCAGAAAAACTAATTCCAAAGATGATATTAAATATTTTAAATAAAAAAGAACTACCGATCTATGCAAAAGGCAAAAATTCAAGAGAATGGATTAATGTTGAGGATCATTGTGAAGCCTTATTCACGCTATATTTAAAAGGTAAAAATGGTGAAAATTATAATATCGGTTCTGGAAATAACCTAAAAAATATAGATGTAGTTAAAAAAATATTAAAATTATTTAAATTAATGAAACTAAAAATCAATAAAAAAACTACAATTAAATTTGTTAAAGATAGACCAGGCCATGATTTTATATATGCGTTAAATAGTAAAAAAATATTTAGAGAATTAAAATGGAAGCCAAAAATTAATTTTGAAAGTGGTTTGAGAGATACTATCTTGTGGTATTTGAATAATAAAAATTTTTCAAAAAAAATTTCCAAAAAAAAATATGAGAAAAGATTGGGTTTAAAAATATGATTAAAAAAGGAATTATTTTAGCTGGAGGTATGGGCACTAGAATGAGTCCTCTAACAAAAGCAGTGAATAAACAATTGTTACCTTTGTATGATAAACCTTTAATTTTTTATCCATTATCAGTCTTAATGTTAGCTGGGATCAAAAAAATTTTAATTATAGTAAACAAAGGTCAAATCAATCAGTTTAGAAAAGTCTTAACTGAAAATAATAATTTAGGAATTAATATTGAATATAGAGAACAAACTAAGCCGGGCGGCTTGCCTCAAGCTTTTACAATAGGAGAAAGTTTTATAAAAAAAGATAAAGTCGCATTAATTCTTGGTGATAATTTTTTCTATGGACAAAGTCTTACAAATATTCTTAAGAAAAATATTAATTTAAAAACTGGTGCAAAAATATTTATACATCCTGTCAAAAAACCTCATCTATATGGAGTCGTAACTCTAAATAAGAAAAATAAAATAACAAATCTTGTAGAGAAACCAAAAAAAACGAAGTCAAATTTAGCTGTGACGGGTCTTTATTTTTTTGATAATAAAGTTGTAGAATTTACAAAAAAACTAAAACCGTCTAAAAGAGGAGAATTAGAGATAATTGATCTTTTAAATATTTATAAAAGTCAAAAAGCTTTAAAAGCAGAACTTATTGGAAGAGGCGGTTCGTGGTTAGACACTGGTAATATTAAAGATTTTTATAACGCCACAAACTTCGTATCTGCTATTGAAAATAGACAGGGACTTAAAATCGCTTGTATTGAGGAAATAGCATTAAAAAAAGGATGGATTGGTATTAAAAAAGTGCAAGAAGCAATCAAATTTTATGGAAACTGCGAATATTCTGCATACCTTAAAAATTTAATTTAACATCGTATGTACATATTACTTAATAAATTTCTTAATTCTAACCTTTTTGAGAAAATACCAAAATATTTTGCAAGAAGAATATTTAAAATATTTAAAATATTTTTTGTTGAAACAAATTTAAAATCATTACCTGAAAATAATCACCCGACTAAAATTGACGAAGAAGCGCAATTAGAAATCATAAATAATCAAAAAGACAAATTTTATAAACCTTTTAGTACCTGTTCTTTTTTACTAGAAATCATGACCCTATATCAATCTATAGAAAAAAACCGTAAAATTAAGATACTAGATTTTGGTGCAAATAATATTGATAATTATATCTATTTAAATAGGTATATTAAAAATTTAGAGTATATTTATCACGATCTACCTGCGTATAATTCATTTATAAAAAACCTTATAATTAAAAACAAATTAAGTAATATTAAAGTATTTGATAATTTAAAAGAGTTAAATTATGAAATAGATTTTATTTTTTTTGGTAGTTCAATTCATTATGTTAACAATTACAAAGAGACATTAAAAAAAATTTGCTCTATTAACAATAAATACATAATTTTTTCACACACACCATTTTATATATCAGATAGAATTGATGCTGATATTGTAATTAAACAGGTAAATATTCATCCGATTATTAACTATGCTTATTTAATTGAGTACAGAAAATTTATAAATTTTATGAAGGAAAATAATTATAGACTTATATCTCAGAACAAAAATAACCTGATAAAATTTTTAAACTTTAAAAACTTTAAGGATTATTCATTTTTAAATTTTTTAGATTTAATATTTATTAAAGAGAAAATTTAAGAATTAAGATGCAAATTAAAAATACAAAATTTCAAGGTCTTAAGATTATAACTTCCAAAATCCATATGGATAAAAGAGGTTATTTTAGAGAATTATTTAAAAAAAAATTATTTAAAAAAGAAAAGTTTATTTTTACATGTGTTTCGTCATCAAAAAAGAATGTTTTAAGAGGATTGCATTTGCAAACGAAATATTCTCAAGGCAAATATTTAAGTGTTTTGAAAGGTGAAATATTTGATGTAGCGGTCGATCTAAGGAAAAAATCAAAAAATTTTGGTAAATATTTCAGTATTAATATTTCGGATAAAAATGGTATATCAATTTATATACCCCCCGGCTTTGCTCATGGCTTTGTCGGGTTAAGAAAAGAGAATATATTAAGCTATCATTGTACGAATTATAGGTCAGCAAATGAAGAAGTGGGTATTAAATGGAATGATAGCGACCTTAAAATAAAATGGCCTTTGAAGAAACCAATTCTTTCGCCTAAAGATAAAAAAAATATTTCATTAAAAAATTTTATATCTAATGCATAATCTTAAAATTTATTGCATGTGCTTAGAAAACGATTACTTAGATATAGTAAAAAAATTAAATTATATTCCCGTGGGACTTAAAAATAAAAATTTTTCAAACGAGTGGCTGAGGGATAATACAATGAAAAATATTTCTCAAAAAAATCCATTTTATGGTGAATATACATTTTATTATTGGTTTTGGAAAAATTGTTTACAAGCGAAAAAAAAGGATGAATGGGTTGGTTTTTGTTCTTATAGAGAATTATGGGGAAAAGAAAAGAACATTCAAAATAGGCACTCAATTAATTCTCTTCTAAATTCTGTTCCTGAAGAATGGAAAGAATACGATGCCATAATCGGAGAACCAACTATTTTACATAGACCAAAACTTATTAAATATTTAAAACATGGAAAAATGGCTGTATTAAATAATTTTAAAGAGATGTTTAATTCAAAACAAAGTATTAAATTTCATTTTGATATGTTTCACGGCACTGGAAATTTAGATAAAGCAATAAAGCTTTTACCAAAAGAGGATATGTATGAGTTTAATGATTTTGTAAGAAATAATACTTCATTTAATCAGGGAAACATGTTTATTAGTAAATCTTCGAAAATTATAAATCAATATTTCAGTGTTGTTTTCAATTGGTTGGAGAGATGTGAAAAAATATTTGGTTTTAATTTAAGAGGCTATAATAAAATAAGAATATACACTTATCTAGCTGAAAGATTTCTACCATATTGGTTCAAGAAATATACCAATTACTTAGAATGGCCTGTAGTTTATTGCGATATTAATAAAAATTTTAAAAACAAAAATGAAAAAATATAAGTTTAAATCTTTTAAAAAAAAAAGTGGAACATTAATTGCTTTCTCTCTTAAGAAAAGTTTTCCAATCAAGGTAAAACGAATTTTCGTTATTAATGGTGAAAAGAATTTTACTCGAGGTGATCATGCTCATAAAAAATGCTCACAATTTATTTTTCCTGTTTTAGGAAAAATTGAAATAGATTGTATTGCTAAAAAAGAAAAAAAAAAAATTCTTTTAGATTTTAAGAAAAAAGAAGGGTATCTTCTAAAACCTAAAACTTGGTGCAAAATTAAATTTTTGACTAAAAATGCAGTATTACTTGTTGCTTGTGATATGGAATATAAATTTAGTGATTATATTGAAAATTATTCTGAATTTTTAAAAATAATAAATAAAAATAAAAAATGAGGCTATTGATTACCGGTGCTTGTGGACACATAGGTTCATACGTATCTGAACATGCACATAAAATAAAAAAGCTTAAAGAAATTATATTAATAGATAATTTTAATACCCAACGTTATAGCTCTTTATTTAATTTAAGTAAGAAAAAAAAATTTAGTTTTTATAATTTAGATTTAAGTTCAAGTAATTTGAATAAATTTAAAAAAGTTGATTATGTAATTCATTGTGCTTCACATACTAACGCTCAAGGAAGTTTCAAAATCAAAAAAGAAATGTTTAGAAATAATTTATCTTGTATGAAAAATATAATAAATTATTGTAATAAAAATAAATCAAGACTAATACACCTCTCCTCAACAAGTGTTTACGGAAAACAAGCCACAATAGTAAGTGAGGATGATAATCATTTATTAAAACCACAGTCTCCATACGCAGAGATCAAGTTAATCGAAGAGAATTTACTAAAAAAAAATAAACAAAGATTTAAATATATTATATTAAGATTGGGAACAATTTCAGGTGTTTCTAAAGGCATAAGGTTTCACACAGCTATAAATAAATTTTGCCTTAATGCAGCTTTAAATGAAAAGGTAAGCATATATAAGACAGCATATAATCAGTTTAGGCCATATCTTTCAGTAAGAGATGCTTTTAATATGTTTAAGTTTTGTATAGATAAAAATTTATTTGATAATGAAATCTATAATGTTTTAAGTGCTAACTTTACAGTAAAACAAATCATTGAAATGATCAGGAGATATAAAAAAAATGTTAAGATTAAATTTGTTAATACTGCAATTATGAATCAATTAAGTTATCATGTTAATGATAAGAAGCTTAAAAAGAGAGGATTAAATCTTACATCTAAAATAAGCAAAGATATTAAGGACACTTTAGAAATTTTTAAAAGTTTAAAATATTAATGAAATGTAAAATCACAAATAAATCAATTAATCCTTTTATGAGTTTTGGTAGAATGCCTATAGCTAATGGATTTATTAAAAAAGAAAATTTTTCTAAAGAATTTTTCTTTAATATGGAGGTTGGTTTTAATGAAGAAATTTCATTATTTCAATTAAATGAACATCCAAAACCTGAAATGATGTTTAATCAAAATTATCCTTTTTTCACTGGAAGCTCTGAGTACATGAAAAATCATTTCAAGGAATATTGTAAGTTTGTAAAAAAATATTTAAAAACTAACTCAAAAATTATCGAAATTGGATCAAATGATGGAACATTTCTTAAAAATTTTTTAGAAGATAGTAATAATATACTTGGATTTGAACCATCTAAAAATGTTGCAGATGTAGCTTCCAAAGATAAAGTTCCTACGGTAAATAATTTTTTTAACAAATCGAATATTAAAGATTTTAAGGATTATTTAGGTAAAACTGATTTAATATGTGCATCTAATGTAATTTGTCATGTTCCTGACTTAAAAGATCTAATTGAAGCTGTGGATCTTCTCTTATCATCTGATGGGACGTTTGTTTTTGAAGAGCCGTATTTGGGATCTATGTTTGAAAAAGTTTCTTATGATCAAATATATGATGAACATATTTATATTTTTTCTGCATCATCTATAGTTAAAATATTTAAAATATTTAATTTTGAATTAGTTGATGTTTTGCCTCAAACAACACATGGTGGATCAATGAGATACATTGTTAAAAGAAAAAATAATGAAGTTTCATCTCGAGTTAAAAATATTTTAAATTACGAAATCGAAAATAATTTGGATAAATTAGAGTCTTGTATTAAATTTAAAAAAAATTGTGAAATGTCGAAAGAAAATATTTTAAATAAAATAGATTTTCTTAAAAGATCTGGAAAATCAATTTGCGGCTACGCAGCAACTTCGAAAAGCACTACAATACTTAATTATTGTAAAATAAATGAAAATTTTATTGATTTTATATGTGATACAACAATTGAAAAAATCGGTAAATTTAGTCCTGGTATGCACATACCCATAAAAGATATGAACTATTTTCAAAACAATATGACTGACTGTATTTATCTTTTTGCATGGAATCATAAAGAAGAAATACTAAATAAAGAAAAAAAATTCAAAGGTGAATGGTTTTCACATGTTAAATTATAAAAACAGATTAGTTTTTACTGGAGGTAGCGGAAGATTTGCTGGCTCTTTTAAAGCGCAAGAAGTAAAAACAAATTTTAAATTTTTTTTTCCAAAAAAAAAAAGAGCTTAATATTTTAAATATAAATTCAATTAAAAAGTATTTAACCAAGATAAAACCTAAATACCTAGTTCACTTAGCAGGTTTATCTAGGCCAATGAGTATACACAACAAAGATATCATTCAGAGTATTGATAAAAATATTATTGGTACTGCTAACATTACAAAAATTTGTGAAAAACTAAAAATAAAATTAATTTATATTTCTACCTGCTATGTTTATCCAGGACAAAAAGGAAATTATTCTGAAAAATCTCCAATTAAACCTATAAATAATTATGCATGGTCCAAGCTTGGAGGGGAATGTTCTGTAATATTATATAAAAACTCCTTGATTTTAAGAACGTCTGTTACAGAAAAACCTTTTGTTCATAAATCAGCATTCCACGATTTCAAAACAAATTTTATATTTCACGAGGATCTAGTTCTTAAGATACTTAAAATTATTAACCAAAAAGGCGTTATTAACATCGGTGGAAAATCACAGTCTGTTTATAATTTCGTAAAAAAATATAACAAAAAGATTAAACGTTCTTCTGCAAAGAAATTATTAGGAAAAAATGCACCTGTAAATGTTTCTATGAACATTTCAAAATTTAGGAAATTAATAAAATGATAAAATTTTGGAGCTACCATAGAGAATATAAGAAAATAAATAAAACTCTTTTAAAAAAAATACATAAAACTATCAATGCTGGAAATATTTTTTTTGGAGAACAATTGGAAACTTTTGAAAAACAATTTACAAAAAAATATAAAGCAAAATATGGTATTGCTGTTGGAAGCGGAACTGACGCTCTTCTCATTGCTCTTTTATCTCTAAAACTTAAACCAGGGGATGAAGTTATTACTGCTGCTAATACTGCTATACCAACTGTTTCCGCAATAATAAATGCTGGAGGAACACCTAGATTAGTTGATGTAAGAGAAGATTATTTAATTGATATAAAAAAAATTAAAAAGGAAATTTCATCAAAAACTAAAGTGATTATTCCAGTTCATCTATACGGACAAATGTGTGACATGGATGAAATAAAAAAAATTGCCAAAAAAAAAAATATTGTAATAATTGAAGATTGTGCTCAATCTCAAGGAGCAAGATATAAAGGTGAATATTCTGGAACTATTGGAAAATTTGGATGTTTTTCATTTTACCCTACTAAAATACTAGGATCCTACGGTGATGGAGGCTTTATTTTTACTAGTGATTTTAATTTATACAAAAAAATTAAAAGAATTCGATTTTATGGAATTGAAACTATTCAAAAAACTAAATATTTTAATAAATATTATTCAAATGAAAATGGTCTTAATTCTAGGCTAGATGAAATTCAAGCTACCATTTTAAACTTTAAGCTTAAAAACGTAGATAATTTTATAAAAAAAAGAAGAGAGCTGGCAAAAAGGTATTTTTTAAACCTTTCAACTACGAAACTTAGGCTACCTTTAGAAAATTTAAATTGCAAACATGTTTATCATTTATTTACTGTAAGTCATAAAAAAGCAAAAATAATTAAAAAAAAACTTCTTAATAGAAAAATTCAAACAAGAACAATTTATCCTTATCCTATACACAAAATGAAAGCATATAATTCAATAATTAAAAATAAGAATAATCTTAAAATATCTGAAATCAAAGCAAAAGAAATATTCTCTTTGCCATTATTCCCTGAAATGAAAATTTCTGAAGTTGACAAAGTGTGCTTTAATTTAAAAAAAATCTTAACTAAAATATAAGTCCCTTTTATAATTTGATGAAAAATATTGATTTAGTGATACTTGCAGGCGGTAAAGGAACAAGAATAAAAAAATTTCTTCATAATAAACCAAAACCAATGATGAAATTTGGAAAAATTTTTTTTTTACAGTATCTAATAAATAATTTTTCCAAATATCCAATTAAAAGAATATTTATTCTAGTTGGTTACAGAAATAATATTATTTATAAAAATTTTCATAATAAATTTTTTAATTTTGTTGAAGTAAAGTGTATTAAAGAAGATAAACCGATGGGCACTGGTGGTGCTCTTTTAGGACTGAAAAAAAAAAATGTAAAAGATTTTATATTAATAAACGGGGACACTATATTTGACGTTGATATAAATAATTTAATCAACAATCATAAAAAAAATAAAATTGGCTGTATTGCTTTAGCTTCGAACAAAAAAAATATTAATACGAGAAAACTGAATGAACTTTCTCTTAAAAAAAATAAGATTATACTAAAGAAAAATAGTAAATATATGAATGGTGGAGTTTATTTTTTTAAGAAACGATTGCTTAATTTAATTCCCCATAAGCCGTGCTCACTTGAAAACGATATTCTTCCGAAAATATTAAAAAGAGGGCTAGTCAGTGGAAAATTATATAATGATTTTTTTTTAGATATTGGTTCGCCTAATTATTTAAAAATTGCCGAAAAACAATTAAAAAATTATTTTGAAAAACCAGCAGCTTTTTTAGATCGTGATGGAGTAATAAACCATGATTATGGTTATGTTCATAAAAAAAAAGATTTTAAATTAAGAGAAGGTGTTTTAGACGGATTAAAATTATTAATTAAGAAGAATTATAATATATTTATTGTAACTAATCAGGCTGGAATCGCAAAAGGTTTGTTCAAAGAAAAAGATTTTAAAAATTTACATATCTATTTAAAAAATTATTTTTTTAAAAAAAAAATTTTCTTTAATGATGTCAAATTCTGTCCTTACCATGTTAAAAGTAAAATTAAAGAATTTAAAAAGAGATCCTCTTTAAGAAAACCTGATAATGGCATGATAAAACAAATTTCAAATAATTGGATTATTGATAGAAAAAAAAGTTTTATGATGGGTGATAAAATGTCAGATAAAAAATGCGCAGATAAAAGTAATTTAGATTTTTATTATGCCAAGGGAAATTTTTATAAACAAATTAAAGAAATTATTAATAATTATTGATTATTTTTTCTTTATCATTAGAAAAAACTTGTATTAGCTCTGAAATACCCTCGTCTAAAGATGTTTGAGCCTTGTATCCTTTTTTTTCAATCTTTTTATTACTAACAAAATAATCTCGCTTATCAGGATCTTTTCTATTGGTCACAATTTTTATTTTAAGCTTCCTATGTTGCTTCTGAATTTTTTTTGCTAACATAATTTTACTAATATTTGCCGATGAAAGACCTAAATTATAGACATTATTTTTTAAACGACTAAAATTTTTCATAGTAAAAATAATTGCGTTCACAACATCTCTTACATGAATAAAATTTCTTCTAAAATGTGGCTCAAAGAGAATGAGTTTACCTTTTTCTAAAGCAGTACTGACAAAATTATTCACGAGTAGATCACTTCTCATTCTGTAACTATGTCCAAATACTGTAGCAAGTCTAAAACAAACGTGATTTTGAGTGTTTTTTCTTACAAAGTCTTCTCCATCACATTTAGTTTTTCCATAAAGCGATATTGGATTAAGAGGACTTTTTTCATCACAGTATTTGTCTTTTTCACCTATCCCATATCCTGAATTTGTTGTTAGATAGATAACTTTATTTTTTTTTGTTACCAGCTTACATAAATCTTTAATAGATTTTAAATTAGTACTAATTGCTTCTTTTTTATATTTTTCACATAATGGAGCACCTACAAGCGCGGCTAATGGAATTATAAATTCATGTTGTCTTACTAATTTTTTAATTAATGAAACTTTTCTTATATCGTCACAAATTAATTTAAAATTTTTATAAAAGTATAGATGACTTAAAGATCCTTTGTCATATTTTAAAAGGTCAACTGTTGTAACTGTATGACCTTTTTCTAATAATTTTGTACAAAGCATAGAACCTATATAACCTGCGCCGCCTGTAATTAGTATTTTGCTCATAAATTACAAAAATTTTGATTTTTTATCTCTATTGCTTAAAATTGGTTTTTTTATAGGCCATTTAGCATTAATTTTTGGATCATTCCATCTAATACTAATTTGTTTTTTGTGATCAATATATTTACCTTTATAGCTCCATTTATAGTGAAACACACATATTTTAGATAAACATAAATGTGCGTTTGCGTAATAAGGAGGAACTAGAACGGTTTTGGGGAATTTATGGTCTAATGTAAATTTTTTATTTTTTAGGTAATCCTTTGATCCTTTTTTTAAATTAACAACAATTAAAATAAATTTACCGTATGATGATGTGATAAGTTTCCATGATTTAAAATCACAATGAAAACCTCTTATTGTATTTTTTTTGGAAATAGAAAATTTATCATGATTAAAATTTAAATTTTTAAAATCCGATTGGACCCAAGAAGTCCATAACTGCCCTCTATGGTCCTTAAAAATTGTTTTTTTTTTTACTTTTATATCTTTATTTTTCACTATTTACCTCGAACAGATTGAGAATTTTAACAATTTGATTAATTTTTGAAAATTTAAGATCAGGGTAATTTCCTATATAATAACCGTAAAAATGTACATGTTCTACATTTTTAAATAAGGAGGGTTTAATTCTAGTTTTAAGAATATTTTTTAAATATGGCTGCCTTAATTGATTCCCTCCACCAGCATTTCCTCTTCTAAATTCAATTTGATTTTTTTTAAGATAATTTTCGAATCTATCTCTAGTTTGTATAGATTTGGTATTTAAAATTATTGGAAAAGCATAATTACTTGATCCTTTGACTAAAAAATTTTTATAAAACTTGTTGGAGTCTAATTTATTTAAAAAATATTTAAAATTTTCAGTTCTTTTTGAATTATTTTTATCTAACGATTTTAATTGATTTATACCAATAGTTGCTCCAATTTCATTATTTCTAAAATTAAAGGTTGGATATAAAAAAATAAATTTTGGTGAAAGATCTTTATGTTTCTTTATCATTTGATTTTCGAATACTTTATTATTTGACTCCCTCGCCATACCGTGAGATCTGAATATTTTTGCTAACTCATATATTTTTTTATCATTCGTGCAAATCATTCCACCTTCTATAGTTGTCATATGATGAGCATAGTAAAATGAGAAATTAGATATCAAGCCGTATGTGCCAAGTTTTTTTTTATGTTTAGCTCCATGACTTTCACACACATCCTCAATAAGTATAATTTTTTTTTCTTTAAGTTTTTTTAGAAGACTATCTGTAAAACCATTAAATCCTTGTGCGTGAGTGATAAATACTGCTAAAGTTTTTTTATTAATTTTTTTTAACACCTCTTCACTGTTCATTGATAAATTAAAAAGGTTTATATCTACAAAAACAGGTTTAAATCCATTAACTAATACAGAATTAATATCTGATACCCAAGTTAATGTGGGTACTATTATCTCATTTTTCTTTTTATTCTTATTTAAGGATTTCAGGATTGAAAGAGAAATATAATTAGCTGATGATCCAGAGTTAACAAAAACAGAGTATTTGGTTCCAAGCCATTTAGACCATTTAGTCTCAAATTCTCTTACTTTTGATGCTTGAGTTAAAACGATATTTTTTTCTTTTAATAATTTTCTTACACTCTGCATGTCACTTCTGGTAAAGTTATTATGCATTAATGCGTGCTTAAACTTCATGCATTTCCTCTCTTAAAAATTATTTCGCTTCCAAATTCAGAAAATTTAAAAGGTACGTGCACTATATTCTTATTTTTTTTAAGAAAAGATTTTTTTTCATTTTCCTTCATATAAAAAATTAAAAAACCACCACCTCCTGCACCGAGTAATTTACCGCCTAGAGCTCCATGTTTTTTTGCTTCCAAATACATCTCATCAATTTTATTATTTGTAATACTTTTATTTATTTCTTTTTTATAGTGCCAAGTTTCATCAAGCAACCTTCCAAAATCATCTATGTTATTACTATTTAAAATTTTTTCTCCGACCTCGACATGTCTAATGAGTTTTAATATGCTATTTTTTTTTTCTTTAGTTAAAGAAGTTACATATTTTTTTGCTATCTCAGGAGCATTACGTTGAATTTTAGAATAAACTAAAACTAAATTTTTATTTAATTTTGATAAGTTTTTTTTATTTTTAATTTTTTTTATTGAAATATTTTTTTTATTAAAATTGATCTTGTTAAATCCTCCATAAACAGTTGCCGTTTGGTCTTGAGATCCCACAGTTTCTTTTAAGATTTTTTGCTCAAAATTTCTTGAAAATTGAGATAGTTGACTTTTACTTTTTTTTTTATTTAGAAAATTAAATAAGATATTTGATAGGCCAACAACAAAACAAGAACTCGAACCCATGCCGCTTCTTGCCGGCAAATCACCATCGTAATGTATTTCTAGACCATTTTTTATTTTAAATTCTTTCAATAAAGCTTTAACAGCTTTGTGTTGAATTTGATCAATTCTTTTAACTGTTTCTAATTTTGACCAAGTTACTCTATATTTATGATCGAAAAAATTAGGAAGATGTCTGCAAGTGATATAAATATGTTTGTCTATTGTAGTTGATAAAACCGAACCATCAAATTTTTTATACCACTCAGGATAATCGCTTCCTCCACCAAAAAAGGAAATTCTATAAGGTGTTTTAGAGATAATCATTTTACTTTCTTTTAATTATTGATTTTACCATATTAACAATATCTTTATTATTAGGAGGTAAATTATCAACCTTTCTGTGATGCCCTGCCGATTTATCTTTTAATCCTAAAATTGAAACTTTTTTATTTGTTTTTTCATTAACTTTATGGGCTAAGATTCTTAGAATTCCATCTTTATAATCATTATCTGTCATTAAAACACCAAATCTACTTTTTTTAATCGCTTCAATCCAAGACTGTTTAATTTCAAAAGGTTTTAAGTCGACCAAGTGAATTATTCCAACTTTATAACCTTTCTGTTGTAATTCATTTTTAGCTTTTTCAGCTTCAAATCTTGTTACAGAAATAGGCATTAAAATTATATCTTTTTTTCCTCTTATATCATTTTTAAATTCAAGTGTGTTTGAATAGCTGTGTCGATGTTCCGAAATATAAAAAATATCATGTGATTTTAAAAATTTTTTATAAGTACTAATATATTCTTTGCTTGTCATTGGTGAAAAAATTTTTAAACCAGGCATCTTATAGATAATTGAAATATGCGCTGATCCTGCGACAGGGCCAATAGAACCTTCTGATGCAATCCCTCTTATCATGATAGGACAAGGAATCCTCCAAATTTCATTAGACTTACAAGCGTAATTAACAATAAATATACAATTAAACCAATTATAACCTTGGTAACGAATTATATATATAGGTCTTTTGCCCATCAAAGCCGAACCAGTAACAATTCCTCCTCCTGCAACGTCAGCCATCGGCAATTCGATAACACCATCTTTTTCAAATAACTTCGGCAATGTGCCAGCAACCCAACCTACACCGGTTAAGTTTTGGCCAAACACTTGACTCTTAAATTTTTTTAAGTGTCGACGTGTAATTTCTTTAATTGTAGCTCTTAGTTCTTTTGCCATAATAACTTTATTTTATTTTTAATTTTTTTATCAATAATTTCTGCTTTTTTTCCTAACATTTTCTTTTGTTGCAAATATCTATCAAAAACTTTTTCTTTGTCCTTGCCAGCACCTGCATGCCAAAAAATTCTATTAGTGTGAATGTTTACTAATAAAGGTTTTTTGAATAAGTGCTTACTGATGTTATTATGAATTTTTTTTGGATCATCTTTTAAATCAAATGAAGTAATTCTTAACGCCTTCGCTAACTCCTTAGCCTTCCAATCTCTTCTTTCATCTTTCTTTGTTAAAACAGCATAATTATTATCATCAACAACAAATAAAATAGGCAATTCTTTTTTTGAAACCCAACTTAAAGATGCTAAGACATAGTCCTCCTCCAAAGCCGCGTCACCAATAAAAATTATGGTTGGTTTTTTTGAAGAAAAACAAGCACCAGTTCCTATACAAGCATTACTACCCATAAACCCATCATGCCCGAACATATTAATTTTAGTCGAGTGAATTGATAGCGATCCTCCCATTCCATAGGTACAACCATCTTTTTTTCCTTTTAGCTCTTTTATAAGTTTTTTTATATTGCCACCAAACGATAAATAAATTGAGTGGCCCCGATGTTGTCCAAAGATAAGTGGTTTAATTCTTTTTTTTTGGACTATTTCTGCGATTGTAGCTGGGGCATACTCTTGTCCGGCAGATAAATAAACAGGGAAATTAATTTCTTTATTAGAGACTCTTTTAAAAACTTCATTTTCAAAATGACGACATATGGAGGCTTTTTCGAATACATTAAGTGTAAAATTTTTTTTCACTAAATTTTATCACCCAGTAATTTTCTTTTTAATTTTATTTTTGTCGTTTTTTTTAAATTAGTAACAGCATTCATACCAAATTTATTTTCTAAAAGTTTTATATATTTTGGGTTTGTATGATATTTATTCCAGGCTTTATCTCTAAAAGATAAAATTTCATGAGCTGAAAGATTTTGAGATGGAAGATTTTGAGTATCATAAGAATGCTGACTGTAACCTGAATAAGTATTAGGTAGTTCTATTTTATTTTTTCTTGCTTCTAAATGAAGTGGACTTCCTGGATAAGCCATGGCGCTGTAGAAGTTTACCATCTCTGTATTTGTTTCCTCCGCAAAATTATATGTAAATTCTAAGCTTTCTTTTGTTTCCTCTGGTAAACCAAAAATATAGTTAGCAGCAACATAAATCCCTGCATCTCTCATAGAATTAACTATGTCAATTATTTTTACGTTTTTAAAGGCGTCTTTATGAACCTCCTTACGTATAATAGAGCTAGGGTTTTCAATACCTAAACCCAACCAATTAACTCCTGCCTTTTTTAGTTTTTCAAGATACTGTGGTTTACACGTGTCAATTCTTGAGTATGCCCAAATATTAAAATCATATTTTCTCTCAATAATCATATCGCAAATTTTCATGAAATGGTTTGGGTTCAAAACAAAAAGTTCATCAGCAATTTTTATATTTTTAACACCTTGTTTTGCAAAATAATCAAACTGTTTTATTATAAATTCTGGAGTCCACCATCTGAATATATTGGAGTCTTTTGAAGAAATATTTTCTGAATTATTAGTTCTATTAATTATATTAATCATACAAAAAGAACACGTGTAAGGACATCCTAGGCTTGTATATAAAGCAGCAAATGGTTGTTTGTCGGAATTATTTGACCATGAGTGCCATCCAGCTGTTCTGTACATTTTTAAAGGAGGAAGCAGATCCCAAGCTATCCCTGGAAGATCAACATCTAATAATTTTTTTGGGACAATTATCTCAGCTTCATTTATTTCAATAAAATTATCCTGATTTCTAAAACCTATTCCTTTTATCTTTTTTAAATAATTATCATCATTTAAATCTTCAACCTTTAATAAATTTGAAATTGCGTAAACTCCCTCGTTCAAAGCAATAATATCTATTGATTTTTCATTTTCTAATGTTTCTCTAGGTAAAGCAGAGACATGTCCTCCAACAAAAAGGGTTTTAATATTAGGATTTAAATTTTTCAGTTCTTCAGATGTAGCAACGGCCCCTTCCATGTTTTGTGAAGAAGCAGATGGTTGTTGACCATAAACAACAAAACAAGCAACTCTTGGATTTAATTTATGAATTTCTTCAGCGCTAGAAATATAATCTAATCTTTCTACCTCGCAATCTAGGATTTTTACATTAAAGTTTTTACCTCTACAATGATTTGCTAACATACCTGCCCAAATAGGAGGCTCTATAGCTGAGTGATCATTGCTTAAACCTTGATATATTTTTTTGGAAGCATTTGGATGAATAAATAAAATATCTAAACTCATATAATCTTTTTACTTTAATAATCTTTGTAAGCATCATAAATTATTTGCTTATTGTCAGTTATAACCTCAATAAACATAGGTCTATTAATATTATTTATTTTTTTTAACTTTAAATCTAAGTTTTTGGAACTTGATATCAAGAAATAATTCATATCAAAAGCTTTCGCTACATTTTTTAAATTTAAGGTCCCGTCACCTGTATCAACGGGATTATCTACTCTTCTGCCTCTAAAAAATGAGTCAGCCCAGTTATGCATTGAGACATATCCTCCATTATTAATTACAAACAATTTAATATTAAATTTATAGTGAGAAATTGTTTTCAGCTCTTGAATATTTAGTTCTAACGATCCGTCACCAGTTACAGATAATATGGTGGATTTTGGAGATGCCACAGCAGCACCGATAGCGAGTGGAATTGACAAACCCATCGCAGCATTTGTGTAGGAAGATAGCTCTTTTTGATTTTTTTCAAATTTCCAAACTTGTCCTCCTATATAATAGTTAGAGCCAGCGTCAGTAATTAGTATATTCTTTTTAGATGAATTTTTTCCTAGCCTATCCATAAAATAATATAGATCCATTAGTTTACTTTTATTTTTTTTATTATATTTTGTGTAGATAATCGGATAATCTTTTTTAAAATTGCTACAAAGATTATTCCATTGATTAAATCTTTTTAATTTTTTATTTTTTAAAAAAATTAAAAAGGAGGGTGTAAAATCTGCTAAGTCATAATTAAGAGGTATATCTATTTTTTGTCCTCTCTTATTTAGTTCATCCTTTTCCAGGTCTACTGAAATAACTTTTGCATTTGATAGAGCTTGATAATCATGACCAACAAATTGAGGGGAAAATCTACATCCTAAAGATATTGCTAAATCCGACTCATTCATAATTTTTTTAGAAAATTTTGTAGCCTTTATTCCAGATATTCCATAGATATATTTTTTGTTATGTGGAATTAAATCATTAGTAAACCTTGTAAAAATTATTGGAATTTTTAATAAATTAATAATTTTTTTAATTTCAGTAATCTTATTGCTTTGTTTCACTCCATGACCTAAAATTAAAATTGGTTTTTTTGATTTTTTTATTAAATTGAAAACTTTTTCAAAGTCTCTTTTTAAACGTCTTTGTAAGTTTTTATCATTTTTTGCTTTAGGAATATAAGATTTGAGTTTCTTTTCATTTATTTTTGCTTTTTGAACGTTTAATGGTATGTCAATCCATACTGGTCCTTTTCTTCCACTTGTTGCTAAATGAAATGCTTTTTGAATTATATATTTAACATCCAAAGGATTCTTAATAATTTCTGCATATTTTGTTAGTGGTTTAACGATTGGAATTATATTTATTTCTGCTGTACCAAAACTTCTAATTTTTTTTGAATGAGTGCTGTGGGTTGTTTGTTTATAATCAACTTGACCTGATAAAATTACAATTGGAGATGAGTCAACATAAGCCTCTGCTAAACCAGGTAGAGCGTTTGTCGCTCCTGGACCTGCAGTTACACAGGCGACACCAACTTTATTTTTAAGTCTCGCATAAGCACTTGCCATACTTGGAGCAGTCGCTTCATTTCTAGTAGCATAATATCTTATACCTGCTAGCTTTACTGCATCATTCAGATACATTGCTCCATATCCTGTAAGCATAAAAATATCATTTATTTTTTTTTGCTTTAAAAATTTAACAATAAAATCAACTACTCTCATGCTAGAAACTTTTTAAAAAAATTCATAATATTGGTAGCGAGAGGCGGATTCGAACCGCCGACCCCAGGCTTATGAGTCCTGTGCTCTAACCAACTGAGCTACCTCGCCAATTGCAAAGTTTATAATATATTTAACTGACTAAATCATCAGTTTAGTTATTGTTGAAAATTGCTGAAAATACTAAATTAAATGGTAAGGATTATACCAAAAACTGTTACAGCAGACACAGCTGCAACGCCTAGAGCAAGATTTCTTTTTTTTTCAATTTTTTTTTCAATGTTCAATCTGGATATTAAATCCGTAACTTTGACTTTAGTTTGAGAATTTTTAATCTCTAATTGACTGTCTTCTGAATTTAAGCTTGAACTCATATTTTCATTAAAGCAGAAATTGAATGATTTAAAATACAATTTATGGGCAAAATGGGTTTATAAAAAAAACTAGACCCAATTTGATTTAACTACGCATCGCTTTAGATAATGGGTCATGCAATGGATTTTTTTCGATTTTTAAAGCGTACCTATCTCCTTCAACCTCTATATATAGATCATCATAATGATTTATCTCCCCATTTATGTAA
>MDTB01015128.1_pt1 | contig 21143 bp, 18 predicted proteins | sample 811161 | NCBI WGS metagenome assembly MDTB01 (sample SAMN05326650, study PRJNA326480) | marine metagenome | isolation source: seawater | place: Mediterranean Sea | collected 2009
AACATAACAACTTATTAGAAGGAGATCTGACTGAAGAGCAATCAGAAAATTACTTAGCCCTAAAACAACAGATCGAAACTCTTAGAAATAGCGAGTGAATTAAAAACTTGGAGGTATACGACAGTCTACTTCAAAAAAAGTATAATCGGAATCATAGTACTTAGGCCAATTCATAGTCCATTTATCGCTAAGAAATAATGGATCACTTATAATTATTTCACCTTGTAGCATTGAGCCATAATCATCATGATAGACATGTTCATAAGTTTCTACAGTAGTAGTTTCTTTACTTAAAACATTGCCATTTAGGCTAGTATTTTTAGAGTTGATATTAAAAGATTCAATTACAAGTTTATTATCATTGTAATAGGCGTTATGAGATCCCATATCGCTACTACTACCATCTCCTAGTCCTCTTTCATCTAAGTAAATTATTCTAGTTATAGCGTCTTCTTCATACTGAAAAATTAAATGATCTTGATTTTGAGTTATTCTTACGGGCATTCCACTAATCGCTTGCCGGATTAGCCCGTGATTAGCACATTCTGTAAAGATAGGATCATTAGCAGGGTCCCACTGGTTTTGAATACTCTGTCCTAATTTATTAAGAGGTACATTTTCCCTCCCTTCAGGCCTTGGTGAAGAGCGACCGGGCAGTCTCCCCCATAAGCCGTGGAGGTTAGGTATCTCATCTTCTAAAGTTAAAGGGATTCTTTCAAACTCTACTTGGCTTAAGTCAGTTGGTTCTGGCTCACCCATGATAGTTCTAATGACCTGATTATTTTTAGGATCAATTTCAAAAAAATAATCATTATCTTTATCATCCCATGAACTAGTTTGGAGCAAAACTATTGGTTGGTTATACCTACTTTTTTTCCCAATTAGCCTAATATACTGACCCTCTTGGATAATATCTGCATTCCAACCTCTTCTCTGAAGTGAATTAGGGGCAGGAGCTGTTGCAAGCCACTCTGTTATTACTCCATTCTCACCAGCTACGTTGAAGCTTATTGTTACATGAGGCATTCTAAAGTTGAAATCAGTGACATAGCCTTCAACCGATATAAGCTCATCAGTGAAGGGAGCCCTCATTGCATGATGAGCACTAACATTTTCTAGAAAGATTAGAGAAGAGAAGAGTATATAAAATAGCTTTATATTAAAGAAAGTAAAGTTAGGAGTATTTAGGTACATACTTCACCATTTTTTTTCATCTCAGATCTTCTCATAGGCATTCTATCAATTATAGAAAAAACTTCATATATATTTGGTAGGCTTTTATAACTTCTCTTTATTCCTCCATCCTTACCTATTAACAATATATTATCACCTGATTGATTTGGTTTAATTCTTGATTTAATCTTTTTAATATTCTCAGGATTGATTGTAGAATTTGCAATCACGTTACTTTTATCAGTAAACCAACCAATTAAGAGATCTCTATCATTTATTTCACATGATAATTGACTGAGTAATTTTTTATATTGATCAACCTCATTTTTATTTTCTTTTTCAATGATTATCAGAAGAATCCTATTTTTCCAAATGAAGTCACTTAAATTGTTATTTGCATTACTTGTTTGCATGATAAAAAAAACTATAGGCAGTAAAAAAAAAACTTTCATATTACTTACATTCCAAAGTGGCGGAGAGGGAGGGATTCGAACCCCCGGTCCGCGCAAACGGACAACGGTTTTCAAGACCGCCGCATTCGACCGCTCTGCCACCTCTCCTGGGTCGTTATTTATAAGCTATATCTTTGCAAATAAAGCTATTGGTATTAAGATTAACAGATAAACGAAAAGGAAAAGTATGTTTTTTAATAATAAAAATCATTTTAATTTACGTTCATCCAGTAATCCTATAATACGATTACTATTTTCCTTATTTGTTATTATATCTATTATTGCTACTTTTTTTCTAGGGGCAATTATTTTTATACTCTTTGTTATCCTTGCAGGATTTATAGCTTTGTTTCTTTTTTTTAAAAACAAAGGATATAAGAATTTACGAGCAAAGGAGAAAAAAAATACTACTAACCGAGACGGTAAGATTTTAGATGGGGAATATAGTATAGTTGACGAAGAAGATCCTAGTTAATTATCTAAGATCAATATAGGGGAAAGCTATTATTGGCTCTAAAAAACATAATCAACAAAAACATAGACTAAATAGAAAAAAAAGATCGCGTCTTACTCCTATTTTATTTTTTATTTTATCTAGTATTGCTCTTGCTTGGTTTTTAGAGTCTCAGGCAACAACAACTATTATTTTTGTGAAGCATACGGATACTAATGCCCCTTTTAATGAATTAAGCAACCCTTCACTTAGCGGCTTAGGTAGAGAGAGAGCTTTATTATTAGCTGATATTCTTGAAGATATAGATGTCGTAGCGAGTGTTGATGCTATCTATATAGATGATACTCTAAGAACAGCTGAAACTGCTTATCCTTTGGCAGCGAGGCTTGATATCTCTCCAATAATTCAAGATCCTTATGATGTAGCAATATTTATGCAGCAAGTGCTTAGTCAGCATAAAGGAAAGATTATCTTGATTGTAACTCAAAGTGATATAATTTCAGATCTAGTAGTGGAGTTACATGGTAGTAAGAATATCCCACAAATAGAGAGGAATGAGTTTGATAATATATACATTGTTACTATTCCATGGTTTGGAAAGGTTAAGACATTAAGATTACATTATGGACTATTCTTTCCTCAAACCGAATCAACCTCTGCGGAGCTATAAAATTTAATGATTGATAGACTTATAATGATAGTTTTTGGAATCGAGTATTTAGGCTTTGGATTGCTAGGGTTGATTGATCCATCAGCTGCCGCCTCTCTTGTAGGATTTACTTTGAATGAGCTGATTGCTTATAGTGAGATTAGGGCAAATTACGGATTTTTTTGCTTTATTGGGCTTCTTTCATTTGCCACATTGTTTATAAAAAAATTACTTTCTTTAACTTATTTAATTTATACCTTCATGTGTGGAAGCTATCTTATAGGAAGGATTGTAAGTATTTTTGTTGATGGATTACCAAATAAAATCTTATGGATTGTTATTTTAGCTGAGCTTGTAGTCTTTCTAATAGCGCTATGGCGCTATAGAAAGACTAGAGATTTACTAACTTAATTTTTATTAGTTAAGAATAAAATCAAGTATCTCAGCACTCATATATTTATCGGCTGTTCCTATCGTTCTTGTATAGGATGTATGATTATGTCCTTGTACTAGAATTAATGAAGGCATGTATCCGTGATTTATATGAAGATCGTATATTATGCTAGTAAAGTCTTTCATGGCCCAGGGCAAATCATTATCACCGACAGCAATAAGTGTTGGAATACTAGTTCTTTCGATGTTATTTATAATAGAAGCTTCATCTAGATTGGTATCACTAAAATATAAATTAGTAGCTAATCCATCTTCCCAATTAGAAGGGGATGAATAAACTCCAGATATTAGGATTGCACCAGCTACTTCAGGGGTTCCTATTGGGAGCAAGTCTGATCTAAACACATATGTTGCGACATTATGAGCTCCAGCAGATGATCCCATAACATAGATTTGTTCTGGATCCCCGCCATATTCAGAAATATTTTCTCTAACCCAACTTACTGCTGCTCCAACATCAATAGCTCCTTCAGGCCATCTAGCTTCAGGTATAAGGCTATAGGTAGCATTGACTCCAACCATGCCTAGGCTTGCAAAATATTCAGGAACATTTGGGGCAGTGTCAAATCCACCTCTTGCAAAGCCACCACCATGAAAATATATAACGACTGGAACAGGCTCTCGATTTGTTCGATATAAATCTCTATAAACATTGAGCAGGTTCCTTTCTTTAGGGCCATAAGAAATATTTTCTGTAATCTCTAATTCGTCAGGAGTATAAGTTCTCTCGAGATCTCGAAGCACATCATTTAATGGTCGATTCATGGGTGGTCCTTCATTAATTAAAGCTTGTATATCATCAGGCACTCCCAGCCTAATTGTGTTTGAAAAGCTTCTTTCCTGTTCAGCATCATATCCCCAACGTAACTCTTGTAAATCAGAATTATTCTCACAGGTCTCAAGAGTAGCAGATCGAGCTCTATAATTATCAGTCAACCAATCACCACCGGAAGTTCCAACATTACGAGATTCGGCTCCTGCTGCTATACATAAATTGTGATTAGATGCAGGACTAACGAAACCATTTGGAAATATATCCCATATTTGATTATCTATCGATGAGCAAGGCTGAGCAAATAACTCAGAGCCTTCTGAGATGCTAGTTGCATGAAGACAAAGGTCATATGCAGGTACGTAGATTTGTTGATCAGATGAACCAAGTCCAAAAATTTGATCTGTATTTAGTTCTTTATATTTGCATGTATGGAACCTTAGAGCTGCATCAATTCGAATAGTTTCACCAAATCCAGCTATATCTATACAATAGCCTCTTGGCTCATCAAGTATTTGAGCAGTTCTGAGGAATGCTCCATCTTGAGGACCACTTTTAGCAAGCAGGGGAATTAAAAATATAGTTGTTAAAATAATTGATAATATATTTTTATAATTTTTCATAATATTCGAATCCTTATTAGTTAGTTGATTGTATATTGATAATCAATTTGGCCATGGCTTATGTTATCTGTTTCATCTTTATCCAAATACGATCTTTTGTAAGTTACTTTAACATTTTCAGGAGAAACTTCTACATTTAGATATCCTGAATTTGGCAAAAGATCACCTGTTTTATAGGCTTGAAAGTTAATTTCTTGATATCCAGGATCAGCTGGGTTTGGAACTGATTGATATATAATTCCATCAAGCTCTTGTTTAGCAAACAAATGATCATGACCTTGAAAAACAATTGAAACATCATGTTTTACCAGTAATTGATGGATTGGAAGTTCCCATGCAGGACGTTCTTGATCAAACCTCCATTCATCTTGATCATTATATCCTCCCCACTCGTATTTAGTTGCTAATTCTATACCTCCACGGCCAGTCCCGAAAATATGATGTGTAAAGATAAATTTATATTTTGCATCACTTTCTTCTAGGGCTGTTTTTAAAAATTGATACTGTGCATCTCCTATTGTTGCCTCCCAGAAATTTCCACTAGATTTAGTTAGTTTTATCCAGTCCCGTTCTATCTCATTCCATGATTTTATTCTATGATCCTCCTTTGCTGTACCAACATTCATACCACCAGTATTAGATCCTGGATTAGTACCAGAACCTATTCTTCCGATTGATTCAGCAACCCTAGGAGAATGCCAGTAAGGGTCAATTGATATAAATAATGCATCTCCCCAGGTAAATGAAAAGTAATCACCTAGTAGACCGACTCCTTCAATAGGTTTTTCATTACCAGAATAAAATGTATTTGGAATTGGTACAGGAAAATATCGTTTTCTAGCATTGCCAGCAAAAATTGAAGAATTATGAAGAGCGGTATCTAATAGTGAGAGCCTTGCCTCTTCATGGTTTCCATTTATTGGAAAAAGTGCTGTCGAGTTAGCCATTGTGCTAAGAAAATTTCTTTGATTGATGTAGATATCATCAACTATACTTTGACTAAACCCTTTTTCATCACCTTGAAAATAATTTGGTAATAATCTAGAAATGCTAAAATCATCACCAAGCATAAAGTAAAGATCTGGGCGGTCTTCATCAACCATTTTTAAGGTTTTTCTATATAATTCTGGATCATACATACACCCTCTACTTTCCCCTGAGATTCTTTGGCTCTCAGATACACTTGTGCCCCAACCAGATTCATCACAAAGCCTTTCAGGATGAGAATCTCCTTGAACTCCAAAAGTAAATGAGCTACCTATAGGCCTCTGAGTCCAAAAATAGTTCTCTTCTCCTAAAAGAAGCTTTTCATTACGTAGATTTTTATAGCTAACCCTATAATTATATTTAGTATTAACTCTAAGGTTGTTTATATTGAATATTGCAGTTCTATCTTCTGAAGACTTTATAATTTCTGTCTTATAAGTATAAGGCATTCCTGCAAGACCATAATCAATATATGTATCAGTACCTTCTTCAGTCATTACACTAATGGTTATTGCGTTATTTGTAGGTTTACCAATTATTATATTTTCTTGATAAGTGCCTTGGCTGAAAGATATGTAACTTATTAGAATAATCACTGGTATTGGTATGATGAGAAATTTTTTAAATAATATTGGCATGTTGTATCTCCTGTTGTTTATCATATCAGAATATGTGAGTAATTATTTTATAGAAAAAAATGTTTAAATATTTTATCAATGAGAAAACTAACTATGAGTGAAAAAATTATTGTAAATAAAGAAGATGGGATTTTAAGGTTAGTATTTAATAATCCAGAGAAAAAGAATGCTTTAACTTCTATAATGTATAGTAGTTTAGCTCAAAAGATTAGTGAGGCTGAATCAGACTTATCCATTAAGGTAATTATTCTGTCCGGAGCTGGTGGTAATTTTTCTTCAGGCAACGATTTATTTGATTTTATTAATGACCCTTTCAATCCTTCGGTTATTTCTTTTCTAGAATCGCTTAGCTCTTCTAATTTACCAATTATTGCTATGGTAAGCGGTGTTGCTGTCGGTATTGGTGCGACAATGCTTCTTCATTGCGATTTTGTTTATGCCGCCCCAGAAACATATTTTAGTTTTCCTTTTATTGATCTTGGTTTAGTGCCTGAAGCAGCAGCCTCTTTATTACTTCCAAAATTAGTTGGACATAAGAAAGCCTCTGAGCTACTAATGCTTGGAAGGCCTTTTTATTCTGAGGAAGCTTTAAAAATAGGTTTTATATCTAAATTGTGTAGTAGTGAGAATACATTGTTTGATGAAGGAGATAAATTGGCTCAAATACTCGCTACAAAGCCTAGAGACTCTTTATTATTTACCAAAAGATTGCTTTGTACAGAAGAAGAGGCTGTATCAGATCGAATGACTAGAGAACACCAAATATTTAGGGATCTTCTAGGTAAAAAAGAAACCCAAGGAATTATCAGTGGCCTATTAGGCAAAAAGAAAAAATAGTATATTACTAGCTCATTCTATTTTTAAAAGCCTTCCTAAATTACCACCCAAAATAGCTTCTTTCTCACTATTATTTAGTGATGGCGAGGTCATTACTGTGTCAATACTATCTGGCCAATTGAATGGAGCATCTGTTCCATAAACTACTTGACTGGAACCTACTGTAGCAACTAGATGTCTTAATCCTTCATGATCAAAGACTATAGTATCAACAAAAATTTGCTCTCTTAAATAATCACTAGGATTTTTTTCATTCAAACAATCAGCATTTGGCCTAACTTGGCAAGCAACTTCAGATCTTCCAATGTAGGAGGGCATATAGCCACCTCCATGTGCTGCAACAACTTTTAAGTTAGGAAATCGATCAAAGACACCACCATAAATTAGATGAGAGAGGAAAATTGTTGTTTCAAGAGGGTTTCCTATAATATTATTTAGTTCACCCCTTCCAGAGAGACTACCTTCTTTAATCACGTTCTTAGCTCCATCAGGATGCATGAAAATAGGTGCCTGTAACTCCTCCGCTTTAGCCCAAAATACATCATATTTAGGATCAGAAAGGTTTGAGCCTAGAACATGCCCTCCGATTGAAGCACCTCTATGCCCGAGTTCATTTACAGCATATTCTAATTGATTAGCTGCAAGATCAGGATATTGAAGCGCGACTGAGCTTAATGCGACAAACCTATCAGGATGCTGTTTGACCCATGCTCCTAAGTATTCATCGTGAAGTTTAACAACGCTAGCTGCCAGATCACGATCAGCTGCGTACCACCAATACCTATTGATTGAAAGTGCTTGTATATCAATACCTCTTTGATCCATAAGATCTAATCTATCAGCGTTCAATGCCTGCCACGGGGCGAATGATATTTCATTCAATGGTGTATTTATAAGAAGCTCTGCTACATCTGGAACTACAAGATGAGCATGAATATCTATTGTTTTTATTCGCCTGCCATTTAAAAGGACTTCGCGTCTTGAAGGCTGAGCAATTGAATTGATACCCCCAGCTAGAAGAGTGGATCCCACAAATAACTGACTGAATGATTTTAAAAACTCTCTTCTATTCGACATTGGTTTCCCTCCATATGAATATCCCAAATTTCATCATAATTTTAGAGAAAATGTAACAAAAATAGAATTATTTATAGCCTAAGCTACAGAAATTTTTAACTCACTTTTCTTTTTTTGGTTAGAAATGCTATCTAATACAGAACCTTCACTTATAGAGTATTTTAGTAGCTTCAATCTAGAATGAGGAACTTGCTTCATAATATAGATAAATATCTTGGCAGTATATTCCGCAACGTCTACTCTATATTCAGAAAAATTGTAATTGGAGATACGTTTTTTATTTGAGCAGTAAGAGAATTTATTTACAAAGTCTTTAAGGTCTTTCAAAGATACTGATTGCAGCTCTATATTACTATTAATTCCATTCACTATTTCTCTGATATTTCCTCCTATACCAACTACAGATTTTATATTTTCTATACCAATATTTTTAATGAAGTCACTAAGAGCAATCCATTCTTTATCTTTGTCTCTATTTTGTTTAATTCTAACAGAGCCAATATTAAAAGATTCTAAATACTCGACACCTTTTTCATCAGTAAAGTAAAGTTCTGTACTACCCCCACCTACATCTACCAGTAAGCAGTTTTTTATGTCATGACTATAGCTTGCGTAACTTAGTAATTTTGCTTCATCTTTTCCACTAAGCACTCTGCATTCAGTACTAAATATTTTTTTTATTTGCTTGCAAATTGCTTTTCTGTTTTTTGAGTCTCTAATCGCAGATGTTGCCACTACATCAAAATATTGGAGATTATTTTCTGATATATCTTCAGACATTATTTTCATTGCTTTGTATAAATTATTTTTAGTTTTATTTCTTATTCTTTTAAATTTAAATACATCACGACCAAGCCTAATATTAATTCTTTTTGTTTTTATTAGTTTAATTTTTTTACTTTTATTTGAATAGGAGAATTCTTTGTATTTAATAGAATTAGATCCTATATCTATATTTCCTATTCTGCTGAAACTTCTAGTTTGCATCTGCTAAGCCTTTCAAAGCATTATATTGTTCAAGGGTAAGATTCTTAAATGGAACATTATTTACCTTGAGTTCATAATTTCGGAGACCTTGGGACCAGGCTTTAGGTTTAGGTATTTTTTTATTTGTGTAATCAAATTGTTCAAGGATATATCTGAAGGCATTTAATATTGCCACCATCTTTATGTTCGAGTTTATGATTATCCATGGTGATTTTTTATGTGACGTCCTATTAAAAACTTCATTTTTATAAAAAGTAAAAGAGTCCCATTCCTTGATCATTTTCATATCAGTTTCACTAACTTTCCAATGAACGAGAGGGCTGGTAATTCTTTTTTTCAATCTATCTTGTTGGATATCTTTATTGATAGAAAGATATAGTTTAATTATTTTTGTATTCTTTGAGTTTAAGTTTTTTTCCCAATTAACGACGTTCTTCATGAACGCTGCATATTGAGCTTTAGAGCAATAACCAAGTGTTATTTCTACCAGGGCCCTTGTATACCAAGATCTATCATAAAAAACTATTTCTCCTTTTTTAGGCAAGGTCTTTTCATATCTTTTTAGCCAATTCTTTGACTCATTTTTTGTGGGTATGCCAAGCTTAACTAATCTAAAATTGGATGGAATTAAGTATCTTGAAAGTACTGAAATACTCCCAGTCTTGCCAGCAGTATCTCTGCCCTCAAAAATAATCGCTATATTCTTTTTTTTAGTGATTACCCACTTTTGTAGTTTAAGTAATTCAATTTGTAGCCTCCTTTTCTCTTTTTCATAGCGATCTGGATTAATATTGGAGTAGTCAGAGACGTCAAATTCAAGCATTTCTTGTCACGCCTTCAATATAGCAATAATTGAATCGAACATTTGTCTAGAATCTGTCATAATTTTGAAAATTATATTTTTTTGATTTAGTTAAAAAAAAATTATATCCAATATTTATTTAAGTATTACAACAATTAGTGGTTATATTAATATAAAAACACTATATATAGTAAAAAAATATATTAAATTTTAATTACAATTTATTGAATATTAATTTGATTAAGGGAGCTTTAGTGAATTTTCCATATATTTCAATGACTAAGCCTAAACTCATTACTTTAATATTTTTTTTGTTTTTATTTACATGTCCAGCTTTCAGCCAAAGTTTTACACATGTTCATATAAGGACGCCTGATCCTGAGGCTACTGCTCAGTGGTACCATACACTTTTTGGCGGTGAATTAAGAACTTTCGTTGGAGGCATGGGCTCGGTAGCATTTACTCATGGTAATATTGCTACTATGCAAGATAATGGTTATGCCAGTAGTATTAAAAATGGTGTCATTGATCACTTCGGTTTTGTAGTGCCCAACGTTGCAGATATGCTAGAAAAGGCTGAAACAATGGGTGCTAAAGTAGAGGTTCAAGTAAGTCCTGGAACTATATCAGAACAAATTGCTATGTTTTCTGACCCATGGGGTGCAAGAGTGGAACTACTAGAGCATCCTAGTTTTTCAGGTATTCATCACGTACATTTAAATACAAATAATGCTTCACAACTAAAGGATTGGTTTTTAGAAATTTTTGGTGGGCAATTTCACCCACAAGATAATGAACAGTTTAATTTAATACAGTATGATGGAATTTGGGTACATATTTCAGAGTCTGATCTTTACGTGGCTCCAAGTAGGAGCAGTACGTTAGATCACTTCGGATTTTCTGTTAATAATATGGATAATTTAGTTGCTAGCATAAGGGATAGCGGTTATGAGCCTTATATTATGAGACCCGCTAGACCAGGCAGTACTACTTTATTAATGTTTTTTGAGGGCTTGGATGGCATTCATTTTGAGATTGCACAGTCCGACGCATTTTGATAATTTAACATCATTAAGAGATTTATAATTCTATACGATTAATATATTTTAGAAAAAGGATAGACATGAAAAATATTTTTCTTTTCTTTATTTCTGTAAGCTTGATGATCAGCTTTTCTTTAAATGCTCATCATAGCGATGCTAGCTATAATCAGGATGAAACTCTTACCTTACAAGGAATAGTTTCTAGCTATGTTTGGAGAAATCCACATGTCATTATTTATGTAGAAGCGCCTGACGCAAATGGAAATATTGTGGAGTGGGCGCTAGAAATTGGCAATACCATGATTATGACAAGAAGCGGCTGGTCAAGAGACCTTTTAAAGAATGGTGATCTTGTTCAGGCTACGGTCTATCCAAATAGAAACCCAGAAAATCATGATGTTATGTTGATAAACATTCAAACAGCTGATGGGTCAATATATATTCAGGATGAAAGCGACTATATTGGTTCATCTACCGCAAATAACCTTGAAGGCGTTTGGAAAGGAAGAGGCTCATCAATAATTGCTTTTTCTCAGGCAATGTCTGGAGCTTCATTAACTGAAAAAGGTAGTTTGGCGAAAAATTCCTACGATTATAGATTACAAAGCCCTATTGCTCAGTGTGTTCCTCCTCCAACTCCAACATGGTTAAGAGGAATGATTATTTATCTAACTGAATTTGAGATTACTGAGGATAGGGTAGTAATTAGAAATGAATTTTTTGATAATCAAAGAATTGTATATATGGATGGAAGAGACCACCCAGAAACTGGCAGTAGGACAAATCAAGGACACTCGATTGGTTTTTGGGATGGAGATACACTTGTAGTAGATACGGTCCTATTTGAAGACCATCCATCTTCATTTGACAGGGGGGTTCCTAATGGCTCACAAAAACATACTATTGAGCGTTTTTATTTAAATGAAGAAGGTAATAGGATGATTGTTGATATTTTTGTAGAGGACCCGGAGTATTTGAAGGAGCCATTTAGCGGTTCTATGCAGTTAGATTATACGCCAGAATATACGATTCAAGAATATAACTGTGATCCAGAATTTGCTGGATTTGATAGGTATTTAGAGGACTAATCCATTTAAACTAAATTTAGAGGTATAAAATATGTCTATTTCGAAATATATAGTTTTTGCTTTAAGTGTTTTTTTTATTGGTAATTATTTATATGCTCAACAGCAATCTCAAAGTTATGCTGCTATTCCTGGTGAAATAGGAGGACAGGATGCATTTGGCCCTTATGATGTTGTTATGGATTGGCCAAAGGAAATTTCTGGCTTGCCTGGTGCTGAAGGGTGGACCTTTGGCGCTGGACAAAGTGTTTTTGCCGAGAGTCCAGACCGCGTATTTTACCTACAAAGAGGCTTGCTTCCCGATGTAACAAATCCTGGCACTAGAAGATTGCCGGATGTTGGCCCGAGTATGCAATTTCCTCCTACTAATATATGGAGAAACGCAACAAGAGCAAGCTTGCCTAGTGGTGGTGGTACAGGAAATATTGCTGAAGAGGGAGTAATTAACTGGATCAATGGTGGAGGAAGGCTTGGTGTCGATTCTAAATGGGAATATTGTATTTTAGTTTTTGATAGAGAAGGTAATGTTATTGAGGCATGGAATCAGTGGGATTCTATGCTTCAAAGACCACATTTTGTCGCAATAAGTCCTTATGATGAAGAAAAGAATGTCTGGATAGTTGATGATCATAAACATGTTATTCATAAATTTACTAATGACGGGAAAACACTTGTTCAAACAATAGGGACTTATGGAGAGCCAGGAAATGATGAGACGCATTTTAATAGACCGGCTTTTATGGACTGGTTTCCTGATGGAGGATTCGTTGTATCGGATGGTTATAACGGTACTAGAGTAGTTAAATTTGATGCAGATGGTAATTATCTAACTTCTTGGGGTCAAGCTGGCAATCCACCCAATGAAACAAGACCTGGCTATATGAATAATGTCCATGGTATTGCAGTTGACCCAGCAACAAATCGAGTCTTTGTCAATGATAGAGCTAATCAAAGAGTCCAAGTTTTCAGTGAAGATGGCGAATATCTTTTTGAGTGGAGTGTTGGTCCAGTAGGAAACTTTCATTTATTTAATATCACTGCTGATGGTTATCTTTGGGCTGCAGATAGAAATACACACAAGATTTTGAAATATGATCTTGAAGGAAATTTTCTATATTCTTGGGGTTCCTATGGAGATTACCCAGGAGGTGTTGCCGGAGTTCACGGGATGAGCGTTGATCAAGAAGGAAATGTTTATTTAGCTCAGGTTGATAATAAAGGCGGTGTTCAAAAATTTACTCCCAGAGAAGGCGCTAATCCAGATTTTCTTATGGGCCCACCTATTTTTTCAGGAGAATAAGATATGAGTATTGTTAAAAGTAGACGACATTTTCTTCATGCTTTAGGTATTGGTACTGTTGGTTCATTTGCCTCTCCCTCTATTCTTTCTCAAACAAGAAAAGAAATATATATAGCAGGGAAAAGGATTAAGACGGTAGATATTCATGCTCACGCTTCAATTAAGGAAGTTGAAAGAGTAATTAATGGCACTTACCTTGAAAGAAGAATTGGAGGACCAAGATTATTGGAACCATCAAGACTTGATTTGATGGATGAGTGGGGAATAGATGTCTCAGTTATTAGTGCTAATCAGTATTGGTGGTATAGAGCAGATCACGATTTAGCTCGAGAAATTATTCGTGTTCAGGATGAAGGATTTGCTCAATGGGTAGATCGTTACCCTGATCGATTTGTTGCATTAACTTCTGTAGCGCTTCAATTTCCAGAGTTAGCGGCTGAGCAATTAGAGTATGCTGTGAATACTTTAGGCTTTAAGGGCGCCTCTATTGGTGGCCATGTTGAGGGAGAGGTTCCCGCATCAGAAAAGTATGATCCATTTTGGGCAAAAGCCGAAGAGCTTGATGTACCGGTCTTTATGCATCCAGCGAATGCCGTTAATATTGTTAAAGAAGGCGGTTTAGATTTTAGTGGGGATTTAGGTAATATTGTTGGCAATCCTCTTGAGACAGGATTTCTTCTTTCTAGATTTATCCTCGATGGAACCTTTGATCGTTTTCCTGGGCTTAAAATCTGTGGTGCTCATGGAGGAGGCTACTTACCTTCATACTTTGGAAGACTAGATGTTGCTTGTGATGCCTTTGGAGGCGCTGCTAGAAACTCTTCTGGAGAATTTATTGGTAATGATCCAATCCAGGCTGATGATTGTAAGAACCAAAAACCTCCTAGAGAGTACTTAAGGACACAAATTTTTGCCGACTCTATGGTCTTTTCAGATGAAGGCCTGCGTCATTTAGTTGCAGAGATGGGGCCTAGCCAAGTAGTTTATGGAACAGACATGCCTTTAGGCTGGCCAGATACTATGCATCTTATTCTAAATTCTCAATATCTTAATAATTCAGAGAAGGAAGCAATTCTTGGCGGTAATTTAATTAGGCTATTAAAACTAAGTAGAGATATTTAGATACTAGAGAGGTAATGACGTTGTATTTTAAGAAAATTACATTTTTATTTTTAATTTTTTCTCTATTCACAAGTTTGGAAGCAAAGGTTGTTGGTTTCGATATAGAGATCCATGAGGATGTTCTTAATGGTTATGAGTTTGGTGAAACAGGCGCATATGAAAAGTTTCTTGGGACTATTTTTTTTGAGGTTGATCCAGCTAATCTGATTAATCATAAAATTGTAGATATTGAATACGCTCCATTAAACACTGAAGGCATGGTTGAGTTCTCTGCTAACTTTACTTTTTTAAAGCCAAAAAATATGGACAAATCTAATGGAACAACAATGCTTGGTATAGCTAACCGAGGCACAAGAAGAATGTTAACTTTTTTTAACCATGCAGATGCAACCGATGGCGGAGTTGTTTATACAGGCGGAGAGTATTGGGACGCTGCTAATCCTACAATAGAGTCAGACTTTGGCGATGGTTTTTTAATGGAAAATGGCTTCTCTTTATTTTGGGTAGGCTGGCAATTTGATGTTCCTGCTAGAAGAGCGGCTGGTTCAAGAATTTTTATTCCAAGGTTAGAGTCACAAGACCCAATTAATGGGTTGGTTAGAAGTGATTTTGTTGTAACTTCAGAGATCTTTGATAGGACTTTAGCTGATAGAGGCCATATTCCCTATTCCGTATCTGATCCTGATTCATCTCAAAATACCTTAACTGTAAGAGATTCTGTCGTAGGAGAGAGAAGAATTATTCCTAGGGATCAATGGGCATTTGCAAGATTAGAGGAAGGAAGAGTAGTCCCGGATATGAGTAGAGTATATCTATCTTCAGGGTTTCAACCAAAGCTAATTTATGAGGTAGTATATGTTTCAGAAAATCCTGAAATTATTGGTCTAGGTCTTGCTGCAATTCGTGATGTGTCTTCTGCTTTAAAATATGATTCACTGACTGACTTAAATCTTACAGATGATTCTATAGATCACGTCATCGCATATGGTATGTCGCAACCAGGAAGAACGTTAAGGACTTATCTCTATATGGGTTTTAATGAGGATGAATCTAATAGAAAAGCTCTTGATGGAGTAATTGCACAGATTGGTGGTGCCGCAAGAGGTAGTTTTAATTTAAGATTTGGGCAGGCTTCTAGAGATGCACATCCATTTTTAAATTTTTTCTATCCTACTGATATTTTTCCCTTTACAGATATTGAACAGACTGATCCTTTAACTGGAATTACTGATGGAGTGTTATCTCATTTACCAGAAGAATTTATGCCTAAAATATATAATGTTAATTCTTCTTACGAGTACTGGGGAAGAGTTGTTTCCCTTTTAACTACTTCGGTTGATGGGTCAATTGATGTACCTCTATTAGATGATTATTCAAGAGTTTATCATTTATCTGGCGCTCAACATTTGCCTTCAGATTTTCCTCCGTCTCAGACAAATGGACAGAACTTAAATAATCCAAATGATTTTTCTTGGCTAATGCGTTCACTTTTGCTCAGGATGCATGATTGGGTTGCCAACGATATACCGGCGCCTCCAAGTAGATATCCACTTTTGAGCGATGGCTCCCTTGTCGAGCCTGCTATGGTTAATTTTCCACAAATTCCAAATATAAATTTTCCCACTAAGACTCATAAAGCATATCGAGTAGATTACGGACCTTTTTTTGCAACTGATGGAGTTATTACTAAAGAACCACCAGATGTAGGAGAAGCTTTTCCAGTTTTTGTTCCTCAAGTGGATGAAGATGGAAATGAGATCGGTGGCCTTAAGACTCTTGGCCATATAGTTCCTCTGGCTACTTATACGGGATGGAATCTATATAATTCTGATTATGGTCCTACAGACACAGTATCTCATATGTCGGGCTCTTTTTTACCCTTTCCAAAAGATAGGGAGACTAGACTATCCAGTGATGACCCTCGTCTTTCTATAGAAGAAAGGTATGATGGTTTAGAAAGCTATCTCGATTTACTTTCTCAGGAAGCAAAGCTGTTGATCGAGGAGGGATATCTTCTTGAGTCTGATTTACCTGCTATTCTTGAGCAAGCGACTGATATTTGGGAATATGTAATTAGATGAAATCTAAAGTTTTTACACCTAAGCAAATGGATGAGCGTTTAGCTCGTTTTGAAGAGTTAAAGCCAACACAAAAAGCATTTGTAGACTCTCTTATTCCCGGCATGGAAAGAGATGTTTTTACTGTGATTGGATCAGGAGTAACGGAAGATATTAATTTATCCCCAGCAATTAAAGCGGTAGAAGGTTTCAATGTCACCTATATAGGTGCTAATGCAGAAAAAGGCGCATCACTTCACTCTCATGATACGGTCGAAGTTTTTTTTGCTATGTCAGGCAATTGGGAGATACTTTGGGGTGATGATGAAGAACATAGAATTGAGTTGAATGCGTTTGACCTTGTTTCTGTACCTGCTGGTGTTATGCGAAGTTTTAGAAATATTGGTAAAGAGTATGCCTTGATGATGACAATTGTTGGAGGAACAGACGCAGGACGAGTTATTTGGCCTTCCGAGGTACTTGATCAGGCAAGAAAGACTGGCCTAGATCTTGATGATGAAGGCAATCTTCTGGAATAAGGAATAATTTTTATTATTGCTATAACTTAGAAGCTATATTGAACAGATAAATTATAATCTCTACCAGGCTCTGGTAGCTTATCTTTCAACCAAGAAGTATGATTTCTAATCTCTTCATCACCTATATTTCTCATAAGTAGCAAAACAACTATGTTATCGCTTGCTCTATAACTAACTTCAAAATCTAATCTATTATAAGAATCAGTTAGCATTTCATTATAAGCAAGTGAATCCTGTTTATCACTATATCTATATCTAAGTGTATATAGCCAATTATCTGATATTGCATCAAGCGTATATTGAAAGCTTAGAGGGGGCATTCTCGGTATATATGCACCATCATTGAGTTTTCCATTAATTTTAGAAATCATGAATGAATGAGAAACAATAAAATTTTCTAGAGTCATGTTATCAAAACTAATCTCAAGCTCAGTACCATAAATTTTTGATCCTTGTTGCCTATACTCTATTACAGGTATTTTACCTACTTTCATATTAGTAATATGTCTATAAATGAAGCTATCAAAGTCATTTCTAAAATATGCAGCATTTAAATTAAAAAAATCATTGCTATATCTGTAGTATATTTCTTTAGATATAGAATCTTCATTTTTTAATAAGCTATTTCCTTTTTCGTATATTCCAGCATCATGATGTACCCCATCTGCATAAATCTCAGAAATACTAGGAGCTCTTGAGTTTTTTGAAATTGATACGCCAATCAAAGCATTATCTGAGAGCTTTAAACCGCCTCCAATAGAATAATTACCATTATTTTTATTTTTCTCTTTAAGCTTAATAACTTTAGGGTTTAATTTATTTTTTTCAAGTCGAGCGGCTGCTTCAAAAATAAGGTTTGAGTGTTCTATATTTTGAATAATGTATAAGGATTCGCTAGATTGGTCGAAGCTTGGAATATAGCCCGCTTCTTCTCCAGCTATTATCGTTTTATTATTTTCCTTGGAAAATCCAATAATACCATTAAAAGATAACGGATGATCTTTCTGGTCAGGGAGGGTGTTATTACCGCCAAAAGCAAGTTCCATTCTTACATTATAAGAATCATTGGTAAATGTAGAGACTTCCTTATTCCCTTCTAGTTCTGCATGCTTATAGTCGACAAAGGCTGAATTAAACGAAAATTTATTGAAAATACCATTTAAATCTTGGGTATATTCAACCCCAGATCTGGTTCTATTCATGTCAAGAGTCATTACTTCTTCTTTTCCCTCTTCCTCCTCATGCTCATATCCTGGAATACCAAATCCTGCCTCACTTTTATTAATAAAATAAGTAAATTTTTTATTATTGCCTAACCAAGTGCTATGGAAATTAACTCCATTTTCTTTAAGCGCTGTATTTTTTGCAGCTCCTGCCACCCCCATTTCTGTTTCTCCTTCGGCTTCATGTTTTGCATGCAGAGCTTTTGTTTCCATAAAGCCAGGAATTTTATAGTCTTTTCCATCTCTTTTATTACCAGATAATCCCCAGAACCAGTCACCACTTCTAAGTAATGAATGAAAGTGAATTGAGTTTTCATCAGCTACTGAGCTATTTCCATATATGATATCTCCAAAACTAGGTGTAGTTTCATCAATTAATTTATGTTCTGATAACATATTGATAACACCAGAAGAAGAGAATGGTCCGTATCTTAGAGCAGCAGGACCTTTTAGTACCTCTATTCTAGAGAAAGCAAGAACATTAAAAGCATGTGGATGATCTGGACCATTATCCGCCATATCACCAGATGCAAGATCATTTTCTAAAACCTTAACCCTGTATTCTCCTAAACCTCTAATTTGTGGCTTGCCAACACCTCTTCCAAAATTACTTGAGTTGACACCTACAACATTTTCAATAATGTTGCCAAGATTTGAATTGATTGCTCTATCAAGTAATTCGTGGGGCACATTATAGGTGCTAGAAATTATTTCATTAGCAGGTCTTTCACCTACGCTACTAACAATGACTTCTTCACTAAAATCATGGCTATCCTGAGCGTAGATAGATGCAGATAAAATTAAAAGTGGAATAAAAAAATAAAATCTTCTCATCGATTTCATAGTAATGAAAATAGATAACGAAGCCAAGAAGTATTATTTTTAATACAACTTGTTTCTTTTAATTATTCAAAAAATAGATGGGCAGTGAGAATTAATTTATAGGCGCCTCTATTGATAATGAAGGCAATCTGTTAAGACAAAACAGATCACCTTCATCATTTTTTATAACTTAGAAACTATATTGAACAGATAAATTATAATCTCTACCAGGCTCTGGTAGCTTATCTTTCAACCAAGAAGTATGGTTTCTAATATCTTCATTACCTAGGTTTTTAGCAAGTAGTGAAACAGTCATACCAAAATTTGTTGTATAAACTACTTCAAGATCTACTCTATTATAAGCATCAGTTAACATCTCATTTAATGCTAGTGAATCTTGTTTCTCACTATGCCTATATCTAAGTGTGTACATCCAGTTATTTGACATCGCATCAACTGTATACTGGTAATTCATAGGAGGCATTCGTGGTACATATCCGCCACCATTAAGCTCCCCAGAAATATTAGTAATCATGAATGAATTTGAAATATCAAAATTCCCTAGTGTCATAGGAGCAAAGTTTAATTCAACTTCAGTACCAGAGATTTTAGCTCCTTGCTGCTTATATTGAATTACAGGTACTTTATTAATTTTAGCGCCAGTAGTTTGTCTATAAATATAGCTATCAAAATCATTATTAAAGTATGAAGCCTTTAAACTAAATGAATCGCTGGAATAGCGATAATACACCTCTAGAGCCGTAGAATTTTCATTCTTTAGTGAAGCATTTCCTTTTTCGTATATTCCTGCATCAAGATGTTTACCCTCTGCATAAAGCTCAGAAATGCTTGGGGCTCTTGAGTTTTTTGCAAGTGAAAAGCCTAATAGGGCTTCTTCTGTAAGCTTAAGTCCAGTTCCAACAGAGAAGCTATTATTATTTTTGCTAATCTTACTGTATTTAGCGCCTACAGCTTCTAATTCATTATTTTCAAGTCTAATTGCTCCTTCAGCAAGAAGGTTGCCTCTTTCAATATTTTGAACAATGAATAAAGCTTTGCTAGATTTTTTAGAGCTTGGAATATAACCTGCTTCTTCACCACCTATAGTAGTATCATCTTCATCAAAAGAATATCCAATCACTCCATTAGAGCTATCACTTCCATATGCAAGCTCCATTCTTATATTTTGAGCTTTGTTAGCGTACGACAATGCTGTTTCCTTTCCTTCTAACTCACCATGTTTATAATCTGTAAAAGCTGAGTTAAATGAAAATTCATTGAAAAAGCCATTTATGTCTTGGACATATTCAAATCCAGATCTTGTTCTTTCCATATCAAGAGTTATCACTTCTTCTTCTTCCTCTTCTTCATGTTCGTGACCTGGAATACCAAATAATGATTCACTGCTATTAAGAAAAACAGTGAATTTATTATTATTACCTAGCCAAGTAGTATGGAAGTTAAGGCCTTGCTCATCAAGGGCGGTACTTTTTGCAGTACCTTTTACTCTTACCTCTTCTTCATGGGGGTGTCCTTCTTCTTCCTCTTCTTCTTCTTCAGCTTCATGCTTTGCATGTAAAGCTTCTGTTTCTTCATAGCCAGGGATTTTATAATCTTTCCCGTCTCTTTTATGACCAGATAGCCCTACAAACCAGTTGCCACTTCTAAGTAGTGAATGAAAATGTACTGAGTTTTCTTTTGCGACTGAACTATTTCCAAATAGTATGTCCCCACCACTTTGTGTATTTTCATCTATTAATTGATGTTCTGACAACATATTAATTACACCAGAATTAGAAAATGGACCATATCTTAAAGCTGCTGGACCCTTTAGAACTTCTACTCTAGAAATGGCAAGAGCATTTAAAGCATGTGGATGATCACCACTATTTTCTGACATATCACCAGATGATAGGCCATTTTCTAAAACTTTCACTCTATAGCCACTTAATCCTCTAATAACTGGTTGACCTACAGCTCTACCAAGGGCGGCATTATCAACCCCAATAGTTTTTTCTAATATTTCACCTATATTTTGATTAATGCCC
>MDTB01217000.1_pt1 | contig 21143 bp, 22 predicted proteins | sample 811161 | NCBI WGS metagenome assembly MDTB01 (sample SAMN05326650, study PRJNA326480) | marine metagenome | isolation source: seawater | place: Mediterranean Sea | collected 2009
TCTGCTACCTTAAGTCTTGACTCTGCTTGTACCATTTTATTTTGCTCTTTCTATAATTTCTTCAATTCTCCACTTCTTTGTTTTGCTCATAGGTCTTGTTTCCATAATTTTAACAGTATCTCCCTCATTACAATCGTTTTTCTCATCATGAGCTACATATTTCTTTGTTTTCAAAACAAATTTTCCATAAACAGGATGTTTAACTTTCTTGACCTCTGATACAACAACAGATTTTTCCATTTTGTCAGATGATACTACACCTATTCTTTCTTTTCTTAAACTTCTTGTTGTCATAAGTCTTGTTTTTTTTCGTTTAATATTGTTTTGAGCTTCGCGAGCTGTCTCCTGAGATTCTTAATTTCAAGAGGATTTTCTATTGTTTGAACAGTATTATTAAATTTTAACTGTGATAACTTTTTAGCAGTATCAGTTAAATTCTCATTTAATTCATCAATTGACATATTTCTAATTTCGCTAATTTTCATAATATCCTTTAAAGTCTCTTGCAATAATAAATTTTGTTGTTACTGGTAACTTTTGAGCAGCTAATCTGAGTGCTTCTTTAGCAACAGCTACTGGAACACCAGAAACTTCAAAAAGAACTCTTCCTGGTTTCACAACAGCAACATAATACTCAGGAGCACCTTTACCTTTACCCATTCTAACTTCAAGAGGTTTTTTTGTAATTGGTTTATCTGGAAATATCTTTATCCAAAGTTGCCCTTCTCTCTTCATATATCTTGTAGCAGCAATCCTAGCAGCCTCAATTTGTCTTGAAGTAACAAATTTAGACTCTAAGGATTTTATACCAAACATACCGTTAGATAATCTATTCCCACGTTGCGAAAGACCTTTCATGCGACCTTTTTGAGTTTTTCTATATTTAGTCCTCTTCGGCTGTAACATATTCTATTTAATTTTTTCTATCTCTTTGTCTGTTATTCTTTTTAGAATTGTTAGATGATTTTTTCATACCAGTCAAAGGAGATAATTCTCTTTTTCCATATACTTCTCCTTTCATTATCCAAACTTTTATTCCAAGTCTACCATATGTAGTATGAGCTTCAACAATAGCATAATCAATATCTGCTCTAAAAGTAGATAATGGTATTCTTCCTTCTTTGTAAGATTCAGATCTAGCCATTTCAGCACCATTTAGCCTTCCAGATATTTGAATTTTAATGCCCTCTGCATTCATTCTCATTGCAGCAGCAATGGCCATTTTAATAGCTCTCCTAAAGGAAATTCTATTCTCAATTTGTCTTGCTATACTATTACCAACCAAGAAGGCATCTAATTCAGGACGTTTAATTTCAAAAATATTTAACTGTACATCTTTAGATGTTATCTTTTTCAACTCCTCCTTTAATTTGTCAACCTCAGATCCTGCTTTACCAATAATTATTCCTGGTCTCGCAGTAGTAATAGTAATTATTATAAGTTTAAGGGTCCTCTCGATTATTATACTTGAAACACTCGCACGAGAAAGTCTAGCGTATATGTACTTTCTTATTTTATCATCTTCTGCTATTTTATCACCATAGTCTCTACCGCCCCACCAATTTGAGTCCCAACCTCTAATGATTCCTAATCTATTTCCTATTGGATTTGTCTTCTGTCCCATTTATGTAATTGTTTTTGATGAAAGAACTAATGTAACGTGGTTAGATCTCTTTCTAATTCTGTGAGCTCTTCCCTGAGGAGCTGTTCTAATTCTCTTCAGCATACTTCCACCATCAACTCTAATTTCCTTAACAAAAAGTTGAGCAGAATCAATGTTAGCATTTTCATTTTTAGATTGCCAATTTGATATTGCAGATACCAAAAGTTTTTCAAGTCTTCTTGATGCTTCTTTAGGGCTAAATTTTAATATTGATAATGCACTTGATATATTCTCACCCCTAATTTGATCAGCAACAAGGCGCATCTTCCTGGGAGATGTAGGGCAATTATTAAGCTTAGCAAATGCTAAGTCTTTCTTTGCTTCTTTTATTTTTAATGCACTATTTCTTTTTCTTGATCCCATTTAATTCAATCAGTATTATTTATCTTTTATTACCAGTATGACCTCTAAATGACCTTGTTGGAGAAAATTCTCCAAGTTTGTGACCAACCATATTTTCAGTTATGTAAACTGGAATAAACTGTTTTCCGTTATGTACAGCTATAGTTTGACCAACAAAATCAGGAATAATCATTGATGATCTAGACCATGTTTTAATTACAGTCTTCTTGTTATCTTCAATATTTTTATTAACCTTTTTAAGTAGGCTTAAATGTACATATGGTCCTTTTTTTAATGATCTTGACATTACTTTTTATTTTTTTCTTCTTTCTATAATAAACTTAGAAGATGATTTCTTCTTTGATCTAGTTCTAAAACCTTTTGCAGGAATTCCCTTTTTAGATCTTGGATGCCCACCTGATGCTTTACCTTCTCCACCTCCCATTGGATGATCAACAGGATTCATAGCAACTGGTCTTGTTCTTGGTCTCCTACCAAGCCATCTTTTTCTACCTGCTTTTCCAGAGGATAAAAGTTGGTTATCTGAGTTGGAAACTGCACCAATAGTTGCATAACACGTATTCAATATCATCCTTGTTTCACCTGAAGGAAGTTTTATTGTAACATATCTACCTTCTTTTGCCATTAATTGAGCAAATGAACCTGCACTTCTAGATAAACTTGCACCTTTACCAGGATTTAGTTCAATACAAGAGATAATAGTACCAAGAGGAATGTTATTAACAGGCATAGAATTTCCAATTTCAGGACTTACTGATTCACCAGACATAACAGTTTGTCCAACTTTAAGTCCATTCTGGGCAACTATGTATCTCTTTTCTCCATCTTTATACTCTAACAAGGAAATAAATGCAGTTCTATTAGGGTCATACACAATTGATTTTACCTCAGCACTTACATCGAACTTGTCTCTTTTAAAATCAATAATTCTATATCTTCTTTTATGACCACCTCCTCTATACTTACTTGTCATTTTACCATGGTTATTTCTGCCACCTGTTCTTTTCTTAGAAACCAGCAATGACTTTTCAGGCTTATCTGTTGTTATTGCATCAAATCCATTAACAACTCTAAATCTTTGAGATGGTGTAACAGGTTTTAATTTTCTAACTGGCATAATTATAGATTTGCGAAGAAGTCTATTCTATCTCCTTCTGATACTTTAACAATTGCTTTTTTAAATGAACCTTTTTTACTATTCTGAATACCACGCTTCGTATACCTAGTTCTAGTTTCTGCTCCATAAATCATAGTTCTAACCTTCTTAACTGAGACCCCATAAGAGGCTTCAACTGCCTTTTTAATTTCAACCTTGTTCGCAGACTTTGAAACAATAAACGTATATGAATTTCTTAATTCACTTTCATTTGTTGCTTTCTCTGTTAATATTGGTTTTATAAGTATATCCATGATCTAATTTATTTCAGGGTTGTTTCAATTCCTTCAACCGCACTTTCTAAAATTAATATGTTGTTAGCATCTGTAATCTCATAAGTGTTTAATTCTGAGTCAATTATAACTTTTGAATTTTTTATATTTCGTGAAGACAAATAAATATTGCTATTAGTTTCACTTGTTACTAATAAAGTCTTTCTAGTTTCGAGACCAAATGCCTTAATTATGTTTAGATAATCTACAGTCTTTGGACTTGAAAATTTAAAATCCTCTAGTATTAAAACTTCTTTGTTTTTTAATTTATATGCAAGAGCAGACTTTCTTGCTAATTTTTTTACTTTTTTGTTAACTTTTTGATCGTAAGATCTTGGTCTTGGACCAAATACTCTACCACCTCCTCTAAATAGTGGGTTCTTGATACTTCCAGCTCTTGCAGTACCAGTACCTTTCTGCTTCTTAATCTTTCTTGTACTTCCAGCAATTTCAGCTCTCTCTTTGGCCTTATGAAGACCTTTACGATTGTTTGCAAGGTATTGTTTGACATCAAGATAAATTGCATGATCATTTGGTTCAATTCCAAAAATTGACTTATTTAACTTGACCTTTTTGTCAGTTTCTTTACCTTTTATATTATGCACTTTAAGCTCCATTACTTTTGAACAATTATATATGAGTTATTATAACCAGGTACACTACCTCTAACAATTAAGATATTATCATCAGACATAACCTTTACAACTTTTAGATTAAGAACTTTTACCCTAGAATTTCCAGTCTGACCAGCCATTCTCATACCCTTGAAAACTCTAGATGGGCTTGAACCAGCACCAATAGAACCAGGAGCTCTTAATCTGTTGTGCTGTCCATGAGTTGAATCCCCTACACCAGCAAAACCATGTCTCTTTACAACACCCTGAAATCCTTTACCTTTTGTAAAACCTGTAACATCAACATATTCTCCTTCCACAAAGTGATCTACAGTAATTTTATCACCAAGTTTAATGTCACCTTCAAAACCTTTAAATTCAACTAGTTTATTCATTGGTTTGGACTTACTTTTCTTGAATTGACCCTCAAATGATTTAGTGATATTCTTTGTCTTTTCATCAAATCCAAGCTGGAAAGATGAATATCCATCTTTGTCCTCGGTTTTAACTTGGGTAATAGTACAAGGACCAGCTTGAAGTATAGTACAAGGTATATTCTTCCCACTTTCATCGTAGATACTTGTCATTCCAACTTTTTTACCAATAATACCTGACATGATGTTTATACTTTAATTTCAACTTCAACTCCACTTGGAAGTTCTAATTTCATAAGCGCATCAACTGTCTTTGAAGATGAACTATAGATATCTAATAACCTTTTATAAGAGCACAATTTAAATTGTTCTCTAGATTTCTTATTTACATGAGGTGATCTTAGAACAGTAAAAATCTTTTTGTGAGTTGGTAAGGGAATAGGACCAGTAACGATTGCACCTGTATTTTTTACAGTTTTAACAATCTTATCAGCTGACTTATCAACTAAGTTGTAATCATAAGATTTTAATTTAATTCTAATTTTTTGACTCATATTTTTTAATTTACTCTACTGTGTTTCCCTTAACTTCAGAAATAACAGTTTCTGATATATTTGTTGGAGTTTCTGCATAATGAGAAAACTCCATTGTAGATGTTGCTCTACCAGATGAAAGTGTTCTTAAAGAGGTTACATATCCAAACATTTCAGATAAAGGAACTTCACCTTTAACAACTTTTGCTCCAGCTCTGTCATCCATAGAATTTACTTGACCTCTTCTTCTATTAAGATCACCTACTATATCACCCATATTCTCTTCAGGAGTTATAACTTCTAAATTCATTATTGGTTCCATTATTACAGCTTTTGCTGCTTTTGCTGAAGTCTTAAATGCAAGTTTTGCTGCTAATTCAAACGATAAAGAGTCTGAGTCAACAGGGTGGAATGAACCATCCTTTAGGGTTACTTTCATTGAATCAACTTCAAAACCAGCTAATGGACCGTTTTTCATTGAATCCTTGAACCCTTTTTCAACTGATGGAATATACTCTCTAGGAATATTTCCACCTTTGATAAGATTTACAAATTCAAGTCCAGACTTTCCTTTTTCACCTGGTTCAATTGTAAACACAATATCTGCAAATTTACCTCTACCGCCTGTTTGCTTTTTATATGTTTCTCTGTGATCAGCAGACTGGGTAAGTGATTCTTTGTACTCAACTTGAGGTTGACCTTGATTAACTTCAACTTTAAATTCTCTTCTTAATCGATCAACAATAATATCAAGATGAAGTTCTCCCATACCCGATATTACAGTTTGTCCTGAAGCTTCATCGGTTTTAACTTGAAATGTAGGATCTTCTTCTGCTAGTTTTCCGAGGGCCATTCCTAGTTTATCGACATCAGCTTTAGTCTTAGGTTCAACTGCAACACCAATAACTGGGTCAGGAAATACCATACTTTCCAACACTATCGGATCTTTCTCAGAGGATAGTGTATCTCCTGTTTTTATATCTTTAAATCCAACTGCAGCTCCAATATCACCGGCTTCAATATAATCAATTGCATTTTGCTTGTTTGAGTGCATCTGATAAATTCTTGAAATTCTTTCTCTGTTATCAGATCTGTTATTAAGCACGTATGACCCAGCATCTAGTCTACCTGAGTAAACTCTAAAAAATGCAAGTCTTCCAACATATGGATCAGTGGCAATTTTAAAAGCAAGTGCCGAAAAAGGCTCAGATACATTAGGTAGTCTTGAAATTTCATCTTCAGAATTAGGTTTTGTACCTATGATGGCATCCTTATCCTCAGGAGATGGTAAATATCTACATACTGCATCTAATAAAAATTGAACACCTTTATTTTTAAATGCAGATCCACAGATCATTGGGATAATACTTATGTCTTGAGTTGCAGCTCTTAAAGCATTGTGAACTTCATCTTCAGTTATTGAATTAGGATCTTCAAAATACTTCTCTAGAAGATTTTCATCATACTCAGCTACAGCTTCTATTAACTCTCCACGAAGTCTTTCAGCATCACCTTTTAAATCATCTGGAATTTCAACAACATCAAATGTAGATCCAAAATTATCTTCATGCCAAACAATTGCTTGATTCTTAACTAAATCAACAATACCTTTAAAATCTTCCTCATCACCAATATTGAGAACAATTGGCACAGCCTTAGAACCAAGCTTTTCAATAACTTGATTACATACACCAAGGAAATTGGAACCTTGTCTGTCCATTTTATTAACAAAACCTATTCTAGGAACTTTGTAATTATCAGCAAGTCTCCAATTAGTTTCAGATTGAGGTTCTACACCATCTACAGCTGAAAATAAAAAAACAAGCCCATCAAGTACTCTCAAAGACCTGTTAACCTCAACTGTAAAATCTACATGACCAGGTGTATCAATGATGTTAAAGTGATATGCTTTAGTATCATCAATTGATTTACCTTGACTGGTTGGAAAGTTCCAATTACATGTAGTCGCAGCAGAAGTTATAGTAATACCTCTTTCCTGCTCTTGCTCCATCCAATCCATTGTAGCTGCCCCATCATGAACTTCACCGATCTTATGACTCACTCCAGTGTAAAACAATATTCTTTCTGTAGTAGTTGTCTTACCTGCATCAATGTGAGCAGCAATACCAATATTTCTTGTAAATTTTAGATCTCTTGACATATATTAAATTTTAAAATCTAAAATGTGAGAAGGCTTTGTTTGCTTCTGCCATTTTGTGTGTATCGACTCGCTTCTTAACAGCTGCACCTTCCTCTTTTGCTGCGGCAAGAATTTCTTGAGCTAATTTTACTGCCATAGACTTTTCATTTCTTTTCCTTGATGATGAAATTAGCCATTTCATTGCAATTGAAATTTTTCTGTCTGGCCTAATTTGAGCTGGTATTTGAAAAGTGGCACCACCAACTCTTCTACTTCTTACCTCCACATGAGGCATAACATTGGATAATGCCTCTTTCCACAACTCTATTGAAGATTTATCATCATCCTCTTTTTTAGTTTCAATAATATCAATAGCATCGTAAAAAACTTTGTAAGCAGTTGATTTTTTTCCCTGAAGCATAAGATTGTTAACAAATCTTGTAACTAATTGATCGTTAAATTTAGGATCAGGTAATAGAGCTCTTTTTTTTGATTGTTTCTTTCTCATTTGGAAATTTAATTTTTAGGTTTTTTTCCTCCATACTTGGATCTTCTTTGAAGTCTCCCTTCTACACCAGCCGTGTCAAGCGCTCCTCTTACAATATGGTATCTAACTCCAGGTAAATCTTTTACCCTTCCACCTCTAACTAGAACTATGGAATGTTCTTGTAGATTGTGACCCTCTCCTGGAATATATGCATTAACCTCTTTTCCATTAGTAAGTCTTACTCTTGCAACCTTTCTCATTGCTGAATTTGGCTTCTTTGGAGTAGTAGTGTAAACTCTAGTACAAACTCCTCTTTTTTGAGGGGATTTATTTAGAGCAACAGACTTACTCTTCTTGGTTGAAGAAGTTCTACCTTTTCTTACTAATTGCGATATTGTTGGCATACAATAAATATTAAATTCCGTATTAAAGCGTGCAAATTTAAAATTTTTTTTTGGTTATTGTATGTATAATTGCATGTTTTTTTATAAAAAAACAATTAAAAATCTTAACAAATAACCCCTGAGGCAATTAATTGGGAATTATCATATATAGCAAGGAATTGGCCTTTAGTTATTGCAGATTGAAAATCTTCAAATTCAACAAATAGAAAATCATAATATTTACAGATTGAAATTTTTTGAAGTTTTTGCCTATATCTTATCCTAGCTCTAAGTTTTAAATCTTTTATATTTTCGAAATTATAATAGTCATTTACCCAATTTAATTCAGATAATTTAACCTTTAAAGTCTTACTATTTAATCCTGGATGATTTTTCCCCTCACCAACAAATATTTCATTAGTTTGAGTGTTTGTTGAAATAACAAATAAAGGAGACTTATATCCTCCTATAGCTAAACCTTTTCTTTGACCAATAGTATAATAGTGGGCACCATTATGCTTCCCAATAATTTTTCCATCCGATAAATTATAATCAATTTGTTTAGTTAGGCTTAATAGCCTTTCGTTTTCGTCAGTAAAATTTAATTTTTTTTTAAAAAGTATAGAATTAGATGGAATCTCTATAACATTACCTATCTTTTTTTTAAGTTTTTGTTGAAGAAAATCTGATAAACTTACTTTTCCAACAAAACATAAGCCTTGAGAGTCTTTTTTTTCAGCTGTTACTAAGTTATTCCTTTTTGCAATATTTCTTACTTCAGTTTTTGATAAATCTCCAATTGGAAAAATTATCTTATTCAATTGTTTTTGATTTAATTGGCATAAAAAATATGATTGATCTTTAGTATAGTCTTTACCTGAGTGTAACTCGCATTTGATGCTATTTTTATTGTCATTATTAATTTTAATTCTAGAGTAATGTCCAGTTGCAACATAATCTGCACCTAAGGAAATCGCTATGTCCATGAAAACTTCAAATTTTATTTCTCTGTTACATAAAATATCTGGATTTGGTGTATTTCCTTTTGAATATTCATCAAACATGTAATCAATTATTTTTTCTTTATAATCTTTACTTAAGTCAACAACCTGAAATGGAATATTAAGTTTTTCAGCTACTAGCATAGCATCATTACTATCTTCTAACCAAGGGCATTCATCAGATATAGTAACACTTTCATCATGCCAATTCTTCATAAACAACCCAATTAGATCATATCCTGCCTCTTTGAGTAAATAAGCAGCAACACTTGAGTCAACACCTCCCGATAAGGCAACAACAACTTTAGTTTTCTTCATTTATAATTATTGTTCTCTTCTTTTCTTTTGTTTCTCGGCTTCCTCCAGAGCTTTTTGTAGTCTAGCTCTGAAACCACCAACTTTTAGTGGTTTCTTTTTATTTTCCTCAATTTGAGTTAATATTTTAGTATCATCTATAATAAAGTTTTTAATAACTAACATTAAAACAATCGTAAGGATATTTGAAATAAAGTAATACAAACTTAATCCACTTGCATAGTTGTTAAAGAAAAATAACATCATTAGCGGCATCATATACATTATCACTTTCATATTGACTCCTCCAGTTTGAGATGCTGGCATCATTTGTTGTCCGGTAGTCATTTTTGTATAAAAGAAAATTGCAATAGATGCTAAAATTGGAAAAAGACTAATATGATCACCATAAAGAGGTATGTAAAAACCTAAGTCGAGAATTGAATCATAAGAAGACAGGTCATCTGCCCATAAAAAACTTTTACCTCTCAAGCTAAATGCAGCTGGAAAAAATACAAAAAGTGCAAAAAATATTGGCATCTGTAAAAATGCAGGTAAACATCCAGACATTGGATTAGCTCCTGATTTGGTGTAAAGATTCATAGTTTCTTGCTGCTTCTTCATTGGATCATCTTTAAACTTTTCGTTAATTACCTCAATTTCAGGTTTTAAAACTCTCATTTTAACTTGGGACTCATATGATTTGTATGTCAAAGGGGCAATTGCAACTTTTACAATTATTGTCATCAAAATAATTGATAATCCATATGAAAAATAGTTTGTAAGAAATGAAAAGAGTGGAAAGAAGATGAATCTATTTAACCAGCCAAAAATTCCCCAACCAATTTGAACGGAATTTTCAAGATTTAGATTATAATCTTTAAGTGTCTCATAGTCCGTAGGACCATAAAACATACTGAAGCTCAAACTTCTGTCAGAATTAAGATTCAGTGGAATATTTGCAAGGAATCTCTTTGTAAACTTATTATCTAAAGTCTCATTACTAGCTAAATCTTCAGAGCTTACATCTACATTGTTAACTTGATTTTTTAAAATTAATATTGAACTAAAAAAATGCTCTCTAAAAGAAATCCAGTTTACATTATTAATGTTTTTGTTTGCTGAACCTCCAACAGATAAATAAGAATCTTTTTTTTCTTCAAACCCATATGCAAGTGCAGTATATCTATTTTCATAATCAATACTTTTTGAATTTCTAAAAGAGTCTCTACCCCATATTAATTCAACATTATTATAAATATTTGACCTACTTGCATCATTTACTTTAATGTCAAAATCGACAATACTTGAGTTATCCTGTAATTTAAAAGTTAAATCTAATGATCTTTGTTCATCAATAATACCATTTAATATAATCTCAGATTTTGGTTTAACTATTCGGTATGTATAATTTAAATCAGCAGAGTTAATTACAGAGCTTCTCCCAATTGGAATATTATAGCTAAAAACAGATTTATTGTCATTAACTAGATAAAGTGGTTCTTCATTATAATTTAAAAATTTTTTTAGTAAGATCTTATTTATCTCTGCACCGTAAGTACTTATTTCAATTAAAATATTATCATTTTCAAGACTAATAATCTCCTCCTCAAAAACTTTATCAACTTTTAAATTATTTGAGCTAGAATTATCTTTTTGAATTATATTTTCAGTAGTTTCTTCTGATAAATTTTCTACTTCAGTCATTTGTTGATTTTCAATAATACTAGATTGATTATCATAAAACCAAAACATTAAAATTGCTGATATAAGAAGAAAACCAATAAACTGTAAAGGATCAAATTTATTTTGTTCCATAATTATTTATTTAGATATTTTTTTAAGCAAGCTTTTACAAAGTTTACAAAAATTGGATGAGGATTGTAAACACTGCTTTTATATTCTGGATGAAATTGAACTCCTACAAACCATGGATGATCAACATTTTCGATAATTTCAACAAGTTTTGTTTCAGGATTTATCCCTGCAATAATAAATTTTTCGTCAAATATTTTGTTAGTATAATTATCATTAAACTCATATCTATGTCTGTGTCTTTCTGAAATTAATTTTTTCTTATAGGATTTAAAAGATTTTGTATTTTTTTTAATTTCACAATCCCATGCACCAAGCCTCATTGTACCTCCTTTGTTAATAATTTTTTTTTGTGATATCATCAAATCTATGACTGGATCTTTACATTTATCAGAAATCTCAGTTGAATTTGCATATCTCATCTTCTTAACATTCCTTGCATACTCAATAACTGCCATTTGCATACCAAGACATATTCCAAGAAAAGGAATCTTGTTTACTCTTGAATATTTAACAGCAAGAATTTTTCCATCAAGACCTCTTTGACCAAAACCTGGAGCAACAATAATTCCATCTAATTGACCCAATTTTTTTGAAATGTTTTCTTTATCTATATATTAAGAATGAATTGAATTAACAACGACCTTCACCTCATTAACAGTTCCTGCGTGAATAAGAGACTCTAAAATTGATTTGTATGAATCATCTAATTCTACATATTTTCCAACAAGGCCAATATTTATTTGATGTGTTGGATTTTTCAACCTATGTAAGAAATTTTTCCATTTATCAAGATTAGGTTCAGACTCTTTAATTTTAAATTTTTCAAGTGTTACCTTATCTAGTCCCTCATCCATCATTTTAATTGGTACATCATAGATAGTTTCTACGTCTATAGACTGTATAACACAATCAAATCTAACATTGCAAAATAGTGCTAGTTTATTTTTTATGTCATCCGATAACTCTTTTTCAGATCTACAGACCAAAACGTCTGCTTTTAGCCCTAATTCCATTAGTGTTTTAACTGAATGTTGTGTTGGCTTAGTTTTTAATTCACCAGTGGCAGACAAGTAAGGTATTAAAGTTAGATGAATAACCATTGAGTTTTCAGGGCCTTCTTCATAAATAACCTGTCTAACTGCTTCCAAAAATGGTAATGACTCAATATCACCAACTGTTCCACCGATTTCAGTAATTATTATATCTAAATTATTCTTGTGATTAAGATTTCTTATATTTTCCTTAATCTCATTTGTAATGTGAGGTATTACCTGAACTGTCTTACCAAGAAACTCTCCTTTTCTCTCTTTCTCTATTACATTCTGATAAATTTTCCCGGTTGTAATATTGTTTTTTTGAGATGTATTTATACTTAAAAATCTTTCATAGTGACCAAGGTCAAGATCCGTTTCAGCACCATCATCTGTAACATAACACTCACCATGCTCATATGGATTCAATGTACCTGGATCAACGTTTATATATGGATCCAACTTTTGAATCGAAACTTTAAGACCTTGCGCTTGAAGAAGTCTTGCTAGTGAGGCGGATATAATTCCCTTTCCAAGAGAAGAGGTAACACCGCCAGTAACAAATATATATTTAGGTTTATTCATCCGGATAGAATAACATTTCCGGACTCAAATTTACAAAATATTAAAGTATTATATAATTTATTATTCAATAATCTCCTCAATATCATATTCTCTATGCCTAAGAATAAACATCGAAGAATTGAATAAGCCGCCTAGGGTATCCATTTTATATAAAAATTTAGATTCTGTGTATGATTGCTCATCATGTCTAGTAGTTCTATCTAAATTTTTGTCAATTAGAATTCTGAGTAAAATATCTCTAGTAACATCATACCCCCTTATAACATCTTTATTTGGAAGACTTCCAAACAAGTTTAAATATCTACTTTGGTATTTTGAAATTGAATCATTATTTATTTTTTTTGAAATTGATGTGTAAGTAAAAGCTAGATTTCCAAGATCTTTTATGTTAATGCTTGGATCATCATACTGATTTCCTCTGTAAGTTGTATATAATTTTACATCTCTTTCATTGGTAATTTGAGAATTAAGTTGAGACACAACACTAGATATCAAAGTAAATATTTCTGATTCCACAATTACTTTATTAGGAAGTGAATCAACTAAAAGTGAATCTAAAAGTTCAGGCAAAATATAACCTTCAAATTCAGGTTTAATTTTTATTGAATTAGGGAATATTTCTGATAGTTTAAAGTCAATATCATTATTCAAAGAGTCAGCTATAATTACAATATTCTCCTCTCTATCTAAGTTTTTGTCAAGATAATTAACCATTCTTTCTCTCAAAAGTTTTTTTGGTGTAACTGATTGAATAACACCTTTAATTATCTTAATTGGGATTGTTGAAAGAGGAAATACTTTTGGAATTGTTTTTAATAGTTCAATATTTGAGAATGTTTCAAAATTTCTTGGAATTAATGGCCCAATAATCACATCTGAATTTATAATTAATTTATTTGATGATATTTCATTTAATTTATTTAATGAATTCTCAGTATCAAAAACATTAAGATTGACTGAAATATTTAAATCCTTTAAATCCTCAATCGCATACAGAATACCAGAGTAAAAATCTAATGTAATTGTGAATAAGTTTCTATCCTCAAATAAAGACTCAACTTCCCAAATAGAGTCATAGTTAACAGTTTTGGATCTAAAAGGAAGAAGAACAGAGACATTTAATTGGATATCTTTTTTTCTTTTTTTTACAAAAATTGAGTCTAACCTAGACAACTTATCTTCTTTACTTAAATTGTCTTTTTGAATTAAAATTGTCTCTTGAACTGATTCAAATACCGGAATTAAAATTTTAGATTTTCTTTTTAGCCTAGAATCTTTAAGCTTTGGGTTAAGTTTAAGTATATCATTTACATTAATACTATACATCTGTGAAATTGAAAAAAGGGTTTCTTTTCTCTCAACTTCATGAATAATAGTGTCAGATACAATATTTTGAGAGAATATTGGTTGTAATGTTATTAGTAAAAAGATAAATGCTCTTTTCATTTATTTCTGCCTTTCAAGTTTCCATAATTCATAGTGCTCATTATTTATCATGTATGACCAATGTAGTAAAGACTGTTGGATTCTTGGAGAAATATCCTTTGAATTTTCAATTCCTAGTCCAGATTTATAGATTTTGTTATAAATGGAATTTCTAAATCTTCCATTTGGTCCACAAAATGCAAGCCATCTTTTAATCTGCCTTTCATCATCAGCGTGTCTTCTACCTTCAAAATATTTACAATACCACTCAAACCAACCCCTTGGATCATCTTTATGAATCCAGCCTTTAGCCTCCCAGTCTTCTTGGGTCTGACCTGATTTAATATTAAAATAGTTCACTTCTTTTTTATAATTTGTTGATAAATAATAGCTTTTATCTATTTCTAAAAACCAATCTTTTGGGAATTTTCTATAATCAACTAATTTATTAAAATATGTACCTCCAAAGATTCCCTTTTTAAGCATTTGCTTTGGAGTCAACATCGGCTTGAATAAATTATATAATTCTTGCATATTAAGTTTATTCCCACTCTATGGTCGCAGGAGGCTTTGAACTAATATCGTATACAACTCTGTTAATTCCTGAAACTTGATTTATTATCTTATTAGAAACCTCTTTTAGGAAATCATTTGGGAATTCATACCAGTCTGCAGTCATACCATCAGTTGATACAACTGCTCTGATTGCAACACATCTTTCATAAGTTCTTTCGTCACCCATAACACCGACACTTTTAACTGGTAATAATATAGAGCCAGCTTGCCAAATTTTATTGTAGAGATTCCACTTTTTTAAAGCATCTATATAAATTTTATCAGCTTCCTGAATAAGAGCAATACTATCATAATCAACTTCTCCAAGAATTCTTATTCCTAGACCAGGCCCTGGAAAAGGGTGTCTATTTAAAAGGTCTTTAGAAATATTCAAAGACTTTCCAATTTTTCTTACTTCATCCTTGAATAACATCTTAAGAGGCTCTATAACTTTGAGCTTCATTTTCTTGGGGAGTCCTCCAACATTATGATGAGATTTAATAGTAGCAGATGGCCCCTTTACTGATATTGATTCAATTACATCAGGATAAATGGTTCCTTGAGCAAGCCATTTTGCATTTGATATTTTTTTTGATTCTTCATCAAAAACGTTAATAAAAGTATTGCCAATTATCTTCCTTTTGCTTTCAGGATCAGTTATTCCTTTTAGGCCTTTAATGAATTGATCTGAAGCATCAATACCCTTTACGTTGAGACCCATACCAATATATTGATCTAATACTTCGTTAAATTCATTTTTTCTTAAAAGACCATTATTTACAAAAATACAGTATAAATTATTACCTATTGCTCTATCAAGTAAAACAGCAGTAACACTAGAGTCTACTCCACCTGAAATACCTAAAATTACTTTTTCATCGGATATTTTAGATTTAAGTTCTTTGACGGATCTATCAATAAAAGACTCAGGATTCCATTCTTTACTAAATTTTAATTCATTTATAAAAAAGTTTTCAAATATTTTGAGTCCATTATTTGTATGAAAAACCTCCGGATGAAATTGAAGTGCATATAAATTGAGTGAGTCAATTGAATATGCTGCATTTTTTACAGAGTCTGTACTTGCAATAATTTTTGCATTATCGGGTAAAACAGTAATTGTATCTCCATGACTCATCCAAACTTGATTATTAATTTTTATTTTATCAAAAAGTTTACAATCTTTTTTTATAAATGAAAGATTTGCTCTTCCATATTCTCTTGATTTAGAATTCTCAACTTTTCCGTTTAGGGATTTTGCAATTAGTTGTGCTCCATAACAAATTGCAATTACAGGTTTTTTGCCTAAAATGCTGGATAAATTAATTTGAGGAGAATTTTCTTGATTAACTGAAAAAGGGGAACCTGATAAAACAATTGCATTATATTGTTTAATATTACTTGGAAGGTTGTTAAATGGAGATATTTCGCAATAGATGAAAAGCTCTCTAATTCTTCTTGCAATTAGTTGTGTATATTGTGAGCCAAAATCAACTATTAAGACTTTATTTTGCATGGACAAAAATACAACTATAAATTAATCTTCAAGATCAATTACTAATATTTTATCGTCCATTATTGAAATTTTCTCAACTATATATTCTATGAATAAGGGACCTTTGGATGAATAAAAATTACCGAAATTTAAGTATCTCTCTTGATCGATATTTTCAGGGTGAAGAAAATTGTATATAGACTTTAGTGATTCAATTTCAGCTTTATGATTTTTCTTTTCAGCCTTATTTAGTCTTTTTTCGAGATCATCAATCCCTTTTTTTTGTTTTTTTTCTTGGGCATTTAGAGCACCTGTAAATGATTTGTCTGTTTTTGATGAAACCTTTCTTAATTGATCAAACTGTAATGATAAATTTGACCTTAAAGAATCAAAGTTAATTTTGAAACTTGAGGTCATATCAATTTTATAATTTATTAATTTATCAAGATCACCTAAAAAATACTTAATATCAATTCCAGAGTTTTTAATTTTTTTTGAAGTTTTAGAATCAATTATATATGCACTATTCCTTAATTTAAGAATCGGAAACTGAACATCATTATCATCAAAGTAAGTTTTTAACTGCATCCAATACTTTAATTCATTTTGACCACCAACATAACATACATTTGGCAAGACAATTTCTTGATATAAAGGTCTCATAATGGCATTTGGAGAAAATAATTCAGGTCTTTTATCAATTAAATTTAGTATCTCATCTTTGCTATATAAATTCTCATCATCTACATTATATGTTTTATTATTATACCTAATTCTCTTTCTTCCTTTACTTGTAAGTTTAAAAAAATTTATATCAGAAGGGTTTACTTGCGCTTTATATGATTCAAAATCTTTTTTAAGTTTTGTTATTTGAAAAGTAGTGTTTTCTCTACATGAAAAATTATCTATTTCGTTTTTTAGTTGAGTTTTAAAAAAATTTTTTAAATTCTTGTTGTTTGCATCAACTATTATAAGTCCATGTTCTGAAAATAATGAATTTATGAACTTTATGGTTGATTTTGACAGTTTATCCCCTTCTTCGTATGAATTATCTATAATTTCTTCAAGTTTTTGTTTAAAATTATCATCAATTATTAAGTCCTTATACTCTCTTAATAAATTTCCAAAATTGTTAACTTTAAGTTCCCCAACAGGTTTATTATGAGAGTTGATTTCCCATTTAATATTTTTTTGATTTATGTTTAACTTTGAGATCTCCTCAAAATCATGATCTTCACTTGCAATCCAAAGAATTGGTACATAATTAAAGTTTTTAATTTCTGAATTTAACTGCTTGCAAATACTAATAACTTGTGCAATCTTAAAAATAACCATTAAAGGACCAGTAAACAGATTTAGCTGGTGACCAGTTGTAATACAAAAGGTATTTGATTTTATAAGGGAATTAATATTATTTGAAGTTTTCTTTGAAATATGAATTTCAGAATATTGCTTTTTAATTGTTTTTACTAAAATTTCTCTTTGTTCAACTTTGTAATTTTTTATTTTATTTTCGGAGTGTTTTGTTATATTTTTTGGACTGTAAAAAGAATCGATATATCTCAACACTTTTTTATCACCTGAAATGAATTTTCCAATGATTTCATCTCCAAAGAGCTTCACATCTCTTTGTACTTCAAAACTTTTCATTAATTAATTTTTGTAAATATATCTGAAATTTTCAAAATTGAATGTAAATTAGTAGTCCTAACTATAATATATCTTATCAATGAATAATTTAAAAATACTTATAGCCTTTATAATTATTTCACCTTTTTCTTATTCTCAAGATCTTGAAGAAAAACTAGATGAAGTAAAATATAGAAATATAGGCCCGTTTCGTGGAGGTAGATCAGTTTCTTCATCAGGAGTCGTAGGTGATCCTTTAACATATTATATGGGAACTGTAGGAGGTGGACTATGGAAAACTACTAATGCTGGTGGAGAGTGGCATAATATTTCTGATGATTATTTTGAAACATCTTCAGTTGGTGCAGTAGCAGTTTCTGAAAGTGATAGTAAAATAATTTATGTTGGTATGGGTGAGCATGCTCCAAGAGCTGTAACAACCTCATATGGAAATGGAGTTTACAAATCCATTGATGAAGGGAAAACATGGGAACATATAGGCTTAGATAAAACTCAACAAATTTCAAGAATAATTATTCACCCAGATAATTCCGAAGTCGTATATGTTGCGGCTCAAGGTGCAATTAATGGACCTACTAAGGAAAGGGGAATTTATAAATCAATTGATGGTGGAAAAAATTGGAAAAATGTATTATATATTAACAAGCTCACAGGAGCCTCAGAACTTTCAATAGATTACAATAATCCTGAAATACTATATGCTACAATGTGGAATCATCAAAGACTTCCTTGGAAGGTAATTAGCGGAGGAGATGGCGATGGTGTGTATAAATCTTTAGATGGTGGGGAAAGTTGGAAAAAAATAGAAAATGGTCTACCAAATGAGCTTGGTAAAATGGCTATTTCAATTTCAAGAGCAAATTCGAACAAGGTATATCTTCTTGTAGAAGGAAATTCAAATAAAAGATCTGGTGGGTTATTTGTCTCAAATAATGCAGGTGACAGTTGGCAAAAAGTAAGTTCATATGCTGAACTAACCTCCAGAGCATGGTACTACATCGAAGTTTTTGCTGATCCTAATGATGAGAATATTGTTTATGTTTTAAGTGCAAGAGCTTTTAGATCTGTTGACGGTGGAAAAAATTGGAAAAGAATTTACAGCGGTCATGGCGACTATCATGACTTGTGGATAAATCCTCAAAACTCAAAAAACATGATAATTTCTGATGATGGTGGTGGAGAGATAACTTTTGATAATGGTAGTTCTTGGTCAAGTATATCAAATATGCCGACTGCTCAATTCTACAGAGTCAATGTTGATAATCTTTTTCCATATAATTTATATGGTGGTCAACAAGATAACTCAACTATTAAGATTGCAAGTATTGGATCAAGAGGAGGTATTTCCGAAAGAGATTGGTCTGAATCAGCTGGTGGTGAGAGTGCATTTCTAGCCTTTAATCCCAATGATCCATCTATTGTAATGGGGGGAAGTTATCTAGGTAGCGTTAATATTTATGACACTAAGGCAAATGCAAGAAAAAAAGTAATGATTGAACCAATAAATTATATTGGAAGAGCTGCAAGAGATATGAAATATAGATTTAATTGGAATGCTCCAATTATTTGGTCTAAACATGAGCAAAATACTTTTTATCATGCTGCTCAATACTTATTTAAGACAAATAATCAAGGAAAATCATGGGAAGTAGTCTCTCCTGATTTAACAAGGAATGAAGATGAAAAGCAAGGAAATGGAGGTGGACCTTATACTAATGAAGCTGTTGGAGCCGAAAACTATGGAACAATAAGTTATGTAGTGGAATCTCCTCATGAGAAAAACACAATATATGTAGGTTCTGACGATGGATTAGTTCATATTACTCAAGATGGAGGTAAATCTTGGTTAGATGTAACTCCAAAAGGATTACCTGAAACAATTATTAATGCCATTGACATATCACCTCACGATAAAGCAACAGTTTATATTGCAACCACGAGATATAAGTTTAATGATAAATCACCTGGTTTATACAAATCCTCAGATTACGGTAAAACTTGGAAAAATATTTCAAATAATATACCATATGGTGCATACACAAGAGTAGTCAGAGAAGATAATAAGCGAAAAGGACTTTTAATTGCAGGAACTGAATTAGGAATTTATATATCATTTGATGATGGAAATACTTGGGAGTTATTTAATTTAAATATGCCTGCGTTAGCTGTAACAGATTTATTGATAAAACATGATGACTTAATTGTTTCTACTCAAGGAAGATCTTTTTGGATACTAGATGATATGGGCCTTATAAGACAATTAGATAATAACAATGATACAAAGCTATATACTCCTGAAAACCCAATAATTGGAAATTGGTCTAGTCAATTAAATTCAAATAACTCCAATGGTACATCAACATTTACTGGTGTTAACCCTGCAAATGGTGTTGTTGTGTATTATAATATTGATGAGAATGATAAGGGCAAGAAAGTTTCTATGAAATTTTACAATCAGGATAATAAACTTGTAAGGGAGATAACTAGTAATGTTGATAAACGTTTTGTTTTATATAATGGAGGGCCATCCCCAGAACCAACTTTAACAAATAAAATTGGTTTAAACAGATTTGTTTGGGATTCAAGGCACACATCCTTAATTGGAGTGCCATATGCATATATTGAAGGAAGTTTTAAAGGACATAAGGCTATTCCTGGAAAATATAATCTAATACTTGAGATTGGTGATAAGTCTTTTACATCCAAATTTGAAATTTTAGAAAATCCTAATTTTAGTATTTCAGAGTCAGATTATTTAGATTTTGACAAATTCACTTCACATATGGAAACTAATTTCAATGAAATGGCTAGGTATATTAATATGAATAAAAAACAAATAGATAAATTAACTTTGATTGTTAACGAATTAGATGAGAATACTTTGATAAAACAAAGTGGTGAAAGATTACTAGAATTAATGAGTAATTGGGATAATAAAATGATGCAAAGAAAGACAAAAGCATATGATGATGTAGAGAATTTTAGAAATAAGTTTTTGGCTGACTACCTATTTATATTAGATGAAATAAAAGGTGATATTCCTAATGTTAGTGAAGGTATATTGAAATCACTTGACTCGCATGATAAAAAATGGAAAGAATTGAAAAAAGAGATAGATGAGATTAATGAAGTAGATATTTCTAATTTTAATAACGACCTATTAACTTTAGGTATGAGCTCAATAGATTAATTTAATAAAATAATTAGGTATTATTCAGTTTTGTCTTCTGCAGCTGGCTCCTCAGCCTTCGCCTCTTCTGCAACTGGCTCCTCAGCCTTCGCCTCTTCTGCAGCTGGCTCCTCA